>OCPR01000358.1_pt1 | contig 59664 bp, 53 predicted proteins | sample 1538611 | NCBI WGS metagenome assembly OCPR01 (sample SAMN04571711, study PRJEB22368) | human gut metagenome | biome: human gut; material: stool | host: Homo sapiens | place: Luxembourg | collected 2012-09-28
TATAATATCGCGGGGTGGAGCAGTCTGGAAGCTCGTCGGGCTCATAACCCGAAGGTCGTTGGTTCAAATCCGGCCCCCGCAACTTCAAATAATCAACGGATAACGTTGGTTATTTTTTTTTACACAAAATGAACTCAAAATAAACTTTTGCGGTATAATAGGACAATAAGTGTATAGATGAAGAAAGGAAGGAAAGCAATGAATCAGAAGGCGGTCATAGCGATGAGCGGCGGTGTAGACAGCTCCGTTGCGGCATATTTGATGAAGGAAAAAGGATATGAGTGTATTGGAATTACGATCAAAACCTTTAATGAAACTGGTGATGGAATAAAACGAGAAAATACATGTTGTTCACTTGATGATGTGAGCGATGCGAGAAGTGTAGCTTGTACGCTTGGGATTCGCCACTTTCTTTATAATTTTACAGGTCAGTTTGAGGAGCATGTCATGAAGCGATTTGTGGATGCTTACGAGAATGGATGTACACCAAATCCTTGTATTGATTGTAATCGCTATATTAAGTTTCAGGAATTATATGAGCGTGCTAAGCTTATGGGTTATGATATCGTTGTAACAGGTCATTATGCACGCGTGGAATACAATGAGGCAACAGGTCGTTATCTTTTAAAGAAGGGATTAGATGCCAATAAGGATCAAAGCTATGTGCTTTACAGTCTTACACAGGAGCAGCTTATGCACACGCAGTTTCCGCTAGGAGAGCTGCCAAAGCCTAAGGTAAGGGAGATTGCTGAGGAGCAGGGTTTAATAAATGCTCGTAAACATGACAGTCAGGATATCTGCTTTGTAACTTCTGGAAGCTATACAGATTTTATTCGTCAGTATACGGGAAAGGAATATCCAGAAGGTGATTTTGTAGATCGAAAAGGCAATGTTCTTGGCCGTCATAAGGGAATAATCCATTATACTATTGGACAGCGTAAGGGATTAGGACTGGCGCTTGCAAAGCCTATGTATGTTTATGGAATAGATAAGGAAAAAAATCAGGTGATTTTGACAGATGAGGCTGATTTGTTTTCAAGTGAACTGATTGCAGATGACTTAAATTTGATTTCTGTTCCTAAAATTGAAGGAAAAATGCGTGTGAAAGCGAAAGTGCGTTATCGTCATACTGAGCAGCCAGCAACAGTAGAGCAGCTTGATGAAAAACGTATTCACGTTATATTCGATGAGCCGCAGCGTGCCATTACAAAAGGACAGGCTGTTGTGCTTTATGATGGTGATGTAGTTGTTGGAGGTGCAACAATTTGTGATACAGTTCGCCTAGAACGCTAGATTCAGATAATTTCATGCTTACTGGCAAATGTATAAAATCTGTTTCTCATGCATATAGTAGGAGTAATGGCGCAAACCGCAGCTAAGTGATGCGGAAACTGGCCCATAAGAAAAGAGATTGTGTATGGGAAACAGAAAAAGAAAGCACAGGGAACCGTTGTTTTGGCTGGAGGCAGCGTTTATCGTGCTGCTTTTAGCAGGTGCGTATGTGATAGGAAGTTATGCGCGTGCGAAGCAGAGTGATTCGCTTCAGGAGGTATTTGTTGCGGATCATGGAACAAATGTTGTTGAGGTAACAGACGCGCAAGGGACAATAACGGGAAGTGAAGTAGTTGATTACGATGAACTTATTTCAGATTATCGAAATATTTTGTTGGTTGGTGTAGATGCGAGGGATCAAAAGCGTATCGATAGAGGTGCGAACGCAGATGTTATCATGATTGTGAGCATCAATGAAAGCACAGGAAAAATTCGTCTGATATCTGTTCTTCGTGATACACTTCTTCGCCTGGAGAATCCTGGAAGCTATCATAAGGGCAGACTTTACGATAAGGCCAATTCACAGCTTTGTTATACTGATATTGCAGATATGATCAGCATGATTAATCGAAACCTTGATTTAAATATTAAGGATTATATTGTGTTAAACTGGCTGGCAGCGGCACAGGTAGTTGATACGCTTGGCGGTATTGAGGTATCAATTGAAAATCCAGAGGTAATTCGCTATATGAATGGATATCTGACGGAAGTGAATCAGCAGACAGGAATCTGGTCAGAACAGCTTGATGGAAGCGGGACATATAATCTGACAGGAACACAGGCAGTGGCATTTTGCCGTGTACGTTATGCCGGATTAGGTGATGTTGGGCGAACTGGTAACCAGCGAATGATTATTGAAAGATGTCTGAAAAAGGTTAAGGAATTGATTTTGACAAAGCCAACGACAGTTGTTAGAGCCGTATCAATCGGTATGGATAGTATTGCAACAAATCTTTCAATGCTGGAATTAGGAAATCTCGCATTTCAGGCGGGTGATTTTGAAATTGAAGAAAGTATTTCTTTTCCATTCCAATATGAGGCAGGTGAGTATCTGGGGCAGATATATGATTTGACAAAAGGTGTAAAAGATGCAGTTGTGGCAAGAGAATTGGCAGATAATGTTGTGCAGCTGCATGCCTATCTTTACCCAGAAGCAGCGTATGCCTATCATTTGCCAGAAGAAATCAAAAGAATCAGTGAGGATATCGCGTGGATGTCAGATGTGAAAAAATAGGTACAGTAGTTTCATAGAAGATAGGAGGAAGCATAGTGAAGATACTAGTAACAGTTCCATTTCAAAAAGAACATCAAGAGGAGCTAAAAAAAGAAGCGCCAGACGCTTTGTTTTTCTTCAAAGATGCGTACACGATAGATGATAAAAGAGATGAGAAACTATATCATGCTTTTTTGAAAGAGGCAGATATCATAATTGGAAATCCGTCTATTGAAGAGATAGCTTCTGCACCAAAGCTGAAATTTGTTCAGTCATCTAATGCAGGCGTAGAAAAATATACGCAGCAGCCAGGATTTCCAAGAAATGTTATGCTGTGTAGTATGTCAGGTGCATTTGGGGGGATTATTTCAGAGTATGTTCTTGGTGGAATATTGACAATGTATCGCAAATTTCCTAGTTATATTGAGCATCAGCAAAAACGTCTGTGGCAGGATGCAGGAAGTGAGCAGGGACTGATGGGAAAGACTGCGCTTATTTTAGGCACAGGCGATATTGGAACTAATATTGCAAAGCGTCTGAGCGCATTTGATGTCTATACGATAGGTATCAGACGAACTGCAAAATTTGCATCTGAATGGTTTGATGAGGTGTATACGCTTGATGCATTAGATGAGCAGATTTGCCGTGCAGATATCGTGATTGGCTGCCTGCCAAAGACAGTTAAGACGACACATTTGTTAAATCAAGGACGTCTTCGCAAAATGAAAAAGGGCGGACTAGTTGTAAATGTCGGAAGAGGAAGTTTAATTGTTCAGCCAGATTTGATTCAATTGCTCGAAGAAGGCTATCTTTCAGGGGCTGTGCTTGACGTGACAGATCCAGAGCCGCTGCCTAGTGATAATTTGCTGTGGGGCATGAAGAATGTGCTTATAACACCACATGTTTCGGGAATTAGCTTTGGTCATACACCACAGGTAGAGGAGCGTGTTGCAAAAATCTGTGCTCATAATCTGAAGGCTTTTTTGAATCATACAGAAATGATGAATGTAGTTGATTGGGAAAGCGGTTACAGAAAAGGAGAAAAATATGCAGGATCAATCAATCTATGAAAAACTAAGAGAGTATGCAAAGAGTGATGCATACCCATTTCATATGCCGGGGCATAAACGTAAAGTGGATTGGATTTCGGATGTGTATGATATTGACATTACTGAGATTGACGGATTTGATGATCTGCATCATGCAGATGGTATTCTTGAAGAAGGTATGGCGCGCATGGCTAATGCAGTAGGGGCAAAGAAGTCATATTACATAGTTAATGGTTCAACATGTGGAATATTAGCAGCTATTTATGCGGCGTGTCCACAGGGAGCTACAGTTGCGGTAGCAAGAAACACTCATAAGAGTGTTGCCCATGCAATAATGCTCAGAGGACTAAAACCAACATATATTTATCCCCAAAATGTGGATAACTTGTGTATAAGTGGTCAAATTATCCCCAAAGATGTGGAAAAAGCTTATGAGCAATCCCCAGAAATTGCGGCAGTGATCCTGACATCGCCGACGTATGAAGGAATTGTATCAAATATACGGCAAATCGCCGATGTGGTACATGCACATGGCGGAGTTTTGATTGTGGATGAAGCACATGGCGCACATCTTCCATATGCTAATCATTGTACTAATCAGGAAGAGACGTATCTTCCATATAGTGCAGTGCGTGAGGGCGCAGATATTGTTATTCAGAGCCTTCACAAAACACTTCCGTGTCTGACACAGAGTGCAGCACTTCATATATGCAGCGACCGCGTTTCGGTAAAAAAAATTGAGCGTGCCCTTCATATATTTGAGACATCTAGTCCATCTTACGTTTTAATGGCAGGAATGGATCTTTGTGTGCGCTATATGCAAGGCGAAGGCAAAAAAAAGCTACAAATGCTGACTGACAGATTGCAGCTTTTCTATGAACGAAGCGAGTCATGGAAACAACTGTGGTTTCTTTATCCGAAAATAAAAAGCGCAGACATGATTAGTATTCCGATTGCAGATTATACAAAAATTGTGTTTGGCGCAAAAGGATACAAGAATGCAGGAAGAAAGCTGCATGAAATTTTGCGCGACCGCTATCATCTTCAGCCGGAAATGTCAGCGCCCGATTATGTAATTCTTATGACAATGCTGACAGATACAGAAGAAGGCTTTTTGCGTCTTGAGGCGGCACTTAGCGAAATTAATGATGAGTTGGAATGCGGCTCTCTAGTATGGGAGAGAACAACGAGTGCGTATCCTTCTGCATTTGTGCCGCTTGAACTGGTTATGCTGCCGCTAGAAGCAGCAGAGGCGCCTGTAATTCAGGTACCATTTTTTGAATCTGTTGGAAAAATCAGTGCCGAGACTGTCTATGTTTATCCACCGGGTTGTCCGTTCTTGATGCCAGGAGAAAAAATCAGCGAGGAACTGCTTGAAATTGTTCGTTACTATAGGACAAGTGGCATGGAACTGTACGGCATGGAGGATGAAACTGGAGAAACGCTCCTTGTCATTGAAAATTAATAACATAAAAACAGAAGCTAAATAGTACAAACAACAAAAAGGAAAAGAAGATATGAAAATTATCTATTTTATGGGAAAGAGTGCATCTGGAAAAGATACTATCTACAGAAAAGTAAAGGAAAAACTTAATCCTTCACCAAAGGAAATCATATTGTATACGACGAGACCGATACGCGATCACGAAGAAAATGGAAGAGAATATTTCTTTGTGACAGACAGTGAGATTGCCAAAATGGAAAACGAAGGAAAAATTATAGAAAAGCGTGTTTACCATACCGTATACGGTGATTGGATTTATGCAACAGCAGATGATGGACAGTTTGATGATAATTCTGTTTATATGACAATTGGAACACTTGAATCGTATGTGCCGATTCGTGCGCATTTTGGAGCAGAAACTATGATTCCTGTGTATCTTGAGGTAGAGGATGGGCTCCGCTTAGAGCGGGCTATTGCAAGAGAGCGCACGCAAAAAACTGCAAAATATGAGGAGATGTGCAGACGCTTTTTGGCTGATCAGGCCGATTTTTCTGAAGAAAAGCTAAAGGCTGCAAATATTATAAAACGTTTTAAGAATGAGGATAGAGAGTGCTGTCTTAAAGAAGTTTTATCATACATTGAACATGAACTGTAACTAGACTATTTATTAAAGTTGTGCTATGATAAATGCAGTTCATAAACAGAAAAATGGATCGTTACGATAAGATGGGAGGCGATTTTGATATGCATGCAGGCGGTTTTTCAGAATTAATCGGAAATGAACAGATAAAGGAACATTTTTTACATGCGATCTCTTCCGGGAAGGTATCACACTGCTATGTCATAAGCGGAGAGGATGGTCTGGGAAAGATGACGGCGGCGAAGGCATTTGCACAGACATTGGAGTGTCAGGCAGAACCTGCCAACAGACCGTGTGGCGTGTGCCATTCATGCACACAATTTTTGAGCGGTAATCATCCTGATGTAATTTTTCCAGGTCATGAGAAGCCAACGGTAATCGGTGTAGATGACGTCAGAACTCAGATTATCGGAGATATCCAGATTAAGCCATATTGCAGTCCGTATAAGATTTATATTGTAGACGAGGCGCAAAAGCTGTCTGTTCAGGCACAGAATGCTCTTTTAAAGACAATAGAGGAGCCTCCGGCTTATGGTATTATTTTATTGCTTACAACAAATGCAGCATCAATGCTTGAAACAATTCTTTCAAGAAGCATTGTACTGAATATGAAGCCAGTTGAGTCAGAAGCATTTACTTCGTACATGAGAGAAAAAGGTGTGGATGAGGATAAGATTCCAACACTTGAAAAATTCTCACAGGGAAATATCGGAAAGGGATTGAAGCTGGCACAGTCGGATGATTTTATTTCAATGATTCAGACGATTATGCTATTATTAAAGACAGCCTCTAAGATGCCATTTTCAGAGCTACTTGAAAGTATTGCAAAGCTTGAGGAATATAAACTGAGCATTAAGGACTGCTTTGGTTTTATGCAGATGTGGTATCGGGATATTCTGATCTTTAAGGCAACAAGAGATCCGAATCTTCTGATCTTTGCAGAGGAGTACAGCGCAATCAATAAGGTTGCTCAGACATGTGGTTATAATGAAATAAACCGCATTCTGGAGGCTATAAATACCGCGTCAGCCAGACTGGACGCAAATGTAAATTTCCAGCTTACGCTGGAGCTTTTGTGGCTGACGATCAGAGAGTGCCAGAAATAGGAAAGGTTTGGAAAAATTATGATAAAGGTCATCGGTGTGCGTTTCCGCAGAGCCGGAAAGGTGTATTATTTTAATCCGCTTGATATGGATATTACAACGGGAATGCATGTTATTGTAGAGACAGCAAGAGGCGTTGAGTATGGCTATGTTGTGCTTGGCGTGAAAGATATGGATGAAGAAAAGGTGTTTCAGCCATTAAAGCCAGTAATTCGTATTGCTACACCACAAGACGATGCAGTTGCAGATGAAAACAGACAGAAGGAAAAGGATGCATTTAAGATCTGTAAGGAAAAAATCGCAAAGCATGGTCTTGATATGAAGCTTATTGATGCAGAGTATACGTTTGACAATAATAAGGTTCTTTTTTACTTTACGGCAGATGGAAGAGTTGATTTTCGTGAGCTTGTAAAGGATCTGGCATCGGTATTTCGTACTCGTATTGAACTTCGTCAGATTGGTGTGCGTGATGAGGCAAAGATTATTGGTGGAATTGGCAGCTGCGGAAGACCATTGTGCTGTAATTCATATTTATCAGAATTTGCGCCAGTTTCTATCAAGATGGCAAAGGAACAAAATTTGTCTTTAAATCCTGTGAAAATTTCCGGTGTCTGCGGACGATTGATGTGTTGTTTAAAGAACGAGGAGGAGACATACGAGTATTTAAACAGTAAGCTTCCAAGTGTAGGTGATTATGTGACGACAGATGACGGACTAAAGGGAGAGGTTTCAAGTGTAAGTGTGCTTCGCCAGGAAGTAAAAGTCATCGTTACCGTAAATAAGGATGAGAAGGAAATTCGTGAATACAAGGTTTCTCAGCTGAAATTCCGTCCTCATAAGAGAAGGGAAAAAACGCAGCTGTCCGATAAGGAATTAAAGGAGCTTGAAGATTTAGATAGGCTTGACAAGAGGGAAGGAAGGTCTAAGCTTAATGATAAGTGAGCTTAAGCCAGGTGAGAGATTAGACGATTTAGAGCGCAACGGGTTAATGCTGATTCAGCATCCGGGACGTTTCTGCTATGGCGTGGATGCAGTGCTCCTATCGTGGTTTGCAAAGGCTTCTGAGGGAGAGCGTGTGCTGGATTTTTGTACGGGGACAGGTGTGGTTCCTATTTTAATGACGGCAAAGACAGCGGCATCGCATTTTACTGGTCTAGAGATCCAAGAGGAAGTTGCAAAAATGGCATCTCGAAGTGTGATGTTAAATCATCTAGGGGATAAGGTATCAATTATCTGTGGTGATTTGAAAAATACAAAGACTCTTTTTGGAAAAGGCGTTTTTAACGTAGTCACAGTCAACCCACCGTATATGGCAGGTGGAAGCGGCCTTGTAGGTGCTGATTACAGTAAGGCAGTATCGCGTCATGAAATTTTATGCAGCTTAGAGGATGTAATTCGTGAGAGTGCGAATGTATTGGTGGCCGGAGGACGTATGTATATGGTGCACCGACCATATCGTCTTGGAGATATCATATGTCTGATGAAGCAATATAAAATGTCACCTAGGCGCCTTTGTATGGTGCATCCAAAGGCATCGCAGGAGGCTAATCTGGTGTTGATAGAAGGAATCCGTGGTGGCAATACGCAGATTCGCGTCGAAGCGCCTCTTGTATTGTTTGATGAAGATGGACAAGAGAGCAAACAGATCAAAATGATTCACGGAAGGCTCTGAAAAGATACAAACATGAAAATGGAAGGAAGAAAGTTATGGCAGGAATGCTTTATCTGTGTGCAACTCCGATTGGAAATCTTGAGGATATCACATTTCGCGTGCTGCGCACGCTAAAGGAAGTAGATCTTATTGCAGCAGAGGATACAAGAAATAGTCAAAAGCTTCTGAATCATTTTGATATTCATACGCCAATGACAAGCTATCATGAATACAATAAATATGATAAGGCTGAATATCTGGTTGGTTTGATGCTGGATGGCAAAAATATTGCCTGCATTACAGATGCAGGAACGCCAGGCATTTCTGATCCAGGTGAGGTTCTGGTTCAAAAGTGTTATGAGGCAGGGATTAAGGTGACATCTCTTCCAGGCCCTGCTGCATGTATAACCGCACTTACTATGTCTGGTTTATCTACAAGAAGATTTGCATTTGAGGCATTTCTTCCAGCAGATAAAAAGCAGCGTGCGCAAATTCTTGAAGAATTACAGGATGAAACAAGAACTATTATTCTTTATGAAGCACCTCATCACCTCGTAAAGACGCTTGAGGAGCTTTTTAAGACACTCGGATCAAGAAAGGTTCGTATATGCAGAGAGCTTACTAAAAAACATGAGACTGTCTATGCAGATACGTTAGATGGTGCATTAGCTCATTATCGAGACATAGAGGAGCCGAGAGGTGAGTGCGTAATTATCATTGAGGGAGCTGACAGAGAAGATTTAAATAAGCAAAAACAGCAGTCATGGGAAGAAATGACAATTGAAGAGCACATGGCGCTGTATGAAGATATGAACCGCAAGGATGCGATGAAGCAGGTTGCGAAGGATCGCGGTGTCAGCAAAAGAGATATTTATCAGGCATTGTTAAAGTCAGAAAGTAACTAATAGCCTCTGGGGACAGTACATGTCCCCAGAGGCTATTTTCTTTAATTATTCAATTTCACCGAGCAGATGGCGTGCAACATAGATGCCGCTTGCAGATGCATGGGACAGAGAGTGAGTAACACCGCTGCCGTCACCGATTACAAAGAGATTTTTGTGGCGAGTCTCAAGATGATTGTCGATCTGAACCTCCATGTTGTAAAATTTAACTTCGACACCATAGAGAAGTGTGTCATCGTTTGCAGTACCAGGAGCAATATTGTCAAGCGCATAAATCATCTCAATGATGCCATCGAGAATACGCTTTGGCATTACAAGGCTTAAATCGCCTGGCGTAGCATCAAGAGTTGGTGTAAGGAAAGACTCTGCGATACGCTTAGGGTTACTTCTCTGACCGCGGATCAAATCACCAAAGCGCTGAACCATAACGCCGCCTCCAAGCATGTTAGACAGACGAGCTATACTCTCACCGTATTCATTGCTGTCCTTAAACGGTTCAGTAAAGTGTTTGGAAACAAGCAGAGCAAAGTTTGTATTCTTTGTGTGAAGGGCAGGATTTTCATAGCTGTGCCCGTTTACTGTGATAATACCATTTGTATTTTCTGTAACTACAGCGCCCTTTGGATTCATGCAGAAGGTACGCACACGATCCTGATATTTTTCAGTCTGGTATACAATCTTACTTTCATAGAGCTCATCTGTGATCGGGGCAAATACCTCAGCAGGAAGCTCTACGCGAACACCAATGTCAACACGGCTTGAATTTGTTGGAATTTCAAGGTTATGGCAGATTTGCTCCATCCATTTGCTTCCACTTCGACCAACGGAGATAATACATTTCTCACATGTATATGTCTCATTCTCTGTAATAATCTCATAGTCACCATTATCCATGATTGCAACATTCTGAACTGGTGTCATGAAATAGAAACTAACCTTGTCTTTTAACAAATTATAAAGGTTACTGAGAACTTCATAGTTTTTGTCTGTTCCGAGATGACGGACAGATGCCTCAAGAAGGTGAAGGTTGTTCTGCAGACAGACACGTTTAAAGCTGGAATTTGCAGAAGAGTATAGGCGTGTGCCCTCGCCACCGTAGGCCATATTGATTTCATCAACATATTCCATAAGTTCCGTTGCTTTGTTTTTTCCGATGTACTCGTAAAGTGTGCCGCCAAATTCATTCGTAATATTATATTTTCCATCAGAGAAAGCACCGGCACCGCCAAAGCCATTCATGATAGCACAGGTTTTGCAGTGTATACATTTTGTTACGCGCTTGCCGTCAATTGGGCACTTTCTTTTCTCAAGACGATTTCCGGCCTCAAATACAGCGATTTTTAAATCAGGGCGTTTGGTTGCCAGTTCGTATGCGGAGAAAATACCGCCAGGACCGGCGCCGATAATAATAATATCGTAATGTTTCATAAAAACCTCATTTCCGCGCAAATAAGACTTTTTTTCACAGGGGAAAAATGATATAATGAAAAATAGGGTGAAATTTTTTGCCCCATAGTGAAGTGTGCGCTTGTATTATAATTTATTATAAGACAAGCTTAAATTGCCTGTCAAGCACTGAAAAGAGTCATATTATTAAGAATCTGGAAGAAAGTTATTGACAGAAAAGGCGATGCGTGATACTAATAAAAATGGAGATAGGTTACAATGGAGAGTCATTTGATGATTTTTCACAAAAAAAAGTTTGGCAAAGCTGGCGAAAGGCAGTGACGCAAAGCTATAGGGACTGTAAAATGTCAGCCAGCTGCAGTTAAAAATTGCAGGGGAAACTCTGTGATTTTTTAGTATTAAGAAGTAATTGTCTAGAGATACAATAGAAAGAGGGAGTACTGGATGAGAAAAAATAAGGCATTATTGAAACGAGCCGCATCATTGTTTACTGCTTTTGTTATGTTGGCAGGATCGGCAACTTATGCACAAGAAGAACAGACATCGCAGGAAGTACTAAGTCAGGAAATGTTGTCAGAATCATCTTCTGAGTTATCAGAGGAACTAGTTAATGGTACTGATCCCGAAATATTAGAACTGACGTCAGAAACTATAACTGAAAGTATAGAAGAACAGACTCAGGAAGTAGAAAGCGAAAGTACACAAGAACAGACTCAGGAAGTAGAAAGCGAAAGTACACAAGAACAAACTCAGGAAACGGCAAGTGAAAGTATAGAAGAACAGACTCAGGAAACAGTAAATGAGAATTTGCCAGAACTGGTACAGGAATCTAATAGTGAGGATGAGACAACTGAGTGCTCAACGGATGCATTTGTAGATTCAACTGATGAAGATATGGATTCTGATATTTATGAAATTGGAGATGAGTTTGTAAAGACATTTTCATTTGATATGATAGTAGACAGAAATCCAATTTATTTAGGAATGGCAGGAATCAGTTCAGCAACTGGAAACTATTATGATCAGCTTGATGCAACATCTAAGCGTATCTATAATGCGATTTACGAAGCAAATAAAAGTAGTGCCAGTACAGCAAAGATGAAGTTGAACCTGACAAAAATTTTTGAAAATCAGAAGGTAACAAAGGGAGCCAATGGTAAGGCTGTATATTCAGAAGAAACAAAGAAGGCAATTTTTGCATGGCTTGGCAGTTATGTAACTCCAGCATATTTAGCATTGACATATGATCATCCAGAGTTAGTATGGCTTTCAGGTGCAAAATATACTATTGGTTATAGTGTATATACACCGCTGTTCGAGTCAGGCGAAATAAGTATTATAACAGATCTTGAGCTTGCAGGAAGTACATTTACCATAACACCTACTAAGGATACTGGGGTACTTACAGGAAGTAAAGTAAATCCATTGTTTGATGGAACAAAATCACAGATTGATGCTATGCTTCCAGCAAATGCAACTACATATGATAAAGTAAAGGCAGTTCATGACAAGATTTGCAGTATGGTCAGCTATGAAAATAATACGCAAAATATCGGAAATCAGTATTATCAGACGCCATATAGTCTATATTATGACGCAGATGGTGATGGAAAGATTGAAACTGTTTGTGCTGGATATGCAAAGATGATGAAGCTCCAGTGCAATAAATATGGTATTCCATGTGTGCTTGTTACTGGTGTAACAGACAGTGGAGAATATCATATGTGGAATTATGTTCAAATGGAAAATGGCGTATGGTACGCAGTGGATGCTACGTGGGATGATCAGTCTACCACTATGTACGACTTTTTCTTAGTAGGTTCAGAAACATACTCATCAGCAGCATTTGGAACAAAGAAATTTGGAAATACTCATATTCCAAGTGGAAAATGGACGACTAGTGCAGATTGTGTATTCTTGTATCCAGTCTTTAGTCAGACTGCATATGCAGGACAAAATACTGTTACCAGTAAAAATGGTCTTTTAAAGGATTCGGATGGGGTATGGCGCTATTATACTAATAATCAGGTTGACACAAGCTATACTGGTTTTGCAGCATCTGGAAGTGATCAGGTGTATTTAATTAATGGTGTGCAGAATACAAGTTATTCAGGTCTTATTTATAATGGTGGAAACTGGTACTATGTTCAAAAAGGTGTACGTAATACTGCATATTCAGGTTTGTCAGTTTATAATGGCAGCTGGTATTATGTGAAGGGTGGAACAGCAGATTGGAGTTATACTGGGTTAGCTCAGTATAATGGAGTGTGGTATTATGTAAGACAAGGTTCAGTTGATTGGGAGTATACTGGCCTTTGTCAGTATGATACGATTTGGTTTTACATAAAAAATGGTGCGTTAGACTGGAACTATACAGGTCTTTGTCAGCACAGCGGAGTATGGTATTACATTACAAAGGGACAGGTCAACTGGAATTATACTGGAAGCTGTATTTACAATGGTAAATCTTATTATGTTGAAAAAGGCGTATTGAATTGGAAATATAATTCAGCGGCAGTTTACAGCAGTGCAAGCTATACAGTAGATTTGATGAATGTAGCGCTTAGTCAATATCAGGCTGAGGAAGTAACTATTGATGAAACAAATATTTATTCAGCTGATACAGAGCCAGAAAGTACACAGACTGAAGAACAGGAATCTCATGAAGCAGAGAAATTAAATGAGCCTGAGACGTTTGAAACTGAAGCACAGACGCAAGAACAGACAGAAGAAAGTGTTTCACAGACAGAGGTTGCTGTACAAGAAGAATCGACAGTTCAATATAGCCTGTTAGAGCGTATTGAAGAGTATTTGATCAAGTTTATAACTTATATTGTAAAACTTGCAGCAGCTTATATTGGAATTACTTTATAAAGATTTAGTAAGCTTATAGAAAAACGATGACGCTTTTTAAGATATGCGTCATCGTTTTTTTTGTGGCCTTTTTCTTATTTATTTTTATTAAGTCCAATCTGCTCTTTTAAGGAATTAAGGGCATCGGCATATTTTTTTGAAGTAAGCATTGGGTTTCCTTTTAAAATGATAATCTTACGAAAATCCATACGCTTTGAGATAGCATTTTTCAGTTCACCTAAATAGGCAAAGCGTTCTTTGAGTCGAATAACATCGGCTGTTTTTTCCTTTGGAACAAGAGAGTAAAGCTTTTCGAGGTATTCAGAAACAGAAGTCTGAAATTCCTCAATACGAGAACTCTCCGGCTTTTTTATAGTGCCAATCTTATCGCGAAGCGTCTCGCTTACGGAATCAGTAAGTACAATAAAGCGTTCACGAAGCTTTTCTGCATCTGATTTTAGATTAGTAATAGATTCAAGAATCTGACGCAGATCCATAGCAGCATGGAAGGAGGAAGCAAAGTCGATGGCAAATACTATCGTGATTACAACAAGAGCACTAAAGCATACGTTTTGAGGAATCTTTTCCAACAAAGCTGATATGCGTGGATGAACGACGCGTATCAAAAGAAGTGTAAAAATACCCCATGCAAGCGAGGAGCTTAGGCAGATATGTCCCTGTATATTAAACTTTTTGTCACTGTAATCCCAGTAACGCACCTGAAAAAGTGCTTCCATAACTACACCGGTAACGTATTCAAGTATTGTGGCAGCAATAAGTCCAAGCAGAAAAATACCAATGTCGGACGATTGCACCGGGTAGGTGGCACAGAGCATGACTACAGCGCCGCTTCCATAGATCGGAAGCATTGGACCAGTTAAAAAACCTCGGTTCGTCAGCCGTTTTGTGAGAATAGATACATAGCTGGATTCCCAAATCCAGCCGACAAAGCTGTAGAAAAAGAAATACAGTAACAGGTGAGCATAAGCAGTCATAAAAACAATCCTCGTTTCTGAATAATAAAACATAGGGCAGGTGTAATGTGAACGCCTGACTTGTAATGCTTAAAGTGTAAATGATGTTTCTTTTTATTGCAAGCATTTATAGCAAACACACGAAAGATAGTCAGGAAAATCGCAAACTGTATGATGTTCGAGTTTCCAAAATGAACCATCATAGAGAGAGATGGTATTGCTTTTACTAAAATCGTATGAGGAAGCTTTTGCATCAATACCTGTGCCTATGGCTTTTAGGAAGGCTTCCTTTGCCGTCCACAGGCGAAGAAACTCATGGTTTTGTATATCTCCTGAAGGAAGATTAGAAAGTGCATTAAGTTCATTTGGGTGAAAAACATGGTGTGAAAGGACAGTTTTATGAAGCTTTTCAATGTCACATCCAACAGGGGTGTCACTGACGGCAAGCATGACAAAGTCATTGCTGTGTGAGAGATTGAAAAAAGGCGCATTTGCTACACTGGGCTTTCCGGATGCATTGTAAGAGACGGTGAAGTGCTCTGGGTGCTTATGATAAATATATTTCCAAAGAAGAAGCCCGGCTGCTGCGCAGCGTTTTTGATCAGATTCCAAACGAAAAGAAAACAGCTGCTTTCTGCGCTGCGGCTGCAGCATGGAAAGCAGCTGTTCGTCAATTACGATGTCACGGATCAGTTGGTAATAGATCTGAACAGCCATAATCAATTATCTCCCAAAGTAAGCGTCAATACCGTTTGCAAGACCCTGTGCAATTACAGCCTGAAACTCAGGATTTGCCATCTTTTGGTCTTCCTCAGGGTTAGACATAAATCCCATTTCTACGATTGTGACAGGAATAGTACACCAGTTGATACCTGTCATATTATCATCCTGAAGAACTCCTTTGTTTGCAAGACCTGTTGTGGAGCAATAAAAAGAAAGCATCGTAGAAGCAAGTGTGTTGCTTGCAGATATTACATCAGCAGACAGATAAGAATTTGCTGATGATGGAGCATAGAACATTGCGCCATTTACAGAAGGATCATTGGAGCTGTTTGCATGGATGCGGACAAAGATTTCAGCGCCGCTTTCATTTGCGTATACAGCACGCTCAGCATTGCTCATAGCGCAGTCATTTGTTGTACGAATCATCACAACCTGATAGCCACGGTTTAAAAGCTCCTGTTGAAGCATTTGAGAGACATCTAAGTTTAATTGATACTCGGCAAGACCAGTAGCTACGCCGCTCGTTCCAGTAGTAAGCTTAGCCTTCATTACAGAAGAGCCAGGACCGTTTGGTTCCTGTTCGCTGATGCCTGCCTGCTGATGACCTGCATCAATGCACACAATATGTCCGTTTGAAGAAGATGTGTTTGCATTTGATGTTTCGTTTGAGGCTGGCGCAGCAGATGCAGCGGCATCTGCTGCTGCACCATCTACCTGATCTGGAGAAGATACAAGAAAATCTGCTTTTACATAGCCGTCCATTGTTGCACTGTGAATCTGAACCCATCCATTTTCTGCAAGAGCAAGGATTCGAACTTCCTCACCGCGATAAAGCTCCCCAATTTTATTGCCTTCAGTAGAAGGGTAATCGCGGATATTAAGGGAATCGGTATTTACATACCAAATGTCACCTACAGCAAGTTCTTTGGAAACAACATGGGCAGCAGTGGATTCTTCAGTGGAAGCTTCGGTGTTTTCTTCAGTAGAAGCCTCAGTGGATGCCTCAGTAGATTCTTCAGTAGAAGCTTGTGTGGAAGGTTCTGTTTGCAGTTCAGTTTGTGTTTCTGTCACAGATGAGGTCTGTGCGTTTGGATTATAATATTCAGTTTCTTTTTTGCATCCTGCAAGTCCAGATAAAAGTGCTGCAGAAAGTAAAAAAGCAGGAATGAAACGAGATTTTTTCATAATAAGTCCTCCTGATGCATAAGTTAATTTTATTGTACTTTGTTTCTAAAAAAAAAGCAAGAAAAAACATGGATTCATAAGGATTGAAAGGTTTTCTTAAGAATACTTGTAACAGCAGATAAAATGATGTAAAATAAAGTTGCAAAGAGCAAGAGACTTAGAGAACAGAAAGGTGTGTGGCTGAATATGGCAAGAGAGGATTATCAGAAGGCGCTGAAAAAGGGTGAGAGAAGCTATGCAAGATATCTGTCGGAAGGAAAATATCCGTATTTGCAGGTGCTTGAGGAGCTTTTGTCTCATACGGATGTGGTGGCAGAGGAAGATCTGGGAATTTGTTCCATTCCATCGGAAATGATTGTGGGAACCTTTACGGCAGGAAGACGTACTGCATTTGCACCGAACTTTATGCCGCTGCTCGATGATGAATCAGAGTTTGCAGCCAAGTGGCAGGCTCTTTATAATGCCCATTTGGAAGAGGGAATACATGATCCGATTAAGTGTTATGAGTTTATGAACCGCTACTATGTATTAGAGGGTAATAAGCGTGTCAGTGTATTAAAGTTTTGCGGTGCACCTAGTGTGCAGGGTAATGTAACTCGTATTATTCCAAAGAGGACAGATGAGCCAGAGAACCGCCTGTACTTTGAGTTTCTGGCATTTTATAAGTGCTCTAAGGTCAATTACATTGTGTTAAGTAAGCTTGGAAGTTATAGGACTTTATTGGAAAAGCTTGGATTTGAAGTAGATTATAAATGGACAGATGATGACCGTATGGAGGTTCGTTCTTTGTATGTGCGCTTTGAAAAGGTGTATAAGGAAAAGGGAGGAGAACGACCGCCGATTCCGACAGCAGATGCCTTTTTGATGTATTTGGAGCTATATCCGTGTGATCCTCATCAGGAGGAAAAGCTCCCATCTCAGATCAAATCAGAGCTTGCAAAGATGTGGGATGAGATTTTGCTTCAGGCAAAGGGAAATCCTTCTGAGATTAAGACAGAGCCACAGGAGGCACCAAAGAAAAATCTGTTTGATTATCTGTTATCTCCAGGAACAAAGTATTTAAAGATTGCATTTGTACATGATAAAAATCCACAGGATTCTGCATGGATATATGGTCATGAACTTGGACGCATGTATCTTGAGGAACAATTTAAGGGAAAGGTTGAAACAATCTCTTATAATGATGTTTCACAGGGAGCAGAACTTGAAAATACACTTGATGATGCAATTGAAAAAAAATGCAACATTATATTTACAACAACGCCGCAGTTTCTTGAAGGCAGCATAAAGACAGCAATAAAAAATCCATCTGTCAAGATTTTAAATTGTTCTGTTGACACGAATCACCAGTGTATTCGTACCTACTATGCGCGTTTGTTTGAGGCAAAGTTTTTATCAGGACTTGTAGCAGGAGCATTGTGTAAAAATGGAAAGATTGGCTATATGGCTGATTATCCGATCTGCGGTATGATTGCCAATATAAATGCATTTGCGATTGGCGTGAAGATGGTTAATCCAAATGCAACGATTCAGCTGGAGTGGACGACAGTGCGCAGCAAACAGGAAATTCTTGAAGACTTTAAGGCAAATGAAGTAAATCTTGTATCATGTCTTGAGATGATTGTACCTAATTCACCGTCACGCTATTTTGGACTGGTCAATATAGAAAAAGATGAGCCGGAAAATCTGACAGCTGTGATATGGAACTGGGGTGCGCTTTATAAAAAGCTTGTCGAGACTGTGCAAAATGGTGCATGGGACAGTGCAGGCTCAGACGGTGTTGCACTTAATTACTGGTGGGGAATGTCAGCAGGTGTTGTTGATTTCATCTGCTCACCGAAGGTTCCGGTAAAAACAAGGCAGCTGGTTGAGTTTATGCAGCATCAAATTATGGAAGGTGGCTTTAGTCCGTTTTCAGGAGAGCTGTATTCACAGGATGGTATTGTACAAAGCGATGACAATCGTTCACTGACACCAGAGGAAATTATTAACATGAGATGGCTGGCCGATAATGTGAATGGCAGTCTGCCGCATTGGAACAAATTAAATGAGGATGCAAAGGCTGTAGTTGAGGTTCAGGGTGTAGATAATATAGAAGAGTAGAAAAAGCGGTTATGAAGGCGCAGCGAAGTATAGCTGCGCTGGATTATGGCAGAGGTAGAGGTAGGAATGAGAATACTGGTAATTGCAGATATCGAGTCGAAGGCGCTGTGGGACTATTTTGATAAGTCGATGCTTGAAAATGTGGATCTGATTGTTTCGTGCGGAGACTTAAATCCCAAATATCTGTCCTTTCTGGCAACATTTACAAAGGCACCTGTGATTTATGTGAGGGGAAATCATGATGCAAACTATGAGATGACACCTCCTGATGGCTGTATCTGCATTGAAGACGATATTTTTGAGTTTCATGGTGTACGTTTGCTTGGTCTTGGGGGATCAATGCGCTACAAAGAGGGAAGTAACATGTTCACGGAAAATGAGATGAAAAAGCGTGTGAATAAGATGCGTTTTAAGCTGCGAAAGAAAGATGGCTTTGACATTCTTGTTACGCATGCGCCGGCATATCAGTTAAATGACGGTGATGACATTCCTCACAAGGGATTTCAGGTATTCAGGGACTTAATGGACTGTTATAAGCCACTTTTGTTTGTACATGGTCATGTGCATGCCAATTACGGAGGACGTTATAAAAGAGAATGTAAGTATAATGAAACACGTGTAGTGAATGCATATGAGCGTTATTATATTGATATTGATGATGAAGTGATTGAGGAAAATCGAAAAAAAAGAGGTCCGAAGACCCCTTTAATCGGAAATTTATTTCCTAAATGATTTATCGTCGTCATCTGGTGACGAAGAATTTTTCTTTGCAAAAAACTGAAGAAGATAGATAACGATTGGGATAAAGAATGTACAGAATAAAGCACTGCATAAAAATCCCTGTGAAGTCGGGCTGTTAAAGAACGAAGCGATAAGCGCTGCGAGATAAAGTCCGACTAAAAGTATGATGCCTAAAATGGCAAGAACACGTTGTTTTTTTGTATATTTTGATTTCATCAAAAAGCTCCTAGTTTTATTCAAAGGTGATATTTGTCAGTTCAGGTGACTGAACACCATACACGATCATTCCAAAGGTGATATAAGAGCCTGCCGGGATGGTCGTGTTATAGTCTACTGGAATGAAAAGACGATTATTTCCAGAGCCGCCAATTTCACATGACCAGTATTCTTTTGGTGAAATTTCCTCATTCCAGGTGATGCGAAAACGCCAGTTTGTTACATCAGAAGAAGATGTATTTGAAACAGTTACATCATAAGAGGCATACTGCATGGATGTATCGGCCCAGGTATCAGTAAGGCTTACAGAAACATTGCAGCCATTGCTAAAGCTCCAATAATCATCACTTGCGTAAAGTGTAGTAGGAGTGTCGACAGCCGCTGTTGGAGCGGCAGCTGCTTTGTCATAAATTGAAGCATTATTTTGCTGATTCTGTAAAAACCATTGTCCGGCAGGCGAGTAATCATCAAAAGTCCAGTCGGATAATGATGTGCACGAGGAACGAAGAAGGGCACAGGCTTCGTCTTTGTTTGAAAGATTCCAGTAAATGTAGCCAATGCCGTTTTCATTTAACAGTTTCATCCAGGTATCAGCGCTTGTGGTATCAACGATTCCGCTTCCGGAAGCCTCAGTGATGCCAAATTCTGATACAAAGACAGGAAGCCCATTTGTGAGTGCGGTCTGCATCTTGCTTTGTAGATCTTCCTTGTGGGTTGCCGCATAAAAATGAAGACTATAAAGGAGATTGGTGCGCTCAATTGGAGATGAAGAAGCAATATCCACATCCTGACTCCAGGTTGGGGTACCAACAATTACAATGCTTTGCGGTGCATACATACGAATGCGGTCAATCACGTCAACAGAGTAGCTTTTGATTTCGTCCCATGAGGTGTCACCGTTTGGCTCATTGCAGATCTCATACAAAATGTTTGGTTTGTCACCATAAGTGGAAGCAATCCTTTCGAAGAAAGAAAGGGCAGTTTCCTTGTAGAGATTTGGGTTGGAATCTGAAAGAATATGCCAGTCTACGATCACATACATATCCAACTGTATGGCAGCTTCAATACCAGAAGTCAGACAGGCAAGCATTTGCTGTCTTGCAGTGTCATCACTGACGCAATAGCCGCCATCTTCTGCTGTGTACATGGCAAGGCGGATTGTGTTGATATTGAACTCATCACGAAGTTTGCGAAATGTATCGACATTTACATACTCCGGATACCAAGCCAAATTGTGTGTACTTATACCCTGAATTTGGAAGACAGATTGATTTTTGTCCACTACAAATCCAGATGACGAGACACTTAACTGACCATGTTCGCTGACAATACCAGCTGCCTCAATAGCAGAATCGTCTGTAGTTTCCGCCTGCAGCGTAGCTTCGGCTTCTGCTGCAAAAGAGGGACGCACAGAGCAAAGGGTCATAAGACAAAGCACAAACATAAAAACCCCACGAGATCGGAAGGTGTTAAAAATAAAATGTGCATCAAAATACATGATAGCACCTCCATGATAAAGTATAATGGGTAAGTGGTAATAAAGTAAAATCATTACAATCAATTCTATCATATAGCTTTTTGGGAGAAACACAACTGCTTTTTGGGAATTGTAAGAAAAAGTTAAATATGGAGACAAAAAAATGGAAGAAAATAAGCATTTTACAATAGACTGGACTAATTGCAGGCTGTGTCCACGCGAGTGTGGTGCTGACCGTACGCGTGGTTTTGGCGCCTGTAAAGTTGGAAACACAATAACGGCAGCAAGAGCTGCCCTTCATATGTGGGAGGAGCCATGCATCTCTGGTGATGAGGGATCAGGAGCTGTATTTTTTTCAGGCTGTAATTTAGGCTGTGTATATTGTCAGAATAGAGAAATTGCGCTTGGTCATTCTGGCAGGACAATTACACAAGATAGGCTTTGCGAGATTTACATAGAGCTTCAGGAAAAAAAGGCAAATAATATCAATCTCGTGACGGCAGGCCATTATCTGCCAATTGTCATTGAGAGCATAAAGCGAGCAAGGAAGAGTGGATTGACAATTCCAATTGTCTATAACTCGAGCGGATATGAAAAGGTTGAGGCAATTGAGGCACTTGATGGAATTGTGGATATTTTTTTGCCGGATTTTAAGTATATAAGCAGTGAGATGGCTGCGCGCTATTCTAATGCACCAGATTATCCAGAGGTAGCAAAGCGTGCTCTTGCACAGATGGTAAAGCAAACTGGAGATGCAAAATTTGATGAGAGAGATATGATGAAGCGAGGTGTGATTGTGCGTCATTTGATTTTGCCAGGCCATATAAAAGAGTCAAAAGAAGCCATTCGTTATCTATATGAGACATACGGTGATCAGATCTATATAAGTATTATGAACCAATACACACCGATGCCGGGAATTGAGAAGCGCTTTAAAAATCTTGGCCGCACGATCACGCAGAAGGAATATGATGAGGTTGTGGACTATGCAATTGATTTGGGTGTGGAAAATGGATTTATACAAGAAGGTGAGACTGCAAAGGAAAGCTTTATTCCACAGTTTGATGATACAGGATTGTGATGCTCCCGGCGCACGTTCTCACGAACGGGCGGGGCTTCTTGAGACATGGTGGAACGCCTCAAAGGACCTTCACAAGCCCTCTACACCCTGGTTACGGGTTTACCTTTAAGCCGTCTTTTGGGCGGCTTTTTGTTTTGACTCCTCGATATACCTGGTCTTATCCCTGGCACTGCTTGCTTTGAATAGCTCAAAATAGACAAGCTTCTGTTCCTGTCTGCGATGATGCAGCCATCGGTTCATACCACTTTTTCTTCGTGGTCTGGCGTGCTTTTCTTTGTGTTTTACAAGGCAGAGTGCTTCTCTGGTGACCCGGATGACCGTCTTATTCGTGTAGGAGAAATCTTTTACTTCATCAAATGCATTCGGATAGATCTTGCGAATGATATTTCCTGCACCGTTGACATCTGCATTTAAAATCGTACCGTTCTTTGACTCGTATTGTCCACGTGAGATTCGTTTCCCGGAAAACCGATACCCTGCATCTTTTCCTTTGCCATCTCAATACCGATACGTACGGTCTCCAGAACCTCATTCTCATTGGCGGTGCGTGTATCCGGAGCTTTTTTCAGTCCGGTACGCAGGTTACGAATGATAAAGTTTGCTGCGTTTCGCAAATTTTTTGCAAGGTGAGTCTGGCACTCGAAATACGATGCAGGCTTTGGCATCCGGTTTTTATCCACAAATATTGATATGGTATGCATACAGAACCCTCCTTTTTAAAAAACGTGAGAATATGGTTGACTACAGATATAGTATACGATAAAATACATGTAAAATCAAGCTATACACAAAGTTTTAAATCATTTTAGCTATAAATGAGAGAGGTATTATTATGAAACGTATATCCGGAAATGCTGATGATATCAAAGACAAAAAAGACAGGGTAAAGAAAGATGGATACAACCGGGGGCAGCATTGTATCTATTGCCTTACCTATCATATGATTTTCGTCACGCATTATCGAAAACCGGTAATTAATGAAGAAATGAGTTCTGCCATGAAGGAGTTTTCAAATCATATGGCGGAGCAATTCCGCGGAAAAATCCTGTCAGCAGAGACAGACAGAGATCATATCCATCTGCTGGTATCACTGCCACCGAATACAAACGTATCCGTCTTTGTCAGAAGTATCAAGACTCAGTTGTCAAGAGAGATGCGTAAGCGATTCCCTGAACAGATCAAACAGTACATCTATGGGGATGATACCTCATTCTGGAGCCGCAGCTACTTTATCGCCACTACCGGAAGCGTTTCTCTTGAAACAGTAAAGCAGTACATTGAATCTCAGCGCTCTAAAGAACATAAGGCCAAAATAGGTTCCAAATTCCAGAAGAAAAATCTGTTGGAATGATGTCTGGTTTGTATACAATCGGCGCATTCATCCCGCGTACGTTCTTGCGAATGGCCGGGGTTTTCTGCGCTGAAACATTATAATAGTTGAAAAATACACACAAAACAGCTATAATAGATCAATATAAACAAAACACGATTGCTGTTTTGTATTCAAATGTGGATAATGTTGGAGGAAGTGATTATGGAAAAAATACGAATTGATCTGGTAAGATTAAAGACAGAGGAGGATGCGCTGAAGCGTTTCGGACGTCTGAAAGGAATGCCGGCAGATTATAATAGTGAGCTTGAGGAGCTTCATGGTATTTTACAAGCATGGGACAAGCCATTAAAAATAGAGATAGTTATAGGTGGAAATATCGGTCCATTTACAAAGCTGATGGAGATGCTAGAGAATGTAAGAACAACAAATAATAATTTATTGTTTGTTGTTATCATGTATATGGCGTAAGTCTTATCTTTCTAAAAGGGGAAAATTTTGGGGAGGGATATAATCATGACACAGACAGAAATTGAAAAGTTAGTCAAAAAGCAGCGGGACTTTTTTAATTCTGGTGAGACTTTGAATGTATCGTTTCGTATAAGTGCGCTAGAGAGACTGAGAGCATGTATTATAAAATATGAAAAAAAGATCAATCAGGCAATTCGTGCAGATTTAGGAAAATCCGCTTTTGAGAGCTATATGTGTGAAACAGGACTTGTTTTAAGTGAGCTGACATATATGATAAAGCATACGCGCAAATATGCAAAAGAACGGACAGTACGCACTCCGCTTGCGCAGTTTCATTCAAGAAGCTATCAAAAGCCATCTCCATACGGTGTTGTGTTGATTATGAGTCCTTGGAATTATCCTCTTATGCTGACGCTTGAACCATTAGTTGATGCGTTAGCAGCAGGCAATACGGCTATAGTAAAACCGAGTGCATATTCTGCAAATACAAGTGATCTGATCAGCCGCATGTTAGGAGAATGTTTTGATGAAAAATATGTGGCAGTTGTTACAGGCGGGCGGGAAGAAAATACATGTTTGTTAAATGAGCATTTCGATTATATTTTCTTTACAGGCAGTCAGTCTGTCGGAAAAGAAGTAATGCGTTGCGCTTCTGCTCATCTAACGCCAATTACACTTGAGCTTGGCGGAAAGAGTCCATGTATAGTTCATAAATCAGCTGATATAAAGCTTGCAGCGAAACGAATTGTATTTGGAAAATTTTTAAATTGCGGACAGACATGTGTTGCACCAGATTATATTTATTGTGACAGCACGGTAAAAGATGAGCTAGTGAATGAATTAAAAAAACAGATACAAAAGCAATATGGAAGGCAGCCATTAAAACGAAAACAATATGGAAAGATCATTAATGAGAAACATTTTGACAGGCTTCATGGACTGATTGATTATCAAAAGGTTGTTGTTGGCGGAACTGCAAATCGAAGTACTTTGCAAATTGAGCCGACCATAATGGATAATGTAACATTTTCAGATTTAGTTATGCAGGAAGAAATCTTTGGACCGATTCTTCCAGTTTTGACATATGACTTTATTGATGAGGCAGTTGATATAATTCGCAGTATGGCACACCCACTGGCACTTTATATTTTTACACAGGATAAGTGCGCAGCCAAAAGTGTAATAGAAAAAATCGGATTTGGCGGCGGCTGTATAAATGACACGCTGATTCATCTGGCAACAAGCGAGATGCCTTTTGGCGGCTTTGGTGAGAGTGGTATGGGAAGCTATCATGGAAAAACAGGCTTTGACACCTTTACTCATTACAAAAGTATTGTAGACAAGAAAACGTGGATAGATCTGCCGATTAGATATCGTCCATATCACAATTGGAAGAGGAAGCTGCTTTGCTTATTTTTAAAATAGTTACGTGAAAGCCATTGCACCTTCGGGCTTTCGTAACATGACGTGTGAACTGTAGCTTTATTTATGAAAGAAATGTTAACTATAAAATAAAAATAGGTTGACAATCAAAACAAAAAAGAGTACAATCAATTCGAATTTGCCGGGAGGAGGAAAAAACATGGATATGCAAAAGCTGGCAGAGGAGATTATTGAAGGAAAGAGACTGACAAGAAAAGATGATCTGTCTTTTTTTCTGGACTGTGATTTAGATGACCTGTGCAAAGGCGCGGATAAAATTCGTGAGCATTTTGTAGGAGATAAGGTAGATCTTTGTTCAATCATTAATGGAAGAAGCGGACGCTGCCCTGAGGACTGTAAGTATTGTGCGCAGTCGGCGCATCATCACACAGATTGTGAGGTATATGGTTTTTTACCGGAGGAGCAGATTATAGAAGCCTGTAAGATGAATGAGAGAGAAGGCGTAGATCGTTTCTCAATCGTTACGGCAGGAAAGGCACTTACAGGTGAAGAGTTTGAAAAGGCTATTCACGCGTATGAGACGATGAAGAAGGAATGTCGCATTGATCTTTGTGCTTCAATGGGTTTTCTGACAAGAGAGCAGCTTCACAGACTTCATGAGGCAGGTGTGTCAAGCTATCATCACAATATTGAGACTTCAAAACGTTATTTTCCACAGATCTGCACGACACATACATATGAGCAAAAGATTGCCACATTAAAGATGGTAAAGGAAGAGGGCATGTATGTCTGTTCCGGTGGAATTATCGGTATGGGTGAGACGTGGGAGGATCGTATTGATATGGCAGTAAGTCTTTTTGAGTGCGGTGTCGATTCAATTCCGATAAACTCACTGATGCCAATCAAAGGCACACCACTTGAGAATCTTGAACGAATCTCGGAACCTGATATTTTGCGTACTGTTGCGTTGTTTCGCTATATTAATCCAACGGCAGATATTCGCCTTGGCGCTGGACGTGCACTTTTGACAAATGATGGAGAATTAGCATTTGAATCTGGTGTATCAGCAACGATTACAGGAAATATGTTGACAACAGTTGCCTGTGCAACAATTAGAAGCGATAAAAAAATGCTTGAGGGAATCGGAAGAAATGTGACACCAGAGTATGAGAAGACTCAAAAAACAGCAAAGTAAGAGAGGAAATAAATAATCATGAGAAATGAATCTGTCAAGACAATGACAATGTGTGCGATTATGGCGGCACTTATGTGTATTTTGGGACCAATGTCCATCCCGATCGGAGCAGTTCCGATCTCCTTTACGAACCTGGTAATTTACCTGACTGTTTACCTGCTTGGCGCAAAGAAAGGCTGCATCAGCTATCTGATTTATATGCTTCTTGGTGTGGTTGGACTTCCTGTATTTTCTGGTTATACAGGCGGTATTGCAAAGCTGGCAGGCCCGACAGGCGGTTATCTTGTAGGATTTATTCTGCTTGCCTTAATCAGCGGAATTGTTCTGGAAAAGACAAACAGAAACATTGTTTGGAGCTTTGTTGGTATGGTAGCCGGAACAGCAATTGCTTATCTGTTTGGAACAGTTTGGTTTGTAATCCAGGCACAGTGTACAGTAGGCTATGCACTCAGCGTATGTGTAATGCCATTTATCCCATTTGATTTACTCAAGATGGTAATTGCAATTGCATTAGGTAAGGTTGTTTTTATAGCATTAAAGAGAAGCAGCTTGCTTCCAGCATAAAATAATTTATTTTTAATGGCTAAAAATAAATTAGGATAAAGGAATTCTTATATTAAAAAGAAGGATAATGGTTTAATTGATATGATACCTCTTAAGTAGACAAGGTAAATAACCTAAATCTATTTAAGAGGTATTTTTATGTCCAGAGAATCGAAGTATTCTATAGAGAAACGAGTACAACTAATTTTTAGCTATTTGCAGGTGACTTTAAGAGATATAAAAGGTTTGAAAAATAAAAATTGGCTATACATTTCAAAAAATAAGAAAAATAAGGTGAAAAATAAGACAAAAAGCCTATGTAAAATAAATAAAATACAAAACTGCTATACAAAATGAATGGAAAATTAAAAATAAAACATAAAAATATGTGAAAAAATACTTTACAAATCAAAAAATGAGTGCTATACTTGCGGCATACTAGTATACAACCTATATTGGACGGTATGAAAAGGTTGTAATTTTGAGAAGGGAGTTGTCCTATGGTAAAAAAGAAAAATAGTATGGTGGGTGCTGTGGCTGTTCCTGTAAAACGGCGCGGACTATGGAAAACAATCTGGCGCTATAAGTGGTTGTATCTGATGCTTGTGCCAGTAATTGCGTATTATGCTATATTTAAGTATGCACCTATGTACGGTATAGTTATGGCATTTCAGAAATATAATGTTTTTAAAGGTGTTTTTGGAAGTGAGTTTATTGGTCTGGACGTATTCAAAAAAATATTTGCAAAAACAAATTTCTGGAAAGCGATACGAAATACAATTTCTCTCAATTTTGCAACTATGGCGATTAATTTTCCACTTACCATTATAATTGCACTGATGTTAAATGAGCTTCGGAATTTGCGTTTTAAGAAATTAACCCAGTCTGTATTATATCTTCCGCATTTTATTTCATGGGTTGTGGTATACGGTATCGTACAGAATATGTTTACGACGAATGATGGAACAATTAATAACATTTTAAACTCTATGGGTATTAGTTCTAAGCCATTTTTGTCTAACACAAGCTGGTGGACGTTTATGTATGTTATAGTAAATGTATGGAAAGAAGTAGGATGGGGAACAATCATTTATCTGGCAGCGTTGACAAGTATTGATGAGAGTCTATACGAGGCTGCATATTTGGATGGAGCAACCAGATTTCAACGAGTTGTGTATATTACGCTTCCATTGATTCGTTCTACTGTTGTTACGATGTTGCTTTTGACAGTATCTAAGATGATGAGTATTGGACTGGATGCACCATTATTATTGGGAAATTCGTCAGTTATGGATGTTTCACAGGTTATTTCTACTTATGTTTATGAACTTGGTATTTTGAGACAGGATTATGCACAGTCTACAGCGATTGGCTTATTCCAGTCAGTTGTGAATATTATTATACTTATTGTGTTTGATAGATTTGCAAAGATGATTGGTGAGGATGGCATTATTTAGGGAAGGAGGAATTTGAGATGGCTTCAAGAAGATCAGAAATAAGAGCTGAAAGAAAAGCTTTAAAGGAGAAAGAAGCACTCCAGAACGCATCGAGCGGATTGAAACATAAATTTACAGTAGTAGATGCATTAATGTATGCCTTTATCGCAATTCTTTCTTTAATTTGTCTTTATCCGTTTGTGAACGTAATTGCGTATTCTCTGAGTGGTGCAGATGCTGTGCTGGCAAATGATGTGACATTTTATCCCAAAGATTTTACACTGGCTGCTTATAAAAATATTGCAGCGCGCCCGACAATTTGGATTTCTCTTAGAGTAACGATTATCATTACGATAGCTGGTACGGCTTTAGGATTGGTTTTGACAACAGCAGCAGCGTATGCTCTATCGCGACCAAATTTGCCAGGAAGAAAAGTGCTTTCAGGACTTATTTTGTTTACAATGTATTTTTCAGGTGGAATTATTCCGACTTTCTTAGTGGTAAAAAGTTTAGGAATGTATGATACTTTGACAGCACTTGTTATTCCAAATGCGATGAATGTTTTTAATTTTGTTATTATGAGAACATTTTTCAGACAACTACCTAGAGAGTTAGATGAGGCGGCTCAGATTGATGGAGCAACGGAGATGCAGGTACTGTTTCGTATTGTGCTTCCGCTTTCAGTTCCAATTCTGGCAACAATCGGCTTGTTTTACGCAGTACAATATTGGAATGATTATTTTCAGTCATTGCTGTATATCATTGATCCGAATAAATTTACACTTCAGCTTAGATTGCGTTCACTGCTGCAGAATGAACTGAATACAGATGTATCAAATCCAGAGGGTATTGGAAATCAGGTTATGACACAGTCCTTGAAGATGGCATCAGTTGCAATTGCTACAATTCCGATTATTATTGTGTATCCGTGGCTGCAAAAGTATTTTGTAAAAGGTATGATGCTTGGATCTGTGAAAGGATGAAATCTAAATAACTTGGCATCGAGGAGAGAGTTAATAAAATTAAGGAGATAAGGCATTTGATAAATGCTAATAATAAAGGAAAAAGGAGAGAAGAAAATGAGAAGAAAATTAATTGCAGGTTCATTGGCAGCTATGACATTACTTTCAGTGCCAGTTTATGCTAGTGGAGCAGAGGGTGGAGAAAGCAAGTATCAGACAACGTATGGAAGTAAGCAGTTTGATGGTGTTACCATTTCAGTAGAGTTGTTTGATCGTTCAAACGCACCGGAAGGAAGCACAATTCTGGAAAACAGATGGACAAAGTATGCACAGGATGCTATGGCAGAAGTCGGCATTAATCTTGAGTTTGTAGCTGTTCCTAGAGGTGATGAGGTAAGTAAGATGCAGACAATGGTGGGATCAGGAACAGCTCCAACCATCACACTTACATATACTTACACCTATGCGAGAGATTACTATAAGGATGGTGGAATTTGGGATTTATCAGAATTTGTTGATGGAGAAGATCAGGCACAGAACTTGAAGAAATATGTAGGCGACAGTTGCCTTGAGCTTGGAAGAAATTCGGACGGATCTTTGATTGGAATTGTTGCAAGACGAGCAACAACAGCAAACAGTAATATTTTTATCCGTAAGGATTGGCTGGATGATTTGGGACTAGAAGTTCCAACAACAACAGATGAACTGAAAAATGTTTTACATGAAATGGTTTATAATAATCCTGATGGCAATACAGGCGTGGTTGGTATTACTCTTCCATCAATGGTAGATGCGTATCTTACAGGTCAGAGAGATGCGGAGTCTTTAGCATTTATGGAGACTGTGCATGATGAAAAAGCAATGGCAATAAATGACGGATACGATTATTATGCAGATCCAGGATATAGAGAATATCTTAGATGGGTAAATGAGCTGTATAATGATGGCTTGATGGACAAAGAATTTTTTGCTTCTACTGATGAAGTTTTGCAGTCTAATTTCGTAAATGGCAAATTGGCAGCTTACGATGCTAATGTTGGACATAATGTAGATATTTTGCGTGGCGGTTTGCTTCAGTCTTTGAAAAACAAGGATAAGGACGCTGAAATGATAGCAATTCGTTCGATGGAGTCAAATGTTTATAAGGGTGAGAATTTCGTTCCAGCGTATGGCGAAGGTGGCTTGATCATGTTTGTTCCAAAGACGTATGATGAAGAACAGGTAGAGGCTGCTGTTACTTATCTTGATTGGTTGTCTACAGAAGAAGGCGGATTTGCAATTTATCACGGCTTCGAAGGTGAGCATTTTGATTACAACGAGGATGGAGTTCCGATTCCAAAGCAGGCAGATTATAATCAGAAGGATAAGGACTGGATCCGTACCGATTTGTTCCTTGTTGGAAATCAGGGCTATTTTACAAATGTTGAGGATTTTAACTTAAATATTGCTGCAGATAATCCGGGTTGGGAAGAGTATACACTTTCTGATTATCAGTTATCCTTGGATGGAACTCAGATTGCTAGTGCTCAGTATATGTATCAGCCAGAGATCGAATTAGATTTGAGAAATGATTTGGATCTATTGATGAAGGAATGGAAGGTTAAGTGTATTACTTGTGCACCAGAAGATTTCGATAATAATTATGACAGATGGATTTCAGAGGCAGAAGATTTAGGTATTCAAGATATTCTGGATGCCAGAGCAGAGGTTTACGCAGAAGTCAAGGGCGAATAATTATAAATAAAATTGTAAGTAGCGATTCCTGAAAATAGGGGTGTCAAGCAATTGACGCCCCTAAAAATAAAATGAAATTGAACACTTTTTGACGGATATAAGAAAACTGGAATAAGCTTTAAAGAAAGCAGAAAAAATCATATGTTAGATATGGTAGGAGGAGAATTATGTTAGCATCAGATGGAATGAATTACGCACCAAAGGGAAAACCGATGCCAGTTGTAAAAGAGGGCGAATTTGTTATAGCTGCGATTGCCCTTGATCATGGTCATATCTATGGAATGTGCAATGGCTTAGTCGAAGCTGGTGCAACGCTTAAGTGGGTGTACGATCCAGATCCTGAAAAGGTTGAAAATTTTATAAAGACTTTTCCAGGGGTAAAGGCAGCATCCAGTGAAAAAGAAATCTTAGATGATCCAGAGGTAAAGCTTGTATGTGGTGCAGCGATTACAGCACAAAGATGTGCTCTAGGCTTGCGTGTTATGGCAGCTGGAAAAGACTATTTTACAGATAAGGCTCCACTTACGACGCTGAAACAGTTAGAAGCTGCGAAAGAAATGGTAAAAAAGACAGGTAAGAAGTACATGTGCTATTACAGTGAGCGTATACATGTTGAAGCTGCTGTGTTTGCTGGAGAATTGGTAAAAGAGGGAGCAATTGGACGCGTGATTCAAGTACTGGGTATGGGACCGCACAGAGAAAATCCAGGAAGTCGTCCAGATTGGTTTTACGATAAAGAAAATGGTTATGGTGGTATTCTTTGTGATATTGGTAGTCACCAAATTGAGCAGTTTTTGTTTTATACTGGTGCAAAGGACGCTACAATTGTAAAAAGCCAGATTGCAAATTATGCACATCCTGAGCATCCTGGACTTGATGATTTTGGTGATGCAGTTTTAGTTGGGGATAATGGTGCAACTCAATATTTTCGTGTAGACTGGTTTACTCCAGATGGACTAGGCACATGGGGAGATGGACGTACGTTCTTATTAGGAACAGAAGGATACATAGAATTAAGAAAATATATTAATGTTGGAACTGGTGATGGTACATCAAATCATGTATTTCTAGTAAATAAAAATGGTGAACAGCATTTTTGTGTAACTGGTCAGGTAGGATATCCATATTTTGGACAGTTGATTTTAGACTGCATAAATCGTACAGAAAATGCAATGACACAGGAACATTGTTTTAAGGCAGCGGAACTTTGTGTAAAGGCACAGATGCAGGCAACACGTTTGGAATGAATTACAATGTAGTTTAAAAAGCCATAAAGGAGAGAAAGATATGTTCAATGTAGCAATTGTTGGAATAGGTAATATTTCGAGCGCGCATATTAATGGGCTTTTAGAGTTTCCAGAGCGTGCAAAAATAGTAGCTTTGTGTGATATTTATCCTGAAAAAGCAGAGGCAGCTAAGAAGAAGTATAATTTGACAGATGCAGTTGTATTTGATGATCATCAGAAAATGCTGGCAAGTGATATAAAAATAGATATTGTACACGTTTGTACACCGCCTTATGTACATGCAGAAATTGCAATTAATTCCATGAATGCTGGAAAAAATGTGTTGGTGGAAAAACCCATGGCAACATGCTTGGAGGAGTGTGATGCCATGCTTGAGGCAGAAAAGAAAAATCATGTTGTCATGGGATGTATTGCTCAGAATCGCTTCCGCAATTCTATTTATAAATTAAAAAAAGTTGTAGATAGTGGTCTTGCTGGAAAAATCCGTTGTGCTCATGTGGATTCTTTGTGGTGGAGAGGTCACTGTTATTATGATCTGTGGTGGAGAGGAACTTGGGAAAAAGAAGGCGGAGGTCCTACGTTAAATCATGCTGTACATCATATTGATATGATTAACTGGATTGAAGGTTGTCTGCCAGATGAAGTAGTAGCTATTCTTAGTAATGTAATGCATGACAATTCTGAGGTAGAAGATTTGTCTTTCGCAGTATTGAAGTATCCAGATGGAGGTTTAGCAGAGGTTACCAGTTCAGTTATTCATCATGGGGAGGAGCAGGGAATTGTTCTTCAATGTGAGAATGCAAAAATATCAGCTCCATGGGATTGCAAAGCAGAGGTAACAAAGCAAAATGGGTTTCCAATTGAAAATGGCGGGGATAAATTAGTAAAGGAAATTAATGATTATTATAATTTAATTCCAGACCTTACTTATGAAGGACATACTGGCGAAATTGATAATTATCTGAGTTCACTTGAAAAAGGTGAAAGACCTATGATCACAGGTGAAGATGGACGAAAGACAGTTGAATTGATTAGTGCGATTTACAAGGCAGGGTGCAAGAAAGAGTATGTGCATATGCCAATTTGCAAGGATGATGAATACTACAAGTTTGAAGGCATTCTAAAGAATGCAATTCATTTCTACGAAAAGAAAGAGAGTATTGAGAATTTCGAAGCAGATACAATTACAGTTGGCAATTATAAGTAAATGGATAGGGTGAGACGGTATGTATCTTGAAGAGAGACGAAATGGAGAATCAAATCGGGAGTATGCGCTGCGAATATTAAAGGCGAACATTATTCAGATGATTTTAGAGCCAGGCTGTCCGATTGGTGAACAAAAAATTGCCAAGGAACTTGGTATGTCGAGAACTCCTGTGAGAGAGGCTCTCGTGGAATTAATGAAAACAAGGATTGTTGAGATTTTGCCGCAGAAAGGTACATATGTTTCTTACTTGGATTACGATTTGGTTGAGGAAGCACGTTTTATGCGGATGACGCTAGAGCTTGCACTGCTAGATGAGCTTGCGGAAAAAATGACAGATAAAGATTTTGACAAGATGGAAGCAAATGTTACGATGCAGAGATTTTACTTGGAACGTGAAAATCAATTGTATTTAATGCAGCTAGATGATGATTTTCATCGCATGTTTTTTGAAATCTGTAACAAAATGCAATGCTATTGTCTGTCAAAGGAATTTGGCATTCATTTTGACCGTGTTAGATTCGCAAGTTTGGAAAATCTGCGTGATAATAAAACAGTTCAGGATCACGAAGATATAGTGAAGTTGTTGCGCAGGAAAGATGTAAAAAAAGCCAAAGACGTATTAAGAGTACATTTGTCAAGATTTCAAACAGATAAAGCCAAAATTCAGGCAGCGCATGAAAATTATTTTAAGTAAACTTACATTTACGTAAGGCTAGTGATACTCAAAAAACTTGAAATTTAAGAATACTCCTTCACGTTTTGACTAGCGTGGGGGAGTTTTTTTATTGTTTTTCTATTATTGCTGTGCTATTATAAGGGCAGCTTATGGCGAAAAGAGCAACAGATCAATTTGATGCTTAAAAGCAAAAAACGAATAAGGAGATATGGCAGACGATGCAGGCATATTTATTTGTACATTTTAGAGAGAAGACAACGCCGGATGGAGAGCAGGTCTACTTTGGTGTAAGCAAGGATGGCTTTAACTGGGAAGAGGTAAACGGCGGTGCGCCAGTGCTTTGGGCTTATTATGGTGATAAGGGAGTGCGTGATTTTACTGTAGTGCGCTGCAAAAATCCACAGACTGGAAAGGAAAAATTTGTTATTCTGGCAACAGATTTAAGCTTGTCTTATGGAATGCGCGGACAGTATCATCATTCATGGGATGAGATCGGTCATAACGGAAGTAAAAGCCTTGCAATATGGGAGTCAGATGATCTTGTAAACTGGACGGAGCAGCGTCTTGCAAAGATTGGAGACGAACAGTTTGGCTGTTTGTGGGCACCAGATGTTATTTATGATAAAAAGGCAGAAGATTATGTTGTGCACTGGTCTTCTTCTCATGCAAGAAATAATTACGGTGAAAAAGCAATTTTTTATAGCCGCACAAAGGATTTTAAAAAATTTTCAAAGCCGGAAATTTTATATGAGTGGAAAGAACATGATATAATAGATTCCGCACTTTATGAGGAAGATGGAAGCTACTATCTGTTTGTTAAGTGTGGCCAAAATCCAGCGCGTATACTGCTGCTTCGTTCAGATGAAATCACTGGACCATATACGAGAATTGAAGCGTTTGATAAGAGTATGGAGACCATCGAGGAAGGCAAATATGAGGCAGCAACAGCTGTTAAGTTAGAGGATGGCAGATGGTGTCTTTTCTTAGATTACTATGGCGTGCCGGGTGCAGGACAAGGGTATGTGCCATTTGTCGCAGATAGTTTAGCAAGTGGAAATTTCGTAAGAAGTGACGCCGCATTTTCGTTCCCATATGGTTTTAAACACGGAACCATTCTTAAAATTTCCATGGAGGAGTATCAGCGTATTAAAGACCATGACTGGTCAGATAAGGGCTGGCAGTAAGCAGTACAATGAGTAACAAGAGAGCATTCAGCAAGGGGATGTATGACAGCATCCCCATTGCACTTGCCTATTTCGCAGTTGCATTTTCACTTGGAATTATGGCAAGAAAAGCAGGACTAACCCCGTTTCAGGGTTTTCTATCAAGTATGCTCAACCATGCATCAGCAGGTGAGTATGCAGAATTTACTGTAATAGAGGCAGGTGCGCCTTACATTGAGATGGCACTCGTCATCCTTATAACAAACGCAAGATATCTTTTGATGAGCTGTGCGTTAAGCCAGCGTTTTGCACCAGATGCACCGCTTATCCACCGTGTATTAGTCGGATTTGGCATTACCGATGAGATCTTTGGAATCTCCATTGCAAGACCTGGAAATGTGAATCCTTTCTATACTTATGGAGCAATGGCGCTCGCACTGCCGGCATGGTCATCTGCAACGGCAATAGGAATTGTTGCAGGAAATATCCTGCCGGCTTCTGCCGTAAGTGCGCTTAGCGTTGCATTGTATGGCATGTTTTTAGCAATTGTCATTCCGCCTACAAAGAAAAACAAGGTTTTAGGCGGTGTTGTTTTGATTAGTTTTGTATTCAGTGGCCTGTTTACATGGCTTCCAGTCACAAAAACTTTGTCTGCAAGTATGAGAACTATAATCTTGACAATTGTAATCGCAGGAGCAGCCGCAGTATTGTTTCCAGTGAAGGACGAAACGCAGGAAGGAGATAAAAACGATGCAGCATAATATTTATCTGTATATCATGGTGTCTGCGCTTGTATCCTTTGCCGTGCGCGCGGTGCCACTTACACTGATCCGAAAGAAAATTGAAAATCCATTTTTAAAGTCATTTTTATTCTATGTACCGTATGTAACGTTATCTGTCATGACTTTTCCAGCGATTGTAGAAACGACTGCTGTGCCGATTGCAGGAGTACTGGCACTTATAGCAGGAATCATTGCTGCTAGAAAGGGTGTAAGTATGTTTCTAGTGGCAGTAATATGCTGCGTGATTGTGTTTGCGGCAGAGATGTTAATTTGAGGAACACTACAGTTCTGCCTTTAAAATAATTTGCTTGAAATACAGGCCATAGTTCGTTATAATATAGAGCGCAAAAGAATATGTGATGCAGAAAAAATCTGCAGTTAGGAGTTTTATGAGAAAGTATCAGAAGATGCAGGCAATTATTATGTGTGGAGCACTTGTGGCGTCAAGTACATCTGTATTGGCAGCAAAAGAGGCAAGCAGCGAAGCTGAGTCTGAATCAGCGACAGAAGCAGTATCTGAGGCAGGCGAATCTGAGGAGTCTGGCGAGGTTAGCTATCCGCTTACATTAACCGGAACAGACGGCACTGAAATTACAATTAATGAGGAGCCTAAAAAGATTGTATCCATGGGACCCAATATGACAGAGATTCTGTATGCAATCGGTGCAGGTGATAAATTAGTCGGAAGAACCGATTACTGCGATTATCCGGCAGCAGTCAGCGAGGTTGAGTCTGTTGGCAGTATTTCAAATGCAGATATTGAGAAAATTTTAAGCCTGGAGCCAGATCTGGTTCTTGCCTCTACTCATTTTTCAGATGATGCAGTAAAGCAGCTTGATGATGCTGGTGTTCCTGTTTTGTATCTCTATGATGAGGGCGATATGGAAGGTGTTTATGATATGATCAGCTTGGTTGGCGAGGCTGTAAACTGTGAAGAAGCAGCAGAAAAGACCGTTGATGAAATGCAGACAAAGATGGACTATGTTTCTGATCGTCTGGCAAATGTTGATGAGAATCCGACAGTTTATTATGTAGTTGGATACGGTGAGTACGGCGATTATACAGCTGGAGGAGATACTTTCGTAAATGGTATTCTGACAGCGGCAGGCGGTGACAACATTGCATCAGATGTGGAGGGATGGTCATATTCCACAGAGACACTTCTGGAGAAGGATCCGCAGTATGTTATCTTAAATGCTTATAATGAGGAAGGTTTCTGCACAACAGATCCGTATACTGAGCTGAGTGCAGTAAAGAATGGTTTTGTAGAGACTATTGATACTAACATGCTTGATCGTCAGGGACCGAGAAATGCAGATGCTGTTGTAGAGTTAGCACAGATTCTTCATCCAGAGTGCTTCCCAGCAGAGACTGAGTATCCGGTTAATGTAAAAAGTGGTGTTGTAGAGTACAATATCGAATCTTGCCCAGAGAGCGTTTACGCTGCAAGCGAGGAAGTTTTCGATCTGTTAAAGGAAATCGGTGTAGTTAGTGAGGATGCCGAGTATGAACAAAAAAGTGTTGAGGACGTTGTTTTAGAGGCTCCGGCAGTTGTTGTTGCAGATGCAGAGTATTCTGCTGAGGAAAAGGCAAAGTTTGACGATGCCAATATTCCTGTTATCTATGTTGATGCAGAAGATGATGAGACTGTAATCACACTTGGTCAGATATTTAACTGTAACGCAAAGGCCGATGAGGTTGCTTACGTAAAGGCAGCATTAGAAAAGTAATGGAAAAGAAAAAAACGTATTTGTATATTTATGTTTGCATGGCAGCTCTTCTTTTTGTGGGAGCTGCCATTTCCCTAAGTGTTGGATCTGCAGAGATTGGCATAATAGGGAGCATTAAGCTTGCGCTGTCTGGTATTCCAGGAATAGGCCAATTTGTGGATATATCAGCGTATAGCACGATGCAGCGCTATATAATTTTGCAGGTTCGCCTGCCTCGAGTTTTGCTTGCCGCGCTTGTTGGCGCAGGACTTTCGGCAGCGGGAGGCGTGTTTCAGGGGATTTTTCAAAATCCGCTTGCTGATCCGCATATTTTAGGTGTATCCTCAGGTGCCGCACTTGGCGCAACGATTGCTATTCTTTTTGGTGTACAGGTGAGTGTTTTGGGGATTGGAACTATTGGTGTGTGTGCTTTTATTGGTGCGATTTTAACAATTATGCTAGTATATTTGATTGGAGGCATGAAAAAGGGAGCAAAGATAATAGGTATTCTTCTTACAGGAACGGCAATCAGTACACTTTTTTCAGCTGTGATGTCACTTCTTATGTCCCTTAATCATGATAAGATCGAACAAGTCTATCTGTGGACAATGGGAAGCTTTTCATCTGCAGTGTGGGTGAAGGTTTGTTATGTTGCTATCTGTGAAATGATTTGTCTTTGTGTCTGCATTGTCTTGTCAAAGGATCTGAATTTGATGGCGATGGGTGAGGAGACGGCACAGAGTCTTGGTATCGAGACAGCGCGTATACGCCGAATTTTGATTTTAGTAGTATCGGTGATGGTTGCCGCATGTGTTTCCGTCAGCGGTGTGATTGGTTTTGTCGGACTAGTGATTCCTCATATTGTACGATTTTTGCTTGGTGATGATTATCGAAGAATTTTGCCTGGGGCGATTCTTGGAGGCGGATTTTTCTTGATGATTTGCGATACGTTAGCGCGCACAGTGACTGCACCGGGAGAACTGCCTGTTGGTGTGCTGACAGCAATTGTCGGGGCACCATATCTGATTCTGCTAATTAAGAAGAAGTTGACGTGAGAAATTCCTAACGTTTGCGGCCAACAACCTAGGTTAGCGGCGAGCCGCTTTCGTAGAATACCCTCGTGAACAGCGTAAAATCAAAAAAGGAGAAAACAATCGTGAGTCGACAAGGAAATAAAAAAGAATCGGCATCGGGAATGGATTTGCTCAAATCAGTAGATATTGTAAGCAATCATCTGACCTGGACACCAGAGGGGATGGATTATCCAATTTTAAAAGATATCACGCTTACTCTTGAGCCAGGTCACATCTATGGAATTATCGGGCCAAACGGAGCCGGGAAATCGAGCTTTCTGCGTCATGTACTCGCATTTTTAAAAACAGAGAGTAAAGAAAGCATGAAAATTGGTGATGTGCCGGCTGACGATTATCCGCGAAAAAAGCTTGCAAGACTGCTCTCATTTGTGCCGCAGAAGACAGATATTGAGACAGACTTTACGGCAGAGGAGATCGTGATGACAGGACGTACACCATATCAGGGACGATTTGAGGGAACCTCAATCGGTGATAAAGAAGCAGTTTATCGCGCTTTTTCGCTCACAAAAGCAGATAAGCTTAAGGATAAAAAATTTGCTATCTTAAGCGGCGGCGAAAAACAAAAGATTGTGATTGCACGCGCGGTAGCACAAACCACACCTTGGATGCTTCTTGATGAACCGATTGCAAGCCTTGACATTAAAAACCAGATTGAAATCATGCAGACGCTTTCGGAATTAAACAGACAGGAAGGCGTATCTGTGCTTATGGTGCTTCATGATATCAATCTGGCTGGAATTTATTGTGATCGTCTGATTATGCTAAAAGACGGGCAGGTAATTGCAGCAGGAAATACAAATGAATGTCTATGTGAAGAAAATTTAAAGAAACTTTATGATATATCATTTTTTCATATGGATACAAAAAAAGGACAGCGATATTATTACGCTGAAATATAAATGATACAAGGGTCAAAAGGTATTTTGACCCCTTTGATACCAGATTGCTACGTGCTTTGCACTCTCGCAATCTTCAAAAACATTCGTAATCCGCTCATTTTTCTTTGAAAAATGGCTACTTACTCATATTTTTGGCGGGTCAAGAGTTCATAAAACCTCTTGCAAGCAAGCTTGCATCGGCTTTATGACCTTTTGACCCTGGTATCATATAAATAGTTAAAATAAAAGCTCACGATGAAAATCGTGGGCTTTTGCTATATGGTGGAATCATGTAAAAAGTATTTGCTATAGGAAGCACTTATAACGAAACATAAAATCAACGTATTAACACTTCCTTTCAGAATTTGCTATACTTTCAACCAACAGAAAAGAAAACAAACATAAAACAATGTTAAACTTTTTTGTTCAGAAAAGAGCAGGAGGAGACGGCTTCATGATTGAGTTTCAAAACGTAAGCAAGATCTTTAAAACAAAAGAGTGTGAAGTAAAAGCACTTGAAAATGTAAGTCTGACAATAGAGGATGGCGATATATATGGAATTATTGGTTTCTCAGGAGCCGGCAAATCTACTTTGATTCGAACAATCAATGCACTTGAGGTTCCGACATCAGGAAAGGTTTTAGTGGATGGAGAAGATATAAATGCACTGAAACAATCAAAGCTTCGTCAAAAGAGGAAAAAAATTGGAATGATCTTTCAGCAATTTAATCTTCTTGAAACAAAAACAGTGTATGAAAATATAGCATTGCCGCTTGTTTTAAATCACGTTCCGAAGGATCAGATAAAAAAGAAGGTACAGGAAGTTTTAGAATATGTCGAGCTTATGGACAAGAAAGACGTGTATCCATCTAAGCTTTCTGGAGGCCAGAAGCAAAGAGTAGGAATAGCAAGAGCCTTGGCAACAGATCCATCTATTTTGCTTAGCGATGAATCAACTAGTGCACTTGATCCCAAAACGACAAAAGCGATCCTTAAGCTGTTAAAAAGAATCAATAAGGAACTTGGCATTACGATTGTGCTGATCACACATGAGATGAACGTTATCCAAAGCATTTGTCATCATGTAGCTGTGATGGAGAGTGGAAGAGTTGTCGAGAAAGGAAATGTGCTTGATGTATTCAGTGAACCACAGCAGGAGATCACAAAGAATTTTGTAAAAACAGTAATTAATGACAGTGTTCCAGAACTTTTGATAGAAAGTATACGTTCTGAAAAAAAGAACAATAAGCTTTTGAAGTTAAAGTTTCTTGACAGTGACAGTACAGAATCTGTATTATCTGGTGTAAATAAGAAGTTTGATGTAGAAACAAATATTTTATTTGCTAATATCAGTGAAATACAGGAACGAGTCTTAGGAATCATTATTGTACAGATCATTGGTGCAAAGAATGAAATTGAAGGAGCACAGAAGTATTTTTCAGAGCACGGCGTTGGTTATAAAGAGATTTATATATAAAAAAGATGAAAAGGAGAAAAATATGGCACTTGAAGAATTTCTTGGAATATCAAATGATAAGCTGTTAACATCATTTGCAGAGACATTATACATGGTTGGAATAGCCCTAATTATTGCAACAATTGTCGCATTTGTTCTGGCAATCGTGCTGATCTTTACAAGAAAGGGCGGGTTATATCAGAATGTGGTGATTTATAATATCATCAATGTGATAATTAATATTGTGAGAAGTACACCATTTGTTGTTCTTCTGGTTGCAATCATGCCAGTTACAAAGTTTTTAATAGGAACGAGAATTGGAGCAACAGCAGCAATTGTACCTCTTACAGTAAACGCGATACCGCTTTTGACACGCTTATTTGAAAATTCCCTTCTCGATACAGGAAATGGCATTTTAGAAGCTGCACTGGCAATGGGGGCAACACCGCTGCAGCTTGTTACAAAATTTATTTTGCCTGAGTCACTTGGATCTGTTATTCTTTCACTTACAACTGGTATTGTTGGATTGATTGGTGCAAGTGCAATGGCAGGATATGTAGGAGGCGGCGGTATCGGAGCGCTTGTTCTTAATTATGGTTACAACCGCTTTAACTTTACACTTATGTATTCACTTGTAGTTGTACTTATTATTATTACGCAGTGCATACAAAGTCTTGGAAATTTCTTCGCAGGAAAGGCTCGCAGAAAATAAGACAGATAAAAGGAGAAAATGATTATGAAAAAGTTTAAAAAAGGTGTATTGGCAATTGGAGTATTAGCAGCAGCGGCAGTAATTGCAGCAGGCTGCGGAAAAAAAGATGCAAAGACAACAAATGAAACAAAAAAAGAAAGTGCAGCAGAGTCAGCTGTTACAGAAAAAAAGAAATTAACATATGCGAAAGGAACGGGACCATATACAGAGCTTTTTGAGCAGCATGTAATGCCAATTCTTGAAAAGCAGGGCTATACATTTGAAGCAACTGAGTTGACACTTCAGTATGCAGATGAAGCGATTGCAGATGGTGATGTAGATTTCTCTGTTGAACAGCACATTGCATATATGGATGCATTCAATAAAAATTATAATTCCAATTTGGTGGCACTGACACCAATTCCTACAGTTCCGGCATCTATTTTTTCTGAAACGCACAGCTCACTTGATGAGGTTGCTGATGGTATGAAGGTTGCAGTTCCGCAGGATGAGGGAAACATGGCAAGAGCATTTGTAATGCTTCAGGATATTGGATGGATTAAATTAAAGGAAGGCACAGACTATGCGACTGCAAGCTCTGAGGACGTTGCAGAAAATCCATATAATCTGGAGTTTTTGGATGTAAGTACCAGCATCATAGCAACTACACTTTCTGATTATGATTATGGTATCATCACTGGAAGCATTGTCTATAATGCAGGAATTGATCCGTCGACTGCATTGTTTAGCGAAAACTTGTCCGAGAATTTCTGGCTGCAGGTTGTAGTAAAGGATGAAGATAAGGATACGCAGTGGGCAAAGGATATTGTAGCAGCATATCAGTCCGATGAATTTACAGATTGGCTTAAGGCAAACAACGAGAGTGAATATAAGAATCTCTGGGCAATTCCAGAATATTAAAAAAGGGAGATTTGCATTATGGATAAGATCGAAGAAAAAATCATAAAAATCATAGATGACAATAAAGAAAAACTGATTGCGTTTGCAAGAGATATCTACACACATGCAGAGCTTGGATATAAGGAATTTAGAACTGCATCAAAGTTTTCGGATGAGCTTAAGGCGCTTGGGTTAGAGACGAAGGAAGGTCTTGCAGTAACTGGTGTAAAGGGCTATCTGAATCAGGACAAAAAAGAAAATGTGAGTCTGGCATTAATCGGAGAGCTTGATGCACTTCGCATTCCAGAGCATAAATATGCAAACGCACAGACACAGGGAGCTCATTGCTGTGGTCATCACAGTCAGCTTGCCGGTGTGGTAGGAGCAGCAATTGCACTGGCAGATCATGAAGTGGCATCATCATTAGACGGTCAGGTTGTATTTTTTGCAGTTCCGGCAGAGGAATATGGTGAAATTGAGTTTAAAAATCAGTTAAAGAATGAAGGAAAAATACGTTATGGCGGTGGAAAATGTGAGCTGATAAGAATCGGTGCTTTCGATGATATTGATTTGAATCTGGCTCATCATACAACAATAGGAAATGAAGTTGTGATAAGAAAAGGCAGCGGAAATGGCTTTGTAAGCAAGGTGATTCGCTATAAGGGAAAGGCTGCTCACGCAGCAGGAAGTCCTCATCTTGGCGTAAATGCATTAAATGCAGCAGCGCTTGGTCTTACAGCACTTCAATATCAAAGAGAAACATTTCAGGATAAGGATACAGTGAGAGTTCATCCGATTATGACAAAGGGCGGTGATCTTGTCAATGTAATTCCAAATGAGGCCATTATTGAGACACTTGTAAGAGCAAATAATACAAAGGCAATTCTTGATGCATCAGAGAAAACTGATCGTGCATTTTTGGCAGGTGCAGTTGCAGTGGGGGCTAAGGTTGAAATTGAGACTATGCCTGGATATCTGCCAACAATTCCAGTTGATGCACCAGAGGAACTGGTTGAGGCGGCAAAGCTTGCAGCAGGTGACAAGTATAATGTGAATGTAGTTGATGCGACAAGTACACCGAGCGGCGGTTCAACAGATGTAGGAGATGTACAGCATCTTCAGCCAGTATTTACCTTTAACACAGGCGGTGCAGTAGGAAGCGGTCTTCATAGTGTTGATTTTGATGTGAATGATGAGGAACTTGCCTATATTGTTACGGCAAAAATATTTGCACTTACAGCCTATAGATTGTTAAAGGGCGGTGCTGTAGCTGCAAAAAAGCTTGTGGATGACTACAAACCTATATTTACAAAACAGGAATATATTGACTTTATGGAATCTATGATAAGCAAAAAGACCGGCGGTGCACCGGTCTTCGAGGAAGAATAATATAGAAGCTTATCTAGCCAGCCAGCCGCCATCAACAGCAAGTGTAAAACCATTTACGTAAGATGAAGCATCGCTGGCAAGAAAAACAGCAGCCCCCATTAAATCATCGGAGGTTCCCCAGCGTCCCGCCGGAATGCGGCAAAGAATAGCATCATTCCTGTCACTGTCCTGACGAAGTGCAGTCGTGTTGTTTGTCGCCATGTAGCCCGGCGCGATTGCGTTTACATTAATATTAAGAGAAGCCCATTCATTTGCAAGCGCCTTGGTGAGACCCATCACGGCGCTTTTGCTTGCTGTGTAGGAAGGAACGCGGATGCCGCCCTGAAAGCTTAACATAGAAGCAATATTGATAATTTTACCACCGCCCTGTGGGATGAAGAACTCATTCGTCATGGCCTGAGACAGGAAAAAGACAAGCTTTTCATTTAAATTGGTGACAAGATCCCAGCTTGCTTCTGTGACATTTACGGCATCCTCGCGGTGAATGATTCCAGCATTGTTTACAAGAATATCAACGCGGCCTGTCAGTTTTTTGCAGGCATTTGCAACTGTCTTTGATGCATCTGGTGCAGAAAGATCTGTAAGTACTTCAAAGAAAGTACCGCCAACAGCCTCCACCTTTGTAGCAGTCTCGGCGCAGCTTCTTCGTGCAATGCCGATGACAGTTGCTCCGGCTTCGGCAAAGGCTACGCAAAAGCCCTGGCCTAATCCAGTGTTTGCGCCAGTAACAACAGCAACTTTTCCATTCAAACGAAACAAATCTAAAATCATATCTTTTTTTCCTTTCATTTTTGTGTTTTTGCTTGTTATTACTATATTGCTTTTTAGAAGGAAAATATAGTATAATAAGCTCAATAAATAGCATAATCAAAGCTAAATGAAGGAGGAACGAAAATTACATGGAGCAAAAAACGGTAGTGGATACAAGTCTTCGTGAGCTTCGCCGTCACGGAAGTGACGATTTTCCAATTGGAATTTATAGGGATGACTTTTCAGAGTTTGAGCATGGACAGATTGCATGGCACTGGCATGATGAGATTCAGTTTGATTACATTATAAAGGGAACGATTCTCGTGCAGGTAGGAACTAGCGAATTTGTGTTAAAACCAGGGGAGAGTATTTTTATTAATACGGGAATGCTTCACCGCCTTGTTCCAGTAGATGAAAAAAGATGTGAATTGATAAATAGCGAGTCAGACACTCATGTGATTGATTCCTTTGTCTGTTCGTGGAAATTAGCAGAATCTGATCGGCTTTCGCGTGCATATAGGGAGTGTGTGGCACCGCTGCTTTTGGCAAAGACTGATGGATTTGCATTAAGTAAAGAAGAGTCGCAGCTTTTAAGAAAAATGGCAGAGCAGTACAGAAAAAAAGAAACTGGATATGAAATGGCGGTGAAAGGCTGCCTCTGTCTCTTGTGGGCAAGTCTCGTAGAGAAGGGAATAAGCGCGGCGCGGCAGATACAGCCAAAAGAGGAACGAGACTTAGCACGAATTAAGGAAGCAATGACATATATGCAGCAAAATTTTTCATGTAAGGTCAGCCTTGAAGATGTAGCACAGGTGGTTGCTATAAGCAGAAGTGAGCTGTGCCGCTGCTTTAGGCGTGTCTTAAAGGTCAGCCCAATGGAATATCTGATTCAGTTTCGCCTAGAGGAAGCTAGTCGTCAGCTGTTATCAACTGATAAAAGCGTGACTCAGATCGCGCTTGAGACCGGATTTGACAGTCCGTCACATTTAGGACGTTTCTTTTTAAAAGAATTTGGATGCACGCCCAGACAGTACCGAGGGAGAAAACGTTAATATAGCTCTGAGGTGTATGGCTTGTATTAAAAAAATGAAATATAATTAGGAAAGGATATAACTATGCGTTTTTATATAGCAGACTGCCACTTTTATCATGAGGCACTGAATACAAAGATGGACAAGAGAGGATTTGCATCAGCAGAGCAGATGAATGAGTATATGATACAGCGTTGGAATGAAAAAGTGCGTAGCTGCGACGAGACGGTAATTCTAGGTGATTTTTCATTTGGTGATGCGATGCAGACAAATTCATTACTTAAACAGTTAAACGGAAAGAAGTATTTGATTGAAGGAAATCATGATCGCTATCTGAAATACCGTCGATTTGATAAAAATTTGTTTGAATGGATAGAGCCATATAAAGAAATTCATGATAATGGGCGAAAAGTTATATTGAGTCATTATCCTATTATGTGCTATAATGGTCAATATCGGCTAAATGAGAATGGGGAGCCAAAGACATATATGTTATATGGACATGTACATGACACAAGAGATGAGCTTCTTATAGATCGTTTTATCCGAATAACAAAGCAAACATCTTTTCTTGATTTTGAAGGAAAAGAAAAAACGATTCCGTGCTGCATGATTAACTGTTTTTGTGTTTTTTCAGATTATGCGCCGCTTACATTAGATGAATGGATAGAAAATGATCAGATGCGCAGAAAATATCTATCGGAAGAGTTTCCAGCCTAAGACAAGAACACATGTAATTATTATACAATAAAGTGGAGGAATAAATGGGGAAATGTAACAAAATGTGAGAAAGAAATATGTTGTATGATTGACAATGAAGAAAAATGAGGTTATATTGAAAATACTTAAACGATTGAGAAAAGGCGGGTGAAGTGACGATGGTTTCGTTAAAAGATATTGCAGCGGCCTGCGGCGTGTCAGCATCAACGGTCAGCAAAGCACTCAACGATCTGGATGACATCAGCGAAAAAAGAAAAGCGATGATCCGCCAGAAAGCGAATGAAATGGGCTATTTGCCTAATATGGCAGCCAGAGCATTGAAAACAAAAATGACTCATAATATAGGCGTCTTGTTTATTGACGACTATCATAGTGGTCTGACACATCCGTATTTTGCACCGGTTTTGGAGAGCTTAAAGACGGAGGTGGAAAATCTTGGATATGACATTACTTTTATCAATAAGAATGTAGGCGGACGAGAAATGTCATATCTGGAGCATTGCCGTTACCGCAACGTTGACGGTGTTGTGATTGCAAATGTAGATTTTACAAAAGAAGAAGTGGTTGAGCTTGTAGAAAGTGATATTCCGGTAGTAACAATTGACCACGTTTTTAATAATTGCCCGGCAGTTGTGTCGGACAATATAAAAGGTGTTAGAGAACTGACGGAATATGTAATCAGTATGGGACATAAAAAAATTGCGTACATACATGGTCAGCAAAACAGTGTTACCAAGGTGAGACTGGCAAGCTTTTACCGCACCATGGAGGAACATGGACTGTCAGTGCCGGATGAATATGTGCCAGAGGCACCATATCTTGAGGCAGAGGCAAGTGCAGATGTGACAAAGAAGCTTCTTGCACTTAAAAATCCACCTACCTGTATTCTGTATCCAGATGATTATACGGCAATCGGAGGAATTGCGGTGATTCGTGAGGCAGGATTGTCCATACCATCAGATATTTCAGTGGCAGGCTATGATGGAATTTCGCTGATTCAGCAGTTTCAGCCAAAGCTTACGACATATGCACAGGATATGTCTGGTATAGGAAAGGCAGCAGCACAGGCAATTGTAGATCAGATCGAGCGGCCAAAGAGTGCGCTTGTTGAGTTGATTGTAAAGGCAGGAGCAGTAATGCCGGGAGCATCGGTTCGCTGCCTTAACGAAAATGAATAATTAGAGGAAATAAACGAAAAGCGTTGAGAAAACAAGCTGGTTTGTTTCGAAAAACGAAAAGAGTTCGGAAAGCGTTTGCTGAAAGAACTCTTTTTTTGTATGCAAAAGCGACAATTTATACAATACTGACACAACTCACAGCGAAACAAGGCAGAAAAAGTAGAAAAAAATATATAAAAATTTTAAAAAAGGTATTGCATTTTGGTTAAAAGTGTTGTATAGTTCAAGTATGAAAACGATTAAGTAATTTGCGAGAGGGAAAGATACGGAGATTACGGAAAAGGAGTGAGAAAGGGATGAAAAATTTTCTTCATAACACATGGAAACACAGAGCCCATGTCGTGATGGCTCTGCCAGCATTTCTTGTATTGCTGTTCTTTGCCTATATCCCGATGGGCGGTCTTGTAATGGCATTCAAGTCGTATGATTACACTAAGGGAATCTGGGGCAGTCCGTGGAATGGCCTCGACAACTTCAAGTTCCTGATTGCATCAAAGTCAACATTCCTGTCGATGACGAAGAATACATTATTCTATTATGTGATCTTCACAGGACTTGGAACAGTACTAAATGTAGTTCTTGCAATTGCGATTGACCAGTGTGTATTTAAAAAGTGTGCAAAGACAATGCAGACTGTTATGATTATTCCAGTATTCATTTCTTATGCAGCTGTACAGTTTATCGTATATGCATTTATCAGTACTGATACAGGTATCTTAAATAATCTGTTTAATGCACGTGTTCGTTACTACACAACAGCAAGTTATTGGCCGGTGATTTTAACCATCGTTAAAATGTGGAACAGCGTAGGTTACGGCTCAGTACTTTATATGTCAGTACTTGCAGGTATTGATTCCTCATTATATGAGGCAGCAGAGATTGATGGTGCAAATCGTTGGCAGCAGATCGTGAACATCACGATTCCAAGTCTTGTTCCAATGATTACGGTTATGCTTCTTCTTTCAGTAGGAAACATCATGAGATCTGATACAGGTCTTTTCTATCAGGTAACAAGAAACAGCGGACAGCTGTATTCTACAACACAGGTTATTGATTCTTATGTACTGAATGCGATCTTTAAAAACTCGAACTTCGGATTCGTTGCAGCAACTACATTCTTCCAGTCAGTAGTTGGTTTGCTGATGATGCTGCTTGCAAATGGTGCTGTTCGTAAGATTGCACCGGAAAATGCACTGTTCTAATGAAGGGAGGAAATGTAGATGAAAAAGAAAAAAGATCTTGACCTTGCTCCTTCCAGAAGAGAGCGTAAAACACTCGGTCAGTACATATTGTTATTCTTCTTGGTATTGTACACTTTGTTCTGTGCACTGCCGATCGTACTTGTATTTGTAGCAGCATTTTCAGATGAGAAGACAATCGTACAGAATGGTTTCTCGTTTATTCCGAAGAAGTGGTCACTTGATGGTATCAATGCCGTACTTAGATATGGCAAGCAGCTGGCAACCTCTTATGGTATAACGATTTTTATCACGGTTGTAGGAACATTAGTTGGACTTTTGATCATGGCAATGTTTGCTTACTCAATTAGCCGTAAGGATTTCATGCTTGGTAAGTTCTTATCTGTATACCTGCTGATTCCAATGCTGTTTTCAGGCGGACAGTTATCCTGCTATATAATTTATACATCTATGTACGGATTAAAGGATAACATCGCACTTCTGATTTTACCGCTTTGTGTATCAACGATGAATGTTATTATTCTTCGAACATACATCGCAAACAGTATTCCTGGTGAGCTTATGGAGGCGGCTAAGATTGACGGTGCCGGTGAGTATCGAACTTTCTTCCAGATCACACTTCCGCTGTTAAAGCCGTCTATGGCAGCAGTTGGATTTATGATGGCAACTGTTTACTGGAATGACTGGCAGAATGCACTTTTGTATATTACAAGTGATCGCAAGAAGCCATTGCAGTTACTTCTGATCAATATTCAGAAGAGTATCGAGTTTTTGTTAAATAACTCCAATGTTCCGGCTTCTGTTAAGGCAGCTATGGGAGGAACAATTCCACAGTACTCTGCAACGATGGCAACAGTTATTGTCGTAATCGGACCGATTATGGTAATTTATCCATTCTTCCAGAAGTATTTTGTAAAGGGACTTACAGTTGGTTCTGTAAAGGGCTGACAAAGTCAATAAGTAAAGGGCATTTTCCACAGATATCTATTATGTGGATGAAAACAAATAAAAACCAAATAAAATTAAACATTATTAAGGAGGACACTTATTATGAAAAGAAAACTTTTTGCAGTATCAATGGCAGCAGCTATGGCAACCAGTTGTTTCGCAGGCACCGCTTTTGCAAGCGATAGTGAGCCAGTAACAATCAAAGTTACAAGAGCATGCTTCAATCTGGCAAATCCAGATTCTGAGCAGGTAAAGAAGGTTCAGGATGCTATCAATGAGTATATTAAGGATAAGATCAATGTTCAGATCGAACTGACCGATATTGGTTCAGGTGAATATACCGAAAAGGCAAATCTGGCACTTGCAAACAATGAGATTAACCTGCTTTGGACAGCTTCATGGGAATCTACCATTGGAACAAATGATTTAGTACCTGCAAGTGCAGTTTATGATATTACCGATCTGCTTCCGGGAACACCTCTGTATGAGTCTATGGATGAAGGACAGTGGGAAGCTACCAAATATGACGGCAAGAACTACTTTGTACCAGTTTATAAGGATAATGTAGAAGGCTATGATGTAATGTTCCGTAAGGATCTTGTTGACAAGTATGGCTGGGATATCAGTTCAGTTAAGACTTTGGCTGACCTTGAGCCGATGTTAGCAGATCTTGAGGCAGAAGGACTTAAGTATCCATATCTGTCACAGAAGACAGCTATGTTCTACAGATATTATATCAATGATTTTGATTTCTTTACCGCTGATTCACAGTCCAACTGGGTAGCAGTAGATCGTTCCACAAATGAAGTAGTTGATACCGTTCTGACCGATCAGTACAAGGAGTTCTGTACCTTAATGGCTAAGTGGGCAGAGGCTGGATATATCTCTGAGGACGAAGTAACAAAGACTACAACTGATACTACAACACAGACTCAGGATTGGGGTATTTCCTGGTGGACAGATATTCCTGTTAATGCAGAGGCAAACAGCCGTTATAATCAGGAAGTTGTAATGACACCAATCACTGACAGATGGGCACACTCCACATCTGCACTTGGTTCCTGCTATGCAGTAACAGCAAACAGCACACCAGAAGAAGCACAGGCTTGTGTTGATTTCTTAGGACTTCTGTATACTGATAGTAAGTTAGCAGATCTTTACACCTTTGGTATTGAGGGTGAGGATTTCAACTATGTTGACGGTAAGGTAGAGCAGACTGATGCTGGTAAGTACAACCACTCCATGTGGGAATCTGCATCTGCAACTATCGTAACACCATTGACAACAGAGCCAGATGATAAGGCTGAACTGTATAAGGATTTCAACGGTGGTGCAAATACTTCTTGCGCAGCTGGTTTCCGTTTCGATAAGAGTGAAGTAGCTGATAAGTATGCAGCTTGCCAGAATGTATTTAATGAGTATGGCTTCGCACTTGAGAATGGTGGTTATGGCGTTGATCAGATCGAAGATACAATCGCTCAGTATCAGGCAGCTCTCGATGAGGCTGGTTATCAGGACGTTTTAGCAGCATTCCAGGCACAGTATGATGAATGGAAGGCAGAGAATGGTTCTGAGACTACTGATGAGTCTGTTGAAGAAGAGTTTTCTTCTGTAGCAGAATAATTATTGCTAGAATCTTTTTCTCATAAACTTTTTCTTTCGCAGAAGATGGGGTGTACCAAACGGTGCGCCCCATCTTTGTTTTGGTTAAAAATGATCAATACGAATGATTAAAACAGTCACTACCATTTGCGTTGTAAATGTGTTAAGATAAAAAACGACAATGAAATTGATAAAATTTTTTTGAACAGAATAGAATATAGCAAGAAAGGTTGATAATAATATGAATCCAAGCGAAAAGTATGAAAAACAGTATTTTATGCCGCCGGTCGTGACCTATGACTGGGTCAAGAAGGATGATATCGATCATGCACCGATCTGGTGCTCTGTTGACTTAAGAGACGGAAATCAGGCGCTTGTAGAGCCAATGAGTCTGGATGAGAAGATTGAATTTTTTAAGATGCTGGTAGAGATTGGCTTTAAGGAAATTGAAATCGGATTTCCGGCTGCTTCAGAAACCGAGTACCAGTTTTGCCGTACCTTAATTGAGCAGAATTTGATTCCGGCTGATGTTACGATTCAGGTATTGACGCAGGCAAGAGAGCATATTATTAAGAAGACTTTTGCGGCGATTAAGGGAGCACCAAGAGCAGTTGTTCATGTGTATAACTCCACATCTGTTGCACAGCGTGAGCAGGTATTTAAGAAAGATAAAGAGCATGTAAAGCAGATTGCAATTGATGGTGCTGCATTGTTGAAGGAGCTGGCTGATAAGACCGATGGTAACTTTACCTTTGAGTACAGCCCGGAAAGCTTTACAGGAACTGAGATGGATTATGCACTTGAGGTGTGCAATGCTGTTTTGGATGTATGGCAGCCGACACCAGACAATAAGGTGATCATTAATCTTCCGGCAACAGTTGAGAATGCAATGCCGCACGTATTTGCAACACAGATCGAATATATGAATAAAAATATGAAGTACCGTGACGGAGTTGTTCTTTCACTTCATCCGCATAATGACAGAGGTTGCGGTGTGGCAGCGGCAGAGTTAGGACTGCTTGCCGGTGCAGATCGTATTGAGGGAACGCTTTTTGGAAATGGTGAGCGTACCGGAAATGTGGATATTATCACATTGGCGATGAATATGTTCTCACATGGTATTGATCCGAAACTGAATTTCTCTAATATGTCATCTTTAGTAGAGGTATATGAGAGGGTGACAGGCATGAGAGTTCATGAGCGTCAGCCATATGCAGGAAAGCTTGTGTTTACTGCATTTTCTGGTTCTCATCAGGATGCAATTGCAAAGGGCATGGCATGGAGAGAAGCTGGAAAGAGTGAAAAGTGGGATGTTCCGTATCTTCCAATTGACCCGAAGGATGTAGGACGTACTTATGATTCAGATGTTATTCGTATTAACAGTCAGTCTGGAAAGGGCGGCGTATGCTATGTACTGCGCACTAACTTTGGTTTGAGTCTTCCGGAAAATATGCGCGAGGAGGTTGGCTATACTGTTAAGGATATTTCTGATAAGGCGCATAAGGAACTGACACCGGCAATTATTTATCAGATTTTTGAGGATCACTATGTTACCAGTAAGTCAATTTTCCAGGTCAGCGAGTGTCATTTCCGTCAGGAAAATGGAATTGTGGCAAATGCAACAATTCAGCATGGCCAGAATACACAAGTCGTTACAGGAACAGGTAATGGACGTCTTGATGCCGTCAGCAATGCGATTAAGAATTATTTTAATGTCAGCTATGAGCTTAGTTTCTATGAGGAGCATTCTCTGACAAAGGGAAGTTCTTCAAAGGCAGTTGCATATGTTGGTGTTGTTTGCAATGGAAGACGTTATTGGGGTGTTGGAATTGACAACGATATCATTAAGGCTTCAATTGAGGCGCTGACAGTTGCAGTAAATAAGATTGAAGAGATTCAGAATGCGCAGTTTGCCAAGGACAAAAGAATGGTTGAGATCATGAACTATATTCAGTCAAATTATTTAAGTGTCACTCTTGAGGGACTGTCTGATAAGTTCTATTTGTCAAAACCGTATTTGTCAAAATACATCAAAGAAAAATCAGGCATGACATTTGGTGAGCTTGTAAAAAATGTACGTCTGAAGAAGGCGAAAACATTGTTAAAGACGAGTTCAATGACTGTTGAAAGCATCGCGCTTTCTGTTGGCTATCAAAATGTAGAACATTTTAATCGCCTGTTTAAGAAAGCATTTAATATGACACCAGTTCAGTTTCGCAATAAAAAGTAACGTGGTAAAGTTACGCGAAAAATGCGACTAAAAATGTCGTTTGTACTATTTACTATGTGCTATAGATGTAGTAAACTCCTTTTAGTAAACGTTAGAAGAAAAAGGAGGGGTACGATGTTTCAAGTGGCAGAAGGAATTAAAGGTGTACATATTTTAGGGGTGGTTCAGAGCAAAGACGCATTGGAAGATTTGCTTAAAATCTGCCCAATCAATCCTCAGAGCAGATATGTATTGATTGAGGTGGGGATGCAAAAGGAGACTGTGCAGGATGTTTTGACAGGCCTTGGAATTGTAGGAACGATGGCTGGCGCACAGTATCTTCACGATGCGATAACATTTGCGCTTGAAGATCATGAATTGATTGAGAGAATTACAAAGTTATTGTATCCTCAGATTGCAAAGGTTCATAATACGACTCCGAGCCGTATTGAGCGCGCGATACGCGTGGCAATTGAACGTTCATGGTCACTGGCTAGCATGGAATATAAAAAACGCATATTTGGAGAGATGGCATCAGTCAACAGTACTAGGCCAACGAACATGCAGTATATTCAGTGTATTGTTAACTACCTAAAATAAAACTAAGTTAGCAAAAGCAGGATATTGACATTTCCTGTTTCTGGTATAAAATGAATATAATCCTTATGATGAATCTGGAAAATTAAGAACTGATGATCCATACTAAAGGATATTTGACAGCATATGAGAAAGGAAGCAGACATTATGGAGAAGAAAAATCTGGATTGGAGCAGTCTTGGTTTTGGTTATATCCAGACCGATAAAAGATATGTTTCAAATTATAAAAACGGAAGTTGGGATGAAGGTACATTAACCTCAGATGCAACTATTACGATCAGCGAGTGCGCAGGTGTTCTGCAGTACGCACAGACCGTATTTGAAGGTATGAAGGCATATACCACAGAGAAGGGACAGATCGTTGTATTCCGCCCGGATTTAAACGCAGAGCGTATGGTAAACTCCGCAAAGAGACTGGAAATGCCGCCATTCCCGCAGGATCGTTTTGTAGATGCTGTAAAGCAGGTTGTAAAGGCAAATGAAGGGTATGTTCCGCCATACGGATCAGGTGCAACACTTTATATTCGTCCATATATGTTTGGAAGTGACGCTGTTATCGGTGTAAAGCCGGCAAATGAGTATCAGTTCCGTATCTTCTGTACACCAGTTGGTCCATATTTTAAGGGCGGCGCAAAGCCGATTACAATCCGCGTAAGTGATTATGACCGTGCAGCACCGAATGGTACTGGACATATCAAGGCTGGATTAAACTACGCAATGAGCCTTCACGCAATTGTTGAGGCGCATGAGCAGGGCTATGCAGAGAACATGTATCTTGATTCTGCAACACGTACAAAGGTAGAGGAGACTGGCGGTGCGAACTTCCTGTTTGTAACAAAGGATGGAAAGGTTGTTACACCAAAGTCAAGCACGATCCTTCCATCTATCACACGTCGCTCTCTCGTATATGTTGCAAAGGAATATTTAGGACTTGAGGTTGAGGAGCGTCCGGTATACTTTGATGAGGTTAAAGATTTTGCAGAGTGTGGTCTTTGCGGAACAGCAGCCGTTATCTCTCCAGTTGGAAAGATTGTTGATCATGGTAAGGAAATCTGCCTGCCAAGCGGTATGGATGAGATGGGACCAGTAACCAAGAAGCTGTATGAGACATTGACAGGTATCCAGATGGGACGCATCGAGGCTCCAAAGGGATGGATTCAGGTAATCGAGTAATCTGTGTTTATGAGCAGGCAGCGAAATCGGATCGCAAATGTCTGATCTATACACTGTGATAATTAATAAATAGAAAAAAGCTGATGTTTGTTATCAAAAAGATAGCAGATATCAGCTTTTTTTAATGATACGTGTTTATTATGACACTTGACGACACTTCATAAAAATGGTACTATCAGCAACAGTAATCAAGTAAAAAATCGGCAGTTAGAGTGCACTAAAAGGGCAAAATCTGGTCAGATAATAGGAGAATGCTGATGAAAACGATTACAAAAGTGTGGGAAGACGCGGTGGTAGCCGCAAATGTGTGTAAAAAAAGATAGTGGAGGTAGGAATGAGAGAAGAATTAAGTGTGTGTGAAGCGCCAATTATGAAAATTATCTGGGAATCAAATCCTGACATTTCAGTTCCAGAGTTGGTGAAGCAGCTGAATGAGCAGTATGGAAAAGAGTATGCCAGAACGACAGTAGTGACATTTTTGACACGTATGGCAGGAAAGGGATATATTACAACGCAGCGCCGGGGACGTATTTCTTATGTGCACGCAATAAAGAGTGAACAAGAGTATAAACAGCAATTGGCGCAAAAGGAAATCGAGTTTTGGTTCCATGGAAGTATGGCAGAGTTTGCACAGACATTATGCGCAGCCGCTCCTCTTACACATGAGGAGTGCCAGAAACTAAGAAGATTGCTTGATCATGTTGAGGAGAAATAAATAATAATAAAAATAGTAATAATGAAATGAGAGCTGTCACACGACAGCTCTTTACTTTTTAAGAATAATGAAGTAGAATGTCACTAAGAGTAGTTAAACGTTAAAGATTGACTGTTGTAGTAAAACGACTATCAATAGGAGGGAAACAGCATGAATTATACATTCGAAAAGCTGCGCGATATAATTGAATGCTTTGATCCTTGTATGGATAATTATCTGTATGTGTATGATATCATTCAGGATTTATACTTTATATCGGAAAGGGCACAGAAAAGATTTGCACTTTCGTCTAATTGTTTTACAAATGCAGTGGAAGAACACCGCAAATTTGTATATTCAGAGGATTATGATGCGTTAAAGGTTGAGCTTGAAGAAGCTGCTCGGGGAGAACGTGACAGGCATAACATGCAGTATCGCTGGCTAAACAAAGAATGTGTTCCAGTTTGGATTAACTGCCGTGGAAAGGTGCTTAGGGAATCAGATGGCAGACCACATTTTTTAATTGGCAGCATTAATGAGATTGGTCAGCAGCAGAAAGCAGATAATATCAGCGGGCTTTTGGGCGAAGCTTCTTTTAAGAGCCGGATGAAAGCGTTTGGAACAAAGTCAGTCGACGGATTTGTGCTAAGGATTGGCATTGATGATTTTAGCGATATTAATGAGCGGTTTGGAGTTGAGTATGGAGATCGTATTCTAAAGACTGTAGCAGATGATATTAGCTCTCAGCTGACTGGGAACCAGAAGGCATATCGCATGACAGGAGATGAATTTCTTATTGAGGATCTTGTCGAGTCTAATGTGTTTGGTATTGGACCGGACGAAAATGATGCAGATGAATTGTTTCACAGGATTCGAAAAGCTGTAGATGAAAGTATTTGTAAAAGTGGTTATGAGGCAGTGTATACAATTTCGGCAGGAATTATTAGCAGTGAGAATACATCAGTAAGAGGCTATAAGGAATTGATGAAATATTCACAGTTTGCGCTTAGCGAGGCAAAAAAACGCGGAAAAAACAGAGCGTATCAATTTCAAATGGAAGATTACGAGAAATTTTTACACAGAAGGGAAATTCTTCGTTCCTTACGAGAGGCAGTTTCATTGGGATATCAGGGATTTGAACTATATTTTCAGCCAATTGTGAGAGCAAAGGATGAAAGCTTATATGCGGCAGAGGCATTGCTTCGCATTCATGATAAGAATGGAAATTTTATTTCACCGGCAGAAGCTATTCCTATTTTAGAGGAAAGTGGATTGATTATTCCTGTTGGAAAGTGGATTATTCAAAATGCATTTTCTATGTGTACAGAGTGTCGTAAATATTATCCGGAATTTCGTGTGTCAATCAATCTGTCTTATGTTCAGATATTAAAGAGTCCACTTATGATGGAATTAAAGCAAATTATCGATCACTCTGGTATTAGCTGCAGCGGAATCATTGTGGAACTTACAGAGAGCGGTTATCTTGAAGGAACACCGGCAGTGCGCAGTGTATGGAATGATATGAAAAAGCTTCGTATTCAGATTGCGCTTGACGACTTTGGAACAGGTTATTCTAATTTAATGAATATCAGTAATCTTGAACCGGATATTGTAAAGCTTGACAGAGGCTTTACATTAAAGGCACTGTCACGCTCATATGAATATCAATTGATGCAGTATGTGATTGAGATGGTTCATAAGCTAAATCAGTATGTATGCGTGGAAGGTGTTGAGACTAAGGAAGACCTCGAAAAGATTAAGGCACTAGGACCAGATTTGATTCAGGGATATTATTACTCGAAGCCTTGCTCGAGGGATGAGTTTTTGAAAAAGTTTTTTGGCTATTCTGAATAGTTACAAGCTTAAAAAAAAGTAATTGCTATTATACTGCTATTATATATAGAAGAAATACGATTCCTTTATTGCTAAAGATTTTGTGTGGAGGAAAAAAATAATGAAGGATATGGTAACGCTTGGAAGAACAGGTATTACCGTTAATAAAAATGGATTTGGCGCACTGCCGGTACAGCGTGTTTCAAAGGAGGAAGCGATCCGTCTTGTACATAAGGCATATGATGGTGGTGTGAGATTCTTTGATACGGCAAGAGCCTACAGCGATAGTGAGGAAAAGCTTGGGGCGGCTTTTGATGGGATGAGAGAAAAGGTCTATATTGCAACGAAGACAGCAGCATTAACAGTTGAGGGATTTTGGAAGGATCTTGAGACATCTCTTGCAACACTTAAAACAGATTATATTGATATTTATCAGTTTCATAATCCAGCTTTTTGCCCAAAGCCGGGCGATGGAAGTGGTTTGTATGAGGCTATGCTAGAGGCAAAGGCACAGGGAAAAATTCGTCATATTGGAATTACAAATCATCGCTTGACTGTTGCTACGGAGGCAATTGAGAGTGGATTGTATGAGACTCTGCAGTTTCCATTTTGTTATTTGGCAACAAAGAAAGATATTGAAGTTGAGGAGGCCTGTTCAAAGGCAGGTATGGGATTTATTGCAATGAAGGCATTGTCTGGAGGATTAATTACTGATTCGAGAGCAGCATATGCGTATCTGGCACAATATCCTAATGTTTTGCCAATTTGGGGTGTTCAGAGAGAAACAGAAATGGACGAGTTTCTTGCTTATGTAGAGAATCCGCCTGTTTATACAAAAGAAATTGAAGCATTTATCGAAAAAGAGAAAAAGCAGCTGTCAGGTGATTTCTGCAGAGGCTGTGGATATTGTATGCCATGTCCAGCAGGAATTGAGATTAACAATTGCGCACGTATGTCACTTATGATTCGCCGAGCACCATCAGCAGCATGGCTTGATGAAGCAGGACAGGCACGCATGAATAAGATTGATGGCTGTATTGGCTGCAATAAGTGCAAGGCAAAGTGTCCATATGGTCTTGATACGCCGAATCTGTTAAAGAAAAATTTAAAGGATTACCGTGAAGTATTGGCAGGAAAGACGGTGGTGTGATCGGTATTGTTACTACTGTGCCGTTACAATTCAAGGATAAGATAATATTTGCAGTATAGCCCGAAGGTGAATGGATTTCACGAGCTGTAACGAAACTGGTCCGGCGACGAAAACATTACACCGAAGGGCTTTTGTAATGTAAAAAAATGCAAAAAAACATAAAAAAGTAGTTGACAAACCCTTTAAAGGGTGGTATTATAGTCAACGTCGCTGAAAACAACACAGACACAACAAAAACAA
>OCPR01000361.1_pt1 | contig 59580 bp, 46 predicted proteins | sample 1538611 | NCBI WGS metagenome assembly OCPR01 (sample SAMN04571711, study PRJEB22368) | human gut metagenome | biome: human gut; material: stool | host: Homo sapiens | place: Luxembourg | collected 2012-09-28
AATGCCAAAACTGCTTTTTCGTTTACCCCATCATTGATTCTAACCTAAAGAATTTGTCTAACAGATAAGTTTTATTTTAACGAGTAATTTAATAAAGTGTTGAGCACCAAAAGGTGGCATGGATATTAAAACCATGACCGCCTTTTTTGTTACCAAAAATCAAGGAAAAAGGAGAATGAAATCATGGTACAGAATAACGAAAAAACAGCAGAGGTTTTAAAAGCAGAGAGGATTGTGGAGCAGGCTAAAGCAAGACTGGCAGAAGCCAAGAGAAAGGCAAGCCAGCAGAAGCGAAAAGAGGAAAATCAGCATAAGTACATGATAGGTGGCATTGTTCACAAATATTTTCCCGAGTGCTACCAGTATGACGAGCTGGAGCTGAACAGAATTATTGCTTCGGGGATTAAATCAGAGCAGTGCCAGCGCATTATAGAAATTGTGAAAAAGGAAAGTGCTGAAAAGAGTGTTGGTGTTGCTTCAAATGCTGAAAGTGAGGTGGCAGGGAATGAAGGAACTGGCAAGGGCGAAAATGTCTAAAACCAGTCAACGAGATTTTCTCGTTGCGCACAGATATACCATCACGGATGGTATGTGCGCTCTCCGAGGGGTCTTGCAGACAGCTATTGCCTGCCGAGGGCAGTCAAAAGGGAACACTGCGTTTTCCCTTCGGTGCAGAGGGCGCACCTACCCATTTGCATACTTTGCGTTCAGTGAAGCTCCAAAGAGCGGAGCTGCACTGCCCACAAAGTCAGCCGATACCGCACAATCCACAGTATCGGTCTGCCACAGCCTATGCAGGAGAGTGAGGTGTGGCTATGGCAGTTAAAAACCTAAGTACCCGAGTTGCCATTATCGGAAGAGGTGCAAAGTGCAGAGGTGGTTCATCCGCAGTTGACAAGTCTGCATATATCAGCCGTACCACCATGTACTCTGAATATGACGGAACAACCTATTACCCGAAGTATACCGAGGATTTGGTGCATAATGAGGTCATGCTTCCGGTCAATGCACCAGCAGAATATTCAGACCCATCGGTGCTATGGAACTCCATTGAAATGAGGGAGAGTAAATCTGCCAAAGCACAGCTGGCGAGGTCATATAAAATCAATCTGCCGAATGAGTGGAGTTATGAGCTTGCCATTGAGGTAATGAGGGATTATGTGAAAAGAAATTTTGTGGATGATGGAATGTGTGCCCAGTTTGCCATCCATGACTCCGAAAACCCGAATACGCACCAGCGCAATCTTCACTGTCATATTATGCTTACCATGCGCCCGATTTTGGAAGATGGTTCATGGGGAGATAAGCAGAAGAAGATTTATGCACTGGACGCAGACGGAAACAAGATAAGAAAAAAGAATGGGCAATATAAATGCACCACGCAGGATGTGACTGGATGGAACAGCAGGGAGAATGCCAGGAAGTGGCGCAAGGATTTAGCTGACACCATAAATGCGGTCAATGATAAAAACGGATTAAGGGAGAATTTTTGGGAGCATAGGTCATTTGCGGAGCAGGGGCTTGATACCATACCACAGATACATTTGGGAGAGAAAGCCAGTGCGCTGGAAAGGGCAGGAATACAGACAGAGAGAGGGAATGTCAACCGCAGGATAATGGAGCAGAATAAGGCTATTCTTACTGCAAAAATGCTTGTGGCAAAAGCAGAGGAACAGTTGCAGAAGCTTGTTAATTCCAAGCCAGTTGAAGCAGTACGCAATACTGCAAATGAAGTCCTTGATATGATTAGGGCAGTTGTCGGCAAAAAGGGCAGACTGGAATTGCCAGTAGTCAAGAGCAAATATTTGAGGAAGATTTATCAAAGACAGTCATTGCAGGAGCAGGAGAGAATGGAGCGTTTTGTTGTGGCAAATCAGATTGAGAGCTTTGAGCAGTTGCAGGAGTTTAAGACACAACGAGAGCCAGCCTATGAGAAGCTGTCAGCGGAGAGACAACAGCTTGCGGAGCAGATAGCAAGACTGGAGCAGTTGCTTGTGGCATACAGTGATTATGAGCCTTATATCGTGTATCATAAGACGAGTAATTCGCTGAAAGGATTTGCCAAGCGTAAATATGATAAAGAGCATGAAACGGAGCTTAGAGAATACAACAGTTATCGTGCAAAATTAAAGAAAATGCTGTCCTCTGATGAGAAGATTACTCCGAAGAAATGGACAGCGGAAAAGGCGAAACTGGAAGAAAGATTGCAGGAGAGCAATCCCGACTATGCAAGAGTGGTTACGGAGCTTGCCTCAACAGAGGTTATTGAGCATAACAGAAAAATGCTTGCCATGACCCGAGAAGCCGAGCAGAATCAGCGCAGTCAGAGCAAGAAGAAAAATGAACAGTCATTATAACAGCGAGAGGGCAGTTTGCAAGCAATGGTTTGTAGCTGTCCTTTTTGCATGAAGGGAGAAAATGCATGAAGGAAAAAAAGATGAAAGGGAGCAGGAGTGCTCCAAGACCCACACGCATTGTTGTAGAGCGTAAATATGTCGGGGATGTGAAGATGGAAGAGGTATTCCGACACATCGCAGAAGAGGAAATACAGAATAAGGCAAACAAATTTATTGAAAGTGCATAAATTGTTCTGGAAAAGGGCTTCATTAAGAGGTATAATACTCCTTGATGAAGTCCCTTTTCATTATGGGAGGTAACCTATGGAAAGGGAAAAAATGAATAAAGAAATCACTGCTTTATATTGCAGACTATCCAAAGAGGACAAGCAGAGTGGCGAGAGCATGAGCATAAGCACACAGAAGGAAATGCTTATGGATTATGCAAGGCAGAATGGTTTTAGGAATTGTCGGTATTATGTGGATGACGGATATAGCGGTACTAATTCCGACAGAGAAGCATTCCAAGAAATGTTGGATGATATTCGTGATGGAAAGGTTGCGGTTGTAATTACCAAAGACCAGTCAAGACTGGGAAGAAATTATATTGAAACCGGTACTTACATGGAAATCTTTTTCCCTGAGCATGGTGTCAGATACATTGCAATTAACGATGGTTATGACTCTGATAAGGACGACCATTTGGGAATGATGGCACCCATCCGAAACATCATGAATGAAATGTATGCGAGAGATACTTCAAAGAAAATCAAATCTGCTTTGCATACAAGGAAAATGCAGGGCAAGTACTTGTGTACAACAGCTCCTTATGGTTACAAAAAAGACCCGACAGACAGCACTCATCTGATAATTGATGAAGAGGTTGCACCAGTGGTTAGGTACATTTATGATTTGGCAGAGGAAGGACTGGGACTGCACTGTATCTGTAAAAGACTGCACGATGAAAAAATCCTTAAACCAAGTTGTCACAAGAAGGAAATGTTTGAGCGGTTTGTAGACGATGGTAAAATGTATGACTGGGATAATGCGTATGTCAGCCAGTTGTTACACAGTCCTACCTATGCAGGACATCTTGCAGTGGATTGCAAGCCGACAATTTCCATGAAAACCAAGAAGCGCAAGTATATTGCATTTGCGGATAGGGAAATCATACGGAACACGCATGAAGCCATTATACCGCAAGCACAATGGGACAGAGTACAGACAATCATATCCAGCCGAAGCAGCAGTTTTAACACTGAAAAAACAGAGTATGACAATATCTTTCGGGGATTGTTAAGGTGTGCGGATTGTGAGAGGACAATGCTTGTGAAGGTGGAGCATAAACGGATTAGGGATAATGTTCTAGACAAGACCTTTTATTGTTGCAGTACCTACCGTAAGTACGGAAGAAATGCTTGTGGAGCGCATAATCTTGAAGCGAGAATGCTACATGAAGCTGTCCTTGCAGACATTCAGAGACACGCAGAGCTTGCAGTTACGGATAGAGAGGAACTGGTTAGGCACATTGCTAAGAGCTTAGATATTAAGCTGTCAGAGGGCAAGGAGAAGCATAAGAGAGCAATAAAGCAGTGTAAAGCGAGAATTAACGAGATAGATGACTTGTATGCGCAGTTGTACGAGGATTTGTCAAAGGGGCTTATTCCCGAGCGTAGGTTCAAGATGATGACCGACAGACTGGATAAAGAGCAAGAAGAACTGTTGGAAAAGCTGGAACAGTACGAGAGGGAGAAAAACAGTGGGAAAGAGCAGTTGGCAAATATCCAAGACTTCATTGATGAGGTCAGCGAGTATGCTGGTATTACAGAGTTGAATTTCAAAATGCTTCATCAGCTTATCGACAAAATTCTAGTATTTCCCGCCGAAGAGATTGACGGCGAGAAAGTCCAAAAAATCCAAATTCACTACAAATTCATCGGTGCATTAGGCATGATTGAGTAGTGAAATCTATTATTAAATCACCTACGAAAACTAACCAACAGATGCCGGACGCGAGGGTGAGCTGGTGGCGCGGTGGATTCTCGACAAAGCACATAACCAGAAGCCGTGTAAGCGTCTCTGGATTTCCTCTGTGACGGACAAGGCGATCCGTGAGGGTTTTGCCAATCTGAAGGATGCGAAAGAGTACGACAATCTCTACCGCGCTGCCGTTTCCCGTGCCGAGGCGGACTGGCTCGTCGGCATCAATGCGACGCGGGCGCTGACCTGTAAATACAATGCACAGCTTTCCTGCGGCCGTGTGCAGACGCCGACACTTGCCATGATCGCACAGCGCGAGCAGGAAATCCGTGAATTTGTCCCGAAACCGTATTACACGGTGACGGCCGCGGCGGGCGGTGTGGTCTACACCTGGAAAGATGAAAAATCGGGCGGCACAAGAATCTCCGATCCGGAAAAGGCAAAGCAGATCGCAGAGAAGGCAAAACGGTATCCGCTTGTCTTACAGAACGTAGAAAAGAAGAAAAAGCAGAAAGAAGCGCCATTGCTCTACGATCTGACGGAGCTGCAGCGCGATGCGAGCGCACGGTTCGGCTATTCGGCAAAACAGACGCTGAATCTGATGCAGAGCCTCTATGAGACCCATAAAGTCCTTACGTATCCGCGGACAGATTCACGGTATCTGACGAAAGATATTGTGCCGACGTTAAAAGAGCGGCTGGATGCGGTCAGCATCGGCCCGTACAAAGCACTGGCCCAGCAGGCGAAGCGCAGTCCACTGAACGGAAAGCTCTCCTTTGTCAATGATGCGAAGGTTTCCGATCACCATGCCATTATCCCGACGGAGCAGTACGTGCAGTTATCCACACTCTCGAACGAGGAGCGCCGCATTTATGATCTTGTTGTGCGCCGTTTTCTTGCGGTACTGCTGCCGCCGTGTGTATATGAAGAGACGGTGATCCAGGCTTCCATCGAAAAGGAATGCTTTACTGCGCGCGGAAAGCGCATGGTCGAGAAAGGCTGGCAGGAGGCGTACGAGGATAACCGGTACGACGAAGAGGATGAGACGAAAGAAGAGGTGCGGGAGCAGAATCTGCCGCTTCTGGAGGCAGGCATGAAGATCGGGCAGCCGAAGATCAGTCTCCGCGAAGGAAAGACAAAACCTCCGGCACGCTTCACGGAAGGCACGCTGCTCTCCGCGATGGAAAATCCGGTCCGCTACATGGAAAACCGCGACAGCAGCCTGGTAAAAACGATCGGTGAGGCGGGCGGCCTTGGAACGGTTGCGACCCGTGCAGATATCATCGAGAAGCTGTTCCGCAGCTTTCTGCTGGAGAAAAAAGGCAATGAGATCTATCTGACCTCGAAAGCACGCCAGCTTCTGAAGCTGGTTCCGGCGGATTTGAAAAAGCCGGAGCTGACGGCAAGCTGGGAGATGCAGTTAAACGACATTGCAAAGGGAAAGAAGCGGCGCGATGTGTTTATGAAGGAGATCCGCAGCTACACGGTGGAACTGATCGATGAGATCAAGACGGAAGAGGGAACGTTCCGCCACGACAACCTGACGAACAAGAAGTGCCCGAACTGCGGAAAACGGCTGCTTGCGGTGAATGGAAAGAACGCAAAACTGCTCGTCTGCCAGGACAGAGAGTGCGGCTACCGCGAGACGGTTTCCCGCACGACGAATGCGAGATGCCCGGTCTGCCATAAGCGCATGGAGATGATCGGAAAGGGCGAGGATGCGACGTTTGTCTGCGCCTGCGGCCACAAAGAGCGCATGACAAAATTCCAAGAGCGCCGCAAAAAAGAGGGCGGCGGCGTGATAAAGCGCGATGTGGCAGCTTATATGAAGAAACAGAAAAAAGAGGCCGAAGAGCCGGTGAACAATGCGTTTGCCGCGGCATTAAAAGGAATTAAATTATAAAAAAGGGAGCGAGTTCTGCCGAAAATCAAAAAACGGCGGAACCCGCTTCTTTTGTTAAAATCGTTGAGGAAAAGGTCAAAAAAAGTGATTGTTTTATGCAGAGTTATGCCGTAAAATAGAAACAAATGATATAAGAAACAGGAAAATTCTGAAAATAACAACAGGGAGGTTTTTCAATGAAACAGACAGATCTGGAAAAACTGCTGGCGGATATGTCGCTGAAAGAGAAAGTAGATCAGATGCTTCAGTTAAGCGGAGCATTTTACCTCGGGGATGAAAACAGCGTCCTGACCGGCCCGGCAAATGACATGGGAATCGGAAAAGAGGACCTGGAGATGGCCGGTTCCATTCTCGGTGCAGCCGGTGCCGATACGATGAAAAAACTGCAGGATGACTACATGGCAAAACAGCCGCATCACATCCCGATGCTGTTCATGATGGATGTCATTCACGGCATGAAGACCATTTTCCCGGCGCCGCTGGCGCAGGGAGCCACTTTTGATCCGGAGCTCTCCGGCGAGTGCGCGTCTGCAGCCGCAAAAGAAGCATCCGCGGCCGGACTTCACGTTACCTTTTCTCCGATGGTTGACCTTGTGCGCGATGCGAGATGGGGCCGCGTTGTGGAATCCACAGGCGAAGATCCGTACCTGAACAGCCGCTTTTCCGAGGCGATCGTAAAAGGCTTCCAGGGCGATGATTTAAAAACACCGGGAAAAGTTGCCTCCTGCATCAAACACTTTGCAGGCTACGGCGGAGCAGTCGCAGGAAGAGATTACAACACCGTAGAGCTCTCAGAGCATACCTTCCGTGAATTCTATCTTCCGGCATACAAAGCAGGCATTGATGCGGGCGCAGCGATGGTGATGACATCATTCAACACGATCAACGGCGTTCCGGCGAGCACCAACAAATGGCTGATGCGCGATATCCTGCGCGGCGAGATGGGATTTGACGGCGTGCTGATTTCTGACTTTGCAGCCATTCTGGAAACCGTTGCCCACAGAAGCTCGAAAGATGCCGCCGATGCAGCGAAAAAAGCGCTGGAGGCAGGCGTGGATATTGATATGATGACATCCGTTTACGCCGCAAACCTCTGCCGTCTCGTAGAAGAAGGTGAAGTGGACGAGCATCTGATTGACGAGTGCTGCCTGCGGATTCTGGAGCTGAAAAACAAACTGGGACTGTTTGAAAATCCATATAAAGATGCGGATGCCGAGAAAGAGAAAGCATACAACCTCTGCCCGGAGCACCGTGCACTGGCGAAAAAAGCAGCGGAGGAATCCTTCGTCCTGCTGAAAAACGACGGCGTACTGCCGCTCGACACTGCGAAAAAGATCGCATTTGTCGGCCCGTATACCAACAATCATGAAATCAAGAGCAGCTGGTCCTTCACCGGCGACAGCAAGGACTGCGTGACGATTCAGGAAGCAGCCGAGAAAGTCTTCGACGCATCACGCACCACGTATGCAGAAGGATGCCCGGTTATCGGAAACGATGTGGAGCTGATCGGATTTACCGAGACGACACCGAAAAAATACAGTGAGGAAGAGCTTGCTGCCATGGAGCAGAGCGCACTACAGGCAGCAAAAGAGGCCGATCTCGTGGTAATGCCGATGGGTGAGCATTATTTGCAGAGCGGCGAGGCGACCAGCCGTGCCATGATCGATGTGCCGGAAATCCAGATGGAGCTGTTCCGCAAAGTGCTGGCCGTCAACCCGAATGTGGTTGTCGTTCTGTTCAACGGCCGCCCGCTGGATCTGCGGGAAATCAGCGCTAAAGCAAAAGCCATTCTCGAGGTATGGTTCCCGGGAACCGAGGGCGGAAGCGCTGTTGTGGATGTCCTGACCGGAAAGAAAAATCCGTCCGGCAAGCTGCCGATGAGCTTCCCGTACTGCGTGGGCCAGGCACCGGTCAGCTACAACGAGTATTCCACCGGAAGACCGAATCTGCCGGGCATGAAAGAGCGGTTCCGCTCCAAATATCTTGACATTCCGAATGCACCGCTGTATCCGTTCGGTTATGGTCTTTCCTACACGACATTTGCCGTTTCGGATGTCGTGCTTGACCAGAACGAGATGGATAAGAATGGCAGAATTGCAGCAAAAGTAACCGTGAAGAATACCGGTGATGCTGCAGGCTGCGAGGTTGTTCAGATGTACATCCGCGATGATTATTCCGATGTGGTTCGTCCGGTGAAAGAGCTGAAAGGTTTCCGGAAAGTAGAGCTTGCCCCGGGTGAGGAGCAGGAGGTTACGTTCTATATTACCGAAGAGGATCTGCGCTACTACCGGCTCGACGGAACCTTCGGCAGCGAGCCGGGTACCTTTACGGTGATGATCGGCAACAGCAGCACGACGGAAAACAGTGCAGTATTTACTTTAACACCAGTAGACAAGAAGTCCCCCGCTTCTAAAGCGGTGGGATGAATTGTTAAAAGAAACATAACGGCAGTGGCAGGCGGAGAGAAATCGGTATCCTCCACTGACATGAGGCAAATCACAGTCGAACTATTCTCGACATGTCAGACTCCGTGAAAATACCGACTGTGAGTTGAAATAAAATAAATTGGGAAAAGAAGGGTGAAACTTATGGAGAAAACAACGAAAAACGGAATCCACCGGATCAGCCAGGAGGGCGGAAAAACGATCGCCTGGGCAGAAGAGTCCGGCGTAAAAGTATTGGAAAAAGATGGATATTACTTTAAAGACCTGGCAAAAACCGGTGAACTGCTGCCGTATGAGGACTGGCGTCTCTCTGATGAAGAGAGAGCCGCAGACCTTGCGGGCCGTCTTTCCATCGAGGAGATCGCGGGTCTTATGCTGTACTCACCGCATCAGGCCGTACCGCCGATGCCGGGCGGACCGTTCCAGGGAACGTTTGACGGAAAAACGTATCTGGAATCCGGTAAAGAACCGTATGCGATTTCCGATCAGCAGAAAGAATTTCTGGAGGACGAGCACATCCGCCATATCCTGCTGACGAACGTGGAAAGCCCGGAGATTTCCGCAAAATGGAGCAATGAGCTGCAGAAACGGGCAGAGACACTGCCGTATGGTATTCCGATCAACCTCTCCTCTGATCCGCGGAACGGAGCAAAGGATTCCGGCGCAGAGTTCAAGAGCGGCGGAAGCGAGATCAGCAAATGGCCGGAGGGTGTCGGCTTTGCAGCATGCTTTGACCCGGAAGTAGCCGGACAGTTTGCAAAGGATGCCTCCCGTGAATACCGGGCACTCGGCATCACAACGGCACTCGGACCGCAGATCGACCTCTGCACCGAGCCGAGATGGATGCGCTTTGTCGATACGTTAGGCGAAGAAGTGGAGATGTCCAAAAAGCTTACCAAAGCGTACTGTGACGGTATGCAGACAACGGAAGGGGAAGCAGACGGCTGGGGAAAAGACAGCGTCAACACGATGGTCAAACACTGGCCGGGCGGCGGCACCGGAGAGGCCGGACGCGATGCACACTATGCATTCGGACAGTTTGCCGTTTATCCGACCGGAAATTTTGAGGAGCATTTAAAACCGTTTACCGAGGCAGCCTTCCACCTGGACGGACCGACCGACTGCGCATCCGCGGTTATGCCGTACTACACCGTATCCTACGGCGTGGACAAGAAAAACGGCAAGAACGTCGGAAACTCCTACAGCGAGTACCTGATCAAGGATCTGCTGCGCGGAAAATATGAATTTAAAGGCATTGTCTGCACCGACTGGGGCATCACCCAGGATCCGGAGAAGACGATTGAGGGATTTGGAAGCCGCTGCTACGGCGTGCAGGATATGACCGAGGCAGAACGGTGTCTGCTGGCGATCACAAACGGCGTTGACCAGTTCGGCGGAAACAGCGAGTCCGGTCCGATTGTCGAGGCATATAAGATCGGCTGTGAGAAATACGGCGAGAAAGCGATGCGTGAGCGCATGGAGCTGTCCGCCAAACGTCTTCTGATCAACATTTTCCACTGCGGCTTGTTTGAGGACCCGTATCTTGATCCGGAAGAATCCGCAAAGATTGTAGGATGCGAAGAGTTCTGCCGCCATGGCTATGAGGCACAGCAGAAATCCATCGTCCTGCTGAAAAACAGTGCGAAACGTGCACCGGAAGGACAGAAGGGTGTGCTGCCGCTGAAGAAAGGTTTGAAGGTTTATATTCCGGAGAGAAAGATCGGACCGTCCAAAGCGTTCTTCCGCATCGATCTGCCGGCAAAAACCGAAGATCCGCTGCCGGATGGACTGCCGTCCAAGTACGGTACACGCGTGGCATCACCGGAGGAGGCCGATGTGGCGCTGGTATTTATCGAAAGCCCGGCATGCAACCCGTATTCCACCGAAGATCTTGCGAACGGCGGCAACGGATATCTGCCGATTACACTGCAGTACCGCCCGTATACGGCGAAAAAAGCGCGTGAGGTGAGCATTGCCGGCGGTGATTTCCGCGAGAATTTCACGAACCGCAGCTATCTTGGAAAGACAAACACTGCCTACAACGAGGCTGATCTCGACAATATTCTCGAATGCCGCCGCGCGATGGGCGACAAGCCGGTGATCGTCTGCGCAACCGTCAACAACCCGATGGTGATGCATGAATTTGAAGCCGAAGCCGATGCGATCGTCGCAGAGTTCGGTGTTTCGAGAGCCGCTGTGCTCGACGTTGTCTTCGGCGGTTACAACCCGACCGGCCGTCTGCCGATCCAGATGCCGAAGGATATGGATGCGGTTGAGGAGCAGAGCGAGGACCGTGCGTTGGATATGGAAACCTATATTGACAGCGAAGGACATAACTATGACTACGGTTATGGCATGAATTACGAAGGCGTTCTTCCTGCATGGAAAAAGTAAAAGAATAACAGAAAATCTGATCGGCACCGGGACCGCGTGTGTTTCGGTGCCGATATTGGAAACAAAAGACAGAATAAGGAGGACTTAATAAAGAGATGATTGTTCCAAAATATTTCGAAGATTTCGATCACCTGCATGTGAATACCATGCCGAACCGTGCCTACTACATTCCGGCATCCCGCCGCATGGAGGATCTGGTGGAGAACCGGGAGGCGTCGGACCGCTTTTTCCTGCTTTCCGGCGACTGGAAATTCCGCTATTTTACCAGTGTTTACGATGTAAAAGAGGAGTTTTTCGCAGAAGGATACGACACTTCTGCATTCGAGACGATTCCGGTGCCGTCCGTCTGGCAGAATTATGGCCATGACCACCATCAGTATACGAATGTCCGCTACCCGTTCCCGGTGGATCCGCCGTATGTGCCGTATGAGAACCCGTGCGGTGCGTACGTGAGAACGTTCGAGTGGAAAAAACAGGAGGAAGCACCGAGGGCATTCCTGAATTTTGAGGGCGTGGATTCCTGTTTCTACGTGTGGATGAACGGCAGCTTCGTCGGCTACAGCCAGGTGTCTCATTCTACGAGTGAATTTGATGTAACAGACTTCTTAAAAGATGGCACCAACACCATCGCCGTACTGGTGCTGAAATGGTGCGATGGAAGCTATCTCGAGGATCAGGACAAATTCCGCATGAGCGGCATTTTCCGCGATGTCTATCTGCTTGCAAGACCAGAAAAAGGCATCCGCGATTACTTTGTAAAGGCAGCGCCGGATGCATCGTACCAGAATGGAGAAGTTTCGATTGCGATTACCTGGAATGACGGGGAACCGCAGGAAGGAACGGCAAAGCTGTTTGATGCAGAAAATCATCTTGTGGCAGAGGCAGCGTTTGGCGGCGATACGGTTCAGATGCATGTAAAAGATGCACATCTGTGGAATGCCGAGGAGCCGTATCTGTATACGCTGGTGCTGGAGACGGCGGGTGAGGTGATCACTGATCATGTCGGCATCCGTGAGATCCACGCGAAGGACGGTGTGCTGTACCTGAATGGCGTGAAGATCAAATTCCACGGAACAAACCGCCACGACAGCGATCCGGTGACGGGATTTGCAATCAGCCTTGCACAGATCAAAAAAGATCTGAAGGTAATGAAAGAGCACAACATCAATGCGATCCGGACCAGCCATTACCCGAATGCGCCGTACTGTTATCAGCTTTATGACCGTCTCGGTTTTTATGTCATCGATGAGGCGGACAATGAGAGCCACGGCACAGAGGCAATTTATGCGAATTACACGGGCTGGGAAGAGTATGCGAAGAACTGGAATAAACTAATTGCGAACAATCCGGTATTTACCGAGGCAACCGTAGACCGCACACAGCGTTGCGTAGAGCGCGATAAAAACCGCCCGAGCGTTGTCATCTGGTCGATGGGAAATGAGTGCGCATACGGCTGTACCTTTGAGGCGGCCTTAAAGTGGACGAAGGAATTTGATCCGACGCGTCTGACGCACTATGAGTCGGCACGGTATGTGGATGATCCGAAGAAATACGATTACAGCAACCTCGACCTCTACAGCCGCATGTATCCATCACTCGAGGAGATCAAAAAAGAGCTGGTGGAGTATGGGGATAAGCCGTATATCATGTGCGAATACTGCCATGCGATGGGCAACGGCCCGGGAGATCTTGAAGACTACTTTGAACTGATCCACAGCGAGGAGAAGATGTGCGGCGGCTTTATCTGGGAGTGGTGCGACCACGCAATTGATATGGGAAAAACGATCGAGGGAAAGAAGATGTACGCGTACGGCGGCGACCACAACGAGTATCCGCACGACGGCAACTTCTGCATGGACGGACTTGTTTATCCGGACCGCACACCGCATACGGGACTGATGGAATTTAAAAACGTGTATCGTCCGGTGCGCGTGACGGGATATGATGCCGAAAAGGGTACACTGACCATCAAAAACTATATGAATTTTGTGAATCTGAAAGATTACGCTGTGCTCGGCTATGAGGTGCTTGTGGACGGCGAAGTGACGGAGAGCGGTAAGATTACAGATGAAGCACTGCTGGAGCTTGCGGCAGGCTGTGAGAAGACGATTCCGCTTGCCATTTCCGTGCCGGAGCAGGGAAAATGTGCGCTGAAGGTTACCTGGTATCAGAAACAGGCCACTGAGGTGCTGCCGGAGCAGTTCGAACTGGGATTTGAAGAAGTTCCGGTGAAAACGAAAGACAATCAGAACCAGAAGGCAAAAGAGATGATGAAGCGCCCGGAGGGAACGGCTTCGTTTGGATGGAAAGAGGACGATCATTATCTGACGGTATCGACGGAACAGTTCAGCTATACCTATAATAAGTTCACCGGCCTGTTCGAGGGAATGTGCTATGCCAACCAGAATCTGCTCGACCGCCCGATGGAGCTGAACATCTGGCGTGCGCCGACAGACAATGACCGCAATATCAAGAATACCTGGATGCGTGCGCAGTATGACCGCACCGTGACGCGGGCGTATGAGACAACGGCAAAAGAAGAAAACGGCTGCGTGGAGATCGAGACAAGCTATTCGATTTCGTCTCCGGCTCTGCAGCGGATCCTTGCAGGTGTGATTAAATGGACAATTTACAGCGACGGAACGACCGATGTCCATGTAGAAGCAAAGAAAGACCCGGTATTCCCGGTTCTGCCGCGTTTTGGCCTGCGCCTGTTCCTGCCGGAATCGTTTGCAGAACTGACCTACTGCGGCCTCGGCCCGGTGGAGAGCTACGTGGATAAGCACCAGGCAAGCTATCACGGCGTTTTCCACAGCACACCGGCAGAACAGCAGGAGGATTACATCCGCCCGCAGGAGAACGGCAGCCACTATGACTGTGATTACGCAAGCCTTGCCAATGACCGCGTGGTGCTGACGGCAGTGGGAGAGAAAACGTTCTCCTTCCAGGCATCCGTTTATACGCAGGAGGAGCTGACGGAAAAAGCGCATAACTATGAGCTTAAGTCGTGCGGAAGCACTGTTTTCTGCATTGACTACCGCCAGGCGGGAATCGGATCGGCAAGCTGCGGACCGATGCTGCTGGAGAAGTATCAGTTGAAAGAAAACGAAATAAAATTCGCCGTACGGCTGAAACCGGAACTGCTGTAAGACGATTGCAGAAAAAAAAGCTGCTTCATCTTCCGAAAAGGGGGAGTGAAGCAGCGTTTTTTGTATGGGGGATAGGAAAAAGTCTGAATAAACCTATTGATACGGTATGAATATGGGTATATAATGGATGAAATTACAATTCAGATTCACAGATTCTGGAAAATCAGGGAAGAAAAAGGAGAAAACAGATCATGAGTGAAATTACAAGAGACAAGGCGTTTGCCTTATTAAAAAAATACAACAAAGATCCCTTCCATATTCAGCATGCGCTTACCGTAGAGGCTGTGATGAAATGGTATGCGAGAGAACTCGGCTATGGAGCAGAAGAGGGGCACTGGGGAATTGTCGGCCTGCTGCATGATATTGATTTTGAACTGTATCCGGCCGAGCACTGTCTGAAAGCGCCGGAACTTCTGCGGGAAGGCGGCGTATCGGAGGATATCATTCATGGTGTTGTATCACACGGATACGGCATTACCATCGAGTGCGGCGTGACGCTGGATGTGGAGCCGGTTCACGAGATGGAAAAGGTGCTGTTTGCCGCAGATGAGCTGACAGGCCTGATCTGGGCGGCTGCGCTGATGCGGCCTTCGAAGAGTACAAAAGATATGGAACTGAAATCCCTGAAGAAAAAATATAAGAGCAAAGGCTTTGCGGCTGGATGTTCGCGGGAAGTCATTGAGCGGGGCGCCGAGCAGCTCGACTGGCCGCTGGAAAAACTGCTGACTATGACAATGCAGGCCATGGCTGACAGCGAGGATGAGATCAACCGGGAAGTAGAAGCGGAGCAGAACGCATAAAAAACTGCCCGAATTTCAACAGAAAAACTGGAATTCGGGCAATTTTTTTATGCATGGCGCATCTTTTTCCCAGGCATTACCATTTTTTTTCGTCAGACGGTAAAATTCTACATGATTTCCAATGAATTTTTGAACCAGAGATACGGTTCGTCCCGTCATAAAAGCACAGAAGAAAGTTCCGATGCCGACAACAAAAGAAAACAGATAGCCGGGACAGAACGAACGCTTCAGGACCATCAGGGTGATGACAAGCAGCGTTTGAAAGATATAGTTCCACGTTCCGAAACTGAAAACTGGAAACGCTGTGCTGAGGATGAGCGGCACGGAGGAAATTGTTGAAATTCCAAATACGCTTTTTGACATCAGATCAATGGCAAGAGGGTTGATCAGAAGCACGATCAGAAGCGCCGCTTCGCCTGGAAGATGAAATTTTCTGGTGTTCATGAGTAAAAATCCTTCTTTCCTGAGAATGAAATTACGTTAAGATCTTGAAACTATGCTTATTATAGACACAGAAACCGATAAAAACAAATGATTATTTTGAATGAATTGATTCTAAAATTAAATGAAAAGTGGTATGATAGATGCAGAACAGGAAAAGAGGCTATCTATGAATATCGAGTATTTAAAATATTTTGCAGAGCTGGCAAAACTGCAGCACTATGGAAAAGCGGCAAAAGCGCTGAATATTTCCCAGCCGGGGCTCAGCCATGCGATCAAGACACTGGAGGACGAGTACGGTGTTCCGCTCTTCCAGAAAGAAGGACGAAACGTGAGCCTGAGCCGCTACGGAAAAGAATTGATGCAGGATGTCGAGGAGATTCTGGACGCATATCTTCGAATGGAGGAGCGGGCGGCAGGCCTTCGGACGGAAGAAAAGACAGTGCGGATCGGAACCGTATATCCGCTCGCGGCAGGAACAATACCACATATGCTGCGGGAATTCGGCGCGACCTTCCCGTTTATCATCTACAACCGCCTGACCCCAGAGATCGAGGAGGGTCTGCTGGATGGAAAATACGATATCGGCTTCTGCTCAGAACTGCTGAAATCCGAAGAACTCGAATATTATCCCCTCCGGGAATCTTACATCGCGGCCGCCGTCCCGGAAGGTCATCCGCTGGAGGGGAAAGAGAACATCACACTAAAAGAAGCAGCCAAGTATCCGCAGGTCATGTTTTCCAGGACGAGCGGCTTCCGCAGCCTCCAAGAGCAGATCTTCGCCGAACAGGGCATCCAGGTAAAACCCGTGTGTGAGGCCGAAGAAATCGAAGTCATCACCGGCCTTGTGGAAAATGGTTTTGGAATATCTATCCTCCCCTACATGGACATCGTCCGCCTCCATCACATCACCGCAATCTCGGTGCAGACCTCAAGCTGGAAATCAAAATTCTACATCGCCAGAAGAAAATACGGAATCCGCACAGCGCAGGAAGAGGCGTTTTTTCAGCATTGGAGGAAATGACGGGCAGGAAATTTTATGGTATAGTAAAACAAAATCTAAGTGAAAAAGGTGAGATACAAAATGATCAGTGAAAAAATTTTTGAGCTAATTCTTCGAAACGGCATGACCCAGAAAGAATTCTCCGAAGAAACCGGAATTTCCCAGAGCACCATCAGCGACTGGAAAAGAAAGGGCACGAATCCGTCGGCGGATAAAATACTGAAAATCTGCGAAGTGCTGAAGGTTACGCCGTATGAACTTCTGGGGGAGAATGAGACAGAGCGAAATGCGGGAAATCCGGAAATGAGCGCAGGAAATGAAACAGAAAAAATCATTCTGGAAGGCTTTCGGAATCTGTCAGACAGAAAAAAAGAACGAATCCTGGGATATCTGGCAGCATTGCAGGAGGATTAAGATGAAACAGAAACCATCCTATCTGCCAAAGAAATATAAGTATTCTGCCCGTTCCGGCAATCTGAAAGCGGAGGCAGTGGGGGTTGTGAAAGGGGAGAAGCATTTTCCGGTTTTTGAAGGAGATGTTGTTTTTAAACCGCTTACAAAATCTAAACCGCTGTCTACGCCGCTGTTCGCCTATGCTGAGGTTTTCTGGTCATGGGTGATTGATGCGTATTTTATGCCGGCGCCGCAGTATCAGCTTGCGTTTTGCGAAGGGTATGAGGCGGAGGTGGAGAAATATTACGATTATGGAACAGTTTCACCGATGATTTACGGGGAAGGAGAACATCTGCTGAATCTGCTGGAGTTCTTTCGAAAATATCCTGACGACAAAGTCCATATTGATGACTACGTCAATTACTGCCAGATGTTCTACGACTACACCGAAATCCTCGAATCCGACTATTTCCAGACCCATCCGGCGATGGCGGAGGAGCTGGTACTGCAGATTCTCGTTTCGATTTTGAAAGGCGATCAGAACTACCATTACGAAAACATCGCATTTGTCTGCCGTGAAGACGATAAGATTCTGCGTCTGGCGCCGATGATTGATCATGAGTTTTCAACATATTTCATGTTCCCGGACAGTATGCCGCGGCAGATGTACTGGTTTGAACAGCTTGCGCGGTCCATTCAGGGGGATGAAGTACAGCTGGGAGAGTTTGATTATCTGACGAACGAAACAGAACGTCATCTGATGGAAAAAAGCGCAACATGTCTGCACAAAAATCTGATATACATCAGAGAACATTATCCTGAAGTCTGTCAGGTGTTTCTGGAAAAATTGAGCAGACTGGAAAAGGATCTAAAAGAAAAGAAAGAGCTGTTTGAACTGGAAAAAGGCCCGGGCTACCCCGAGACGGCCAATTCAGATGCTTATCTGATCGGCAAAGCACGGTACAAAGACCATGACAAAAAAAAAGCCAGAGAGTATGAAGTGAAATACAGCGGAAAAGAAAAGCAGATCAATTTTGAAGTCGTAAACAGCGTATCGGTTTATGAAATTAAAAAAATTATGCAGCAGATGCGGGAAATCCTTGAAAAATAAGCATCTGCAACCGCCAGTTGACACATTTCCAGCCCGATTTGGTAGAAGGCAACCGAAAAAAATGATAGGATTTGAAGCAGAAACAGCCAATCCATTTCCAAAACAGAAATGAATGGAATGGCTGTGAGCTGCAGCAAAAAGATTACTGAAAAAGAGCTGGAAAACAGGAGAAAACAAATATGATTTTGGCAGAAAAAATCACAGAAGAGAGAAAGAAAAATGGATGGTCACAGGAAGAGATGGCGGAGAAACTTTCCGTCTCGCGGCAGGCGGTATCCAAATGGGAGAGTGCACAGTCCACGCCGGATTTGCAGAAAGTGCTCCGTCTTGCTGAAATCTTTGGTGTCAGCACCGACTATCTGTTAAAAGACGAATTAAAATCAGAGACAGGAACAGAAATACTGGAATACGCCGCAGAGGAGTCATCCGTGCGGAGTGTATCGATGGAAGAAGCAAACGCGTTCATGGAATGGAGACGGAAAACAGGGCCGACACTCGCCGGAGCTGTTGCGCTCTGTATCATCAGCCCGGCGCTGCTGATCTTCCTTGCCGGACTTTCCGATTCCCATATAGGAAACATCAGCGAAAACATGGCAACGGGAGCAGGCATCTCCGTTTTGTTGCTGCTGGTTGCCGCTGCTGTTGTGATTTTCGTATCCTACAGTATTCACGGACAGCAGTATGAATATCTGGAAAAGGAGAGAATAGAAACTGCCTATGGTGTAACCGGCCTTGTTCAGGAACGGAAAAAGGACTACGAAAGCACCTTTACCAGAGGAATCGCCGCCGGTGTTACCCTCTGTATTCTGGCAGTTATCCCGATGTTCGCTGCCATTGCATTCAGCCAGCCGGACTACATCATCACAGCCACCGTATCCATCCTGCTGCTTCTGGTCGCCGTTGGTGTCTTTTTCATTGTGCGGGTCAGCACCATAAATGGAAGCTACGTCATCCTGCTGCAGGAAGGCGAATATACACCGGAAGAAAAACGATACAAAAAGAAAACAGAAGTTTTTACAACCGCCTACTGGTGTATTGTCACCGCCATCTATCTTGCATGGAGCTTCCAGACGAGAGAATGGGATAAAACCTGGATCCTATGGGCTGTTGCCGGTGTTCTGTTCGGCGGTGTGAGGGCAGTTATGCAGGGCAGAATAAAAGAAAAATAAAAAACAGAGAAAAACGATTTTTCTGTCGCGAAATCCCTCTCTGACGTGTTAAAATAAAACATAATACGTTTGGCAGAAAAGAGGGAATTGAGTATGAAATATGCCTACAAAAACGGAAAAATCCTAAACGGAACGAAAGATATGCAGGTTCAGACCGGTCTGATCATTCTGACGGAAGGAGAAAAAATCGCAGCGATTGTCCCGGAAGAAACCAGACTTTCCGGCTATACGGAGATAGATCTGCAGGGAAAATACATCATGCCCGGACTGATCAACATGCATGTCCATCTCGCAGGCAACGGAAAACCGCAGAAGAAGCAGCGCGACAACGCAAAACTCGTCAAAACCCTGATGAGCAACAGAATTTCCCGCGCGATCGCCTACCGCATGGTAGCAGGCTTCGCAAAAGATGAACTGCTAAGCGGCGTTACCACGATCCGCACGGTCGGTGGTCTTGGCACTTTCGATACACGGCTGCGCGATGAAATCAAAGCCGGTAAAAAGACCGGCCCGAGAATCCTTGCCGCAAACGAGGGAATCTCTGTACCGGGCGGGCACATGGCAGGTTCGGTAGCGATCGCAGCAGAGAGTATCGATGCGGCAGTCGCCCATGTAGATGAGGCAAAACGCGAAAATGTCAACCTGATCAAGCTGATGATCACCGGCGGTGTGCTGGATGCCAAAGAAAAAGGCGTTCCGGGAGAACTCAAAATGGCACCGGAAATGGTAAAAGCCGTCTGTAACCGGGCGCATGCACTCGGCTATCAGGTCGCCGCCCATGTCGAATCGCCGCAGGGTGTCCGCGTGGCACTGGAAAACGGTGTGGATTCGATCGAGCACGGTGCAAAAATGGATGACGACATGATTCGCCTGTTCAAAGAAAAGAATGCATTTCTATGTACGACACTGTCCCCGGCCCTGCCGTATGCGCTGTTCGACTGTTCCATCACCAACGCAACTGAGGTAGAGCAGTTCAATGGTAACGTTGTTTTCGAAGGAATCATCGATTGTGCGAAAAAAGCCATCGCCAACGACATCCCCGTCGTCCTCGGAAACGATGTCGGCTGTCCGTGGATCACGCAGTACGACTTCTGGCGGGAACTCTTTTACTTCCATAAATATGTTGGCGTCTCCAATGCCTTCGCGCTTTACACCGCAACCGCCTGCGCCGCCGAAATGGCCGGAATCGGAGCCGAAACCGGAACCATCGAGCCCGGCAAATCCGCCGATCTTATCGTGATCGCCGAAAACCCGCTCGAGGATCTTCGTGCCCTCCGCAAAGTAGAGATGGTCGTCACACAGGGAAGAAAAATCGATCATCCTCAGGTAAAAATCAATCCGGTGGTCGCGGCAGAGTTGGATCAATTTCTGGTGGAATAAAGGATACGACGGAGAAGACAAAAAAGATGGAAGAGAACAAAGAAGCACAGGAAAATTTACAGGAAAAAAGAGAACAGGCTCTTTGGAGGCTTCATGAGGAACGGACAGAAGAAGCCCTGTGGGACTGCGTTGTCGCGTTCCAGGAGTTTGAATTCCATACGTATTCCGGTCTGCCGTATTCCTACCATATGAAATATGGAAGAAGCGGCACCTACACCAAAGAGCTCTGGATCAACCGCAGAGAAAAAAGCAAAAGTCTTGTCTGGAGCTCCGTCCGGAGTGCATATCAGAAAGTGCTGGAATTACAGCAGGAGAGCGAAAGACCGGTTGTCGAGCGCCCGAAAGCGCTGGGCGATATCCGTGGAATCACGTATATTTACGGCATCTTTTACGAGTTTGCCCTGCTGGAAATGCCGGAAAAAGCAAAAGAAAAAATTGCTCTGCAGACAGCAGGACAAAAATCGCCGGAAAAATAAATTTTTCGCCCATGCAGGTCTTGACAACCACGCATTGGGTGATATAATCTAAAACTATCGGGAGCCAAAAAGCACCGAACACAAAAAACAAAGCGTAGAAGAGACGAGTAAATCACAGCGAATGTGACAGAGAGAAACCCCGTTTTGTGGTGCAAGGGTTTTAACAGGAACGTGATCGAAGACCAGCTCTGAGCGGCCCCAATCCGGCCCGGTGATTCCGTTATCGTCAAATGAAGTGGTTTGAAAAAACAAAATGGGTGGAACCGCGGTGAATGAAAATACATCGTCCCTTTTGACAGCATAAGCGTGTCAGAAGGGACTTTTTTGTTGATGTAAAAAGTATAAAAATTCTGAAACACGCTTGCGAAAAATATACAAAGAAAGAGGTAAAGCAAATGATCATCACACTGAAAGATGGAAGTACCAAAGAGTACTCCGAACCGAAATCCATCATTGAGATCGCAGCAGACATCAGCGAAGGCCTTGCAAGAATGGCCTGTGCAGGTGAAGTAAACGGTGAAGTAGAAGATCTTCGTACCGTCATCGACAAGGACTGCAATCTTTCCATTCTGACCTTCAACGATGAAGGCGGAAAAGCAGCATTCCGTCACACCACATCCCATATCATGGCACAGGCAATCAAGAGACTGTACCCGGATACCAAACTGGCCATCGGACCGTCCATCGCAGACGGATTCTACTACGATGTAGACAGAGAGACTCCGCTCACCAGCGAAGACCTTGAAAAAATCGAAGCAGAGATGAAGAAAATCGTAAAAGAGGATCTGAAACTGGAGCGCTTCGAACTGCCGAGAGCAGAAGCCATCGCCTTCATGAAAGAAAAAGAAGAGCCATATAAAGTAGAACTGATCGAAGATCTGCCGGAAGACGCAGTCATCAGCTTCTATCGCCAGGGTGAATTCACGGACCTGTGCGCAGGCCCTCATCTGATGAGCACAAAGCCGGTCAAAGCCTTCAAACTGACCAGCCTTGCAGGTGCATACTGGAGAGGCAGCGAGAAAAACAAGATGCTGCAGAGAATCTACGGAACTGCATTCACAAAGAAAGCAGAGCTCGAAGAGTACCTCCACATGATCGAGGAAGCAAAGAAACGTGACCACAGAAAACTCGGAAAAGAGCTCGGCCTGTTTATGATGAGTGAGGACGGCCCGGGATTCCCGTTCTTCCTTCCAAAAGGAATGGATCTGAAAAATGCACTGATGGATTACTGGCGTGAAATCCACAGAAAAGCAGGATACGTAGAAATCTCCACACCGATCATCCTGAACCGTCGTCTGTGGGAGACCTCCGGTCATTGGGATCACTACAAAGAAAACATGTATACCACCGTCATCGACGATGAAGATTATGCAATCAAACCGATGAACTGCCCGGGCGGCGTTCTCGTTTACAAATCCGAGCCTCGTTCCTACCGTGATCTGCCGCTGCGTCTGGCAGAGGTTGGTCTGGTACATCGTCATGAGAAATCCGGCCAGCTGCACGGCCTGATGCGTGTACGCTGCTTCAACCAGGACGATGCCCATATCTTCATGACACCGGAGCAGATTAAAGATGAAATCAAAGGCGTTGCAAACCTGATTGACCAGGTTTACAAACTGTTCGGATTCAAATATCACGTAGAGCTGTCCACCCGTCCGGAAGACAGCATGGGAAGCGATGAGGACTGGGAGGTAGCAACCGAAGGTCTCCGCGGCGCACTCGATGACCTTGGCCTTGACTATGTAGTCAACGAAGGCGACGGCGCATTCTATGGCCCGAAGATCGACTTCCATCTGGAAGACTCCATCGGAAGAACGTGGCAGTGCGGTACCATCCAGCTTGACTTCCAGCTGCCGCAGAGATTCGAACTGGAATACACAGGAGCAGACGGCGAGAAACATCGTCCGATTATGATCCACCGTGTTGTTTACGGTTCTGTTGAGCGTTTCATCGGTATCCTGATCGAGCACTTTGCAGGTGCATTCCCAACCTGGCTTGCACCGGTACAGGTAAAGGTTCTGCCAATCTCCGACAAATACGCAGATTACGGCAAGAAGGTTCTGGACGCCCTTCACGAGGCAGGCATCCGCGCAGAGATGGATACCCGTTCCGAGAAGATCGGATATAAGATCCGTGAGGCACAGGGACAGAAGATTCCATACATGCTGATCGCCGGAGCAAAAGAGGAAGAGGCAGGTCTTGTATCTGTCAGAAGCCGTTTTGCAGGTGATGAAGGCCAGAGAAGCCTGGAGCAGTTTATCGCAGATATCAAAGAAGAAATCGCAAGCCGCGTTAACCGCCCGGTTACTGTTGAAACAAAAGAAAATAAATAAGGTAGGTGTCAAAAAAATTGACACCTATGATACCAGATTGCTCCGTACTTCGTACTCCCGCAATCTTCAAAACATTCGTACTCCGCTCATTTTTCTTCGAAAAATGGCTACTTACTCATGTTTTGGCGTGTCCAAAATTTAAAAATCCTCGTGCAAGCTTTGCTTGCGTCGGATTTCCAAACTTTGGACACTGGTATTATCAAATAAATAAGGCATAAAAAATTACCTCTTGGAAATAATGGTTTCTATGCGGGCGAAACCGCAGAAAACTAAATTTCAGGAGGTAATTTATTATGCCAGCATTAAGTTGTTCCGCTATGACCTGTGTTTACAACCAGAACGAGCTCTGTTCCAAAGGAGATATCCGCGTAGGCGGAAGCGGAGCCAAAAGCTCCATGGAAACGTGCTGCGAGAGCTTCAAGGAGCGCGGTGAGGGCACGATGTCCAACTCCACCGGCTGCGGCTGTACGAAAATCGGTGTCGACTGCAAGGCGCAGAACTGTACCTTTAACGACAACTGTAAATGCGAAGCCGGAGATATCCATATCGCCGGAGACAGCGCATGCAGCTGCCAGGAAACCGAGTGCAGCTCCTTCCGCTGTGGCTGCGGGAAATAAATACGAAAAAATGCGAAAATCAGTATTGACAACAGGATGGGAGAGTGCTATACTGCAATAGTCTGAGAAAAAGAAAGTAGAGTATCCACTCTCACCCTAGCGCAAACACGCGACTACGGTCCAATATTGATCTTAAGTTCTCTTTGTGTAGAGATTTATGTACAATGTTAAGTGGATAGTCTGTCTATCCACTTTTCTTGCGTTGCATATCAAAATTGGTCCGGTGAACCAATTTTGATTTATGTTAAGCCGCGAAAGTGCGGGAACACAGTCTTTTATAATGATGGAGGTGCACTACAATTAGCGAATTAATGATTAACGAGCAGATCAGAGACAGAGAAATTCGTCTGATCGGTCAGAACGGAGAACAGCTTGGAATTATGTCTGCCAGAGATGCGTACCTGAAAGCACAGGAAGCAGGTCTGGATCTTGTGAAAATTGCTCCGACAGCGAAACCGCCGGTTTGCAAAATTATCGACTACGGAAAGTACAGATATGAACTGGCCCGCAAGGAAAAAGAAGCAAAGAAAAAACAGAAAACAATTGAAATCAAGGAAGTTCGCCTTTCTCCAAACATTGACACCAATGATCTTAATACCAAAGTAGGTGCAGCCCGTAAGTTCATTACAAAGGGAGACAAAGTAAAAGTAACACTTCGTTTCCGCGGCCGTGAGATGGCACATATGAACAGCAGCAAATACATCCTCGATGAATTTGCAGAGAGTCTGTCCGATATTGCAACGGTTGACAAAGCGCCGAAAGTGGAAGGCAGAAGCATGACCATGTTTTTGACGGCTAAACGTTAAAATACATTTGAATCAATATCAAGGAGGAAATTAAAATGCCAAAGGTAAAAACAAGCAGAGCAGCTGCAAAGCGTTTTAAAACAACAGGAACAGGAAAATTAGTAAGAAATAAAGCTTACAAGAGCCATATCTTAACCAAGAAATCTCAGAAGAGAAAAAGAAACCTGAGAAAACAGACTACTGTTGATGCAACAAACGTAAAGAACATGAAGAAAATCTTACCTTACATGTAATTTTTGCAAGGTAGAGTTACGCCCAACAGATCAAGGAGGAAAATAAGAAATGGCAAGAATTAAAGGCGGCATGAACGCTAAGAAAAAACATAACAGAGTATTAAAACTGGCTAAAGGTTACAGAGGAGCCAGAAGCAAACAGTATAGAGTAGCAAAACAGTCCGTAATGCGCGCACTGACCAGCTCCTACGCAGGAAGAAAACAGAAAAAACGTCAGTTCCGTCAGCTGTGGATCGCTCGTATCAACGCAGCAGCAAGAATGAACGGTCTGTCCTACAGCAAATTTATGTATGGTCTGAAACTGGCAGGCGTTGAGCTGAACCGTAAAGTTCTGGCTGACATGGCAGTTAACGATGCAGAAGGATTTGCAACACTGGCTGAGCTTGCAAAAAGCAAAGTAGCATAAGTAAAAACATATTCTGTGTGAATATACGAAGAAGCTGTGAGAACCGGTAAGGGGATCGCAGCTTCTTTTGAAATATAGAAAAACATGAGGTGAATATGGAAAAAAGCAAAGTGGCAGTGGTTGCCTGTCCCGACTATGAGCAGGCGCGCGTAAAGGAAAGCCTGCAAAAGGGATTGGAAGCAATTGGCGGCCTGGAATCTCTGATCGGAAAAGAAGAGAATATCTTATTAAAACCGAACCTCGTCCGCTCCGCAAAACGCGAACGCGCCGTCGTGACCGACCCGGAAGTCATGGATGCCCTGATCACGATTTTGCAGGAAAATGGCTATGAGAATATTTCCTGCGGAGATTCCTGCGGCCTTGGCACCCCGGAGGGCATTGCAAAGGAAGCCGGGCTGAAAGAGGTGCTGGAAAAACACAACGTTCCGCTGAAGGATTTCCTTACGAGCGAGCGCGTAGAAACCGCCGATGGCAAATTTCTGATGATTGCGAAAGATGCACTCGACTGCGACGCCCTCATCAGCGTCAGCAAAATGAAAACCCACGCGCTGGAACGCATCACCGGAGCTGTCAAGAACCAGTACGGCTGCATCAGCGGCGTCTACAAAAAACTCGGCCACACGCAGTATCCGAACGCTGAGAGCTTCGCACACATGCTGATCGAGCTGAATCAGAAAGTCGCCCCGCGCCTCTATATCTGCGACGGCATCGTAGCAATGGAAGGCAATGGCCCGACTTCCGGCGACCCGGTTTCGATGGGAGTTCTTCTTATGTCCACCGATCCGATCGCACTGGATACCGTGTTCTGCCATCTGGTGAACCTCGATCCGTCGTATGTGCCGACAAATCTCTACGGGGAAACGCTCGGCCTTGGAACGTGGCACGACGACCGCATCGAAATCGTGACAGCGGATGGCACCATATCCGAGGAAGAACTGAAAAGAAAGTACGGAAATCCAAACTTCAACGTCGACCGCCGCAAAGCCCGCAAAAAAGGAGCCCTCGACCTGCTTGAGATCCTTGGGGTCTTCCAGAGCCGCCCCTATATCATAGAAGAAAAATGTAAAAAATGCGGCGTCTGCGTCGAGAGCTGCCCGGTGGAAGGGAAAGCTGTCCGCTTTGATAACGGCCGCAGAAATCCGCCGGTCTACGATTATAAAAAGTGCATCCGCTGTTTCTGCTGCCAGGAAATGTGCCCGCATCAGGCAATCCAGGTAACGAAGCATCGTCTTCCATGGGGAAAATAAGAATGCTATACGACAAAGTGACTGGAAAAGCGGAAAAAGAAGTGCTATACTTTAGAGCGTATTTGAAACAGCAACTCACGAAAAGCCTTTTTCAGACGCGCTCTGAGCGTATTTGAAAACAGCTCAGACTGCATTCAAAACAACAGTAAAAAATATCAGGAGGAAGCAAAAATGGAATTAGAAACCTTAAGAAGTGATATGATAGCAGCAATGAAGGCAAAAGACAAAGCAAGAAAAGAGGCCATCTCTTCCCTGATCTCCGCAGCCAAGAAGGTTGCCATCGACGAGGGCTGCCGTGATGACATCAAACCGGAGCTCGTAGACCGTGTGATCTTAAAAGAGCTGAAAACCGTAAAAGAACAGATCGACACCTGCCCGGCATCCCGCGAGGATTTAAAGGCAGAGTACCAGTTCCGCTATGACGTCATCAGCGAGTACGCACCGAAACAGATGAGCGCAGACGAAGTCAAGGCCTACATTCAGGAGAAATTCGCAGACGTGCTGGCAACCAAAAACAAAGGCGCGATTATGAAAGCCGTTATGGCAGATATGAAAGGTAAAGCAGACGGAAAGGTGATTAACCAGACCGTTGCAGAATTGTGCAAATGAATATCATCAACATCGAACACATCAGCAAACTGTTCGGCGATAAACTGATTTTTGACGATGCCTCCTTCGGTCTGCAGGAAGGCGACAAGGTTGGTATCGTCGGAATCAACGGAACCGGAAAATCCACGCTGCTGCGCATGGTAGCGGGAGAAGAAACACCGGATTCCGGCCAGATTATCCGCCAGAACAACCTCAAAATGGCCTACCTGCCGCAGACACCGGAATTCCCGAAGGATGCCACCGTGCTGTCCTATGCCCTTTCCGGCGATGAGGAGGACTGGCAGGTGCAGAGCAACCTTGTGCAGCTTGGCATTACCGAATACGACGCAAAACTTGATACGCTCTCGGGCGGCCAGCGCCGCAAAGTTGCCCTGGCAAAAGTGCTTGCGTCTGATTTTGATGTCCTGATCCTCGACGAGCCGACCAACCACCTTGACAACGAAATGCTCTCCTGGCTCGAGGATTATCTGAAAAATTACCGCGGAACCGTCTTTATGGTCACCCATGACCGTTATTTCCTGGATAAAGTGTCAAACCGCATCCTCGAAATCAGCCACGGAAAAATGTACAGCTACGATTCCAACTATTCCCGCTTTCTGGAACTGAAAGCCGAGCGTGAGGAAATGGAGCTCGCTTCCGAGCGGAAACGCCGGAGCATCCTGCGCATGGAACTCGAATGGGCCAAACGCGGCTGCCGTGCCAGAAGCACAAAACAACGCGCCCGGCTGGAACGCCTTGAAGCACTCAAAAACGGCACCGCACCGACTGTGGACGCTGTCGTAGAGATGGATGCGGTCGAGACCCGCATGGGAAAGAAAACGATTGAATTCCACAGCGTCAGCAAAGCCTTCGGCGACAAAACACTGATGAAGGACTTTGAATACATCTTTCTCCGCAACCAGAGTGTCGGTATCATCGGCCCGAACGGCTGCGGAAAATCTACCATGCTTCGCATGATCACCGGCGAGGTTCTGCCGGATGCGGGAACCATCGAAATCGGTGATACCATCCGCATCGGTTATCTGGCCCAGGAAGAGCCGGATATGGACACAAACCAGCGCGTCATCGACTACGTCAAAGACATTGCCGAGTATGTGCAGACCCGTGACGGACGCATCAGCGCATCCCAGATGCTCGAACGCTTCCTGTTTACTCCGGATATGCAGTATACCCCGATTTCCAAGCTCTCGGGCGGCGAAAAACGCCGTCTGTATCTTTTGTCAGTCCTGGTCAGCGGAGCCAATGTCCTGATCCTCGACGAGCCGTCCAACAATGTGGATATCCCGACGCTGACCGTGCTCGAGGATTTCCTGAACACATTTGTCGGCATTGTGATCACCGTTTCCCATGACCGCTATTTCCTCGACAACGTCGTGGACCGGATTTTCGAATTTGACGGAAACGGGAATCTTTTGCAGTATGAAGGCGGCTATACCGATTACCTCGAGGCAAAAGAACGCCGTTTTGGCAAACTTCCGGAGAAAGCTGCTCAAACAGCAATGGCAAAAACAGCTGCATCCGCAGCCGGGACAGGAAAAAAAGATACAGGTACCGCCACGGATGCAGCTTCCGGAAAAGAAAAAAACAACGACTGGAAGCAGAACCGTCCGATCCGCCTGAAATTTACCTTTAAGGAACAGCGCGAGTACGAAACCATTGACGATGATATCGCTGCTCTGGAAGAAAAAATAGCATCCATTGACGACCAGATGATGAAAAACGCCACCAACTCCGCAAAGCTCGCTGAGCTGATGGCACAAAAAGAAGAAACAGAAGCAGCTCTCGAAGAAAAAACCGAGCGCTGGGTCTACCTGACCGACCTCGCCGAACGGATTGAGGAGCAGAATCAGAAATAATAAAAGCAAAGGAACTGTCCGCGGAAGAGAAAAAAATATGCGGGCCGTTCCTTCTTTTTTGGCCGAAAAATGAAGAACAACATTACCATATATTGTAAAAAACTTGTATTTTTCACGGAACAACCACAGAAAATCTAGACAGAATTACCAATCGGTGTTATAATTCAAATACTGGACATAGTGGCATTGCCATGCCCTTATCCGGGTTTTTCGAAGCGCGGAGGCAACCGAAACCCGGCAGAACACCAACCTGAGAAAAGCCAAAGTAATTTTTGGTCATCATTTTTTAAGGAGGATAAAATCAAATGGCTAGAAAGATGAAAACCATGGATGGTAACCAGGCTGCAGCACATGCGTCTTATGCGTATACCGACGTAGCAGCTATTTACCCAATTACCCCTTCATCCGTTATGGCGGAGCATACCGATGAGTGGGCAACCCAGGGAAGAAAGAACATTTTCGGACAGGAAGTTCAGGTAACTGAGATGCAGTCTGAGGCAGGAGCAGCAGGTGCAGTACACGGATCACTGGCAGCCGGAGCTCTTACCACAACCTACACCGCATCCCAGGGACTTCTTCTGATGATCCCGAACCTTTATAAAATTGCCGGCGAGCAGCTCCCGGGCGTATTCAACGTATCCGCTCGTGCCCTTGCAAGCCACGCACTTTCCATCTTCGGAGATCATTCAGACGTTTACGCCTGTCGTCAGACCGGAGTCGCAATGCTCTGCGAATCCAGCGTACAGGAGGTTATGGACCTGACACCGGTTGCACACTGTGCAGCACTGAAAGGCAAAGTTCCATTTATCAACTTCTTCGACGGATTCCGTACCTCCCACGAGATTCAGAAAATCGAGACATGGGATTACGAAGATCTGAAAGACATGGTAGATATGGATGCAGTAGATGCATTCCGTAAACATGCCCTGAACCCGAACCATCCGTGCCAGAGAGGATCCGCACAGAACCCGGATATCTTCTTCCAGGCAAGAGAAGCATGTAACCCGTACTACGATGCTCTTCCGGCAATCGTACAGGAGTACATGGACAAAGTAAACGAGAAAATCGGAACCGATTACAAACTGTTCAACTATTATGGAGCAGCAGACGCTGAGCACGTAATCATCGCTATGGGTTCTGTCTGCGATACCATCGAGGAGACCATCGATTACCTCGTAGCAGCAGGCAAGAAAGTCGGCGTTGTAAAGGTACGTCTGTACCGTCCGTTCTCCGCAGAAGCACTCATCAATGCAATTCCGGAGACTGTAAAACAGATTTCCGTTCTGGACAGAACAAAAGAGCCGGGATCTCTTGGCGAGCCTCTGTACCTGGACGTAGTAGCAGCATTAAAAGGCAGCAGATTCGAGAGCACACCGGTCTTCACAGGTCGTTACGGACTTGGTTCCAAGGACACCACACCGGCTCAGATCGTTGCTGTATATGAAAATACAGAGAAACAGAGATTTACCATTGGTATCGTAGACGATGTTACCAATCTGTCTCTGCCGGTTGGCGCTCCTCTGGTAACAACTCCGGAAGGAACCATCAACTGCAAATTCTGGGGACTTGGCGCAGACGGTACCGTAGGTGCAAACAAGAACTCCATCAAGATCATCGGTGACAACACAGACATGTACGCTCAGGCTTACTTCGATTATGACTCCAAGAAGTCCGGCGGTGTAACGATGTCTCACCTGCGTTTCGGAAAGAAACCGATCAAATCCACCTACCTGATCCACAAAGCAAACTTTGTTGCATGTCATAATCCTTCCTATGTGAACAAATATCACATGGTAGAGGAGCTGGTAGACGGAGGAACCTTCCTTCTGAACTGTCCATGGGATGAAGCAGGACTGGAAGAGCATCTGCCAGGTCAGGTAAAAGCATTCATCGCAAACCATAACATCAAATTCTATGTGATCGACGGCGTTAAGATCGGTATCGAGACCGGCATGGGACCGACCCGTATCAACACCATTCTTCAGTCTGCATTCTTCAAGCTTGCGAAGATCATTCCGGAAGAAAAAGCCATCGAACTCATGAAAGCAGCAGCAAAAGCTACCTATGGCCGTAAAGGTGATGATGTCGTAGCAAAGAACTGGGCAGCAATCGATGAGGGTGCAAAACAGATCAAAGAAGTTGCAGTTCCGGAAAGCTGGAAAAATGCAGCAGACGAAGGTCTGACCACAACTCATGCAGAGAGCGGCCGCGCTGACGCTGTTAAATTCGTAAATACCATCCAGGCAAAAGTAACTTCCCAGGAAGGAAACAACCTGCCTGTATCCGCATTTGCAGACTACGTAGACGGAACAACTCCGTCCGGCACATCCGCATACGAGAAACGTGGTATCGCCGTAAACGTACCTGTATGGAATCCGGAAAACTGTATCCAGTGTAACAGATGTTCCTTCGTCTGCCCGCACGCTGTTATCCGTCCGGTTGCCATGACCGCAGAAGAAGCAGCAGCAGCTCCGGAAGGCATCCAGACCATGCCGATGACCGGTATGCCGGACTACACCTTCACAATGGCTATTTCCCAGCTTGACTGTACCGGATGTGGTTCCTGTGCAAACGTATGCCCGGGCAAGAAGGGTGTGAAAGCACTGGCTATGGAAAGCCTTGCAGCACACGAAGCAGAGCAGAAATACTTCGATTATGCAGCAGCTCTTCCAGAGAAGACAGACGTTGTAGCAAAATTCAAAGAAAATACCGTAAAGGGCAGCCAGTTCAAGAAACCGCTGCTTGAGTTCTCCGGCGCATGCGCAGGCTGCGGCGAGACTCCTTACGCAAAACTGATCACCCAGCTGTTTGGTGACAGAATGTACATCGCAAACGCAACAGGATGCTCTTCTATCTGGGGCAACTCCTCACCGTCCACTCCTTACACCGTAAACGAGAAAGGACAGGGCCCGGCATGGTCCAACTCCCTGTTCGAGGACAACGCAGAGTTCGGTTATGGTATGCTTCTTGCTCAGAAAGCAATCCGCGGCGGCCTGAAAGCCAAAGTTGAAGCTGTTATGAACTCTGAGAAAGCTCCGGAAGAAGTAAAAGCAGCATGCAAAGAGTATCTGGATACCTTTGACTGCGGCGCAACCAACGGAACCGCAACCGATAAACTCGTAGAAGCAATCAAAGATGCTGACTGCGATACCTGCAGAGAAATCGTGAAGAACAAAGACTTCCTCGCTAAGAAATCCCAGTGGATCTTCGGTGGTGACGGATGGGCTTACGATATCGGATTCGGCGGCGTAGACCACGTACTTGCCAGCGGAAAAGATATCAACGTAATGGTATTCGATACCGAGGTTTACTCCAACACAGGCGGACAGTCCTCCAAAGCTACTCCGACCGGTGCAGTTGCACAGTTCGCAGCAGGCGGTAAAGAAACCAAGAAGAAAGATATGGCAAGCATCGCAATGAGCTATGGCTATGTATACGTAGCACAGATCGCTATGGGCGCTGATTACAATCAGGCAGTCAAAGCAATCGCAGAGGCAGAGGCATATCCGGGACCGTCCCTCATTATCGCTTACGCTCCGTGTATCAACCATGGTATCAAGAAAGGTATGAGCAAAGCACAGACCGAGGAGCAGCTCGCTGTTCAGACCGGATACTGGCATTGCTTCCGCTTCAACCCGGCACTCGCTGCAGAAGGCAAGAGCGCATTCACACTGGATTCCAAGGCTCCGTCAGGAGATTATCAGGAATTCCTGAACGGCGAGGTACGTTACAACTCTCTGAAACGTGCAAACCCGGCGAAAGCAGAAAGACTGTTCGGCAAGAACGAGCAGGAAGCAAAAGACCGTTACACTTACCTGAACAAACTCGTAAAACTGTACGGCGCAGAAGAAGAGTAATTCTTTTTCCTTAAAAAGAATTTGAAAAAGGAGAGAAGTCATACTTGAGAGAGTATGGCTTCTTTCTTTTTGGGAGAAAAAATGAATTAGCGACATTTGGCAATAGTTTTGTATCGTTTGTCAACATTTTTATCCCGGAAAATGTTGACAAACGATACATTTTTGCGCAAGAAGGCTTTGAGATATGGTATAATGTGCGTATCACGATATAATGAGCGTTAGCGAGAGGAATTTTATTATGTTGAAAATATATCTTGGAGAAATGAAAGGTGCAATCTATCATCCGCCAACCTATTTTGATAATTGTTATGAAGATGAATGGCTGACCACGCCACTGGCAAAAGAAATGATCCGCGATGTGGATCGCTCGGAGGTAATCAGTGCGCATCTGATTGACAGCCCGGTGCTTGGTCCGATTCCACCGAAAGATTTATCCGGAGGAATCAAAACGTTGCTGCTGATGGCATACGATACAGACGGAAAGATCTTTAATGCCTCCGTATGTGGAGATAATTGTGCAAAATGGATTTTAAAATTAGGAGAGCAAAAGGATCTGACGATTAATCTGCGTCATGTGATGCGGTTTGGCAAAGATCCTTTTGAAATCCTGATTTTAAATACAGGGACTATTGTGCGGAATATGTCCGAATTTGTAGATGTTGCCGAGGCTTATGTATAGGTGGATGTATGAAGGGAAAGAAAAGAGTTATTATTCAAAATAACAGAGTTCATTATGAATTTGTGATAAAGCGTAATATTACAATCATCCAGGGGGATAGTGCATCAGGAAAAACAACACTGGTAAATATGATCCGGCAGGCAGAAAATTTAGGGGAGTCCAGCGGAATCAACGTTTCCTGTGAAGTACCGTGCAGAGTGCTGGAAGGTGTTAATTGGAAAATTATTTTGGAAAACAGCCGGGAAAGCATCTTTTTCATAGACGAGGAGAATTATTTTATAAAAACAGAAGAATTTGCTTCTGCCATACGGGGTTCAGAAAACTATTTTGTATTGATTACGAGAGAAAACTTATATAATTTGCCGTATAGTGTAGAAGAGATTTATGGATTGCATGTTTCCGGAAAATACAGAGATACCAGAAAAATATATCAGAAAATGTATCAGATCTATCCCAAAACAGCACGGCTTCCTGTTAGAGTACAAAAAATAATTACGGAAGATTCCAATTCTGGGTATCAATTTTTTGAAAATGTATGTGCAGAAAGGAATATTACATGTGAAAGCGCTGGTGGAAAAACAAAAATACCGGAAATGATCGGCAAGGCAGGAACAGAAGAAACCTGTATTATTGCGGACGGTGCTGCAATTGGAGCAGAAATGAATCTTCTCAGCAATAAAATAGAGGAAAAACAGAACGTACATTTATATTTACCGGAGTCTTTTGAATGGCTGATTTTAAATTCAGATCTTTTACAGGACAAAGAGGTTCGTAAAATTCTGGAAAATCCAGAAGATTATATCGACAGCACAGAGTTTTTTAGCTGGGAACAATATTTTACAAAATTGCTGATTCAGAAAACAGAAGGAACATATTTGCAGTATAAAAAAGCAAAATTAAATCCATCTTATTTGCAGGATAAAAATAAAAACAAAATACTGGAGAGTATACAAGGGATTCAGTGGAAAATAAAATCCTTAAAATAGCAAAAATAATGAAAGAATAGAGAGAAGAACATGAACTATACAATTTATGACTATCTCGGCCTGTTTTTCTTTTACGCCTTCCTTGGATGGCTTCTGGAAACTTCTGTGGCCGCGATCCGGAAAAAACATATGGTAAACAGAGGATTCTTAAATGGTCCGCTCTGCGCCATCTATGGAATCACAGCTGTCTTTATGACACGTTATCTGTATGAACTGCAGTCAAGCCCCGTCTTTTTGTTCCTTGGCTGTATGATTATCGCTACCGCAGCCGAGTGGCTGGCCGGTCACGCGCTGGAACGCATTGGCCATGGCAAATGGTGGGACTATTCCAATAAAAAATGGAACATGGACGGCTATATCTGCCTCCAGTATTCTGTACTCTGGGGAATTTTAGGACTGCTTGCCATGAAAATCGGCAATCGCCTCTGCTTTACAGTTCTTCATTTAATTCCGGCCGGTTTCCTGCATATCACATCCTGGATTCTCTTTGGTATATTGGTAGTAGATGCCGTCGGTTCCTATGCTGTTCTGCACCACATCACGAAAAAAATGCCGCGGATCAGCGCTATGAACGATCAGATCGACGCCTTCACCAGACGCCTTTCTGTCCGTGTTTACCGCTATCTGGAGCGTCGTGTGGAACGTGCCTATCCGGCCGTACAGCCAGTTCCGGAGAAAAAAGAGAAAACAGAAACCGGCGTATTTGCCGAAGGATGCAGCTTTTACAAAATCGTTCTTCTCTTCATCATCGGCGCATTTTTGGGCGATATTACAGAAACCATATTCTGCCGCATCACCGCCGGTGTCTGGATGAGCCGCAGCAGCCTTGTCTGGGGCCCGTTCAGCATCGTCTGGGGCCTGGCCATCGCCCTCGCTACCTGGTTCCTCTACAACTACCGCGACCGCTCCGATGGATTCCTGTTTGCCTTTGGTACCTTCCTCGGCGGAGCCTACGAATACATCTGCAGTGTGTTCACCGAAATCGTATTCGGAAAAGTCTTCTGGGACTACAGCGACATTCCCTTCAACCTCGGAGGCCGTATCAACCTCCTGTATTGTTTCTTCTGGGGAATAGCCGCCGTCGTCTGGCTCAAAAAATTCTATCCTGTCATTTCGCGCTGGATTGAAAAAATCCCGATGAAATTCGGAGAAATCATCACTTGGATCCTGATCGTGTTCATGGTGGCCAACATGCTCGTATCTACCCTTGCTCTCGCCCGATACGACGAACGCGCCCACCAAAAGCCCGCAGCTAATGCCATCGAGCAGACCATAGATGCCCATTTCCCGGACGCCCGAATGGAAAAAATCTACCCCAATGCCAAAGCGATTAACTAGAATGTGTTAAAAAACATTTCCGTAGTCTGCACGCCCCAATTACAGACTACAAAAAGCCCTCTCCCGCCGTCATGCAAAGTCAGGCCCCGTTTCGACAGCTTTGGTCTGCGCGGTCCGTCACCCCAAAAGAAAACCTTTGGCAACCCACCAAAAGTATGATATAATGTCACATAGATATTTTAGGGATACCATATCCTCTAAGAGCGAAGAAAGGACTCAACCACAAATGACAGTAGACAACAGCTTCACAATGAAGAAATTTCAAAGCATGGAAATCATCTATGTCACATTTTCCCAGATCACGAAACTCCCATACGTAGAGTGCGATCCGGAAACCTTTGACGATCAGGTATATATGTTTACCGAAGAAGAAGCAGCTAAAGAATTTGCAAAATCCTATGTAGAGAAGAATACCCCGCTGCTTACCGTAAAAGTACTGCGCAAGCAGATGCCGAACTTCTATATGGGCCTCTACGCAGAAGGTGTCAACATGGTCATCTTCCACGAAGGCGATCAGACCCGCCGCATCGAGCTGGAGCAGATCTTCCCGAAACCGGACATGGAAAAAATGAACAAACAGCATCTTCCAGTCCTCAACCCTGGCGTACAGCTCACTGTAGTTTATTTCCTGCAGGAGCTCCGCAAACCAAACCAGAGAAGAGACGATGCCGAGCGCATGCAGCACCTGCGTGAACTCGAAGAAGAAATGCTTGTCAACCTGATGCGAAGCAAATTCATCCTTGCCATCGACATCTCCCAGGTACAGGGCGAATTCGATCCGGCCAACCCGGGACCAGACGTGCGCATCCCGTACATCAAAAACCAGAACGAAGACATCTTCCAGCCGCTGTTTTCCGATATCGGTGAATTCCAGAAATTCCGTCCGGATCCGCAGGCAAAACTCCGTCTGGCAGCCATCCCGTTCCAGCACCTTCTGCCGTACCTGATGAAACAGGCCAAAGGCTTCGTCATCAACCCGTCCGGCTTCAACCTTCTGTTGACCAGAGAACAGCTCCAGAGAATCATGGGAGCCCAGGCACAGAGCGTCCGCCCGAACCTTGAGGCAATGATGGCACAGGCCGCTGCAGCACAGGCACAGAAAAATGCACAGAACAACGCTGCAAACGACGAAGTAAAAGAACACGTCGACGAGACAGAGAACATCGCAGCAGAAACCGACAACGAAGAATAAAACCGACAGGGCCGCAGAAAATCCCAGCAAACGGGCACTGCGGTCCGTTTTTGACTGCATAAAACCGGAAATAATAAAGAAAAACAAGAAAGGATATACAAAAATGAATGCAGAACATTGCAAAGCCTATACCCTGCTGCAGGAACAGCAGATTGACGATATCCATGCACACGGCTACCTCCTCCGCCACAACAAGAGCGGTGCCCGCGTGCTCCTTCTCGAAAACGAAGATGACAACAAAGTCTTCAACATCGCGTTCCGTACCCCGCCGGCCGACAGCACAGGCGTAGCCCACATCCTCGAGCACAGTGTCCTCTGCGGCTCCCGCGAATTCCCGTTAAAGGATCCCTTCGTAGAACTCGTCAAAGGATCCCTGAACACCTTCTTAAATGCTATGACCTACCCGGATAAAACCATGTACCCGGTAGCCAGCACCAACGATGCCGACTTCCAGAACCTGATGCATGTCTACATGGATGCTGTATTCTACCCGAACATTTACAAACATGACGAAATCTTCCGTCAGGAAGGCTGGAGCTATCATCTGGAAAGCGAAGACGGCCCGCTGACCTACAACGGTGTTGTATACAACGAGATGAAAGGAGCCTTCTCCTCCGCAGATGATGTCCTGGAGCGTGAAACCTTCAACACCCTGTTCCCGGACACTCCGTACGGCGTAGAATCCGGCGGAGATCCGTCCTGCATCCCGAACCTGACCTACGAAAACTTCCTGAATTTCCATCAGACCTATTACCATCCGTCCAACAGCTATATCTACCTGTACGGAAACATGGATATGGAAGAAAAACTGGCATGGATGGATGAAAAATACCTGTCCCATTTTAATGCAAAAGAAGTAAAATCCGAAATTCCGTATCAGAAACCATTTGCAGAGACCCTCGACATTGTACACGAGTACCCGGTACTCGACGGCGATCCGCTTGAAAACAATGCGTACCTGTCCTACAACATGGTTATCGGCAGCGGTCTGGATGTAAAATTAAACGTGGCATTTTCTGTTCTGGAGTATGCACTCCTTGACGCACCGGGAGCCCCGGTCAAACAGGCACTCCTTGACGCACACATCGGAAAAGATGTTTACGGCTCCTACGAGGACGGCATCCTGCAGCCATTCTTCTCCATCGTAGCCAAGAACGCCGATGAAAATGAGAAAGAAAAATTCCTGTCCATCATCCGCGGCACCCTCGAGGATATCGTGAAAAACGGCATGGATCAGAAAGCCATCGAGGCAGGCATCAACTATTTCGAATTCCGTTTCCGTGAGGCGGACTTCTCCAGCTTCCCGAAGGGCCTGATGTACGGCATTGACGTCTTCGACAGCTGGCTGTACGACGAGAACAAACCGTTCGCCTACCTGCAGCAGCTTGCGATTTACGATGAGCTGAAAAAACTGGCAAAAGAAGGCTATTTCGAAAACCTGATCCAGACGTATCTGCTGGACAACACCCATGCCTCCATCGTGACCCTCATTCCAAAGACCGGTCTTGCCGCAGAAAATGATGCAAAGACCGCAGAAAAACTGCAGAAATATAAAGAGAGCCTGTCAAAAGAAGAGATCGAGAAAATCATTGCTGACACCAAAGAGCTGGCAGCATATCAGGAAGAAGAGGAGAGCGAGGAAGTACTCGAGACGATTCCGCTCCTGAAACGAAGCGATATCAAACGTGAGTCTATCAAACTTTACAATGACGAGCATGAAGTCGATGGAACGACAGTTCTTCATCACAACGTATTCACGAACGGCATCGGTTACTTAAGCTTGTTGTTTGATACGAAAAATGTGCCGAACGATCTGATCCCGTACATGGGCGTATTAAAATCCGTTCTCGGCTATGTGGACACCGAACACTACACCTACGGCGAACTGTTCAACGAGATCAATGCACAGACCGGCGGCATCAACTGCGGACTGCAGGTATTCCGCATTCCGGAAAATGATGACGACTGCCGCAGAATGTTCGGCATCCGCGCGAAATTCCTGTACGACAAACTGGATTTCGTCATGAAAATGATCGAGGAAATCCTGAATACCTCCCGCCTGGATGACGAGAAACGTCTTCACGAGATCATCTCCAGCATGAAATCCGGCCTGCAGAACCGCCTGTCTTCTGCCGGAAATGCAACGGCTGTGATGCGTGCAGCTTCCTATTACTCCCCGATGAGCAATTTCCAGGACCGCATCGCAGGCATCGGCTTCTACCAGCTCTTAAAAGATCTGGACGAGAACTTCGATGAGAAAAAAGCAGAACTGATTAAAAATCTGCAGACCCTGATGAAATACATCTTCCGCAAAGAGAATCTGACCGTCTCCTATACCGCAGACGAGACAGGCTACGCACCGCTGGAAGAAAAAATCGCAGCATTCAAAGAGAATCTGTACACCGACGAAGTGGAGCCGGGCAGCATTGTGTATGACTTTGAACAGAAAAACGAAGCCTTCCAGACCTCCGGCCAGGTACAGTACGTGGCACTCTGTGGAAACTTCGAGCGCGAAGGCTACGACTACACAGGAGCCCTGCGCATCCTGCGTGTCATGCTGAGCTATGACTATCTGTGGATCAACATCCGTGTCAAAGGCGGCGCTTACGGCTGCGGCGGAGCTTTCGGAAGAGGCGGAAATGCGTGCATTTCTTCCTACCGTGACCCGAACGTCGGAAGAACCCTTGAAGTATACCGCGGTATCGGCGATTACGTGCGCAATTTCGAAGCAGACGAGCGCCAGATGACCAAATACATCATCGGAACGATCAGCGAACTCGACGTCCCGATGAACCCGTCCGCAAAAGGCCAGACCTCCGAGAGCGCATGGTTCAACGGCATCACCGAAGCAGACTTCCAGCAGGAGAGAGATCAGATCCTCGATGCAACCCTGGATGACATTCATGCACTGGCAGACCTTGTAGATGCAGCCTTAAAACAGAACAACATCTGCGTTGTCGGAAGCGAGGCGGCAATTCAGAAAGAGAAAGAACTGTTCAAGAACGTAGAGAACTTATAAATGAGGAGAAAAGACAGCAATGGAAAACAATGCAAATTATAAATCCGGCTTTGTAGCCCTGATCGGCCGTCCGAACGTGGGAAAATCCACGCTGATGAACCACCTGATCGGACAGAAGATTGCGATTACATCCAAGAAACCGCAGACCACCCGCAACCGCATCCAGACCGTTTATACGTGTGACGAGGGACAGATCGTGTTCCTCGACACACCGGGTATCCACAAGGCGAAAAATAAGCTCGGCGAGTACATGGTCGATGTAGCCGAGAAAACGTTAAAAGAAGTCGATGTGATTCTCTGGCTGGTAGAGCCGAGCAACTTCATCGGAGCAGGAGAGCGCCATATCGCAGAGATTCTGGAGAAAGTCAATGCGCCGGTCATCCTCATTATCAACAAGACCGATACCGTGGAGAAAGATAAAATCCTGGAATTCATCGATACGTACCGCAAGCTGTTCCAGTTTGCCGAGATCATTCCGTGCTCGGCACTCCGCCATCAGAACACCGATGACATTATTCCGAGCATCTTCAAATATCTGCCGTACGGCCCGCAGTTCTACGATGAGGACACCATCACCGATCAGCCGATGCGCCAGATCGTGGCTGAGATCATCCGCGAGAAAGCACTGTACGCCTTAAACGAAGAGATCCCGCACGGCATCGCCGTTGTGATCGACCAGATGAAAGACCGCCCGAACGGAAAAATCGTTGATATTGATGCGACCATCATCTGCGAGCGCGATTCCCACAAGGGCATCATTATCGGAAAACAGGGCGCGATGCTCAAGAAGATCGGAAGCAACGCGCGGTATGAGCTGGAGCAGATGCTGGAGCAGAAAGTCAATCTGAAGCTCTGGGTAAAAGTCAAAAAAGACTGGAGAGACAGCGATTTCCTTGTGAAGAACTTCGGATATGATAAAAAGAAACTCGATTTATAATATTGCATTATAATAAGGAAGAAACATGCGAGAACCAATCAATGTAAGCGGAATGGTATTATCCGCCTCCCCGGTCGGAGAGTATGACAAGCGCGTCGTGATCCTGACCCGGGAGCTCGGCAAAATCACCGCCTTCGCGCGCGGCGCCCGCCGCATGAAAAGCCCGCTGATGGCCGTCTCCAATCCGTTCGTCTTCGGCGAGTTTCAGGTCTACGAAGGCCGCGACAGCTACACCCTCTCCGGCGCAAACATTAAAGAATACTTCCTCGACCTGGCGCAGATGCAGCCCGGCGTTTATTACGGCTTTTATTTTCTGGAACTGGCCGAATATTTCGGCCAGGAAGGAAACGATGAAACCCAGATGCTGAACCTTCTGTACGTGACGATGAACGCCATCCGCCGCGGAAAACAGGACCTGCGCCTGATCCGGTGCATCTTCGAACTGCGGACGATCACAATCAGCGGAGAAGCACCGCAGATGTTCTCCTGCATGGAGTGCAGCACGAAAGAGAATCTGACCGTATTCTCCCTGCGTGACAGCGCCATCTACTGCCAAAACTGCGGAAAAACCATCAGAGATCCATGGCCGCTGCAGCCGGGCACCGTGTTGGCATGCCGCTATATCATTGTGGCACCGCTCGCGAAGCTGTATGGTTTTACCGTAAATGAAGAGATCCTGGACGAACTGGAACGATTGCTGCGTGCATATCTCCATCGCTATGTCGAAAAGAAGATGAAAACATTACAGATTCTGGATATGATGAAATAATATAAAATGTAATAATTTGCGAAAATGTGAAAAAAGTATGTCCAAAAGTGTGTCCACACCTTTACAAATGAGTAGAAATGGGATAAAATACTCAGGATAAAGAAAAAAATGGTTCTGTATTCGTCACAGAAGATATTACAAATGCATAGTACCAGAAAAAATGAGAAGTTTTTAGTGAAAATGGTAATATAAAAGCTAGAAAAACTATGCGAAACAAGAGAGTGTTATGAGTACGGCGAAAAAAATACGACAGGGGAGAAAGGTATGTACAAAAAATTATCCACAGGATGGCTGAAGCATCTGGATTTTATGGTTCTTGATATTATCTGTCTTCAGCTCGCTTTCGTCATGGGTTATTTCTTAAGACATCACAGTTTTAATCCATATGGAAGCCCAATTTACCGAAATGAGGCTATCGTATTCGCTCTGATCCAGCTGATGATCATGTTTTTTGACGATTCCTTCAAAAACGTCATGAAGCGCGGATATCTCGTGGAAATCGGAATGACTGTAAAAAATATGGTATACATCATCGTTCTTGGTGTATTCTACCTGTTCCTGATTCAGGAGGGAGATCAGTTCTCCAGAGCAACCATTATGCTGACCGGTGCTCTGTACGGAATGCTTTCCTATCTGATGCGCACCGGATGGAAGGTTGTGGTAAAGAAACGCAGCAGCGGGGAACACAGCGGCCGTTCGCTTCTGATCATCACGACCGAAAAACAGTCACAGTCCGTTGTAAAGAGCATGCTGGATTTCGATTACATCGGCGTTCGTCCGACTGGCGTTGTTCTCGTAGACCAGGACAGAACCGGACACAAAATCCACGGCGTACCGGTGGTATCGAACCTTGCAGATGCAACTGAGTATGTCTGCCGTGAGTGGTTCGACGAAGTGCTGATCGTTCTGCCGGAAGGCAGAGAAATCCCGCAGAAAGTATTCGACGCATTCGCCGAGATGGGCATTACGATCCACGTAAAAATTGCGGACGTGAACGAAATGCAGGGAAAAAATCAGACTGTAGAGCGCATGGGCAACTATACCGTGGTCACCACCTGCATCAATATGGCAAGCGCAGGCCAGCTTATTCTGAAACGAATCATGGATATCTGTGGTGGTCTCGTAGGATGTATCCTGACAGGAATCATCTTTTTGTTTGTCGCTCCTGCAATCTATATCAAATCGCCGGGGCCGATCTTCTTTTCACAGTACCGTGTTGGAAAGAACGGAAGAAAATTCAAAATCTACAAATTCCGCAGTATGTACATGGATGCGGAGGAACGGAAAAAAGAACTGATGAAACAGAATCGTGTCAGCGACGGTCTGATGTTCAAAATGGAGAACGATCCGCGCGTTATCGGCAGCGAAAAGGGCCCTGGCAAGGGAATTGGAAATTTCATCCGCAAAACTTCACTGGATGAGTTCCCGCAGTTCTTCAATGTATTAAAAGGTGATATGAGCCTCATCGGAACCCGTCCGCCGACAGTAGACGAGTGGGAAAAATACGAACTGCACCACAGAGCCCGTCTGGCTATTAAACCAGGTCTTACCGGTATGTGGCAGGTAAGCGGACGAAGTGATATTACAGACTTCGAGGAAGTTGTAAGACTGGATACCCAGTATATTGCAGAATGGTCGTTTATGCTGGATATCAAAATTTTGTTCAGAACCGTACTGATTGTATTAGGACAGAAAGGTTCCATGTAAAAAAAGTCTGATCTGAAAAAAATTACATTTAACTATACTATAAAAAACGGCAGATATGTTGCGGGTGAGAGAACAGTGTGGTACAATAAAAGTAAATTTGTAAAGATTGGCGAAATAAGGATTTTGGAAGAGAAGAAGCTGTGAATGAGAATTTGTTCATGGCTTCTGTAATGCAAAATAGACTTCTGGAAGGATACACGTTATGAAGAAAGATTATAAAATCGCTGTAGCCGGTACCGGTCTTGCTGCGTTAGCGCATCGGCTTTTGCAACACTCTATAAAATAGACAAATTTGGTGTGTGTACCCCTATTTATAGACACATTTTTAGTGATGTACTTATGTTTATGGACAAAGGGTTGTGCGAGATGGTGCGTGCACCAGAACCGCGGGAGCGGCTGAGCGGTTATGGCCACAGTGTGGAATAGCCGCAGTGTGAATTTATAGACGACGAATGCGAGCAAATACGAAAGAGGAAAAAACATAAACACGAGGGAGAATTAAGTTATGTACGATTATCTGGTGGTTGGCTCTGGTCTATACGGAGCTACGTTCGCGCATGAAGCGCATCAACATGGGAAATCTGTTCTGGTCATCGATAAGAGGCCAAACATTGCCGGTAATATCTATACTGAAAAAGTAGAAGGTATCAATTTCCACAAGTATGGTGCGCACATCTTTCACACGAATAATAAGACTGTGTGGGATTACCTCCAAAACTTTACGGTATTCAACCGTTTCACAAACTCTCCGGTGGCTAACTACAAAGGTGAGTTATATTCCATGCCTTTTAATATGTACACATTCAACAAGATGTGGGGTGTGGTGACACCGGAAGAAGCGCAAGCCAAGATTGATGAGCAGCGGAAAGAAATCTCCGGTGAACCGAAGAATCTGGAAGAGCAAGCCATCAGTCTGGTCGGTAGAGATATCTACGAAAAGCTGGTTAAAGGTTATACGGAGAAACAGTGGGGACGTGACTGCAAAGACCTGCCGGCGTTTATTATTAAGCGTCTGCCTGTACGCCTGACTTTTGACAACAACTATTTCAATGCTCTATATCAAGGCATCCCAGTCGGCGGTTATACACAGATGGTCGAGCATATGCTTGATGGTATAGAGGTAAGGCTCGGCGTGGATTATCTGGAGCATAAAGCGGAACTGGATGCGCTGGCAGAGAAGGTTGTTTACACCGGACCGATTGATGCTTACTTCCAGTATTCCCGTGGCTATCTGGAGTACCGTAGTGTGAGATTTGAAAACGAGATTCTGGACAAGCCAAATTTCCAGGGCAACGCAGCTGTGAATTATACTGACCGCGAAACGCCGTGGACGCGCATCATCGAACACAAGTGGTTCGAGTTCGGAAAAGACGAGAACGGAAATGAATTGCCGAAGACAATTATTTCTCGTGAGTACAGTTCAGAGTGGAAACCGGGTGACGAACCGTACTATCCGGTAAACGACGCAAAGAATGGTGCGCTATATGCCGAATATAAGAAGCTGGCGGATGCTGAGGATAAGGTGATTTTCGGCGGCAGACTTGGCGAGTACAAGTACTACGACATGGATGCTGTGGTAGCATCGGCGTTAGAGATGAGCAAAAAGGAACTGGGCTGATGTCCGGTGTATAAAGGGGAAAGAAGGACAAGAAGTTATGAGTCAGCCGAATAAACTTAATAAGCCGGATTCTTTAAATATAAAAATCATCATTGCGGCTCACAAGAAATACCGTATGCCACAGGATGACATATACTTGCCGATTCATGTAGGCGCAGAGGGCAAAGCGCCTATTGGATATCAGGGCGATAACACAGGCAATAATATCTCCACCCTCAATCCATACTTCTGTGAGCTTACCGGAATGTATTGGATGTGGAAGAACCTCAAGGCGGATTACCTAGGACTTGCACATTACAGACGGCATTTCTGCTTTAGAAAGAAGCATGGAGAAAATTCCGAGGACAGCAAGTGGAAGTCTGTATTGACCTCAAAAGAAGCCCAGCTTCTCTGTAAGCGGAATGATGTTATTGTCCCAGAAAAGCGCCACTATGTGATTGAGACCTTAGAGTCTCATTATGAGCACACGCATTACAAGGAGCATCTTGAAAAGAGCAGACAAATCATAAGGGGACGGTATCCACAGTATCTGGAGAGCTATGATCGGGTTCTCAAACAGAAGAGCGGGTACATGTTTAATATGTTCATCATGAGAGCGGATCTTGTTGATGAGTATTGCACATTCCTTTTTGACATACTTTTTGAGTTGGATAAGCAGGTAGATACGAGTGAATATTCTGCATTCCAAGCACGGTATCCTGGGCGAGTCGGAGAGATTCTCTTTAATGTTTGGCTGGATAAGCGGAGCAAGGAAAAGGCTCTAAAGGTAAAAGAAATAAGCCATATCCACATGGAGAAGATCAACTGGTGGAACAAGGGCACGGCCTTTCTGAAGGCTAAGTTCCTTGGGAAGCGGTATGAGCATGGATTTTGAGATTGCAGGTTAGACAAAAAACACCGAAATTCGAAGGAAAAGGATTTGACACATGGAAGAGATGACGACACAATCGCTTAGCAAACAAGCAAGCAAGCGGATAGAATGGTTAGATGCTCTTAAGGGTGTAGCTATTATAGCAGTTGTCTTCGGACACTCCCTTTTGGGATATACAGAAAATAATGCTTTTGGAGAATACAACGATTTCTTTTTCCAATTGAAGAATTGGATTTATATATGGCATATGCCGTTCTTTATGTGTCTAAGTGGATTTTCCTTTAGCTTGGCATATTATCGTGACAACAAGGTGGATACACTAAAGGTAAGAAAGCAGATTCTGAACTTGCTTTTATTATATATCATGTTCAGTGTTCTTTTGTATGGTTTGAAGATTCCGCTGGCGATGTTTACGGATAATAAGATGTCGCTGGGAGACGCTTTGCTGAATTTGTTCTTTCCGAATACGATAATGTGGTATTTGTGGGTTCTTGCAGCATATTATTTTATACTCATTTGCTGTGGAAAATTAGTGAATGTAATTGCTGCCAAGCCGTGGATTATACTAGGATTTTTATTCTTTGTGGCTGTTGTTCAGAAGACGAGCGAGAACATTGTCAGCTGGCGGTTGTGCTTTGGCAATTTTAATCGACTGGCATTTTACTTTTGCCTTGGCATAGTGCTCAGCATTAATAGGGACAAGCTGAAATCCAGAAGAAAAGGCCTTGTGGCAGCAGGAATTGCTGCTGTAGCGGTACATTGCATATACTATGTGAAATGGACAGGAACATATAGAGTTTTTGATTCAGTGACTAACGAATTTATAGCAACTTTGATTGTGCTTTTAATGTTCGAGGCCGCAAGCGTGTATCATGGAAGACGTGGACTAACTCCTGCTATTGGTAGGGCATCGCTTGTCATATATCTTCTGCACACATATATGGTGACAGCTATGAAGGTCGTATGTATAAGGATGGGCCTTTGCAGTAGCCTGTTGATGGATGTTGTGGTAGTGGTTCTGAGTGCGGTTGTGCCGATAGCTATTTGCTACTTTGTAGATTTTGTCAGAAGGAAGAACCGAGTAATTGGAATGATATTTTCGCCAGTTGGATTTGTACAAATAAAATAAAATGGACTAAGAGCTATTTCACTTGGGAAAATGTTATGACCGTCGCAATAATTAGATATAAAGGAGTATAAGGGAAGGTGATAATGTGAGTGATACTAAATTCAATATACTGCTTTCATTTATAATCCCTGCACATAACAGCGAGAGAACCTTAAGCAATTGTGTTGAAAGCATAGAAAATGATGTGCATTTGTCGGATATATCTTGTGAGCTAATTATTATCGAAAATGGATCTGAAGATAATACATTAAACATAGCTAAAACACTGCAAAAGAAATTTGCAAACGTTCTCTTAGAAGTATCAGAAAAAGGTGTTTCTAAGGCAAGAAATCGCGGATTGGAAGTTGCTACAGGCCGAAAGATTGTTTTTGTTGATTCTGATGATGTTTGGGTGAATGGTTCGATTGAGGCTATAGCAAAACAATTGGCTGCTGCTGATGCTGACTTGTTTATGTATGGCTACTATAAAGAAAATAAAGAAGTAATCCACGATTATGGTCGAATGGAGGAGATATTTTCCGAGAATATAGATGATTTTAAAGCGTGGTTGTTAGTTCGTCCAACACTACGTATGCAGGTATGGGCAAAAGTCTTTGATGATGGTGTGATTAAAGACAAGACCTTACGTTTTAATGAGGAATTATCTTATTCGGAAGATTCGGAATTCCTTCTCAGATATGTACAGTCATGTAATACAGTGGGGATTTTTAGCAAGCCGATATATAGATATTTATGCAGTGGAGTTTCTGCTGTGAGAACATATAATCCACAGCGGATGCAGGGATACATTAAGTCACTTGAAGTGACGGCAATCGAAGTGGCAAATGAAGCGGCTCCTGTAAGAGAGGCATATTTGGAATATATATTGGCACATTTTAATCTGATCGCAGTACACGACATATTTGATATGCAGATACAAGGCTCTTTTATAAAAAAATTACGAAAGATGAAGCAATTGAAAAATGAACCCCTGTTTAGAAGTGCATTGGACAAAATTTCTTTGAATAGGTGTTTGACGGTGCAGCTGTCACCGGAAGCGTTTATAAAATGTCATCTCAACTTAATGGCTGGTTTGGTGTGTTACATGAAAGCGTTTCTTAATTACAGGAAGCAAAGAAAAGTCTCTATTGCGGAGACCTAAATTATTATAATCGGTATGCGTGGATATATTGGAGGGATAATAGAAAATGCAGGCTGTCCTAGTAATAGCACACAAGAATATAGAACATGTTATAGAATTATCTCAACTGCTAAGAAAGCAATTTGAGGTCTATATCCATATAGATAAAAAGTGTAATGTTTCCGGGCTCCAGATGAACGAGCTATTCAATATAGGCGCCCATGTCTACCAAAGCGTGGATGTTAGATGGGGAGGGTGGAGCATTGCGGAAGCTGCTCGTATTCTGTTTAGAGAAGCCCTAAAAAATAAGGAAATCACATATATGCATGTAATTTCTGGTGAGGATTACCCTGTAAAACCATTGAAGACGATATATGAATTCTATGAAAATAACGATCAGATTTACATACAGTGTGAGCCAGCTGAAGGATCTGTAAAGTCGGGAGAGTCGCAGGTGCTTTGGCAGAAGTATTATTTTGATTATGATAAAATCAACAGAAGAACAACATTTGGAAAGATATATCATAGATATACTCTTCTGAAACAGACACTGTTGCATGTTGATAAATTCAAAGAGTTAGGCGTGAATTTGAAGCTGTATCAAGGTGCAAATTGGATGGATATTCCAAGAGATGCTGTCAGCTATTTCATGGATTATTTTGATGAGCATGAGAATGTTAGAAAGCTCTTTATGACAGGATATTGTTCGGATGAATTTTGGATCCAGACCATTTTGAAAAATTCTGAGTTCGAATCTAGAATAGACGGAGATATACACAGGTACATCAAGTGGGAAAAGCAATATGATAATTATCCTGCTGTGTTAGATGAACGTGAGTTTCCTAAGATCAAGGCTGGAAATTATCAATTCGCTAGAAAGTTCAATCCGCAGTATTCGGCTGCGTTGAAGAGAATGATCGATGATGAATTGCATCTATAAATTACAATAAATAGAGGGGACAAAAGGCAATGAGAATCTTAGTGTTTGGTATGACGGAGAACCCTGGAGGCGTTGAGAGTTTCCTGGTCAATTATTATCGTCATATAGACAGAAATAAAATACAGTGGGACTTCCTGTGCAATTCGCACAATCCGGTTGCGTACGAGGATGAGTTGATAAGCCTTGGCGGTCGGTGCTTCCATATCTCGGCCAGAAGCGCAGACAGGCAGAAATATCGGCAGGAGCTTGACTCTGTTTTTAAGGAACATGCGAAAGAGTGGAGCGCAATCTGGGTGAACGTGTGTAGCCTTGCCAACATTGATTATTTGAAGGTTGCAAAAGAATACGGGATCGAAAAGCGAATCATACACAGTCATAACTCGCAGAATATGGATAATTGGCTGCGCGGACTGTTACATAAATGGAACAAGCGACAGATCGGGAAAATTGCCACGGATTTCTGGGCTTGCTCCGAGGACGCGGCAAAGTGGTTTTACAGTGGTGAGACACTGAAAAAGGCCGTGGTGATCCACAACGCAATTGATGTGGAACGTATGCGTTTTGACGAGGAAAAAAGAAAAGCCATCCGCACAAAATACGGATGGAAGGATAAGTATATTATCGGAAATGTTGGAAGACTTCATTTCCAGAAAAATCAAAGCTTCGCACTTGATATTTTTGTGGAATATCTGAAAAAGAACAAGAATGTACTTCTTGTTCTGGTCGGGCAGGGTGAAGACGAGCGGATGCTGAAAGAGAAGGTTGATAAGCTGGGCATAGCGGATAGAGTATTCTTCGCCGGGTTGCAAAGCGACATTCAAGCGTGGCTGAGCTGTTTTGATTTGTTTCTGTTCCCATCAAAGTTCGAAGGCTTAAGTATAGTAGCTTTGGAGGCACAAGCCAATGGCTTGACCACAATTTCTTCAAAAAAAGTTATTCCGGCTGAGGTCAAAATGAATGATAACTTCTATTTCATGGATTTGGAGGCCGGAGCCGAAGCGTGGAGCAAACAGATTGAAGAGATAAGTGGATACGAGCGCGCTGAGTACAGCGAGGTGAAGAAACGTTTCGCTGAAAAGGGCTACGACATAGACACAGAGACAGGCAAGCTGGAAACACTGTTGATGGGCTAAGACGATGAAAGAGGAAGCAGTTTTATGGATAAATATCAAATTGTAGAGACGACCGAACAATTCAATCATGCCGGAACAAAAGCCACCGCAGATATTTCGGTGGTCGCCGAGAAAATGGGCTTTCAAAAGCTCTATCTGAAGATGCGCACCACAAAGTCGGGCTATCTTGCAAAGGCGCAGCGTCAGGTGGGGTATTATATTGACTGGAACAACTGTTATCAGGCGATAACATATGGTAGCGTTGTGTTGTTGCAGCATCCGTTCCATTATTCGCAACTCACAAGAGAGAAGTTGCTCTACAAGCTGAAAAAGGAGAAGAAAGTCAAGTTTATCTCGGTTGTGCATGATGTGGAGCTATTGAGAGCGTTCCGCTACAACGACTACTACAAAAGAGAGTTTGAGGTCATGCTTGATATTGCGGATGTTATCATCGTCCACAATCAGGTGATGCTTGATTGGTTTGTGGGGCGCGGTGTGCCAAGAGAAAAGCTCGTCAATTTGAAGTTGTTTGATTATTTGATCGACGCTCCGGTACCCAAGACGGTTGCTTTTGAAAAAAGCATCAATATCGCCGGCAATCTGGATGTGACAAAATGCGGCTATATCAGTCAATTGGGTCAGCTTGAAGGCGTAAAGGTGAATCTATACGGCCCGAATTTCGACGAGAAAATGCGCCAATGTAGCAATATTGACTATCATGGCTCCTTTCCTATTGACGAGATACCAAACCAGCTTAATAAGGGCTTTGGACTTGTCTGGGATGGAGAAAGTATTGATGGCTGCAAGGGGCTTCCAGGGCAGTATTTGAGATACAACAATCCGCATAAGATGTCGCTTTACATAGCCTCGGGGCTTCCAATAGTTATCTGGAAAGAGGCTGCGCAGGCTAGATTTGTTGAAGAAAATGGGATTGGGATATGCGTGGGTAGCCTTGAAGAAATAGGTGGTACTTTATCACGCATGTCTGAAAACGAGTATTGTGGTCTTATCGAGAATGTAAATAAAATAAACAATGAAGTTACAACTGGAAAATATGCGGAGAACGCGCTTTATTTGAGCATTAAAATGCTTTAAATCAATAACTAAGAGAATTACGTCAATTTTTACGATGGAGGAATGCATGAAACTAAACCACAAATCCCACTCGCTTCGGAAGATGTATGACATTATATTATATTTGATGGCATTATCTTTTATCCTTTCGTTCGGTTCGATGTATACCGTAATAACTGATTATTATGACGCAGGCATTACAGATTCGCTATTCGTTAAAATTTTCTGCGTTGTGGGATTTATATATTGGATCTTGTTTGTCTCAAAAAAGAATAAGATTAAAATTAAAATAAATGCTCTGATTTTCCCACTCACAGTCGTTGCTTATTTTGCTATATATTTGTTGTTTACTGGAATTGCCGTGATGCCCTGCATTTCCCAAATGGTTTTGCCGTTTACCTTATTATTTATGATTTGTGCGCAAGAAGGTTCAAAGCTTTTTCTTGAAAAATTTTTTGATAAATATTCACAAATAATGACGTTAATAGCAATTGTCTCACTTGTGTTTTATTTTTTAGGTACACTTGGTGGCATGCTTCCTAAGAGCGAAATACAATATTACAATAATCGCTGGACTTATAGCTGCTATAGCTATTTTAATATTTACTTTGAGAATCCTTTACAAAATCTGTCTTATGCACCACGAAATGTCGGCATATTCATGGAAGCCCCTGGATTTGCGATTGCTCTCATATATGCCCTCTTTTGGAATTTGGTTAAGGAGAAAAAAAATAAATTTATAATTGTAATTCTATTCGTTACCATGGTGACAACTTTATCCACAACTGCAATCATTGTTGGCGGTCTTTTGATATCGTTGTATTATTATTTTAATGCAAAGAATCGCTCAATTAAAATAGCTTTAAGAGCATTTACACCATTACTTGTTGTATTGGCTGCGTGGATGATATATCTGATTATGAAGACAAAAATGACAACGGGAAATTATGGGTCTGTTTTGATCCGGCTTGACGATATTGGAGCTGCCTGGAAATCGTTTCTACAAGCTCCAATCTTTGGAGTCGGTTTCTATAATCTTGAGGCAATTTACAGTAACTTCACCTATAATACATTAAAAGGTGATCCGACATTTGGATTTATAAATATTCTTGCTTATGGTGGAATATATTTAGGCCTTTACTATTACGGAGGACTACTATGGTTTGTTAAATCGAATATTCTTGACAAAAATGGAAAAATCTTGTTCGTTTTTATGATGAGCGCTCTTTTATGTTCTAGCCCAATGCAGTATAGTATTATGCTATATCTATTTATAAGTGCTGGATATGTTGCTAAGCTTAGCATAGCACCTCGGCTAAAATGAATAAAAACTGTCATGTAAATAAAGAATACAATTTATCAAATGGAGAAAATGGATGAGACAGAAATCTCTAAAACTAAATTTCATTATGAACGCCATCCTTACGATGTCCCAGTTCATTTTTCCGCTTATCACTTTTCCGTATGTTTCGCGTATATTACTGCCGGAAGGCACCGGAAAAGTCTCGTTTGCCACATCGGTAATATCCTATTTTGCAATGTTTGCACAGCTCGGTATTCCTACATATGGAATTCGGGCTTGTGCGCAGGTGCGTGATGATCAGGAGAAGCTAACCCGTACAACACAGGAAATTTTTATCATTAATTTTGTGATGACTATCCTTGCGTACATTGTGTTTTTTGGTGGATTATTCACGGTTCCCCGGTTGCGTCAAGATAAAATGCTATTCCTTATTGTCAGCACAACACTACTATTCAATGCAATTGGAATGGAATGGCTGTACAAAGCATTGGAGCAGTATACATATATAACGGTTCGGTCTGTTATTTTTAAATTCATTGCACTTATAGCTATGTTTGTACTGATTCATGAGAAAAAAGATTATGTAATCTATGGAGGCATTTCAATCTTTGCTGCGTCTGCATCCAATGTATTTAATTTTGTGTATGCACATAAATATGTTGGCATGAAGCCAATCGGCGAGTATAACTTCAAAAGGCATTTAAAGCCAGTTGCTGTGTTCTTTGCAATGTCATGCGCTACGACGGTATATACGAACCTGGACACCGTGATGCTTGGATTCATGAAGACCGACACTGATGTCGGATATTATAATGCTGCAGTAAAAATAAAAGGAATTCTGGTTGGTGTTGTGACATCCCTGGGGACAGTGTTATTGCCACGAGCCTCATATTACGTGGAACATGGTATGAAAGAAGCCTTTCTGAGAATCACAAATAAAGCAATCACATTTGTATTTTTGATTGCCACTCCTTTAATGGTTTATTTTATGCTGTTTGCGAAGGAAGGTATTTTCTTCCTTTCTGGGGAAGCATATGAAGGTTCTGTTCTTCCGATGCAGATTATTATGCCGACGTTGCTTTTCATTGGGCTTTCAAATATCATGGGTATTCAGATATTAGTGCCCCTGGAAAAAGAAAAAGTAGTTCTTTATTCTGAAATTGCTGGAGCAGTGGTAGACCTGATCATCAACTGGATTTTGATTCCATCAATGGCATCTGCTGGTGCTGCAATCGGCACATTGGTCGCTGAAGCAGTTGTGACAATTTGGCAGTATGTGGCTTTAAAAGATACAGTATCCGATGCATATAAACAGGTACATTATATTCCTATAATTTTAGGTATAGCATTGGGCTCTCTTGCGTCATTTTGGACGAAAACGTTGGGATGGCATGAATTCTTTACTTTGGCAGTTTCAGCGGTGATTTTCTTTGCTGTTTATGGTGTGGTATTATTAGTGGCTAAGGAGCCTTTGACGATAGAGATTTTTAATCAGGTAATCAGCAAAGTAATGAAGAAAAGAAAAACAAATTGATAATGGGGGAAAGAGAATATGTACGATTATTTAGTAGTGGGTTCCGGTCTTTACGGAGCTACGTTCGCTCAGCAGGCGAAAGCACATGGAAAGTCCGTTCTGGTTATTGATAAGAGACCGAACATTGCAGGAAATGTTTATACAGAAAAAGTAGAGGGCATCAACTTTCACAAATACGGTGCGCATATCTTTCATACCAACAACAGGGAAGTCTGGGAGTATTTACAGCAATTTACTGTGTTTAATCGATTCACGAATTCACCTGTAGCCAATTATAAGGGCGAGTTGTACTCCATGCCCTTTAATATGTATACTTTTAACAAAATGTGGGGCGTTGTGACTCCGGAAGAAGCGCAAGCTAAGATTGACGAGCAGCGCAAGGAGATTACAGGTGAGCCGCAGAATCTGGAAGAACAGGCAATAAGCCTCGTGGGACGGGACATCTACGAGAAGCTCGTGAAGGGTTACACTGAAAAGCAGTGGGGTCGTGACTGTAAGGAACTTCCGGCTTTCATCATCAAACGTTTACCGGTGCGACTGATCTTTGACAACAATTATTTTAATGCTCTTTACCAGGGCATTCCGGTCGGCGGTTACGCTATGATGGTTACCAATATGCTGGATGGCATTGAGGTTAGACTTGGTGTGGATTATCTGGAGAAGAAAAACGAACTGGATGCTTTGGCTGAAAAGGTAATCTACACAGGTCCAATTGATGCTTATTTTGGTTACAAGCTTGGTTATCTGGAATATCGTTCTGTACGTTTTGAGAATGAGATATTGGATAAGCCGAATTTTCAGGGAAACGCAGCAGTGAATTATACAGACCGGGAAACACCATGGACAAGAATTATTGAACACAAATGGTTTGAGTTTGGAAAAGATGAAAACGGCAATGACCTGCCAAAGACCATCATCAGCCGTGAATACAGTTCTGAGTGGAAGCCGGGGGACGAACCGTACTACCCGGTGAATGATGAGAAGAATGGGCAGCTCTACGCAGAGTACAAGAAGCTGGCAGATGGCGAGAAGAAGGTCATCTTCGGCGGAAGGCTTGGCGAGTACAAGTATTATGACATGGACGCTGTTATTGCATCGGCGCTGGAGATGAGTAAAAGAGAACTAAAGCAGAAGGAATTAATTTGATGAGGAATAGAATTGCATCCCTGGATACTGCAAAAGGAATAGCCATTTTGGCAGTTATACTGGGACATTATTTTCAGGAATTTAGTCCTGATAAAATGAATATTGTGTATTGTTTCCATATGCCTTTATTTTTTTTGATAAGTGGATATTGTCTCAGCATAAATAAAACATTTAAGGACTTTGCAAAATCAAAAATCCATCGATTGCTGATTCCTTATGCGGTGACGGCTGTTATTTGGGGTTGTCTGCAAACGCTGAAAAGTTTCATAAAAAATGGAGCATTAGACGGCGTAAAACAGGCAATTAAATGTATCTACGCCATTTTATACGGGGGAGGGCAAGGACAAGGTTCTTTTTATCTTACCAAGTCGTTAGAATGGAAAGCAATTGGTTGTGAAGTAGGCATGCTGTGGTTCCTTCTTGCACTTCTGTGGGGAAGCTTGTTTGTTTATGGAATAGCAAAATTTAAAAGTCGCACAGTTCAATGCATGGTGGTTATTGTAATTGCTATGTTTGGTTATTTGTCTGCACAGTACATTGTTCTGCCATTCAGCATACAACAGGGAATGCTGGCAACAAGCTATCTGTACATCGGATTAACGGCTAAACAATACGGCTTAACTGATAAAATTAAGCTGAATTTTATCAACTGCTCGCTTTGCTTAATTGGTTTTGTATCATGGATTTTAATGAGCAAATTTTCGCTTTTGGAAATGTATTGCAATTCTTATAAGTATGGTATATTAGACTGGTTGACATCCATTGTTATCAGTTGTTTTATAATTGTAATATGTCAGTTAATTTTAAGCAAGAACAACACGATTCAAGCCGTTTTTTCTTGGTTGGGCAAGAATTCATTAATAATACTTTGTTTCCATTATATTGATGCTCGCATTTTTGGATTTATTGTGCACCGATTTGCAAGTATATTTGATCTCAACTTTTTATTAAATATGGTGATAGTGTTTATTGGCTCATGTTTGCTATATGTTTTAGGAGTCTGTGGAATGAATGTTGTAAAAAAGTGTTAGCGTCGGACGAAATCGGCTATTACGAGTCGGGAAAGGATGACCAATTTTCGTCGGATTAAAATAACCAATTGGTACTTGGTTTCCGGACGGAAGCATTATTCCACGGTGCTCTTGACATGAGCCTCCATCAGAACAATGTTAGGGGACAGGTACGGTGAATGCAATTTGAACAGAATTCAACTTGTTTTAAGACAATAGTGAGGTGACATATTTTCATGAGGAAAATCCAATGTGCCTAAAGATTGAAAGTATAAATATGCGAGAAATAGGGGACGTTACTGCGTTTAGAATTACAAAATTATACTTGGAGATGAGAATAATGAAGTTTACAGAGATGATAACAGAATTGAATACACACGGACAGGAGCAAGTCGCAGAGAGACTGCAGGCATTGAGTGGTTCGCAACAGGAGAAGCTTGCTTCTCAGGTTTCCAAGATTGACTGGAGTGTTGTTGAAAGCATTGCGAACAAGGAATCTGAGACTGGTGAGAAGAGCGTTGAGCCACTTACCGCTGTGGAGCAGAAGGATATTGAGACTAATAAGGACAAGTACAGCAAGGCTGGTCTGGATGCAATTAAGGCGGGAAAAGTAGCCGCAGTATTACTTGCCGGTGGACAGGGTACCAGACTTGGACTGGACAAGCCAAAGGGAACCTTGAATGTTGGTGTGGACAAAGAGTTATATCTTTTTGAACAGCTTATTAAGAATATCATGGATGTTGTGAATCAGGCAGGCGTATGGGTTCCTCTTTATATTATGACAAGCGAAAAGAATAATGAAGACACCATTGCGTTTTTTGAAGAGCACAATTATTTTGGATATGATAAGAGCTATGTTCGCTTTTTTGTTCAGAATATGGTTCCGTCGGTGGATTATGATGGAAAGCTCTATATGGAAGCGGAAGATAGCCTTTCCATGTCACCAAATGGTAATGGTGGATGGTTTCTTTCTATGCTTTCCGCAGGACTGGAGCAGGATTTAAGAGATAAGAAGATTGAATGGATCAATGTGTTTGCTGTTGATAATATTCTGCAGAGAATCGCAGATCCTGCATTTGTAGGAGCAACCATTCTTTCCGGTTGTGAGTGCGGTTCCAAGGTGGTGCGCAAAGTTGCGCCGGATGAAAAGGTTGGGGTGATGTGCCGCGTAAATGGTCATCCTTCCATTATTGAATATTATGAGATGTCCGACGAGCTTGCTTCCATGAGAAGAGAAGATGGTGAGCTGGTCTATGGATTTGGAGTAATCCTGAATTACTTATTCCGTCTGGACAAGCTGTTTGAAATTGCAGACAGAAATTTACCATTACATATTGTGGAGAAGAAGATTCCGTATATTAATGATAATAATGAACTCATCAAACCGGATGCTCCGAATGGATACAAGTTTGAGACACTGGTACTGGATATGGTGGAGATGATGGATGACTGTCTTCCATATGAGGTTGTCAGAGAGCATGAATTCGCACCGATTAAGAACAAGACCGGTCAGGATTCACTGGAGAGCGCAAGAGAGCTGTTGAAGGTGAATGGGATTGAGTTCTAGATTCATAGGTAAGAGAAGTTAATGGTTGTAAAAATGACGCGGTGAATATTATGACAGTATTATTAGCAGGCGGAGCCGGTTATATCGGTTCCCACACAGCAGTAGAATTATTAAATGCAGGACACGAGGTTGTAATTGCAGATGACTACAGCAACAGTTGCCCGGAAGCTGTGAATCGTATCGAAGAACTTACCGGTAAGAAGGTCGTTTCTTACGAAGCTGACGTGAAGGATGCAGAAGCGGTAAGAAAGATTTTTGCAGAGAATAAGATTGACTGCGTGATTCACTTTGCAGGGCTGAAGGCAGTAGGAGAATCGGTACAGCAGCCAGTTCGCTATTACAGAAATAATATTGATACAACATTGACTTTGCTTGAATGCATGAAAGAAGCAGGCGTACACAGATTTGTATTTTCTTCTTCAGCAACTGTTTATGGGGAAGAAAACAAGATTCCGTATGTGGAGACAATGAAGCGTGGAAGCTGTTCGAATCCATATGGCTGGACAAAGGTAATGATGGAGGAGATTCTTGAGGACGCAGCAAAGGCGGACCCGGAGCTGACGGTAGTGCTTTTACGATACTTCAATCCAATTGGAGCACATGAATCAGGAAGAATTGGCGAGGATCCACAGGGCATTCCGAATAACCTTATGCCATACATTGCACAGGTAGCAGTAGGCCGCCGCGATCATTTAACCATTTTTGGAGATGACTATCCGACTCCGGATGGAACCTGCCGTAGAGATTACATTCATGTCATGGATTTGGCAGACGGTCATGTTCGTGCTGTAAACTATGCTAAAGATGCCAAAGGGGTAACCGTTTTCAATCTTGGAACCGGAACACCATACAGTGTATTGGATATTGTTCATACTTTTGAGGATGCCAATGGAATTAAGATTGCCTACGAGATGGGACCGAGAAGAGCCGGTGATTTGCCGGAGTTTTGGGCTGATTCCAATAAAGCAACACAGGTTCTTAGCTGGGAGGCAAAGAGAAATCTGCAGGATATGTGCAGAGACACCTGGAATTGGCAGAAACAGAATCCGAATGGGTATCGCCAAGGGTTAGGGGAAGATAAGTGATTGGTATTGTAAAGAGTATTATTACAAACGTGCTTACAGCACTATATCATCCATTTGGATTCTCTGTTTTACTGGTAGCGTTGTTTATGTTTTTGCATCTATATTGTGAATGCTCCTTTAAAATAGCATATTTTTGATATAGTTGCTTGTCACGAGATTGCTCTGTATACTGTCATTAGTCTACAGAAAGAAAAAAGCCTCAGAGCACCCTCCCTGACAAGTCGTGTACTCTGAGACCTGGTAAAAACCATGTTCATTATAGCAGAATATTCGCTTATCCGCAACGAAGCAGACGGTGTTTTTTATTAAGAGCAGTGAAAATGGTTACTTTTCACGGGTATGCAAATTGACTTCGTCAAAACGACGAAATTGAAAAATCTTTTTTGTGGATAAGTCATGGGAATCCCTGTAGGCATGTGAATGTCTACAGGGATCTTTTTCGTAAAGTAAGTAGGTAATCATCCGTACCTGTTATCCTCGATTTTTTTCTGATATACTCTC
>OCPR01000371.1_pt1 | contig 58552 bp, 53 predicted proteins | sample 1538611 | NCBI WGS metagenome assembly OCPR01 (sample SAMN04571711, study PRJEB22368) | human gut metagenome | biome: human gut; material: stool | host: Homo sapiens | place: Luxembourg | collected 2012-09-28
GTGCACTGGGAGAAATTGTAAAGAAGTTAGGATTGTGAGTTGGAGGATTGAAAGTATGAAGATTACAGTATGTGGCAAAGGTGGCTGTGGAAAAAGTACAGTATCAGCGCTGCTTGCCAAAGAATTTGAACGAATGGGAAAGACTGTTCTTGTAGCTGATTCTGATGAATCAAATTATGGACTGCATCGCCAACTTGGTGTAAAGCTTCCAAGGGATTTTATAGAGTATTTTGGTGGTAAGGAGAAAGCTTTTAAAACAATGATGGCAGGAGAGATTCTTGATACTGTGAAGTTGTCTGCATTTGCAAAAAAGTTCTATTCGGAACCATTTACATTGAATGAGATACCCGAAGAATATATTTCACGAAACAATGGCGTGATGCTTATTTCCAGTGGAAAAATACATCAGGCAAATGAAGGCTGTGCCTGCACAATGAATAGTATTTTAAAGCAATTTATCAAACATCTGACGGTAGGAGAAAATGAAGTTGTATTGTTGGATATGGAAGCTGGCGTAGAGCATTTTGGACGTGGTGTAGATAACAGTGTGGATTTAATCTTAATGATCGTAGATCCTTCTTTTGAATCATTGAAATTGACGAAAAAAATCCAACAGCTAGGGGACAGCATTGGGAAAACTGTATTTTTTGTGTTAAATAAAGTAAATGAATTGGTTTTGCCAACAATGTTGGAGTCTATTGACGATCAGAGTAAGGTGTTGGCAGTTATTTCAACAGATACAGAAATCGCAAGAAAGGGATTGGTTGGAGATGAACTAATGATGGAAATTCCGGAAATTCATATGCTTGCAAGGAAAATTTTGAAGCAATAAATGAGAGGAAGTAATGAGAAATGAAAATAGCCGTAACAGGAAAAGGTGGTGTAGGAAAGACCACAATCGCTGCAACTCTTGCAAGATTATATGCAGATGAAGGAAAAACAGTGTATGCAGCGGATGCAGATCCGGATGCGAATCTGGGACTGGCACTAGGTTTTTCAGAGGAAGAACTGGCAGAGATTATACCAGTCAGCAAAATGAGAAAGCTGGTGGAAGAACGGACCGGAGCGGATAAAAGCAATACATTTTACAAAATCAATCCAAAAGTTGACGATATTCCGGAGAGATATTCGAAATTTCGTAATGGTGTCAGATTATTGATTCTTGGAACAGTAGAAACAGCCGGAAGCGGCTGTGTCTGCCCGGAAAATGTAATGCTTAAACGGATCATCAACAATCTTATTCTGCACAGAGAGGATGTTGTGCTGCTGGATATGGAAGCAGGTTTGGAACATCTTGGAAGAGGGACAACAGAAGGCATGGATCAGTTTATCGTTGTGATAGAGCCAGGAGCCAGAAGTGTTCAGACTTATAGAAACGTAAAGCGTCTGGCAGAAGAACTGGGGGTAAAGAAAGTAAGAGTTGTTGCAAATAAAATCAGGATGAAAGTGATGAAGCATTTGTGAAAGACAGAATACCGGAAAGTGATTTGCTGGGATTTGTTCATTATAATCCGGAAATTATGAATGCAGACAGAGAGGGAGTTTCTCCTTATGATTTCAGCCAGACAGCAGTAGATGAGATAAAAAAAATAAAAGAAAAATTAGGTTAAGAAAATAATAGAATATATACAGGAAAAAGGTGAAAAAATGGGATTTTTTTCAGGATGTATGGATGCCAGAAGCATGACTTCAATTAAAGAAGTTAAATGTCCGAAATGTAGTGCAGATATAGAAGTATTTGTGAGAGATGGAAAAACAGTTGGCGAAAGTGTATGCGATAACTGCGGATATATGATAAAAGAAAACCAGATTACACAGCTGTAATTTGTAATATTACATCCACTTAACGCAAGAAAGAAGCAGTGATATACTGAAATAAAAGTTATTTATAAAATAATAATAAAAATCTGGAACAATATTGTGTGATTGAACAGTTGCAAAGAATGCAATTGTGGAAGATGAAGAAATTTACGTAAAACAATTAACAGAGTATATCCGGAAATATCAAACGGAAAGGGGAAGATCAATAAAGGTTACGGTATTTGGTATTTGCTGCATCTCGTGCCAAAAACGATACGAAATAATAACCATGTTATAGTAATGACAACAGGAAATGATACTTTAAAAGGACGAGAGAGTCAAAGGAGGAAAAAGAGAATGATCAGTGTTGAAATGGAAGATGTTTTGGCGGTATTACAATTATGCAAACCATATATTATCGGTATTATTGCTGCACTTGTAATTGGAATCGTAATTATGGTTGCATGCCGCAGGATGTCCAGGGACAAAAGATTTCTGATAAGAGGAGAAGCTGTGATCGCAATGGTTCTTGCTGTTGTTGTCTGCGTGAATATGATCTGTTTTGGACCAATGGCTACATTGATTGGACTTGCAACGGGAAATGGAACTTTAAGCGATGAAACAAATGAAGAAGCTGCGGAAGTGGCAGAAGAAATTATGGAAGACGGAATTGTTCTTCTGAAGAATGAAAGCTTGCTTCCTTTAAATGAAACAAAAAAACTGAATATTTTTGGCTGGGAATCTATTAATCCGGCTTACGGAGGAGCTGGTTCCGGTGGAATTAATGATCTGTATGATATTGTCAGTCTGAATCAGGGACTTGAAAATGCCGGATTTTCTATTAACCAGAAACTGGTTGATTTTTATAACAATTATGGTGCAGATGATCCGGAAATGTCTATCCAGAAACAGAGCTGGACATTACCGGAGCCACCTGTAGATACTTACAGTGATGAGCTTATTAAAAGTGCGAAAGAGTATTCTGATGTGGCAGTTGTGGTTCTTTCCAGAAAAGCAGGTGAAGGTCATAATGATATTCCTATGGATGTAAGAAAAGCAGCATATGATAATAATTCTGATGAATATGATGATTTTCCTGAGGGAGAGCATTATTTACAGCTTTCACAAACTGAGAGAGATATGGTGGATATGGTTTGCTCAAACTTTGATAATGTCATTGTAATTTATAATGGAGCAAATCAGTTTGAACTTGGTTTCGCAGATGAATATCCTCAGATTAAATCTGTTGTATGGTGCCCAGGAACGGGAAATGTGGGATTTAATGCACTTGGTAAAGTATTTTCAGGTGAAGTCAATCCTTCCGGAAAAACACCGGATACATTTATTTATGATATGACGACTGCTCCGTGGTGGAATAATGCAGAAAAAACAGAGTATACAAATCTGGCAGATATGGCTGTTGAAGGAATGAACGCAGGAACTGCGCAGGTGTATGCTCCGGCATTTACCAATTATGTGGAAGGCATTTATGTAGGATACAAGTACTATGAAACAGCTGCACAGGAAGGTGCGATTGATTACGACAAGACTGTACAGTATCCATTTGGATATGGTCTGAGTTACACAGAATTTGAACAGAAAATGGGTGAACTGGAGGAAAAAGACGGACAGATTTCTGTAGATGTAGAAGTAACCAACTCCGGAGATGTTGCCGGAAAAGATGTAGTAGAAGTGTATTATAAACCGCCATATACAAATGGAGGAATTGAGAAATCTTCTGCAAATCTAATTGAGTTTGAAAAAACAAATCTGCTTCAGCCGGGAGAATCTCAGACTGTTACAGTTACATTTAGTATAGAAGATATGGCCTCCTATGATGAGAATAATGCAAAAGCGTATGTTCTTGAAAAAGGTGACTATGTAATCTCTATTAACAGTGATTCACACACTGTGCTGGATCAGAAAACTTATACTGCAGATAAAGATGTAGTATATAAGGGAGAAAATAAAAGAGCATCAGATGATACTGCAGCAACAAATGTATTTGAAGATGCAAAAGGCGATGTGACATATTTATCACGAGCAGATCATTTTGCAAATTATGAAGAGGCTACAGCAGCACCGGCATCTGCAGAGCTGGGTGAGCCATATGTTTCTGAATATCATCTGAACAGCAATTTTGATAAGACTACATATCTCAATGATGAGGATGTAATGCCGACAACGGGAGCAGATAATGGACTTACATTAGCTGATATGCGTGATGCTGATTATGACGATCCTCGTTGGGAAAAACTTCTGGATCAGCTTACTGTTGATGAAATGGCAAATATGATTGCAATGGCTGGTTATCAGACAGCAGCCATGGATTCTGTGGGAAAAGTGGCTACACTTGATTTTGATGGACCAGCAGCAATTAATAACAACTTTACAGGAGTTGGTTCTATTGGATTCCCAATTGAAGTTGTGGTTGCATCCACATGGAATAAGGAACTTGCACAGGCCTGGGGTGAATGCATGGGCAAGATCAGTCAGGAAATGGGTGCAGAGGGCTGGTATGCACCAGGTATGAATACTCATAGAACCGCATTTGGTGCAAGAAACTATGAATATTTCTCAGAAGATGGAATTCTTTCAGGAAATATGGGAGCAAAAGCAGTAGAAGGAGCAAGAAAATACGGAGTTTATTCTTACATTAAACATTTTGCTATGTATGAAGGTAATGCCAAAATGGTAAGTGTCTGGTCGAATGAGCAGGCAATCCGGGAAATTTATCTGAAACCATTCGAGATTTCTGTAAAACAAGGTGGAGCAAATGCGGTTATGGTTTCCTGGAGTTTCCTTGGAGATAAATGGACTGGAGAATGCAGTAACCTTATGAATACAGTTCTCAGAGATGAATGGGGATTCAGGGGAATGGCGCTTACAGACTTCTTCCGAAACAATGGTCATGGATTTATGAATGCAGATGCAGCTTTGGCGAATGGAGTAGATGTAATGTTGTCTACATTCAATGGAGAAGAGAACAATGTAGCCAATCCAGAGCATCCAACATCTGTACTTCAGATGAGAAATGCCTGCAAAAATGTCATGTATACAGTTGTAAGCAGTTGGGCTTATGATGGAGAACACGAAGAAACAGGTATGGAAAACTGGAAAAAAGCAGGAATTGGTATCGACACTGTAATAGCCCTTTTCATGGCAGGAATGGAAGTACTGGTAATTAGAGGATATAAGAAAAGAAAGAATGCTGAATAAGGATGAAAGTGGGATGGAAAACAATTATGAAACAGTAAAAATTGGTTGAAAAGATGACAATAGAAGAAAAGGCAGCGATCCTCAGTGGAAAAACTGTCTGGCAGACCAGAGAAATTGACAGGTTTTCCATCTCGTGTTGTGCTGCTGAAACAAAGGAAAATGGCCGTTTGATTATGGGTGCTGAGGATGTATGGAATGTTTCGCTGACAGCACCAGAGGCGAAGCTTTATCTGACACATATGGATAATGTTGCTCATGCATCAGTTACACGCTTTACGATGCGTGGCCAATTAACAGCGTACGGTGTTTCTAACTATGATATGCTGGAAGACGGGGAAACTGTTGTTTACTAAAAGACAGTCAGCTCTGTGGAGAAGAAATTTTTTTGTTTTCACAGTCCTGACAGATGCCATGAAGCATATCTCCGCTGCAATGCAGCCGGAAGCCATGATCTTTATACAAATGCTCTTTAAATTCATCCATAAAGTCACAGTCAAGATGCACAACCTTGCCACATCTGATGCATTTCAGATGTAGGTGTTCTGTGCATTTTTTTTCTTCTCCTGCAAACTGAAACACAGCTTTATCACTGTTCAGATCCGGATATTTGATTACAATATGCTCGGCGCAAAGCTTGTCAAGATATCGGTATACAGTTGTTGTATTTACCTTAATTCCTTCAGTTTTTAAATATTTTTCAATATCAGCCACACTGACAGTGACAGCCTTCTGGGACTTCAAATACTCCAGAATAATCTGTCTTGTTTTTGTAGTATAGGGTTTTCGCTCAGCCATTTTCTTTATTCCTTTCATATGTGCTTTTTTCTATTGTATCTTTTTATTTCGCCTAAGTCAATTATGCTCCAGAAATGCAAATAATTTGCAAATATTATTGACGGCCGGTATTCTATGCGTTATTTTAATAAACGCAAATGGTTTGCGCTTATTTTAAGCGGATGAGATAATATGCTTTTGAAATTTTATTTTCAGGCACATCAGGTTTGTGCAGAAAGGATTTTATTATGAGAAAAAAATTATTAACTAGAACAGCACTTGCAGCTACAATAGCACTTGGCATTGGTTCTTTTAATCTGGCATATGCAGCAGAAACTGAGGATACTTCTTCTGGAAAAAAAATAAATGTTATGGCAAGCTTTTATCCTATGTATGATTTTGCAACAAAGGTTGGAGGGGATAAGATTGAGGTTACCAATATGGTACCTGCCTTCTGATTTGACGCAGGATGCATGGATAAATGTAACAGGTACATATCACTATGACAAACATAAAGGGATGGAAATTACTGTCACTGATATAGAAGACGCAGAGCCGTCAGAAGAGGAATATGTTTATCCTATTTATTAAACAGAGATAGCTTGATTCAAGAAAACTATTTATAAGGTATATATTTTGCTCCATCAGAATGTTTGAAACAGAGCTTTGGGGCCTTTTATCTATCATTTATTAACTCCGGAAATAGAAAATAATTTTGTGTAAATGCAAACTATTTGTATTATAGATGCTGGCGCGGGACAGAAAAAAATGCCGTTACTGTTCACTCCGTTCACAGTAACGCGCTTCGCGATGCACAGAAATCATGCTTTGCATGATTTCGCGCCGCAACTCTCGGGTTTTCTGTGAACTTTGTTCACAAAAAACACCTCGCGGAACGTTACCAGTGAACAGTATCAAAATGCCAACAATATTTGCAAATAATCTGCAATTTACATTGACCAACATCGAATAAAAGCGTACAATGCGATATTGGCAGAAATATTAATCTGGAAGGAGAAAATAAATTCAATGAAATTTTGTCTATCTCATAAAAAATATCTTTTAGCTGGCATTTATATTATCTGTGTTATATTTACCTGTTTTAATGCCAGATTCTATCACACTCCTCTGGCAAAAATATGTTCTGTATCAGAAATGGAAACCATGAGCAGAGAAGGAACCAGAGGTGCAGAAGAACACTATTATACTCAGAAAATTACAGCCCGGATATTGAACGGTGCATATAAAGGTAAAGAAATTACACTTTCTAACGAATACACTTCTTCACAGGTTCAGACGCAGAAATACCATAAAGGAGATACGGTACTTCTGAATGGGTCAAAAGACAGACCTGGAAAAACTATACGTTCTGTAAAACGTGACATCTATCTGGTCGTACTGGTGGGTGGTCTGATTATTCTTCTGATCTATATTACGAGAAAACAGGGGGGTTATACGATCGTATCAGTGATACTGAATACATTGATTTTTGCGTACGGATTTCAACTGTTGGGAGATGGAAAGAATATTCTGAGAATATGTAATGTAATTGCACTTCTTTTTTCGTTGACTACATTGATCTGTCTGAATGGAATTCACAGGAAAACATGGGCTGCTGTTCTTTCGACTTTATGTGTTCTTTTCCTGATTATGATGCTGTTTGATTTTTCTATTCACAGGTATGGAGATTTAGATTATTCTAATCTGGAATACCTTGGAAGCATGAGTAATTCAGCCGACATATTCTGGACAGATATTATGCTGACAGGGCTTGGAGCGATTATGGATGTAACAGTCACTATAAGTGCAGCAACTGGTGAAATTGTTCGCAAAAATCCATCAGTTTCTATAAGAAAGCTGATACATTCGGGAAGGGAAATCGGATATGATATTATGGGAACCATGATAAATGTACTGCTATTTGTTCTTGTAAGTGGCATGATTCCAATGTTTATTCTTAAAATGAATAATGAGATCAGATTTATAACGCTTGTCAGATATCACATTCCATATGATATCTGTCGCTTTCTGATAGAAAGTATTGGAATAGTGTTGGCAATACCAGTATCTGTTTTAATTGCTTCGATTATTATGAAAATACCATCACTGAAAAGGAGTGGAAAATAATGATTCTTTTTCTTACATTAGTGCTGCTTTTTTTGATGATTACAATTGGAGGAGAACGTGGAGCTGTTTCAATCATGGCACTGGCAGGTAATATTATTATTCTGTTTTTTTCGGTTATATTGATGTCAGCTGGTTTTCCCGCACTGCTTCTGATACTGGCGGCAGGAGCAGGTGTCTGTTATAATTCTCTGTTTTATCAGAATGGAAATAATGTCAAAACGCGAGCTGCCTTTCTGGCTACACTGTTTGTAATGCTGATTCTGTTTATTCCGATTTTTGCTATTACGTGGAGAACAGGAAGTTATGGCTTAAATGAACTTCAGATTTCAGAAGAGGATTTTATGTACTATTACAACACAGATATCAGTATTAATATGCTTCATGTGGCTGTTTTTGTAAGTGTTTTCAGCACTCTGGGAGCTGTCATTGATACTGCACTGTCTGTGACGTCATCTGTGTATGAAGTCTGGACTCATAAAAACAGTCTGGTAGAGAAAGAACTTACTTCAACAGGGTATCAGGTGGGAAAAGAAATTATAGGCACAACAGTAAACACGTTGCTTTTTGCATATCTTGGAGGGAGTATTTTATTGTTTTCCTATGTGCAGACACAAAAATATAGTCTGGAAATCATTCTCAATTCCAGATTCCTCTTTCAGGATGTTGCGATTATGCTATTTGGTGCTATTGCCTGTCTTGTTGCAGTTCCAGTATCAATTAAATGCATTATCTGGCAGATCAGATATATTAATCCAGATAAAAAGCAATTAAACGCTTAAATTATATGGTAATCAGAAGATGGGAATTTTATATATAGTGATGTCACTGATAAGAGAGATGCCGGTTGTGTGTAAGATTCTTGCATAATGGTATCTACTTATCGTCAGTAAGCTGAATAGAAATAAAAATTACCATATATTTCGTCAGATTATACAGAAAAATGGAAATTTTGAACCGCAAAAAATTACAATTTGAAATTAATCAAATATTGTAATCAGCCTATGATTATGGCATAATGATTAAGGATATGTAAAAATTGAGAAAAATCCACGTTAACAAAAGAAAATACTTTGAAAAGAAAGGTCGCCTCTGCAGAATTGGCAGAGGGAAACGACAACAGAGGATTAGAACATGGCAATTTTTTCAATGGTTTTATCTTTGCTGTGCGGAGTATCATTTTTCCTTTTTGGAATGTCGCTGATGGGAGACGGACTGAAATCCGTTGCTGGTAATAAGCTGGAAGCATTCCTTTACAAAATGACCAATACCCCGCTGAAGGGAGTAGCACTTGGAACAGGTGTTACCAGTGTAATCCAGTCATCATCCGCCACTACCGTTATGGTAATCGGTTTTGTAAACTCCGGTATGATGAAGCTGAAACAGGCAATTGGTATTATCATGGGCGCAAATATCGGAACCAGTATTACAGGATGGATTCTGTGTCTGTCTTATATCCAGGGCTCCGGTGGAATTGCAAGTATTCTTTCTACAGCCACTATTTCAGCAGTAGTTGCTGTAATCGGTATCATGCTTCGTATGGTCTGTAAGAGATCTGTATACCGAAATATTGGAAACATTATGCTGGGTTTTGCCATTTTGATGAATGGTATGCAGATGATGAGTGGAGCAGTTTCTCCTCTTCGTGAAAGTCCTGTATTCATTGATATGCTGACAATGTTTTCCAACCCAATTGCAGGTATCCTGGTAGGTATTGCATTTACCGCAGTGCTTCAGAGTGCATCTGCAACAGTTGGTGTGCTGCAGGCTCTTTCCGTAACCGGAATCCTCACCTTTGCAAGTGCATTTCCAATTGTTCTTGGTATCGGTGTTGGTGCTGCATGTCCGGTACTGATCTCTGCAGTTGGAGCGAATAAGAACGGTAAGAGAACAGCTCTTGTATATTTGCTGAATGACTTATTCGGTCTGATCTTGTGGTCCATTGTATTCTATACCTTGAATGCGTTCATTCATTTTGGATTTTTGGATATGATCATGACTCCGGTATCCATCGCATTTTTGAACACCATTTTCCGTGTGGCTACCGTTGTGGTGCTTTTCCCGTTTATTTCCAAGCTGGAGAAACTGGTTTGCTATCTGGTTAAGGACAGCGCAGAGGAGCTGGAGGACGAGGCAGACTTCGATCTTCTGGAAGAGCGTCTGTTAAATTATCCTGCACTTGCAATCGGACAGTGTCATCGTGCTATGAATGGTATGGCCAAGAAGCTTCGTAAGAATGTAAACAGAGCTATGAACCTTCTGAATGATTATCAGCAGGATAAATATGACAAGGTACAGCGTAAGGAAGACCTGATCGACAAATATGAGAGCCGTCTTGGAGAGTATCTGATCCAGCTCACCAAACGTGAGATGAACACCGCCCAGACGCGCCAGACCTCCCTTTATCTGCACACTATCAATGACTTTGAGAGAATTGGCGATCACGCTTCCTACATCGCACATATGTCCAACGAAATGCATGACAACCACACGAATTTCTCTCAGACAGCATGGGATGAGCTGAATGTAGTTATGGATGCAGTCCGTGAGGAAATCAATGTGACCTGCAATGCATTTATGAACGATGACAGAGAAGCCGCACAGCGTGTTGCACCACTTGGCGTGGTAATCACCAGACTTTGTGATGAACTGAAGATGCGCCATGCAGAGCGCCTCAGCCAGGGCAAATGCGGACTGGAAGAGGGAACTGTGTTCAGCGATATTCTGAACAGCTTTGGACGTATTGCTTCCCACTGTGCAAGTGCTATGACAGCACTTATGAAAAGTGGGGAAGAGACAACCGATATCCACATTCACAACTCCAGAATTTATCCTACAGACAGTCTGGAATATTACACTTATTTTAAGGAATACAGACAGAAGTATGATATTGGCACAGAAGTGGAGCATAAGCTGAGTATGGAGCCGGAAGAGGTTGAATAAATAATTTTTAAGATAAAAACACCGTCAGATGAAAATTCGCAGATAAAATGCGAAAGTCACCTGGCGGTGTTTTTTATGCAGCAGGGTTCTTTATGGAAAAATTAATACCCTGGATTAATTAAAAAACAATATGAAAAAAGAACAAAATGCTCTAAAAATAATTCCAAACTCTCTCCACTCAGCCGAAACAAAGAATTAGGCATCCGTGCAAAAAAATAAAAATGTAAGTATTTTTATTCTTTTTCAAAAAAACGTGTTTATCAGAGCTGAGACACGTATAGTTTATGTATGGTTTATACTGTGGGAGTCTGAAGCACCAGTTATTTCGATGGAGTGTGAACAGGATGTGATGCGGCTGCCTCTTTTTGGGCTGTTTTCGCATCCTCAATGATATCAGGGTTATTGGGTACGTATTCTACTATATCATCCAGATCACAGTTAAGAACAGTGCATATTCGGTCTAATGAAAAGATTTCTACATTTTCATTGTCCCGAAGTCTGCGCAATAACCTTTTTTCGATTCCACACTCATTAATGAGATAGTACTGTGAAATATGGCGTTTTTTCAATGTCTCCCAGAATCTGTCGTATTTTATCATCACTCAAATTCCTGTCCATTTTGTTCTTGCCATATCTCTATTATGGGTTTAAAATGAAAAACATAACAGGGTGATTATAGTCACCCTATCTGGGAGGACTAAGATATGCGAAAAGGATTAAAAATAGCAGGTTCCACTGTATTTGCAGCTGCATTGTCTTCGTGTCTGTTTTACTGTATGGTAGCAGGGGCGAAATCTGGCGCTGTGGTATATGTGGTCATGGCTGCACTGTTGTCTGTTATTATTTCGGTAACTCTGTGTGCAGGGTTTCATTATATCCGCCATCTTCAGAAGCTTTTGAAGGAGCTCAGTGAGAAGTAGTTTTTATATAAGAAGTAGTAAACAGTGGAAGTACGATTTAGATCGTGTTGTTGTATAAGGGAAACAATAATCAGAAAGAGCTGGCGACAATAGGTATCAGGAATAATAGAACAGCTGTGATGGATGGAAAATCTGTCAGAGCTGTTCTTTTTGTGCCATAATAAAAAAGGACATAATAAAAAAGGCGCTGGCATTTAAGCCAGCACCCTTTAAAGCAACAGAGCTGTATAAGCGGATTATTTCTCCACCAGAAGTGATTTACCAGTCATCTCAGCTGGCTGCTCCATGCCCATAAGCTGGATCAGAGTCGGGATGATGTCTGCCAGGCAGCCGTTCTCACGAAGAGTATATTTCGGGTCTGCATTAACCAGAATGAACGGTACCGGATTGGTGGTATGAGCAGTATATGGCTCGCCTGTCTCATAGTCTACAAGCTGCTCTGCGTTACCGTGGTCAGCACAGATGAACATCTGTCCGTCAACCTCCTTCAGAGCCTCTACAGCCTTTCCTACGCACTCATCAACAGCCTCAACAGCTTTGATAGCTGCAGCTTCAACACCTGTATGACCAACCATATCCGGGTTGGCGAAGTTGATGATGATCACATCATATTTCTCAGATTTGATTGCTGCAACAAGCTTCTCGCAAACTTCCGGAGCGCTCATCTCTGGCTGCAGGTCGTAAGTCGGAACCTTCGGGGACTTCACAAGGATTCTGTCCTCGCCCTTGTTTGGCTCCTCAACGCCACCGTTGAAGAAGAAGGTTACGTGAGCATATTTCTCTGTCTCAGCGATACGTGCCTGAGTCATGTTGTGAGCTGCAAGGTACTCGCCGAATGTGTTGTGAAGCTGAACCTTGTGGAATGCAACCAGCTTATTTCCGATGGTGTCATCGTAATCTGTGAAGCATACATATGTGAGGTCAAGGCGTTTCTCTCTTGCGAAACCTGTAAATTCGTCATCGCAGAATGCTCTTGTGATCTCACGTGCACGGTCAGGACGGAAGTTGAAAAATACAACAGAATCTTTATCAGAAACAACGGCAACTGGTTTGCCATCTTTCTCAATGACTGTTGGAAGAACGAATTCGTCTGTCTTGCCGTCGTCATAGGATGCCTGTACAGCCTCAGCTGCGTCGGTTCCCTTAACACCCTCGCCCTTGGTAAGTGCGTTGTAAGCAAGCTCAACACGATCCCAGCGGTTGTCACGGTCCATTGCGTAATAACGTCCGGAAACAACACCAATCTCACCTACGCCAAGCTCATCCATCTTCGCCTGGAGCTGCTGGATATATCCTTTTCCGGAAGCCGGAGGGGTGTCACGGCCGTCCAGGAAGCAGTGTACATAAACTTTCTTAAGTCCCTCTTTCTTAGCCATTTCAAGAAGACCAAAAAGGTGAGTAATGTGGCTGTGAACACCACCATCAGAAAGAAGACCCATGAAGTGGATCGCGGAATCATTTTCTTTGGCATTCTTCATAGCTGCAAGAAGTGCTTCATTTTTGAAGAAGTCTCCGTCCTGAATCTCTTTGGTGATTCTGGTAAGCTCCTGGTATACGATACGGCCTGCACCCATATTCATATGACCAACCTCGGAGTTACCCATCTGACCGTCCGGAAGACCTACAGCCAGTCCGCTTGCATTACCTTTTACAAAAGGATATTCAGCCATCAGCTTGTCCATGACAGGTGTGTTCGCTTCGTATACAGCGTTTGCGTCATGTCTTTCATTCAGGCCATATCCGTCAAGAATCATTAAAACCGTTGGTTTTTTGCTCATAATGTGCTCCTTTATATGATAAAATTTCCCTTTTGTTGTTCCTTATATATAGTATCAAAAATCTGGGATTTTTCAATCACAATTTTTTTTATTTCTGGAAACTATTTTTAGCAGTATTTACTATGGGAGTTCTGATGAGAAAGAATTCTGCCTTGGCAGGCTTTTTATATAACAGCTTATTACATAAAAAAGGCACGAACGAATCGTGCCTTTGACTGTATGCTTAAGATAAACATATGTACAATATAATTTTGATTTTTCTAATTACTTCCTATAAACTCGGATAGTCTTTGAAATACGCTTTACCGAAGACTTATTGGAAAGCTCCTGTACCGCTGTCTTAAAGTCACCCTCACGAACCTTGGAAGTGATCACAACAACCTCTGCAAGATGGTCGTCCTGATTCTGGCTGTCTTTCTGGATGATCTGGGCAATGCTTACGTGATATTTGGCGAAAACCTCCGTCATTTCAGCAAGTACACCACAGCGGTCTTCTACATGAAGGCGAAGGAAGTAACGGTTGTAGGTATCTTCCATTTTTTTCACAGGAAGCTGTTTATAGCAGGTGCATCCGATACGGCCGCAGCACCCTGCTTCCATATTGCGCACAATATCAAAAATATCTCCAACTACAGCGCTTGCAGTAGGAAGCTCACCTGCACCCCGTCCGAAGAACATGGCGTCCTCTACAGCATCTCCATGAACAAAGACTGCATTATAGGAATCATTAACGGTTGCAAGAGGATGATCATTTGGAATCAGCATCGGGCAGACGTAAGCTTCTACACCGGACTCAGTATTGCGGGCAACACCAAGAAGCTTGATGGCACAGCCCATCTCTTTTGCATAGCGGATGTCCTTGGCGGAAATTTTTGTGATTCCTTCGATATAAACATCATCAAATACCACTCTGGAATTAAAAGCAACGCTGGCGAGAATAGCCACCTTGCGTCCTGCATCAAGTCCATCAATATCCGCAGTAGGATCCGCTTCTGCATAGCCAAGCTCTGTGGCAAGTGCCAGTGCATCTTTAAATTCCATATTCTCCTGGGACATTTTTGTGAGGATAAAGTTGGTAGTACCGTTTACAATACCCATAACCTCGCTCATGTGGTTGCCTGCCAGGCACTGCTTCAAAGGACGGATAATAGGGATTCCGCCTGCTACAGCTGCTTCAAAGAGAAAATCCACATGGGAAGCTCTGGCTGTGTCCATAAGTTCTTTTCCGTGGACGGCAATCAGATCTTTGTTTGCTGTTACTACGTGCTTGCCTGCGTGAAGAGCATCCAGAATATAGGTTCTGGCAGGTTCGATTCCGCCGATCAGTTCGATTATAATGTCAATGGAAGGATCTGCTTTAATATCCTCCCAGCTATTGGTAAGGACAGCCGGATCATCTACCTTGCCAGCTGCCTTTTCCAGGTTGCGGACAAGTATTTTGCGTATTTTAACCTTGCAGCCGATTTTGGCTGTCATTTCTTCCTCCTGGTTCTTCAGAACCTTGTAAACACCGGTTCCAACTGTTCCAAGCCCAAGCAGGGCTGCGTTTATAACTTTTTCTCCCATGGGGAACTCCCTTCTTAAAAATAGTAGTGCTGCCGTTTGATCGTGGTTCCCGTTCATAGTCTGGCAGCAGATATAAACGTAAGCGCGAAAAAGACAGATGTCTTTCACACATTAACATTTCGTTATGTGGTTCTTATAGTATGGCAGAAAATGGTTTTTGTCAAGCGCTTAAAATAATACAATCCTATGGACTACGTTCACAAATAAACACCTCGGGGAACAGCACCTGCTGAATAGTTGCAAAATAAAAAAAAGGGGCTTGAAAGTAGAAAAAATATCGCCTATAATCCCTCTAAAACGATATTTTTTCTTGTGGAGGAAAAAAGAATATGCAGACAGATATGACTGTGGGAAAACCTATGAAAATGCTGTTGAATTTTACCATTCCTGTATTTCTTGGAAATGTTTTCCAACAGCTGTACAGTATGGCGGATGCGGTAATTGTTGGGAAGTTTGTTGGAACTAAGGGGCTGGCAGCGGTAGGCGCTACTGGAACCATTACGTTCCTTATTATTGGATTTCTGATGGGGGTTACAACAGGAGTTACCGTTCTTACCTCTCAGAAGTTCGGAGCAGGAAGAATGGATGAGATGCGTAAGACGGTTGGTAATGCAGCAATTCTTTCTGCTGTGATCGCAGTTGTTATGACTGCAGTAAGCATGTTGGGAATGCACAGGCTTCTTGTATTCATGCATACACCTGAAGATATTTTTGATGGTGCATATGGTTATATTATGATCATCTGTGCCGGAATTTTTACCCAGGTATTGTATAATCTGGTGTCCAGTATCTTAAGGGCACTGGGAAACAGCAAAACGCCTCTTTACTTTTTGATTCTGGCGGCAGGACTGAATATTGTACTTGACCTTGTATTTATTATCTTTTTTCACTGGGGAGCGCCGGGAGCTGCCTGGGCTACCGTTATTTCACAGGGAGTGTCAGGAGTTCTTTGCCTGATTTATATGTGGAAGGCCGTGCCGGAACTAAAGATGAAAAAAGAAGACTGGTGTTTTAACCGTGATATTGCCGTAAAACAGATCAGTGTGGGAATTCCCATGGGACTGCAGTATTCCATTACAGCCATTGGAGGCATGATGGTACAGAGTTCTTTGAATATACTTGGCTCTTATGCAGTTGCGGCCTTTACAGCAGGCTCTAAAATTGATAATATCTTTACCCAGGCATTTGTAGCTATAGGAACTACAATGTCTACATATAGTGCACAGAATGTTGGTGCGCGTAAGCTGGACCGTGTGCGTCAGGGGTTCCGGTGTGCAGATGTGATCGGCTGTGCATATGCTGTTGTTGTAGGATTTGTCCTGTTTTTTGTGGGAAAAAGCTTTTCTTATCTGTTTATCTCTGATAATGCAGAGGCGGTGATCCCTATGGTGGATACATATCTTCGCTGTGTTGGAATGTTTATGATTCCCCTTTATGTGGTCAATTGTTACCGTAATGGCTTTCAGGGAATGGGATATGGGCTTCTTCCTATGCTCTCAGGCGTGGCAGAGCTTATTGGAAGAGGTGTGATGGCAGTTGTTGCAGCAGATGCCAGGAGTTATACAATGGCATGCATGGCCAGTCCATTTGCATGGATTGTAGCAACAGTCCTTCTTATTGTACTTTACTTCTATGTGATGAAGGATATGAAGAGAAAATTATGTCTGCAGTGAAAGCCAGGATTACAAATCCGTAAACGTGATTTAATAAAATGAATCTGTTATAGACTGTTAAGGCTGAAAAAAGGTCGATTGCAATCCGAGTTTCCAGTTTGAAAGGGTAACTTCCACATATTCTTTCGGAAGAATTAACTTTCACGGATAAGCTCTTGGGGTGGAAGTTTGAATTGCAATTAACATTAAAGGGATTCTTTTGAAGGAAATATACATTTTAAGATACAAAATGGAAAATATATGTTATAATGAAACAAGGTTTCGCCATTAGATGGAGAAGCCTTGTTCAAACAGTGTTTTTATCAGAGGAGAGTTTTATACATGAGTAAGGACAATAAGCATACTCAGGGAAGCCCGGGAGACTTTGAAGATAAAATAGATTCGGCTATGGCAGGTCTTGAAGCAGATCTGGACGAGGAATTCCACGGCGCAGACTTTTATGATGAAGATGACCAGGAGAGCGATTTTGATTCCTGGGAAGGTGAAGACGATTCCGATGCAGAAGAACTGGCTGAGCAGGATTCTGAAGAGGAGTATCCAGAGGAAGAAGAGTACGACCAGGATGAGGCAGAGCTGAGCACGGAAGAAGAGGACTTCTGGGACGAGGAAGAGACAGAATCTGAAGAAGAGAATTCAGAGGAAAAAGATTCAGAGAGCGAAGATTCAGAGGACGCTGAATCTGCAGATGAACCGAAAACATCTGAAAAAGAGCTTCAGGTGGAAATTATTCCGCCCCATTCAAATAAAGGCAGAAAGCACCGAAGAAAAGATTCTGCCGGTGCGGCAGCACCTAACCAGCCTGAGAAGCAGACTTCTAAGAAATCTGCCAGACCGTCTCCGAAGCCGGCAGCCAGATCTGCCCGTCCGACGAAGATTTCCTATGTTCCTATTACTGATGAGGAACTGGATGAGAAGATCATCCCTGTTCCCAGAAAGAAGCATAAGGGACTTAAAGTTACGGGAATTGTGGCAGCTATTCTTGCGGTGACAGCAGGATGCGCTTATGGAGCAGTGAGTTACTATTATGCAGACAGATTCTTTGAAGGAACCTATATTAACGGAATCAACTGTTCCAATAAGACTGCCTACGAGACAGAGCAGCTGATTGCAGGCAATGTGGAGGATTATTCCATTGAGGTTACCGCGCGGAACCAGGAGTCACAGACCATCAGCGGAAACCAGATCAATTACCGCTATGTGTCTGATGGAGAAGTTCTGGATCTTTTGAAGCAGCAGAAGCCATATGAATGGGTAAAAGGGTTCATGGAGACCAGAAGCTATACCACCCAGGAGAATGTGACTTTTGATAAGAGTTTGCTTCAGAGTGAAGTAAAGGAATTAAAGTGTGCACAGGCAGAAAACCAGGTTGAGCCGGAGAATGCATATGTGGCGCTTGAGGGAAGCGAGTTTACCATTGTTCCTGAGACTGAGGGCAGCAAGCTGAAGGTGAAGGAAGCCTATAAAGCGCTGGATACCGCCATTTCCGGAAGCCAGACCTCCATTGATCTGGGAAATACGCCGGATGTATATGCAGTGGCAGCAGTGACCAGCGATGATCCCACCCTTCAGGCCACCAGGGATGCTTATAATAATTATACCAAGGCCAGCATTACCTATACATTTGGAGAGCAGACAGTCACTCTTGACGGAAGCACCCTTAAGGAATGGCTGCAGTTTGATGACAAGGGACAGCTGGTGCAGGATGATGCTTCCTTTACCCAGCATATCAAGGATTTTGTGGCACAGCTGGCAAGTGAGCATGATACAGTTGGAACAACACGTTCCTTTAATACGACCAGTGGCCGTACCGTTTCTGTTTATGGCTCTGCATATGGCTGGAAGATCGATCAAGACGCAGAAGCAGCACAGCTGACAGAAGAGATCCGTACAGGCACTCAGACTACACGGGAACCGGTATATTCCATGAGAGCCAATTCTTATGGATACAATGACATTGGAAGTACCTATATCGAGGTAGATTTGAGTAGTCAGCACATGTACTATTACCAGAATGGCAGCATCATCTTTGACTCTGACATTGTTTCCGGAGATATCCGTTATGATGACAGAGCCACACCTCCGGGAATTTTCACCCTGTATTATAAGAAGAGCCCGGATGTGCTTCGTGGAGAGAAGAAGCCGGACGGCACTTACGAGTACGAAACCCAGGTTACCTACTGGATGCCGTTTAACGGCGGAATTGGTTTCCATGACGCTACCTGGCAGGCATATTTCGGTGGTGACCGCTATACCTACGCCGGATCCCATGGATGTATCAATATGCCGCTGGATGCAGCAGCTACTCTGTACAGCATTATTGATACCAATGTGCCGATCGTGTGCTTCTACTAAAAGATCATTTATCTGACTGGAAAATTGCGGGAATGATTTTTCAAACATGCTCTAGCTGAATGAAAAGGCAGCTGCATGTCTTTGAGGCTGCGGATAGCAGAACAACACAAAAGAAGTGGAGAATAAGTTAATATGAATATGGATTCATTTGATATGATACTGACTATAGCAGCTCTTGTAATGGGAGTTATGCTTCTTACCGGTCATGGAGATGTTCTTATGAAAGGCGGAAATGCCGCTGAGCGTAAGAAGCTTTACGATGACAAAAAGGTTCAGCTGGTTTCCGGCGTGACTCTGCTCATTTTCGGAATCCTCACCGGTCTGGATATGGTGGTCAAGAGCTATGTATACGATATCATTTATCTGGCAGCAGTAATTGTTATCTTCATTATCATGGTGGTAGTGATTCGCAAGAAATGTAAGAAATGAGATGAAAAAGAAGCACTTGTATATCTGGAAATTGATATACAGGTGCTTCTTTTGTAATCCGGATATTGAGCTGCACTGGAGCCTGTTTGAAAAATCATTCCCGCAATCTGCTTTTGAATAACTGTGTGTCGCATTCTCGTTACTTCAGTGATGAGTCAGGCACACTATTTTTTGAAAAGTAAGGAATGCTAATAAAAGTTGTATAAATAATTAGAATAATTTCAACAAATCCGCCGGCTTCTCAATTACATAATCCGGTGTATCCACCTGTCCGAATCCATAGGAAGCAAATACAAATGGTACCCCTGCCTCCTGACATGCCTGGTAATCCCCGAAGGTGTCTCCTACATAAACAGGTGCTTTCAGCTGATACTTCTTAGCAATAGAACGGATATTAGCTGCCTTGGCTTCCCCGCTGTCTCCTGGACACAGATGACCGGTGAAGTATTTTCCCAGCCCTGTTTTCTCAAAAACAAGCTCAATATATCCAGCCTGGCAGTTGCTTACTACAAAAAGAGGGTAGCGTTTGTTAAGCTCCTTCAAAGTTTCTTCCAGTCCGTCGTAAACAGGTGCGCCCATCGCACGCAGCAGATCATGCTCAGCCTGGCAGCAGATATCGATAACCCGAAGCTGTTCCGCTTTGGTCTGTTCTGGAAGGATTGCCTTCGCAATATCCGGGAGAAGTCTGCCAAACAGCCCTTTCAGCTGATCAGCTGTCACACGGACATCAAGATTCTCTTTTTCTAAAGCCTTATTCCACGCCATAGCTACAACGTCGGTGGAGTTCCATATAGTTCCGTCAATATCAAAAATAATACTGTCCATTTGAGGTTTTTAGTCCTTTCTGGTGTGCTTAAAATTCTAAAATTACTTCTTTTCTCATTCTGTTTTGCAACCTGACGGTTTCTATTCTATATAGGAAAATCAAAAAAATCAATCTCCTAATATGGGATTTTTCAATTTTAACTGGCTTTTTGCAGATTTTATGTTATGATAGGAAAGGTGACTGCTGCTTTTGAACTATTGGTCAGTTTTATATTGCGGTGAAATAGTTACATTATTTCTTAAGACTGTCATTGAAGAAAGCCTTTTTCAGACACGTTTTGGGAGTCAGGCAGCAGCACGAGGTGAACTATGAAATACGAAAATATTACAGAAGGCCGTTTCCTGGATCGTCCGAACCGATTTATCGCACATGTAGAGATTGCGGGACAGACAGAGACGGTTCATGTAAAGAACACAGGCAGATGCAGGGAGCTTTTGATTCCTGGTGTTCAGGTTTTTCTGGAAAAGAGCAGTAATCCGGCAAGGAAAACAGCATACGATCTGGTCTGTGTAAATAAAGGCGGACGCCTGATCAATATGGATTCCCAGATTCCCAATAAAGCCGCCCTGGAATGGGTAAGGGCAGGACATCTTTTTCCGGAGGAAGTGCAGGTAACTCCTGAGAAAACTTATGGAAATTCCAGATTCGATCTGTATGCCTGTTCAGATAAGAGAAAGGCTTTTATTGAGGTCAAGGGTGTAACCCTGGAAGCAGACAATATTGCCCGTTTTCCAGATGCTCCTACTGCGAGGGGCGTGAAGCATCTGGAAGAGCTGATCCATTGCATGAGGGAAGGATATGAGGCTTATCTGCTTCTGGTGATCCAGATGAAGGGAATTACAAGATTTGAACCAAACTGGGATACGCACCGGGAATTTGGGGAAACCTTACAGAAAGCGAAAAAGGCAGGGGTGCATATTCTGGCCTATGACTGTCTGGTAGAGCCGGACGGGATGGAAATACAGAATCCAGTGCCTGTGTGTTTGGAGGAAACTAGATGACAGATGAGTTTATACAGCCTCTTCTTGCCTGGTATGATGAGAATAAAAGGATTTTGCCCTGGAGGGATAAGCACAACGCTTATTACACCTGGGTATCCGAGATCATGCTCCAGCAGACCCGCGTGGAAGCTGTAAAGCCCTATTTTGAAAGATTTATCAGGGAACTGCCGGATATCCCGGCCCTGGCAGTCTGTCCGGAGGAAAAGCTGTTAAAGCTGTGGGAAGGTCTTGGATACTATAGCCGTGTGCGGAACATGCAGCTGGCAGCCAGGGAAATGGTAGAAAAATATAATGGCAGACTTCCCGAAGACTTTTCCCTTCTTATCTCGTTAAAGGGGATAGGAAGTTACACTGCAGGAGCTATCGCTTCTATAGCGTATGGCATTCCGGTGCCAGCCGTAGATGGAAATGTTTTCCGTGTAGTCACCAGAATGACGGAAGATTCGGAAGACATTACCAGACCTGCATTTCGCAAAAAGACAGAAAGCGCATTGCAGAAAATTATCCCGAAAGACCGTCCAGGTGATTTTAATCAGGCAATGATGGAACTTGGGGCAGTAGTGTGCGTCCCCAACGGACAGCCCAAATGTGATCTTTGTCCGGTGAGATGCTTTTGCCAGGCGGGACTTCACGGCACCATGGAAAAGTTTCCGGTGAAAGCACCAAAGAAGCCAAGAGTGGTGGAAGAGCGTACCGTGCTGGTTATTCAGGATGGAAGCTGCACTGCAATCCGCAAGCGGCCGCCGAAAGGTCTTCTTGCCGGATTATACGAGCTTCCCAATACAGAAGGATACCTGAACCGTGAGGAAGCCCTGGAATACGTAAAAGAGCTTGGAGCAGAGCCCTTATATATAGAAGAACTGCCAGATGCCAGGCATATTTTTTCCCACATTGAGTGGCGGATGAAAGCGTACCGGATCCGCGTGTCCTCCCTGGAGCAGACACATGCCCCGGGAATTCTTTTTGCAGATAAAAAAGAATCAGAGAGAAACTACGCCATACCTTCTGCGTTTGGCGCTTATGAAAAATATATGTAACGGTTCAGCTGGCGTTTTTGAGAACATAACTCAAAGAAAAAAAGGAAAATACATCGCAAGGTGCGTAATTTTAAAATACAGAATCGTTACACTACATGAGGAGGAAAATAAATGAAATTACTGAGCATAGCAATTCCATGTTATAATTCTGAAGCTTATATGGAGAACTGCATCAAATCCCTTTTACCAGGCGGAGATGAAGTAGAGATCCTTGTAATTGACGATGGATCCAAGGACAGAACAGCCGAGATCGCAGATGAATACCAGGAGAAATATCCAGGCATTGTCCGCGCCATCCATCAGCCAAACCTTGGCCACGGCGGCGCCGTAAACACCGGTATCCACAATGCCCAGGGGCTCTATTTCAAGGTTGTAGACAGCGATGACTGGGTAAATGAAGAATCCTACAAAGAGATCCTGAAAACTCTGGAAGAGCTGGTAAAAGGCTCCAAAACAGTTGATCTTCTCATCAGTAATTTTGTATACGAGAAACAGGGTGCTACCCGCAAGAAGGTTATGCAGTACCGTCACTGCCTGCCAGTGAACCAGATTTTCACCTGGAATGAAGTAGGTCACATGCCAAAGGGAAAATATCTTCTCATGCACTCCATGATCTACCGCACCCAGCTTCTCCTTGAGTGCAACCTGACTCTGCCGGAGCATACCTTCTACGTAGATAATATTTTTGCCTTTGATCCGCTGCCGTATGTACAGAACATGTACTACCTGGATACCAATTTCTACCGTTACTTTATCGGCCGCGATGACCAGTCCGTAAACGAGACAGTTATGATCCGCAGAATCGACCAGCAGCTCCGCGTAAATAAACTGATGGTAAATTCCTACACCAGCTGCGGCAGCATGAATAAACGCACCAGAGCCTACATGATCAGTTATCTGGATATTATTACTACCATTTCCTCCATTATGCTGATCCGCTCCGGCACAAAGGAAGCTCTCGACAAGAAGAAGGAGCTTCTGGAATATATCCGCTCCACGAACCGTGCCCTCTACGGAAAACTTCGCCACAGCCTCATGGGTAACTTCATGAACCTTCCAGGCCGCGGCGGACGTAAGGTGTCTGTAGCTGCATACAAGCTTTGCCAGAAGTTCTACGGATTTAACTGATTAATGATCAGGGCGCTCTGGAGACTGTTTGAAAAATCATTCCTGCAATCTGTACGCCCCACTTTGCAGCATATTTTATCTATATTCGGTTGTCGCCGCTCGTATTTTTGTTAAAAAAAACGCGCCTTCCCATTTCTGGAAGTGCGCGTTTTGTTTAATAATGTTTCCTGCGATTATTCCGTCCAATTCTCTCTACTGCCATGCCACTTGCTTCTTCTCCTGCCTTCTGCGGATAGAAAAACAGATATCCAAACAGCGCCAGCGTAGCACCACAGCACACATCAATTACGGAATGCTGCTTCAGGAACATAGTAGACATGATAATAAGTAATGTAAGAACCAATGATCCATACCTTACCCCTTTGTGGTCTCTCAGCGCCTCACAATTGGTAAGTGACATATGAACTGCCAGAGAATTAAATACATGAATACTTGGCAGAACATTGGTCGGTGTATCCGTCCGATACAGCCATCTTACCATATCTGTAAACACGTTTTCCCTTGGAAACTCCGATGGTCTTAAGTGCAGTACATTTGGATATGCATAAGACACGATCAGGAAAACAGTCATACCCATCATCATATTGAAAATTAACTGATAATATTCTTTTTTATTCTTGTTCCTGAAGATAAAGTATAAAACTGTGAGAATCTGATACGGAAACCATAATAGATAGGGGACAATAAAATACTCACAAAATGGTATGTAATCATCAAAAACAGTGTCGATCACATGAAATCCCCATACCGGCCTGCACTCCAGATACTCAAAAAAAAGCATATAAACAATGGCATACGCAAGTATGATCAGACCATGCCTGTATTTTTTTATAAATTGTACCAAGTCTTTTTCACTCCTTTTCCAATCTGGGTTACCGGTCTTGTAATTCCGGATCCCCCAAATCGTGAGAGATTATACCACAGGTAAAATGATTTTTAAAGAGCTTTTTTCAATGGAAACTGTTAAATCTTCGCGAATTCCGCCAGATTCCCCGTCAATATGAATGGGAAGAGCGGACGCACTATGTACATGGATATCGCTGCAGGTGAGAATATGTATTCCCCTGATGCCAACATGCTTTCCGAAAAAAGCAGTAGGCAGGCAAAATAAAAGCTTTATCTTACGGATACCTTCCACAAGGATCACGTCCAGAAGCTGGTCGTCAGGCTGAGCATCCGGGCAGAACTTAAAACCGCCGCCTTCATATTTCTGATTCATAACCGCTGTAAAATATACGTGGTCATAGGAAAAAGTATTCTCTCCATCTAGGGTCACTGTCATTTTTCCTGGATTAATAAAAATCAGCTGCTTCAATGCAATGAAAAGATAAATCAGCTTTCCCAGCCCAAGACGATTGAATATCTTCTTTAAGGGCGTTGCCAGAACCTCCTGGCATACGCCGGCGTCATATCCGATTCCCGTGCTGATACCGAATCGGGACTTCTTATTATTGCGGAGCAGGTAAGGAACATCCATTTTGCTGATATGCTCTGCCTTTAGGATATATTCCAGTGATTCCATTGGATCAAAAGGGAGTCTCATGCTTCTGCAGAAATCATTGCCAGAGCCGGTTGGAATGTATCCGAAGACTACCCGGTCAAAATCGGTGATGCCGGTGAGCACCTCGTGAATGGTGCCGTCACCTCCCACTGCAATGATATATACAGGCTCAGATTCAGTGCCAAGAGCACAGGCATCAGAAGCAATCTCTGCGGCATGTCCGGAATATCTTGTAAGGCAGTACTGGAAATCAATTCCCCGAAGCATAAGCTGCTGATGAATTTCATTCCAGATGGAACGTCCCCTGCCAGAGCGGGAATTGGGATTAACAATAAAATAATACATAACTTCTCCTAGGTTTTTAGAACATGTTTGCAAAATCTCCCATAAATTGTGAAGCACATATCAGGGAAAGTATTTGGGGGCATGCTCTGTGGCAAAGAACCTGAAGCCTTGCGATGTAGATTCTCTGTCTTTTATGGTTACATAATAGCATTGGTGGGATCGTTTTACAAATTAATTTTAACAAAATATTCTTAAAAATTTCTGAAGTGTGTTATAATGTAACTATTCCTTAACAATTATGGAGAGGATTTCACTGTTTGCTTAAGCAGACATCATCAAATACGAAAATAATCAGGAGTGTATACATGAAATCACTTGTAATTGCGGAAAAACCGTCCGTCGCCAGAGACATTGCCCGTGTTCTTGGCGCAAACCAGAAAAATGGTGGTATTCTCGAAGGCAAAAACTATGTAGTAACCTGGGCACTTGGACATCTTGTAACCCTGGCTGACCCGGAAGAATATGACAGAAAGTATGAAAAATGGGAAATGGCGACCTTGCCCATGCTCCCCAAGGAGATGAAGCTGGTAGTCATCCGCCAGACAGGCAGGCAATTTTCCGTAGTAAAGACTCAGCTTTTCCGAAAAGATATTGGAGAAATCATTATAGCCACAGATGCAGGACGGGAGGGTGAACTTGTTGCCCGCTGGATTCTGGAAAAAGCAGGCTGCCATAAGCCAATTAAGAGACTGTGGATTTCCTCAGTCACAGATAAAGCAATTAAAGAAGGCTTTGCCAATCTGAAAGACGGGCATGACTATGATAATCTTTACCGTGCAGCTGTTGCAAGGGCAGAAGCAGACTGGCTGGTGGGAATGAATGGTACCAGAGCTCTCACCTGTAAATACAACGCCCAGCTTTCCTGTGGCAGGGTGCAGACCCCCACCCTTGCCATGATCGCAAAGCGCGAAGAAGAAATCCGCAAATTTGTGCCCAAAGAATATTATGGTATTTCTCTGGAGACCCAGGATGTGAAATGGACCTGGAGAGATGAGAAAACAAAGAGCTTCCGTACTTTTTCCAGGGAAAGGGCAGAGCAGATCAAAGGCAGGCTGGAGAACGCTGCTCTTGAAATAACCAATGTAGAGAAAAAAGCAAAAAAGACTATGGCCCCGGGCCTGTACGACCTGACAACTTTGCAGAGGGAAGCCAACCTGAAATATGGTTTTTCTGCAAAAGAGACCCTGAATATTATGCAGCGCCTTTACGAAAACCACAAAGTACTCACATATCCCAGAACCGATTCCCGATACATTGGAAAGGACATTGTTCCTACTATTAAGGAAAGACTGAAGGCCTGCGGAATCGGTCCGTACAGAAAGCTTGCTGGCGCACTTATGAATAAGCCTGTGCAGGTGAATGGAAGTTTTGTGGATGATAAGAGGGTCAGTGACCACCATGCGATCATTCCGACAGAACAGTTTGTTCAGCTGGACCACATGACAAATGAAGAACGGAAGATTTATGATATGGTTGTCCGTCGTTTCCTTGCAGTTCTTTATCCTGCAAGCCAGTATGAGCAGGTGACCATGGAGGCGAAAGCGGCAGGAGAAACTTTTGCAGCCAGCGGCAAAGTGATAAAGAGCATGGGCTGGAAGGAAGTTTACGAAGGCGGAGCAGATGATGATTTGGAAGATGAGGCGGATGATGAGAAAAAACTGAAAGACCAGCGTCTTCCGGAGATGAAAACCGGAACCAGACTAAAGATTTTGAAAACTTCCTTAAATACAGGAAAAACAAAACCGCCAGCAAGATTTACAGAGGCAACTCTTCTTGCAGCTATGGAAAATCCGGTGAAATTTATGGAGACAAGAGATAAAGAAGCGGTGAAAACCCTGGGAGAGACTGGGGGGCTTGGAACCGTTGCCACAAGAGCAGACATTATTGAGAAACTTTTCCATTCCTTTATGATGGAGAAAAAAGGCAATGAGATCCATATTACCTCAAAGGCAAAACAGCTTCTGGAGCTGGTGCCGGAAGACCTGAAAAAGCCTGAGCTCACGGCTGACTGGGAGATGAAGCTTTCCCAGATTGCAAAAGGCAGGATACGTCAGGGGGATTTTCTTCACCAAATCCGTGACTATACCTGTGAAATTGTAGATGAGATCAAGAACGGGGAGGGCACGTTCCGCCACGACAATCTTACCAACAAAGTATGTCCGCAGTGCGGCAAAAAACTTCTGGCTGTCAATGGAAAAAACAGCAAAATGCTGGTATGCCAGGACCGTGAGTGCGGTTACCGTGAAACGATTTCCCGCACTACTAATGCCCGTTGTCCGAAATGCCATAAACGTATGGAAATGTATGTGAAAGGTAAGGAAGAGATGTTTGTCTGCCAGTGTGGTTATAAGGAGAAGCTTTCCGCGTTCCAGGCAAGACGCCAGAAAGAGGGCGCAGGAGTAGGCAAGCGTGATGTGCAGAACTATCTGCGCAGGCAGCAGAAGGAGGCAAATGAGCCGGTGAATAATGCTTTTGCACAGGCATTGTCTGGAATTAAGCTGTAAATACAGAGGATAGATAATACGGAGATGCTGTTGATGGCAGCATGTTATATTACTGTTCACTGGCAATGTTCCGCGAGACGTTTTTTGTGAATATCGTTTACAGAAAAAACGGGAATCTCAGCGGGAAATCATGGGAATGCATGATTTCTGTGCATCGCGAAGTGAACCGTAACCTTGTTTGTCCACAAAAAAATAAAAGAAAGAGGAATTTGCATATGCGCCGAGAAGTATCTTTGGAAGAGATTTCCGACGGAAGACTTTATGAATTAAACGATATGGTAAAGGCAGACTGCCAGGATTGTGCGGGCTGTCATGACTGCTGTGAGGGTATGGGGGACTCAGTTGTGCTGGATCCCATGGATGTGTACCGTCTGTGTACGAATCTGGGAAAAACACCACAGGAACTGGTAAGCACCGGGCTGATCCAGTTCGATGCCATGGATGGGAATATTCTGCCTCATCTTTGCATGAGTGGAAAAAACCAATGCTGTGTTTTCCTGAATGAACAGGGACGGTGCAGCATTCATGACTTCCGTCCTGGGTTCTGCAGACTTTTCCCATTGGGACGTTTCTATGAAAATGGAGGATTTAAGTATTTTCTGCAGATCCATGAATGTAAGAAGACAAGCCGGAGCAAGATCAAGGTAAAGAAATGGATCGACACTCCGGATCTTCGCCAGTATGAAAAGTTTGTAGCTGACTGGCATTATTTTTTGCTGGATGTGCAGGAGGTTCTTTATAATGCCACAGATGCCCAGCTGATCAAAAATCTGAATTTATATGTGGTGAATCGTTTTTATATGAAAACATATGAAGTGGGCAGAGATTTCTATGAGCAGTTTGAAGAAAGACTGACAGAAGGAAAGCAGCTGTTAAGTCTGGCATAAATGAATTGAAAAACTCCCGGAACACTTGAGCCTGTTTGAAAAATCTTACAGAAAGTTTTTTCAGACACGCTCTAGAGCGCCCGGGAGTCTTTTATTTTTAGATTGCAGTATTCCATTAGAAGCTTTGGGAGGGACTATGGTGTCTGCGCACTAAAAATCAGAAATATATATCAAATGTTAAGTGAAAATCAAATTGTTGAAAAGTAGTCCGTATAATAGAATACACGAATTTCTCCATTTTGGCAAGAGATTTTTTGTAAAAAACTAAGAAATGCCAAGATATATAAAAAATAAGATAGTTACTGGTCACAAAGTGAACAATAATACAAGACAATGCTGCATTATGAAACAGGCCAACTCATTCTGGACATTAGAGAAAAATGTTGTTATAGTAGGTAAGAGAAATTAGAGAAATATATCCCTTTAAATACACAGGAAAGAGGAAAAAGCTATGCCAGTATTTGATTTCAGCGGTGCTTCTGCAAGCAAAGCGGAGGCAAAGTGTACTTACACAACATTTCACAGCAGCCATACGAAGCCTTCACCGGAGCAGCCGATCATGGTGCTTGACAATAAAGAGAGACAGTGGAAACATCATTCCTGCGGTGTGTTTACCAATCCGGTAAACCGTACTGCTTTTGATTTTAAGGAAGAAGACGGTAACCATACAGCAGATGTGGTGAAAATTGATTCCAGATTTACCAGTCTTTTGAAATGGCTGGGAGACAGCAGGATCAATGTACGTTTGTCTGGTACTAACAGGGAGGACGGATATGCGGTATACCGCATTCGCGAAACTGCTTTTGGCGGCGGCACAAAGCTTTCTGCAGAGGATGGCTTTCTGCAGTTTATGATTGAGAGACTTCTGGAGAGTAATGCACCTGCTGAGGCAGAAGAGGATGAGGAACAGGAGGAAAACGGTGATGAGATGAAGCTTACCAGCATTCAGAGTATTACCGATTTTATGACCTGCGCAGGCAAAACACTGCCGGATAATATCAGACTCTGGACCAGAAGAAATCTGGCAGTGGCAAGATCCAGTGAAGTTTCTCAGGAAGAGCGCCATCATGCACAGAGGGCTCTTTCTATTATGTTGAATATCCAGTGGAAGAACAATTATTTTGAAGCAATCGATCCTGTTGAGGCAAGGAGAATCCTGGATGAAGAGCTTTATGGAATGGAGCGTGTGAAACAACGTATTATCGAGACGATTATCCAGATCAACCGTACACATACCCTTCCGGCCTACGGACTTCTTCTGATCGGACCTGCCGGTACTGGCAAATCCCAGATAGCCTATGCAGTTGCAAGAATCCTGAAACTTCCGTGGACTACGCTGGACATGAGCTCAATTAACGACTCTAAGCAGCTTACCGGAAGCCCCCGTATTTACGCAAATGCAAAGCCCGGAATTATTATGGAGGCATTTTCCATGGCTGGTGCCTCTAATCTGGTATTTATTATTAACGAGCTTGATAAGGCAAATTCCGGCAAAGGAAATGGAAATCCGGCAGATGTACTTCTTACGCTTCTGGACAACCTTGGATTTACAGATAACTATATGGAGTGTATGATCCCAACTGGTGGTGTGTATCCAATTGCTACTGCAAATGACCGTGACCAGATCAGTGCACCGCTGATGTCAAGATTCGCAGTAATTGATATTCCGGATTACACAGCTGAGGAGAAGAAAGTAATCTTTTCCAGATTCTCTCTTCCGAAAGTTCTTAAGAGAATGCATATGGAAGAGAGTGAGTGCATTATCACAGAGGGTGCGCTGGAGGCAATCATCCAGCGTTATTCCAATACTTCAGGCATTCGTGATCTGGAGCAGGCAGCAGAGCACATTGCGGCAAATGCACTGTATCAGATCGAGGTCAACCATGTAGAGAAGGTAGAGTATACCAGAGAGATGGTGGAGGAACTGCTGAAATAGTAAAACATTGCATATGATAACAATATTTGCGAAATAAGAATGAAACAAGAATATACACGAGAAAAATATAACAGGAGTGATAAAATGGAATTCTGGGACATCTATGATATTAACAAGAGACCTACCGGCCGTACCATGAAACGAAACGACTGGTGTTTAAAGGACGGAGAATACCATCTCACCGTACTTGGAGTAGTGGCAAGACCAGATGGTACGTTTCTCATTACCAAACGTGTGCTGACAAAAGCCTGGGCACCAGGCTGGTGGGAAGTTTCCGGCGGTGCAGCACAGGCAGGGGAATCCTCTTATGACGCTGTACTCCGCGAAGTGAAAGAGGAGACAGGTCTTGACGTAAGCAGTGCGCAGGGCGGCTATCTTTTTACTTACAAAAGAGAGAATCCAGGGGAGGGAGATAACTATTTCGTAGATGTTTACCGCTTTGTGATGGATGTGAAAGAAGAAGATCTACACCTTCAGGAAGAAGAGACAGACGGCCACATGTTTGCCACCCTGAATCAGATCAAGGAATTTGCAGCCCAGGGAAAATTCCTGCACTATGACAGTATTCAGGCTGCCTTTGAGAATCTGTAGATTTATTATATATTCTGCAGGAAATAACTGTGATATGCAGGGGGATTTTTTTAACGAATTCTGATGAAATGGGAATATTAATTAGAGCGTGCTGGTCAGACTGCGAGCAGTACAATTCTGTTAAGGGTATGTAAAATATAATTGAGATAAAAATAGTTTCTTGTAATTTGAAGAAAGGTGTATTATAATAAGCAACGAAATCTGAATAAAGACCAGGGGAGTTTCAATTGAGAAGCTGAGAGTAAGGTAGTCCTTAGACCCTTTTAACCTGTTGGATCATGCCAGTGTAGGAAGTGTTTAACGATGTAATTAGGAGCATTTGTCTGGATGGCAGGTGCTCTTTTTTCATACTGACTGACAGAGCCTGTTCAGTTCCGTCACAGTTTCAAGAATGGTTCTTATTCGATTTTTAACGCAAAGTCCTGTTTATGGGACGGAAAATAGGAGGAAAAGAAAATGAACGCAAGTGTAGCAATTCAGGTACTGCCAAATGTACAGGATGAAGAGGAAGTTATCCGCATTGTAGACGAGGTGATCGCCTACATCAGATCCACTGGTCTGAACTATTATGTAGGACCATTTGAGACCACCATTGAAGGTGATTACGACCAGCTGATGGATATTGTAAAAGAGTGTCAGCATGTAGCTGAGCGCGCAGGCTGCAAGGCTATGAGCGTATATGTTAAAATTGCATATAAACCAGAAGGGGATGTACTTACCATTGAAAAGAAAGTTACCAAACATCACCAGTAAGATACCTCCAATTGCAGCCATGGCCGTGATTCTGCTTGGCTGGGAAGTGGTAAGCATTTCGGGAATTGTTCCCTCCTACATGCTTCCATCTCCGGTAGCAGTGCTGACAGCCCTGTTTGGCGATCTGCCAACCATACTTTTCCATGCGAAATTCACTTTGCTGGAATCCTTTTACGGACTTCTCATTGGAATCGCGCTGGCATTTGTGTTTGCAACTATGATGGATCGGTTCCGTGTAATGGATCAGGCATTTTATCCGATCATGATCATTACGCAGACCATACCGACCATTGCCATTGCGCCAATTCTGGTGCTTTGGATGGGATTTGGAATGGCACCTAAGATCACTCTGGTTGTGATCACCACTTTTTTCCCAATTACAATCGGACTGCTGGATGGATATAAAAGTGTGGATCCGGATGCCATTCGTCTGATGAAGGCCATGGGAGCCAGCCGGGCACAGATTTTCCGCCATGTGAAATTTCCAGGTGCTTTGCCCCAGTTTTTTTCCGGGCTGAAAATATCTGCTTCCTATGCAGTTGTAGGAGCAGTTGTTTCTGAGTGGCTGGGTGGATTTAACGGACTTGGTGTTTATATGACCCGTGTAAAAAAAGCATATTCTTTTGATAAAATGTTTGCAGTCATTATCTTCATTGTGATCATCAGCCTTTTACTTCTTCTGGCAGTAAATATTGTCAGCCGGATCACAATGCCATGGCTGCAGGTAGAAAAGGAGAAAAATCATGAATAAGAATCTGAAAAAAGTAATCGCACCAGTTGCAGCGGCAGCTATGGTGCTTGCAGTTCCTACAGGTGTATACGCAGAAGATGGTGCACAGGAGAAAATCACATTCTGCCTGGACTGGACACCGAATACCAACCACACCGGACTTTATGTAGCACAGGCAAAAGGCTACTACGAAGAAGCTGGTCTTGATGTGGAAATCGTTCAGCCACCGGAAAATGGTGCAGCCCTTATGTGCGCAGCAGGTCAGGCTCAGTTTGCGATCGAGGCCCAGGATACCATGGCTGCTTCCCTTGCACTTGACGAGCCTCTTGGAATCACAGCAGTTGCAGGAATCATTCAGCACAACACCTCCGGAATCCTTTCCCGAAAAGGTGACGGAATTGATAAACCAGCCGGACTTACCGGAAAAACCTATTCCACCTGGGATTCCCCAATCGAGCTTGCGATGCTGGAAAATGTTGTAAACGGCGACGGCGGAGATTTCAGTCAGGTTACCCTGATCCCTAATGATATTACAGATGAGCCAGCAGCACTTGCTGCCAATCAGACGGATGCCATCTGGGTATTCCAGGGCTGGGGCGGAATCAATGCTGACGTAGAAGGTGTAGACTGCGACTATTTTGCATTCTCTGATATCAACCCTGTATTTGACTACTACACACCGGTTATCATTGCAAATAACGACTATCTTGCTGAGAACCCGGATCAGGCGAAGGCATTTATGGAAGCAACTGCAAAGGGATATGAGTTTGCAGCAGAGAATCCGGATGAGTCAGCACAGATCCTCATTGACGGCGATAATACAGGTTCTCTGAAGGATGCTGAAGACCTTGTAAAGAAGAGCCAGGAATTCCTTTCCACAAAATACATTGACGACGCAGAAAGCTGGGGCGTAATTGACGCAGACAGATGGAATGCATTCTACAAATGGCTGTATGAGAACCAGCTTTGCGACAAGGATCTTACTGGAGTCGGCTTCTCTAATGATTATCTTCCCCAGTAAGGAATGAAAGAGAAAGAAATTAACACATAGAGCTATTCTGTCAGGAAAATTTACCCCGATTTTTGTGGAAAATGGAACTGGTTATAGAAGTAGCACTGTGTATAAGGAACGAATATGTCATCAGAACAAAATAAAGTGATTTTAAGAGCAGAACATATTTCAAAAACATACGGTGAAAAAAAGGTTTTGGAGGACATTTCCATTTATCTGGAGCAGGGGGAACTGGTTTCCCTTCTGGGAGTCAGCGGTTCCGGAAAGACCACATTGTTCAATGTGCTTTCCGGTATTATCCCACCTGATGAAGGAAAGGTCTATCTGAAAGATCAGGATGTGACTTCCACACCTGGAAGCATCAGCTACATGCTGCAGAAGGATCTTCTCCTTCCCCACAAGAAAGTGATCGACAATGTAGCACTTCCCCTTGTACTGAAAGGCGTGAAGAAAGCAGAAGCCAGGGAAAAGACCAATCCGCTTTTTGCAGAATTTGGTCTGGAAGGCACCCAGTATCAGTATCCAAGCCAGCTGTCCGGTGGTATGCGTCAGCGTGCGGCTTTGCTTCGAACCTATTTAAGTTCCAGCGGAGTTGCCCTTCTGGATGAGCCTTTCAGTGCACTGGATACATTGACAAAGGCCAGCGTGCATAAATGGTATCTGGAAGTTATGCAGCATATTGATCTGTCTACCTTGTTTATCACCCATGATATTGATGAGGCCATTCTTTTGTCCGACCGGATTTACATTCTGAACGGAACTCCGGGAACCATCAAAGATGAGATCGTGATCCAGGAGAGAAAACCCAGGGCAGCGGATTTTGCATTGTCAGAAGAATTTTTGGAATATAAGAGACGGATTATCAGTAAGCTATAGTTTTTTTGGTTGATGAAAATAAAACTTCCCGGCAGGTTTCATACTACCTGAGTTTGAGCGCTCAGAAGCAGAAGCCTGCCGGGATCTTTTTATATAAAATATCCAGTTGACTTGCTATTGTGAAGCGGACACAAAAATGATACTATTAGTACTATAACTAAGAAGGAGAAAAGTGTAGGATGAGGAAAAATGAAAAAAGAAATGGAAAAGCACTGCTTCCTATAGTAGTGTTTGTTGTTTTGTATCTGGGGCTTGGCATATTATTTGAGTATGGCCTGGATATCGAGATGGGATTTTATAAAATCCCCGTTGTTGTAATATTTCTGGTTGCATTACTTGTTGCCTGTATACAGAACCGCGAGCTTAAATTGGATGATAAGCTGGAAGTTATGGGGATGGGAATCAGTGATCCTAACATTATTACAATGATCATAATTTTTATGCTGTCAGGTATTTTTGTAGGTATAGTCGGAAGAACATCTGCAAACAGTGTTGCATATTTTATTTTGTCACTGGTTCCGCCTCAGTTTGCAGTTGTTGTGCTTTTTGTGGTCAGCTGTTTTGTTTCTCTTGCAATGGGTACCTCTGTAGGAACAATTACGCTGATCGTTCCAATTGGAGTTGCAGTAGCAAGAGTATCCGGATTTGCACTGCCGGTTTGTATTGGTTCCGTCATGAGCGGCGCCATGTTTGGAGATAATCTGTCATTTATATCAGACACAACCATTGCTGCATGTAATGGACAAGGCTGTGAAATGAAAGATAAATTTAAGGAGAATTTCTTTATTGCACTGCCAGCTGCTATTGCCAGCATTATTATTCTGCTGGTTTTGTCTGTTAAAAATTATAATGGTGGATTCATCGAAGAAAAATATGATTTAATACAGATCATTCCTTATATTCTGGTTCTTATAGGTGGAATCATCGGATTTAATGTATTTTTCGTGCTGATTACAGGTATTCTAAGTGGCTCAGTTATTATGATTGCAACAGGAATGATAGCACCCACAGACCTGATCGGAAATATGGGAACCGGTGCTGCCGGGATGTTTGAAACCAGTATGGTTGCGATTCTGGTAGCTGCAATCTGTGCCCTGATCAAGGAGTATGGTGGATTTTCCGCTTTATTATACTGGATAAAGAAAGTGTTTAAAGGAAAAAAAGGCGGGCTCCTGGGAATGGGACTGTTAGTTGGGCTAATGGATATTGCAACTGCCAATAATACAGTTGCGATCGTTATGGCGAACCCGATTGCAAAGGAAATGTCAAAGGATTACGGTATCAGCGCCAGAAAAGCTGCTTCTATCCTGGATACATTTTCCTGTATTTTTCAGGGGATTTTACCATACGGAGCGCAAATGCTGGTTGCTGTTTCTGCTGCAGCCAGTTTAGGAGAAGTGGTCAGCGCATTTGATATACTTCCAATGCTGCTGTATCCTTATATGCTGCTGCTTAGTTCACTTGCTTTTATATTTACCATGAAAGTTCCGGATGGCAGACAGTGAATGGAGAAGCCTAAGCCTGTGCTCACACATACCTATCTGCTCTGCAGAATTGAGGAAGCGTATGAGCTCTTTGAAAATAAGAGAGATGGCGTAATTAAAGTGGCTGTGGAATGCTGAATAAAATCCGCAATCTGCACGCCCACTTTGCGGTATATTCTACCCGAATTCGGTTGCTGCCCGCTATGGCGCCCTCATCCGGATAAAATCTTCCACAAATTGTGACGCACATCTTGCAGAAAGCCTTTTTCAAACACTTGCAAGTAAATTATTACCTATAAAACAGTAATAAATTCTGTGAAAATTGTGCAATAGTAATGATTCGTATATTGTGAAGCGGGCACAAAAATGATACTATCATTATTATAAAAAAGCAGGAGGTAAGTGCGTGATGAAGAAACTTACAACAGCAAAAATCTGGCAGTTTGCAGCAGGTCAGTTTGGATGGGCAATGTTGTCCGGAATCATTTCAAACTGGCTTGTGTATTTTTATCAGCCAGATGAAACCGCCATCAGCCAGGGGCAGACTGTATTTATTCCCCAGGGACTGGTGGTGCTTGGCATTTTCACCATTATCGGAGGAATCACAGCCTTCGGAAGAATTTTTGATGCTTTCACAGATCCTATGATCGCGTCCTGGTCAGACCGGTGTACGTCCAAAAATGGACGGCGAATTCCGTTCCTGAAATGGGCGTCCCTGCCTCTGGCACTTTCCACAGTGTTAGTGTTCTGGTCCCCGATTAATGAGAAAAGCTGGCTCAATGCAGCGTTTTTGCTGGTGATGGTTCTGGCCTATTACCTTTCCATTACAGCTTATTGCACACCGTATAATGCCTTGATCCCGGAGCTGGGACATACCCAGCAGGAGCGGCTTAACATTTCTACGGTGATTTCCTTTACATTCATTGCAGGAACTGCAGTTGCATACCTGGCACCAACTATCTGGGGTGCATTTATCCCGGCATTTGGACGTGTTGGCGCCATCCGTGTCACCTTCACGCTGATGGCAGTGGTGGCATTTATCTGCATGCTGATACCGGTATTTTGCATTCGGGAAAAGGATTACGTGGACACAGTTCCAGCAAAAGAGTCTGCTTTTCGCTCCCTGACTGCTACGTTTAAGAATGGAGAATTTTGTAAATTTGTGGGCTCCGATATTTTTTACTGGATCGCCCTTACCATGTTTCAGACAGGTCTGCCTTTCTTTGTGACCAGCCTTCTGAAGCTGCCGGAGACGATGACAACCCTGTATTTTGTGGGGATGACAGCATTGTCTTTGGTATTTTACATTCCGGTAAATAAGCTTACCCCGAAACTGGGTAAGAAAAAGATGATTCTATTTGCATTTGCTGTATTCAGTTTGGCTTATTTCTATACAGGATTTATGGGAAAAATGAGCTTTATTCCGGAAACCGTACAGGGATTGATCCTGACGGTGGTGGCAGCGCTGCCGATGGCGATTTTCGGAATTTTGCCCCAGGCGGTTGTGGCAGATATCGCCCAGAGTGATTCCATCACATCCGGAAGCAACAGGGAAGGAATGTTTTATGCGGCAAGAACCTTTGCATTCAAACTGGGCCAGAGTCTTTCCATGCTGATCTTTACTGCTGTTTCTACGATTGGAGCAGGAGCGGAAACTGGTTATAGAATCGCAGCCTTTGGCGCAGCGGTGTTCTGTATGGTGGGCGGAATTATTCTGGTGTTTTATAATGAGAAGAAGATTAATGGGATTATTGGGGGGATAGTAATAAAGTATTAAGCCTCTCGTAAATTGTAACACACATGTCGCAGTATATCTTTTTTTTAGATACTTTTGAATGAGTTGTGTTATCAGGAATTTGTGAATCGTGATGATTGTTTTTTATGATTTTATAAGCTGCTTGTAAAAGGAGTTTTGGAATGAAAATAATACAAGAAAACAAATATTTAGATACTATGAAAAATGAGGTGGAACCTTATTTAAAGGTCCATTGCCGGGAGGGCTACATTCCCGGAGCAGAAGACATTTACCATGGGAAAAATGGAATTACGGGAAAAATCCATGTGAAGCGTTATCTGGCAGAGAATCCTGTGGGGGTGGCGGTGATCAGTCATGGTTTCACAGAAGGCGCACCAAAATATGAGGAGCTGATTTACTATTTTTTACAGGCTGGCTATCACGTATACATGCCAGAACATATGGGACACGGTCAAAGCTACCGTCTGGCAGCAGATCCCTCATTGGTACATATTGATATCTGGAAGCGGTATGTAAGGGATTTTTTGAAAGTATGCCACGAAATCAAAAGGGCATACCCGGAGTTGCCCCTGAACCTTTTTTCCCACTCCATGGGCGGTGCAATCGGCGCAATCGCCGCAGCCTGGGAACCCGCTCTTTTTCATAAAGTGATATTAAGCTCGCCTATGATCAAACCGCTCACCGGAGGTGTGCCCTGGCCGTTGACCGTACTGATCGCCCATGCAGAATGCTTTTGGGGAAAGGAAGAGTCCTATGTCTTAGGCCAGAAACCTTACGACGGAACCGACACCTTCCAAACCAGCGCCGGCACCTCTGAACCTAAATTTATAAGGTACAACGACCTGAGAAAAGAAAAACAGTTTCTCCAGACCTGTGCACCATCCTATGGCTGGCTGAAAGCCTCCATAAAAATGAGCTGGTATTTAAGATACCACGGCTGGAAGATGCTCCAGTCCCCACTCCTTATTTTTCAGGCCGAAAAAGACGATTTCGTATCCGTCCGCGCACTTCAGAAATTCGCAGCGAAAATCAGAAAGCGCGGTGCAGCTCCCTGTGAATATGTCTACATGCCCGGGACGAAGCATGAGATATATTGTGGCGGGGATGAGACGATGGAAGTATATTGGGATAAAATAGAAAAGTTTTTGGAAGAAAAATAAGTTTGGCGTTGCCTATAAACGAAAATTAGTCTCCTTAATCAAATATAAAAAATCTGGTTGAGGAGAAAGTTTTGCTTATAAAGTAAATAAAAATGTTAAGCTTATAAAGTAAATAAAAATTGACAAAACAGCGTGCTTTTGTTAATTTTTATGAACATAAAAAATCAATAATTATAAGAAAGAAGTTTATCAGCGTAGGAAACTCTACTTTGCGTAGGTACTCAAAAAGTCAAATTTGTTATAGAATCTGCACATGGAGGTAGATATTATGAACCAATATGTTACAAGAACCATAATTAAAGAATTACGTGAAAGAAACAAAATGACACAATTACAGCTTGCTGATAAGCTGGGAGTCACAGACAAAACAATTTCCAAATGGGAAACTGGAAAAGGCTATCCGGATATTACGCTGCTGGAGCCAATTGCAGACGCTTTTTCCATATCTGTCACAGAACTGATCTCTGGCAGTACCGTGAGTAATGCAAATGTGTCAGCCAACATGCTCCGCTCAAAATTTTACGTCTACCCTGTATGCGGCAATGTGATCCATACCATGGGCGAAGCTGTCATACATTGCCACGGCGTGCAGTTGGCGCCCGCGGTCCCAGAAGAAACTGACGAGAATCATAAAATTTTTATCGAAAAAGTAGAAGCCGAATACTTCGTCTGCATTGATCATGATATGACGAAAAAACATTACATTTCCTTTATCGCAGCTGCATCCTCAGACCGCATGCAAATGGTTAAACTCTACCCAGAAGGAAATGCTGAAGCTAGGTTTAAAATCAACGGTGTGAAGAGAATTTTCTTCTACTGTAACAAAGACGGGCTTTTTTCAATAAATGTGGTGAAAGGACTAGACGACAGGGAGAAGTCCTATGATGATGTGGAAGAACGACGGGAACTGGAGAAAGTAGCAGGGATATTGTTTAGGTAAGGGAAAAAGAAACAAGTAAGTTACTGCTTATTGTTAACGTTCTGAGAAGCGTTTTAGGTGAATAAAGTTCACAGTAAAAACGAGAATTTCGGCGCAGAATCATGTGAATGAACTTCTATGCTTTGCGAAGCGTGCTGCTGATCAAGAGCGAATAGTAACTTGTGAATTGAAATTGAGAGGTTGTATATTAATGAAAGAATATACAATCTCTTTTTTGTATGTTACTATTAATGAAAATAGATTGATATTCATTCCATAAAATATCATCAGATCGGGGAACAACAAATGAACTATAAGAATGTAAAAATAGATAAAACGGCAAAAATTGCGAAGCAGTCCGTAATCATCGGTGATGTAACAATCGGTCGCGACAGCTGCGTGCTATACTACAGCGTAATCCGCGGAGATGACGCGCCAATCGCAATCGGCGAGGAAACCAACATCCAGGAAAACTGCACGATCCACGTCAGCCGCGACCTGCCAGTCCACATCGGAAACAATGTCACAATAGGTCACAATGCTGTAATCCATAGCTGCACAATCGGCGACCGCACTTTAATTGGAATGGGTGCCATAATTCTTGACGGCGCAAAAATTGGTAGCGACTGCATCATCGGAGCCGGAAGCCTCGTCACCAAAAACACCATCATCCCAGAAGGTTCCCTGGTAATGGGAAGTCCTGCGAAGATTAAGAGAAATCTTACATGGGAAGAGAAAATAGGGATTTTGGAGAATAGTAAGGAATATGTGTGTGTGGCGGAAGAAATGTGGAAGCAGGGAGTGTTGTAAACAAATTAATATTGCGAGATGTATGTGGTTACATCTCGCAATAATGAAACTATTGATTTTCTTTATCTATAAATTTTTTATAGTGTATACGCATATATGATTTCATGCGTTCACCCATAGAAAGCTGTGTTGATTCTGAAATACTTAGTGCTTTTCGCTGTTCATTGTCAATTGATTCTGAGATACATATATTTCCAGTATCAGGATTAAATGATATTAGGTGGCGGTCAAATAAAGCATCATGATTAGCACATAAAAGTAAACCGTTATTTGCATCTATACGTTCTTCTCTGGAAGATTCAGACCATTCTTTAATGTGACTTGCACGTAATACCGATGTTGTGGAAATATTGCAAAGGTTGCAGTGATGACGTTCAAGAAGAAGTAGTCTTCGAAAGGAGCCTTGTGAAACGCGTGTTTTTACAATTCTTTCAATATCTGTTCCAGCATTCGGGGTATTATTAAGGGTATTTTGCAATGCAATTGTTTTAGCATCGTCATACATGACATCTTTTGAAATGATTTGATGTTGTAATTGAATTGCTAATGCTGAATTATATGAAGGATTTAGTACTGCAAAGTTTATATTATGAGAACCATGTGTGTCAGTAATAGAATATAGGTGATTGCACAACTCTGAGGGGATGAGTATGGCAAGGTAGCGCAAATAATCATATCTCAGCATGACAAGAGCATCGTCCTGGAAGGCATATCTTTGGAGTAAAGTAAAGGATTCTTTCGAATCTGGTATATTAATCTGAACTTGCGTGCCCTTGTGTCCGTATTTTTTGTATGCAGAACTGTGAAGGGTTAAATCCCAATTTGATAGATAAGGTGGCACATCAATTGAATGGCGAAAAAAATATGTGTTTCCATCTGAAGAGAGACGGCTTAAAGGATTGTTGATAGCACAAAGATAGCTCAAATTATTATCATATAAATCTATGTCAATACTCTGAGGAGGAGTTGTAGTATTACTCAGACCTTCAAAGAAAAATAATTTCGCCTGTTCTCCTGTGACATCTATATGTGTCTGGTTGACTTTTAGAATAGTATTATTGGCGCTGATTCTTCGTTTCTCTTTTATAATATTCTGATTGGAAAGCTTCTTCACAAATACACCCTGGAAAACATCTGGATTAAGTGGAGTATCTGGAATATGTATATAATTTAGAAAATTATTTAATAGATCAATAATTAATTTATACATGTGCATATATTCCCTTCTTTAATTTTGTATATATTATAGCAAACAAGATGAAAAGTGTATACAGAAAATTATATAAAAGAATCTATTTACACCCTGATAAAAACATTATATAATACCTATATTAAATGGAGGAAATTTTAATGACGAATATAAAGAAAAATAATTGCGGAAGACCTGCAGGAAGAATAAAAACTGCAAAAATAGAAATATCAATTGAACCGACAGTAAAAGATGAATTTATGACATTATTGCGTAAAGAAGGAAAAACTGCTTCTGTAGAAATTGGGTTATGGATCAGAGAGTACATAAAAAATAATAAGCTTGGGGAGGAAGAATAGATGAATGTTGTATCACTCTTCAGCGGACTTGGAGGACTTGATAAAGGTTTTGCAGATACCGGTTATAATATTGTCTGGGCAAATGATTTTGATAAGTACGCGGTACAGACATATAAGGCTAATTTTGGTGATCATATTGTTTTAGGAGATATAAATGAAATTCCATTAGAAATTATACCAGACTGTGATATTCTTATAGGGGGATTTCCCTGCCAGCCCTTTAGTATGATGGGACAACAAAAAGGTTTTGAGGACACAAGAGGAACCTTGTTTTTTAGAATAGCAGAAATAGTGGATGATAAAATTAAAAGAGGAAAGAAGCCGAAAGCGATTATTCTTGAAAATGTCCGCTCTTTACGGACTCATAATAATGGAAAAACATATAAAGAAATACACAGAGTATTACAAGACGTGCTCGGATATAATGTGTTTTGTGATATATTAAATTCAGCCGACTATGGAATACCACAGACAAGAAATAGAACTTACATAGTGTGTTTTGACAACCAGAATGCAAAATTCATATTTCCGCAAAAAGAAAAACTTAAAAAAACTTTACAGGATTTATTAGAGCCGGAAGTTGATAATAAGTATTTTTTGTCAGATAGAATATTACCCACAATATTATCTAATGGAACTGGTGGATATAAAGCAAAATCAGAAATAGATCTTGAGATTGCAAGACCTTTATGTGCAACTATGGCGAAGATGCACAGAGCATGTCAGGATAATTATGTCACACAAAAGGGAAAGATAAGAAGACTTACGCCGCGCGAGTGTGCAAGATTGCAGGGATTTGAAGATTCTTTTGTGATTCCAGTGTCTGACAGCCAGGCGTATAAGCAATTTGGGAATGCAGTTACAGTTAATGTGTCAAGAGCTGTTGCCCAATCGGTAAAGAGTACATTTATAAATCTTGGAGAGTGGGTAGACTGATATGGAATACAAAAACGATAAATGTGAGTTTACTGCGTTTGTAAAAGCAGGACTTGATAGTAAAGAGCAGGAAAATATAGAAATTTGTATTGAAAGAGTAACGAAAACTGTAAAAGAGGACTTCCTTAATGCAAGGGCCAGATTATATAAGGACGAGGTAAAGAACGATGCAGAAGTTATGACTGCATTCAGAAGATTATCCGTTATATGTAATGAAAATGTACAGCAGTGTTATGAATGTCCTGTAAGCAAATATTGTAATACTTATATTGAGAACGCCAGAAAAAATGTTAATGATGATTCACTAAAGATGATAGATTTGTTTTGCGGAGCAGGTGGGTTGTCGTTAGGATTTACACAGGAAGGATTTGTTACTACCTTGGCAAATGATATCCAGGATTGTTGTGTGGATACATATGCACATAACCATCCGGAGACACCCAGAGACCATATTATATTGGGAAACATAAAAGATGTGGTAAACGAGCTTGATGAATTGCTGGATGGAAGAAGTGCTGACATTGTTATTGGTGGACCACCTTGCCAGGGATTTAGTATGGCTAACAGACAGAGGCTGATAGACGATCCGAGAAATCATCTTTATAAAAGTTATGTTGAAGCAGTAAAAAAAGTTCAGCCTAAATTTTTTGTCATGGAAAATGTCAAAGGGATGCAATCTGTAGCAGAACAGGTAAAAGATGATTTCCGTGCAATCGGGTACTCTGTAGAGTGCCATATACTAAATGCAAAGAATTTCGGAGTGCCTCAAAATCGTGAAAGACTAATATATATAGGTAATTGTCTTGGAATTGATAATGAGAAAATCTTCAATGAGATATTTGAACTTAGCGAAAAGATACCGGAATATAATCTGGGTGATGCTTTATTTGGACTTAGGAAATTGGAAGCTTCAAGAGTGAAAAACTCTACAGAAAGCGGCTCGATAGAAAGTGGATACAAAATAGAAAAGAATTATTGTACTGAAACAAATGATTATATTTCTTATATTAATCAAGGCAGAGTAATTGATGTGGTTTCAAATCATAAGGCCAGATACAACAATGACAGGGATATTGAAATTTTTGGACGAATGGAACCGGGAGATCGTTCAGATGACCCTAAAATAGCAGATATCATGCCTTATGCCAGAAGAAATGGAATTTTTAAGGATAAATATTTTAAACTGGAAAATGATAAGGTTTGTAAAACGATAACTGCGCATATGAAATTTGACTGCAATATGTATATACATCCTACCCAGGCAAGAGGATTAACGCCAAGAGAAGCGGCAAGAGTACAGTCTTATCCTGATGATTATTTTTTCAGAGGGGCATATACGAAGACATATATGCAGATAGGAAATTCTGTTCCGCCACTTTTGGGAAGGGCAATAGCACAAGTGATAAAAGGCTATATGAAAGGCGGTAATGCTTGATGAATTTTGTAGAAGCAATAAGAGTAATAAAGAATATAATTCCACAGTGTTCTGCAAACGAATATGATGGAATACTGGTAAAAAGACTGGAAGCGTCTAATACCCTGGATGAGGGGAGAACAACTAATCAGACACACATAGCAATATCTGGAGAACAGATGAATATGTTCCCGTATCTCATGGCTGATGGTTATTTTAACTGCGATTATAGTGAAAAAGATGAACAGTTAAAAAAATATTTTATAACACAGATCCCACTTTACATTTACCAGGACAATATTTCATATTTAGAGGCTGATGAGAAAAGCGGAATCATTTTTGACGAAAATAAAAAAAGTTGTGTTTGTGCAAGCGTGGTAAGAAGTAGGAGAAAAGAACAGGCAGATCAAGTACAACTTTCATTGATTACTAGTGATGATGTGGATTTTGTTAAGTTTAGAAAGTTGTTACACACCGGAGACTTTCTGGTGATCTTGAAACATAAAGAGAGGTTGAGTTATGATTGTATTGGAATAAGAGCAGCTGATGAAAATAATGGAGAGTATCATCTTTCTGTGCTAAACAACAAATTTTACAAATTACCGACTAATACGAAAGTTGATATAAAGAAATATATTAAAATTAAAGATTCCAAAGTTGAAAATAGAAATTTTACAATCTCGGAATTAGGAAACATTCTTAAAGAAATGTATAGTAATGCAGAAAATAAAATGCAAGTGGCTTCTATCCATATTTTCGGAATAAAGTACGGAAAAAACATTATTCAAAAGGCATTCAAATCATTGGATATAGTTAAAGCTGCTGGAATAAATGAATCATACTCTACAGAATTACAAAAGGCTTTGAATATATACAGATGTCTTGAACAGAATTCATATGGTATTTATATTTCAGATGAGAATGCGATAAAAGAAGAAAAAGAAGTTTTAGGCGAGAGAAAAACAGGAGCAGAAAATATACTTTTGTATGGAGTCCCAGGATCTGGTAAAAGCCATGAAATAAAAACAAAATATTGTAATGATGAAAAAATGATGGAAAGGGTTGTTTTTCATCCCGATTATACATACTCAGATTTTGTGGGGCAGATATTGCCGAGAGTGGAAAAAGATAAAGACGGCAATGAGAAGTTAAAATATGTGTTTACACCAGGACCATTTACCAGAATGTTAAAGAAAGCACAAGAAGATCCCAGTAATCATTATTATCTTGTTATAGAAGAATTAAATCGTGGCAATGCACCTGCAATATTTGGAGAGATATTTCAGTTACTGGATCGAAAAGATGAGGATGAATTTCCTGCAGAAGAAGTTGGGGAGAGTGAATATGGAATTTCAAATTATGATGTTGCAAAAGAGGTATATGGGGATGAAAATCACCCGGTAAGGATTCCTTCCAATATGAACATTCTGGCAACAATGAATACGGCTGATCAGAATGTGTTTACACTGGATACTGCGTTCTTGCGAAGATGGAGTACAAGACAGATAGAGAATAATTTTGAAAAATCTGAACATTCAAAAGATATGATTGATGGTACAAAAGTAAGTTGGGGGACCTTTGCTACTGTAATTAACGATATGATTATTGATAGTAATACTGACATGGTAAGCTCTGCAGATAAGTGTTTGGGAATATATTTTGCAAAGAAAAAAGAATTGGATGCAGATAAGTTCTCTGAAAAAGTGCTTAAACATCTATGGGATAATGCTTTTAGAATGGATCCGACAGTAATATTTAATGAGAGCTGTAAATCTCTGGAGGATGTGGTTAGTAAGTATGAAACAAGTGAAGCTGATAAATTGGAATCTGTATTGAGAACAGAAGTCTATGAGAAGATGCTTTTAAAAATGAAGCAGCGAAATATAGAAAATGATGAAAAGTAGGTGGTGATTTTTTGAGGAAAGTTGATATAAGAAGCAAGTGCAGAGTGAATTCTAATTGTGAAAAGGATACATTTGTTGGATTGAGATGTAGTGATGGCGATATTAGTATCAACTTTCCGATAGGTTATCATATATCTGAAGACGACAATGAACTTCGCAAGGACATTATGTTACTATTTACAACACTTTCGGCTAATACAAAGCGAAAGGAATCAGATGTTCTTAGACAAGGAAATGCTTTTGATGAAATGGAATTTCCGTTGCAGTCATATTTATATCTTATAAAAGATTTTTTTGCAAGAGGTTATTATAAAGAACAGGAAGTTTCATATAAAGTTGCTAAAAAAGGAAAAATAAATTGGAACAGAACAATAAAAACTCAGAAGTCTTATGTACAGGGTACAGATGTATTTTATCTGGATTTTGTAACAAAGAACGATCGTGTTAAAGAAAATGAACTGATTACATTAATACATGAGTATTGTGTGTATGAGAGTTTTGAACAAATGGGATGGCTTTTTACCAGAATAATGCCAGAAAAACCACGAATTATAAAGCGGGACAGAATCTTCCGTTCGGTTCTTAAAGAAAAGCTTGCAAATACATATAATGATAAAAATCGCATATTGTTTAGACATATGTTGGCAATTATTGATTTTGAGGGAGATAGAAATTCTGACAAGACTTATAGATACGGAACTTATCGCTTTGAATATGTCTGGGAAAAAATGATTGATAAAGTATTCGGTATAGAAAATAAAGCTGATTATTTTCCGAAGACTTCATGGTGGATTGATAAGACGAAACATGAAAATGCTTCTCTTGAACCAGATACGATTATGATAAGTGGAACAAATGTGTACATTCTTGATGCAAAGTATTATAAATACGGAGTAACTGGAAATACCAGGGATCTTCCTGAATCAACATCAATTAATAAACAGATTACATATGGGGAGTATGTAGCTACTGAGAAAAAATTTAAGAAAAAACATGGAGATAACATGAGGGTGTATAATGCATTTCTTATGCCTTTTGATTCGTTGAAAAGGAAATGTCCAGATAATTCCCAGATGCTTAAAATAGGAGAAGCAATAAGTAATTGGAAGGATAATTCAGAAGAATATCAGAAAATACAGGGAATTCTCATTGATGTTAAATCTTTAATGAGTATAAATGTCCGGCAGGAAATGAATGAAATAGAAAAATTGGCGAAGTTAATTGAAAGCTGATTGTTGAGGTGATTTTGTGACTGATGTTTTAACAAAAGAACAGCGGCATAAGAATATGAAAAATATTCGCGGAAAAGATACCAGGATAGAAGTTATATTAAGAAAAGCCTTATGGAATAAAGGTTATCGGTATCGGAAAAATTACAAAAAATTACCTGGAAGTCCAGATATTGCGTTGACAAAATATAAGATTGCGATATTCTGCGATGGAGAATTTTTCCATGGAAAAGATTGGGAAAAGTTAGAATTGAAATTAAAGAATAGTAATAACAGTGAATTCTGGATTAAGAAAATATCACGTAACATGGAGCGAGACGACGAGATAAATAAAAAGTTAAACTATGAAGGATGGACTGTTATCCGATTTTGGGGAGAAGATATAAAGAAACATACGGATGAGTGTGTTAAAACAGTGGAAGAGGCAATATTTGATGTGATTATTTGTGATAATGATGAAGGTTAAATTTGGAGGTGCTGACATTGCAGATTGATAAAATTCCCAAAATATTTATATCATATTCATGGAGTAGTGATGCACTTGTACTTGAGCTTGCGAACAGATTGGTTTCCCATGGGGTAGATGTCGTCCTTGACAAATGGGATTTGAAAGAGGGAAATGATAAATATGAATTTATGGAAAGGTGTGTTAATGATTCGAGTATTACAAAAGTACTCATAATTTGTGATAAAGCATACGCACAGAAAGCAAATGACCGTACTGGAGGTGTAGGAGATGAAACAGTAATTATTTCCAGTGAAGTGTACGGAAATGCAAGACAAGAAAAGTTCATCCCAATTATTGCAGAGCGAGATGAAGAGGGAAAGGAATATGTACCAACTTATATAAAAACCAGAATATATATTGATCTTTCGAATCCGGAAAAATATGAGGAAGAATATGAGAAACTTCTTCGAAATATATATGAAAAACCTCAGTTTGTAAAACCACCTCTGGGAAAGAAACCAGAATGGTTGGATGAGGAAAAGACTAATTTTTTTCCAGTAAAAGATTTGATTCGTCAAATCAGAGGAGGTAATACATCAATTAAACGAAAGAGCTGCATAGCAAGATTTCAAGAAGCATATATTGAGGCTTTAAAATCTTATTATATTTGTAATGTAAAACCAGAAGAAGCATATAATAATTTCCTAAATACAAAAACAGTACGTGATATATATTTGGAATTTGTAGAAACGATTGCCGAAACCGAAAGCAATTATGCGGAGACGCTTGCAGAATCTTTTGAGTACTTATATAACAAATTAACTTGTGTAAAAACATTTAATCCACAGGCATATTCTGCAAATAAGAATGATTTGGATGTATATAAAATTCTTTTGTGGGAATTGTTCATCTGTGTTATTGCTTATTTACGTCATATTAAAGACTATGAGGCAATAAATATATTGCTAACATATACATATTTTTTAGAGAACAGTCTTTTTGGTGGAGAAATTAAACAAACTAATTATACAACATTTAGACATCATAGTTTTGTTATTGAAGAACATTATAAGCCAATGTCTCAAATGAAAGATAAGTATACTTTAGTTGGCGATATTATTTGCAGTCAAAGAGAAAAATTTCCGATATATACGGCAGAAGCAATTGCAGAAGCAGATTTATTTTTATATCAGGTTTGTAATGCCTATGATCTTCCTAAAAATGAGCGAATTTGGTATGGCACTTGTTGGTTTCCTACATGTTATATTTATGTTGAAAATAAAGGGCTAGAATGGGAAAGAATGAAGTCACGTAGATATTGTAAAAAAATGGAGGTATTATTTGGCGTAAATGATATTGAAGAACTAAAGGGAAAAATAGAAAAATGTGTGTATAATTCTGAAATAAGTTATTTAAGGGGATGGGATGCTGCGCCTGCTATCTTAAACTATATTAAAGTTGAGGATATTGGAACCTTAAATTGATATACATTATGAAATGGGATTAAATGTCTGAAGTTACTAAAGAAGATGCATATTTACGTTTCAACAAGGAACTTATGAGAAGAGTTAGAGTAGTCGCAGCAGTAATAAAAGCTGTTAATGAAAAAGGCGAACCTATTATTTTTGCAACCCAACGTGGCTGCGGTCCCTTAAAAGGCGGATGGGAATTCCCCAGTGGAAAAATAGAACCTGGAGAGACACAACAGAAAGCATTAAAACGTGAAATTATGGAGGAGCTTGATACAGAGATTGTGGTGGGAGATTTAATTGATACCATCGAATATGACTATCCAGATTTTCACCTTTCCATGGATTGCTTCTGGTGCGAGATCGTGAGCGGAGATCTTGTACTGAAAGAGCATGAAGCCGCAAAGTGGTTGACGAAGGAGAAGCTGGGGACTGTAGAATGGCTACCGGCGGATGTGACGGTGATGGGAGCGATTAAGGAAGGGATGTAAGTAAATGCAGAAGTGAGCATTGCGTTTAAAGTTGCTTTAGAATACAGAGACTTTTGGTAATTGATATAGGAAAATTATCGAAAATGAATTGGGAAATCTTAATAATCAAAAATTACTATTAGGAGAAGTCTAAAATGAATATATCGGATACTATTAATATTATATTGTCGGTTTTATCGTTTGTTTTGGCACTTATTTCTGTGGTTACAGTAATAATAACACTTAGGCAAAATGGAAAGATGATAAAAAATAATGAGGATCAAATTGCAGAAATGCGAAATGAACATAGAATGTCATTGCAACCTGTATTGTATTTTTCTAATCCCAAATATTGTTTAGAGAGACCGAGTCTTTTTTATACACCGCCTACGAACGAATACTCAATTCGTTCAAGATGCCATTTTTTTGTTGATGTTGAAAATATTTCTTCCGCAGTGGCAGTTAATATTAACTGCAATGCTTATGTTGCTATAAATGAGGATAAAACAGAAATATTTGACTTATCTACTACAAAAAGGATTAAAGTTCTTTCTGATGAAAAAATTAGAATTGAATTTATGTTTCCTGGAGATTTTCAAGAAAAGATTTATAATAGTTTAAGAGAAATGAATAGTATAAAACGGCCGCATATATTTATTACGGCTATATATTCAAATACAACAGGAGGACATTTTTATATAAAAAATGGATATCATATTTGTGTAGACAAATATGAAAAGATAAAGTGTTGGCATTCTATTGTTGCAAGTGCTGAAGTAGAGTATAAATCAGAATTGAATTATTTGCGTAGAACAGGAAAAAAAGATCAGCTTTTTGAGAGGATAAAGAAGCAAGTTGAAGAAAGTGCTGGAGACGAAAAATATATTGAATTTGAATGCGTGGATATGATGGATATCTTTAAATATGGAATAATAACAGAAGAAGAATATTTAAAGAAGTTAAAAGAATGTCATTATCCAACGTATGTTGGAAATTTGAATGCTGGATGTATAAACAAAGAACAAAGTAGTGAAGAAAAAAGGAGCAACTGCTAAAGGTTATATACAAACTTATTCTATAAAATTGAAAATTAAATATGAACTTGTTTATATATAAGTTATACTTTAAGATAAACTCCTTCTGGCTTTCACTTGCACCCCAAAAGGTTTCATAGTATCATATATCCTATAAAAAGATAATGATGCTATGAACCTTTTTTATTTAGGAGCGATATCTATGGGAAGATTTGTAAATCCGGACAACCGTGCTTTTCAGGCGGCTTTGAATTCGAAAATATATGTTGATAAGACTGGTTTGTTGGAATACACAAATAGTGTTTTGAACTCAACAAATGCGTATATCTGCAATAGCCGTCCGCGGAGATTCGGGAAGTCTATTACGGCAAATATGCTCACAGCATATTACAGCAAAGCATGTGACTCCAGTGAAATGTTTTCAAATTTGGAAATCAACAAAAACCCGGATTTCATGGAGCATTTGAATAAGTACGACGTGATTCATTTTGATATGCAGTGGTGTATGATGGCGGCAGGAAGCCCGGAAAATATTGTCTCGTATATTACAGAGCAGACAATTCAGGAATTGCGGGAATTTTATCCAGATGATCTTCCGAATGATATAAATTCATTACCTGAGGCTTTATCCAAAATTAATAATGCAACAGGAAATAAGTTTGTTGTAATTATTGATGAGTGGGATGTCCTGATAAGAGATGAGGCGCAGAATCAGCAAGTGCAGGACCGATATATTGATTTTCTCAGAGGAATGTTCAAGGGAACTGAGCCTACCAGATTCATAGCACTGGCTTTTTTGACAGGAATTCTACCGATTAAAAAATTGAAAACCCAGTCCGCGCTTAATAATTTTGATGAATTTACCATGTTGAGTTCAGGGGATTTTGCGTCTTATATCGGATTTACGGAAGCAGAGGTAAAGACGCTTGCCGAGAAATATAACCAGGATTATGAGAAAGTAAAAAAGTGGTATGACGGTTACTGGCTAAATGATTATCAAGTATATAATCCAAAAGCGGTTGTCAGTGTAATGCTGCGTGGAGAATTTAAAAGCTATTGGTCCGAAACTGCTTCATATGAAACGGTTGTGCCATTGATCAACATGGATTTCGATGGATTAAGATCTGCAATTATCGAAATGCTGTCAGGAGATTCCGTGAGTGTAGATGTAACTACGTTTCAGAACGATATGACTAGTTTTTCCTGTCGGGATGATGTAATTACGTGTTTAATTCATTTTGGGTATCTTGGTTATAATCAGATTTATAAAAAAGCTTTTGTACCTAACGAGGATATTCGTCAGGAGTTACTTAGGATTATGAGAAGAAAATAACGGGAGGAACCAACCATGGGACATTTCTATTTTATCCGACACGGGCAGACCGTGTGGAATGTTGAGAACAAAATTTGCGGGGCTACAGACAGTCCGCTTACAGAATATGGACGCGAGCAGGCAAAGAAGACGGGACAGAAGATTCTTACAGAGGGGGTTAAGGCAGATGAAATCCTTTGCTCTCCGCTTAGCAGGGCGGCAGATACGGCTCAGTTGATTTCGGAAATGACAGGAATTCCATACAGGGTGGAACCAAGGCTGATTGAGCAGAATTTTGGAAAATGGGAGTCCACTCTTCGGGATGGGAAGGATTTCAAGAAAGCAAAGGAGTTTTTTGCATGCAGTCATGAAGGTGGAGAATCCACACTCAGGCTGGCGCAGAGAATCTATAATCTTCTTGATGAAATAAAAGCAGAGTCCGATAAAAAGACCTACATCCTGGTTGCTCACAACGGAATCGCCAGAGTGGTACAGTCCTATTTTACGGACATGACAAATGAGGAATATGCTGCATTTGGAGTAAAAAACTGTGCTGTGGTTCGATATGATTTTAAATGACAAAAGAATATTCGGAATATGAATGATTATTTTGAAACGGTAAGTAATCTTGAGGTAATTAAGCTGGATAAGAAACGAATAACTCTGTGCCATTATCCTAATTAAAGAGGCAAACGGAGGAGAACAGGGAAAAGAGACTGGAGAATAAACCAAATGATAGTTAATAAATGTTCGGAAATTTTATTAGCAAAATCAAAAAAACTATATGGGAACTACAGGGATAACTGTACAGTTGTCCAGAGAATGCTGGAAAAATATAAAAAGTTATATCCTAATATTTCTGATTATTCTATAATGCATTTTATCGATATTGCAGAATTTTGTGATATGATAATGGATAAGCGGAAACTGGAAAATTTGAATGAAGATGAGTGCTACTGCCTTTTGTCCGCAGCGCTATTTGCACATATTGGATTTGGCTTAAATCAGGAAATTATGAATAGATATGTGGACAAGCTTGGAATTCAGAAGCAGGCAGAAGAGCTTACGTTCTTTCAGGTTATGAGTAAATATCATGTTTTGTTCAGTGCATGCCTGTTGGAAGAATACGGCGATATATTTGAATTTCCATCAGATCTGCATAAATATGCCATAATCCGTATGCTTCACTTTATCGGTGAAAATGGTACAGCACCTGTTCAGTTAGAAGAAGCTTTGGTGTTGAACAATCAAAATGTCATCAGGCTGAAGGAACTGGCAGCTGTGTTAGCTGTTGGAAACCAGCTGGCAGAACTAAAAAATGCAAATATTGATTTGAGCTATGACAAGTTCGACAAATATAATTCCGAAGAAATCGTTGGATTTGTTGAAAGAAACGTGGTAAGAAGTATTAAGGTAAAAGATGGCAAGCTGGTGATAGAAGCAGGCGGTTCGGATTCGGCTTATACACTGATTGAGCGGAAGGTAAATTTAATTATTGATAATTTCGGGAAAATTGTCAGTAGTCTGTCTAATCGGTCAGACCACAGTTTTGATCTTTTTTCTATTGCTTCCATAGAGCTTCACCGCCTTCCGTCTGCGGAAACAGCTGAAAAAATCTATCTGAACAAAGAAATCGAAGAATTATGGACAGATGAGGACAGGAAACTGTTTCAGAAGCTTTCTCCTGAGGAAAGAGTGTTTTATGCCGATTATTTATCCACAGAATTCGAGACAACCAAATTCCTTGTAGAGTTCGCGAAAACCAACAAAGCCGTACTGGAAGGATTAGAGTACAGAGTGAAATCACCGAAATCCTTGTACAATAAGCTTTATCAGAGAGTAGAGAAATCCTTCTTTGATTCGCTGGCGGATGTAGTCCGTTATACGATCATACTGGATCCGGAAGATTATGTAGAACAGATCCGTTCTGTTATAACGGCTTTGTCTGAGAAAAACTGGAAAATTTATGCATTAAAAAATTATTGGACTAATGACGGTTTTCCATACAATGGCGTGAATACCAAATTTAAAAATCCGCGCAACTACCGAATTGAAATCCAGTTTCATACAAAGGAAAGCTTTGATGTGAAAATGAGCAAGGAAGACCACGACTTGTATGAGCAGAGAAGAGTCCTTGAGCCTGGATGTGATGAGTATAACAGGATATTGCAGCTGCAGCTGAACTTATATTCTAATATGGAGTATCCAAAAAACATTGCACTTTTAGATAATATTTGAACAAATTAAGGAAAAGGGGAAGAAATATGTTTTCTTTAAAAGAAAAAGAAGTAAATACTGGACGCCAGAGAGAGCTTGACCTGGTAAAAGGCTTTCTGATGATCATGATTGTATTTATACATTCCTTTCAGACAATTGCAGGTGCAGCAGCGGCAGAGTCAAGTGTACATAAAATTATGTTTGCCCTGTTTATGCCTACCGGAGCCTGCTTATATCTGTTTACCATGGGTTTTGGAAGTGTTTTTACACGTCATTCCCAGCCAAAGGACATGGTCAGAAACGGTATAAAACTGTTGATTTACCAAGGCATAAGCAATTTGTGCTATGCGGCAGTCATGACGGTCAGTTACGCCATAAGAAATTCCATTACAGGGGAAGTGGCAGGCAGCAGGGAAGTATTTGAAGCAAGTCGGTATTCCATGCTTACATTTGTGAATATCTTTTTCATATCCGGTATGTGCTACCTTGTACTTGCTTTGTACAGGAAATTTAATGTAAAACTTGGCGGTTACATAATAAGTGCATTGATAGTGGGAATCGTAACACCTTTTACCAAACTGCTGGTTTCTGATAATCAAGCACTTAACTGGCTTCTGGATATGACCTTTGGGGGAAAAGGTGAGACAAGCTTCTGCTTTTTTCCATATCTGAGTTATGTATTTTTAGGATATGTTTTTGCAAAAGTAATCAGAAGAGTACCAGAGGATGAAAAAGGAGCTTTTTACAAAAAGAGCGGTCTGGTATGCGGAATCGTAGCGGCAGCCTGGTTTGTAATCTGCATCGTAATGCATCCGGGTGTTGACGGATTCTTTAATTATATGATCGAACAGTATCGAACTCCCGGACTTGTGAAAGTAGTGGGAACCTTCTGCAGCATTATCCTTGTATTTGCAGTGGCATTTTTTCTCATGCCGATTATAGAAAAATGGAAATTTGTTTACAATAAGCTGTGCTATTATTCCAGGCAGATATCCAAAATGTATGCAGTGCATATTGGAGTATATTGGACGATTGCTGGTTTTGCAGCTTTTTACGAATTTAGTGTAAGAGATTGTCTGATTTTGTCAGTCGTTGTGCTGATCGTAACAGATCTACTTGTGCAGGGATATTTGAAACTGACAGATAAGCTAAAGGGATAAAAATGGAACAATACTATTATAATCATATGAACAAACCCCAGCAGGCTGCTTATCACAGCATTTTTGTCGGGGTGAAAAATCTATCGGATGAAATTCAGGTTCCGGCACTTTCCGGAGAGGAGCTTTACAATATTTTTTTCCAGATGAGGCTGGACCATCCGGAAATATTCTGGGTAACCAATTTTAAATATCGTTACTACAAAGATTCGCCGAACCTGATTTTCATACCGGAATATCTTTTTGAGAAAAACAAGATCCGGGAGCATCAGAAGGCTCTGACAGCCAGGGTAGAGAAGCTTGTCCGCCCGGCACAGAAGATGTCTGAGTGGGAAAAAGAGAAATATGTGCACGATTTTATCTGCGAAAATGTCCGTTATGACAAACTGAAAAAAGCATATTCCCATGAGATCATAGGTCCTCTTGGACAGAGCGTCGGGGTATGCGAGGGCATTGCGAAAGCGGTGAAGGTTCTTCTGGATGCGCTGGGAGTATGGTGTGTGATCGCAATTTGCGGTAACAATCCGGAAAAAGGAATCAAATACCGGCACACCTGGAATATTGTAAAGATAAATGGCACATATTATCATTTAGATGCCACTTTTGACAACAGCCTGGGAAAAGATCGCGAAAACAAGGAAATCCGCTATGACTATTTCAACCTGGATGATCAGCAGATCTTTCGCGATCATGAGCCCTTGATCGCGCCTGCGCCTCATTGCAATGATCATGATCATTTTTACTACAAAGAGAAGAAATTATCATTTACCAAACAGGAGGATGTATACAAGCGGTCTTTGCAGGCTGCTAAGAAAGGAAAGGTGCTTGTTTTTCACTGGCGGGGTGGATACTTGACAAAAGAAGTATTAAATGAGCTTCTTGACCTAATCCGCAAAGCAGGCATGGAAAAAGAGAAAAACGCAATGGTCAGCATAAACTGGCCTCAGGCAGTTCTTCGCGTCCAGTATGCTGACATACAGGTACAGGAGAGTGTTATGCTGGAGGAAGCGAATGAAGGGGAGAAGGCTTGATGAAATGACCCAAGGAATTTTGTGCTGAAACTGTCCAGGTTACTGTTCAGAAAAAATTAAAACATTGTTGAAAGAATTCTATTGTTATATGATTTCATAAGTGATATACTTAAACACAAGAAGAACCGTGTAAAATTATAGTTTACTTTTTGCGCGGTTTCTTATATATGTGATGGTTAGTTTAAACTAACATGAAGGCGGTTTGAAAGATTATAGAGAAAATATAATCAACAAGCTATAGAACTGTTACTATACCGCTGAAGAAAATTATTTTTGCTATATATATGAAAAATTTTTCGATTATACAAGGAAGGAAAATGTAATGTTAATGAATATTTTTGAAGGTATACTGATTCCATTTGTTGGAACAACACTAGGTGCAGCATGTGTGTTTTTTATGAGAAAAACACTTAGCAAGTCAGTGCAACGTGCACTTGCAGGGTTTGCAGCAGGCATAATGGTTGCTGCTTCAATCTGGAGTCTTCTGATTCCGGCTATTAAACAATCTGAGAGTATGGGAAGATTATCATTTGTTCCGGCAGTTGTTGGGTTCTGGATTGGTATTTTGTTTTTACTAGCGCTCGATCATTTGATTCCACATCTTCATGTTGGAAGTGATCAGGCAGAGGGACCGAAAAGCAAACTTGGCCGTACTACGATGATGGTGTTGGCAGTTACATTGCATAACATCCCTGAAGGTATGGCAGTTGGTGTAATGTATGCAGGATTTCTTGCTGAAAATGCACAGATTACAGCAACAAGTGCACTCGTTTTATCACTTGGAATTGCCATTCAGAATTTTCCGGAAGGAGCGATTATATCCATGCCGCTTAGGGCAGAGGGCGAAAGCAAGGGAAAGGCATTTCTCGGAGGTGTACTTTCAGGAGTGGTTGAACCGATTGGAGCAGTACTGACGATTCTTGCTGCACAGCTGGTAATCCCGGCATTACCATATTTACTGAGCTTTGCAGCAGGAGCCATGTTATATGTTGTGGTTGAAGAACTAATTCCGGAAATGTCGCAGGGACAGCACTCGAATATTGGTACGCTTTTCTTTGCACTTGGATTTAGTTTGATGATGATCCTAGATGTGGCATTAGGGTAAGAGGCGAGAAATGATTCTTAGCGATTATGCTGGCAGTTACATTTGAAAGCAGTTTTGGAGATAAATTTATGTATCAACATGCTATGAAGGCACCAGATGAAATGAGGGAATTGCATAAGCAGTTTTATGCTTATATGAAAAGAATGAAGAAATGCGGATGCAAGGCGAAAAGGTACAGTGATTGGAGAAAAAAGCATGAAAAATGAAGAATATAAAAAATGTCAATTAAAGAATTTACAAAAGCAGCAGGAAGATATGAAAGTAGCCATGCTGGTATTTACGAAATGTGCAAGAAAGATTATCCGGATCCACAGGCATTTTTTGACAGTGTGAAGAGATGTCTTCGCCCAAATGGAAGGTTGGTTCTTAGAGATGTGACCAGTGACAACAAAGTATTGGTATGGCTAATGAATACATTGGAAATGCCGTTGGCAAATATATGCG
>OCPR01000375.1_pt1 | contig 58253 bp, 54 predicted proteins | sample 1538611 | NCBI WGS metagenome assembly OCPR01 (sample SAMN04571711, study PRJEB22368) | human gut metagenome | biome: human gut; material: stool | host: Homo sapiens | place: Luxembourg | collected 2012-09-28
TTTTCAAGATCCTGTCTAAAGCTGTTTGTTTCTGTCGTTCTGTTCAAGCGACTTGGTTACTTTATCATAAGTTCAGTCATTTGTCAATAGTTAATTTAAATTTTCTGAAAACTGTTTTATTTTTCAGCATTTCAGAAGCAATTCCTTGCGACAGCTTATTTACTATACCACTATTGCAAGGAATCGTCAAGCACTTTTTACAAAATCTTACAAAAATCTTTTAGATTTTTTCGCAGCAATCTCCATATTGCAGCCCAATAAAACACTCAATTTGAAAAGTCCTATCATAACAAGTACGCCATAATATACATCAAATATATTTTCTTTCATTTTTTAATTAAATTGTTTTCATAATGGAAGAATTTCTGTCACTGTACCGTTAGAACTTTTCCCATAAACAGCACTTCCTCATTTGCACTGTCGTAGATCAGAAATGCAAATGGCCGTGTCAACTCAACATCTTTTATAATCGGATCCGTATCCATTGCAGACATGCACTCCATTGTCACTGCAGTCACAGCGGCAGCTTTAGTTCCATTTTCGTCTAGTTCCAGCTTTGTTTTCTGTAAAACAGAACTGACATGGACCGCTTTATCTGCAATGCCTGAAAAATCAGCATCGTCCGAAAAAACATTCTCAAGTCCTATTCTACTGAGGATATCACTTAACTCAGCGGTTGTTTCAAAATTCAGCTTAGGCATTTTACAGTTAACTTCATCGTATTCCGGTTCTGATTCCAGAAGACCTTCAATATCCAGCTCATCAAGAGTAAAATCTCCTTCTGCTTTCGGCAAAATTCCAATGAAGCTCAGATTATTTGCATAGTATTTTTCAAATGCTGTTGCCGCATCATTTTCATAGTAATTATCACCGATGCTTGTCATGTACTTTGTTTCTTCGTTATCGCCGAATTTTTCTTTTTCGTCAGAAACATCCCATGGATCCTGGGACCATCCGGATTCAAAATACAATGAATTGGTGAGACACAATTCACTGTTTTCATTAAGCATGTCAGGTTTCATAATTTCCGGAATCAGCCCATCTGTATTTTCATTGCACCATGCATTAATAGTATTGCATGTGTTTTCTTTATCAGAAAAATCAAGAATTTCCGCCTCTGCTTCAAAATTATCTTCTGCATTTTTTTGAAATTGGTCCTGCAGAGTCAGTCCCCGATTTACCCATAAAGCATCTGCAATTTTTAATTTCGATGTATAACCATAATTTTCGTCTTCTGTATTATAGCTTTTAATTACATTCATATACTTTCTGGCATATGCTGCAAAATCATCGGTTCCTAAATATTCATTTAATGCGTTTTTCGTTTCGCCCTTGGCACCTTCTGCAATCATGCCAAGGGCGAAGTTAAGGCTTGTGGGGCTGAACATTATATTGGAATCCTGATTTTCTTTGGCTATTTCATCTGTAAGGTTAATAGAATTCTGCAGATTAACTGATTTATCAAGATCAATGTTCTTTTCAGCTGCATTTAATTCTGCGTGACTGGCTGTGGCAGCATATGCATGGATTGGAGGAGCCATGGTTGTCATGAACGTCAGTGCTCCAGCAAAAAGTTTTATTTTATTCATGTATAACCTCCTTGTACGGTCGATAAAGTCCTTTTAGCAAAGGTTTTCTGCAAGTTTTTGTTTTATTTTAACATATTTGTTTCTTCTTTCTGTTATATTAATTTTCATTTAGTATAAGCGAATTTCCGTATTTACAAGCAGCTCTCCCTCATATTGTAGTTTAACAGAGAAAAAACGTTTTTCCTCTGAAAGAAGCAGGTTCAGAAAAACTTTATCACCTTCCCATGTAGGAAGCTCTGGCACTATTTTCTTATCAACCCAGCATAGTTCGCCTTCATTGCATTCAATCAGTTCCCCGGTATATCCATCGGCTGTAAATACACACATAAGCTCAGATTCACATTCGCTGTTTATAAAGGTTACCAGGCCACGAAATTTGTAGGAAGTAAGTGTGAGTCCTGTTTCTTCTTTTACTTCACGCAGAAGACATTCTTCAGGGGATTCCTGATCTTCTGTATGTCCACCTACACCAATCCATTTGCCTTTATTTATGTCATTTTGCTTTTTTACTCTGTGAAGCATCAGATATTTGTCATCGTTTTCGATATAGCATAAAGTAGTTATTGTCATTTATTCTCCTTCCCGCAGGCGCTGCTTTTTTCTGTGAAATATAAAACAGGGGCGATGCATATCAGTTTTATACATGCCCCTGTTTACTGTTTTAAATCAGATTTCGCGTGTAGCTTCTTTCAGCCATTCTTTTTCCTCTTCTTCCAGATATGGAGAAATCTTTTTATATACCTGTGTATGATAATTATTAAGAAGTGCCCGTTCCTGCACAGTCATCAGCTCGGGAACAACAGCATCCAGATCAAACGGTACCATAGTCAGATGTTCAAAGCACATAAACTGGCCAAATGAGGTTTTCTCTGCTTTTTTGCATACAAGCAGGTTTTCGTGGCGGATTCCATATTGGTTTTCCACATAGTATCCAGGCTCATCTGATGTGATCATACCCTCTTCCAGTACTGCATTATCTCCCTGAATAATTCTCCAGCGGAAGCTGTTTGGTCCTTCATGAACATTCAGAAGATAACCAACTCCATGTCCTGTTCCATGATTAAAATCCTGTCCCATTTCCCATAACGGACCACGCGCCAGATAATCCAGATTTACACCAGTACATCCATAACGGAATTTGGCATTTCCAAGGTTCAGCATGCCACGTAAAACAGCGGTAAAATATTTCTTCTGCTCGTCATTCACAGAGCCCATAACAATTGTGCGGGTGGTATCTGTAGTACCTTCGTAATAGTGTCCGCCTGTGTCTGCCAGAAGGAAATTGCCAGGCTCAATGGCAATATCTGTCTCTGGTGTTGCAGAATAATGGTTGATTGCAGCATGAATGCCATAAGAAATAATGGGGTCAAAGCTGTTGTCGATAAAATTCTCCTGCTGGGCACGGAAGCTGTACAGCTTCTCTCCTGCGCTTAACTCTGTCATTGTAATTTTGCCAACATTTTTCTTTAGCCAGCAGATGAATTTGGTAAGCGCAACTCCGTCTTTGATATGAGCGATACGTTCATTTTCTACTTCTACTGGATTTTTAATTGATTTTGGAAGAAAAGTCAGGTTGGCTTCATCCAGAATCGTTACTTCCTTCGGAATACTGTTTACCAGACGACAGTTGGCTTTCTTTTTACAAAGAAGAACTGTCATGTCTTTCTCAAATGTTTTTACATATTCATAAATGCTGTCATAGGGCAGAATGGTTACGCCATCCTTAGATAATGCGTCCAGAATTGAAGCCGAAAATGCTTTTTCATTTGCAAACAGCCTGATTTCTGTTTTTGTCATTATCAGATAAGAGAGAACAACCGGACAGCAATGTACATCGCCGCCACGAATATTCAGCAGCCATGCAATGTCATCCAGAGAAGTCAGTACAAATCCATCTGCACCTTTCTCTTCCATTGATTTACGGATTCTTGCACATTTGTCAGCACGGGATTCGCCTGCCCATTTTACATCCAGTTCCATAACCGGTTCACAGGAAAGTGCCGGACGATCTTCCCAGATTTCTCCTACCAGATCAGAATCCGTCTGAAGAGTGGCTCCTTTTTTTGCAAGAAGTTCGGTCAGTTCATCTGCTTCTTCGGCGCTGACGGTTCTTCCGTCAAAACCAAGGCACATTCCCTCGCCTAATTTTTCTTCCAGAAACTGGTGCACAGTGGGAACATCTGGTTCTCCCATTTTAAAAAGCTCTACACCCGTTCCCTCCAGCTGTGCGGCCGCCTGGATGAAATATCTTCCATCTGTCCACAATCCAGCCATATCCTGCATGATGACTGCTCTGCCGGCAGATCCGGTAAAACCTGTAATATATTTTCTGCACTTAAAGTATTCTCCTACATATTCAGATGCATGAAAATCATCTGTGGGAACAAGATAAGCATCTATTTTCTTCTCTGCCATTACTTCCCGAAGTGCGGTGATTCGTTCTTTAACTGTCATAAAACTGACTCCTTCCAGTGAATTTTGTCTATTCCTATTATAATATCCACGTTACCCTTTCGCAACCTGTTTAAGAAAAAACACTTTTCTATTCCCAAAAGACGTGATATACTAACTTTCGAAATGAATGATATGCAAAATAGGATTTTATGCGTCAAGTGTTCGGTGAATGGGGAGTTGTCACTGAAACGAAAAGCACGTCTTACGGTATATTATCCGCACCCGTTGCAAGCACTATAAGAGGGATATCTCATATTGTGTCAGAGCCTGCCCGAAAGAGACTTTCTGCAAGATGCACGTTGCGATTTGTGGAAACGTTTTTTAACAGGCTCAAGGGAATGTTTTCGACATACATTCTATCACAATTGGAGATATCCTTTTTTGCGTATTAAGCAGGCAGATATTCGAATTCGAAAATCCTTCCCCGGTTTTATCAAAAAAGGATAGTCTCCGCAATCAAATACAAAGGAGGTTATTTTTAATGGTTGACAAACAAAAAGTAGAACAGGCCATCCGCCTGCTTCTGGAAGGAATCGGTGAGGATATTACCCGGGAGGGACTGATTGATACTCCCGACAGAATTGCACGTATGTGCGAGGAAATTTACGGTGGTCTCGATCAGGAAGCAGATCACCATTTACTGAAGCAGTTTCCAGTAGAAAACAATGAGATCGTATTGGAAAAAGATATTACTTTTTACTCTATGTGCGAGCATCATCTGATGCCTTTTTATGGTAAGGCGCACCTGGCTTATATTCCCGATGGAAAAGTCACAGGATTAAGCAAGCTGGCACGTACGGTAGAGGTTTATGCCAGAAGACCGCAGATCCAGGAACGCCTCACAGTACAGATTGCGGACGCTCTGGAGCGTGCCCTCTCTCCGAAGGGAATTATGGTTATGCTGGAAGCAGAACACACCTGCATGACCATGCGAGGCGTTAAAAAGCCAGGAAGCAAAACAATTACGACTGTAACCCGCGGAGCCTTCAAAGAAGATAAGGAGCTGCAGAAAATGTTCCTTTCCATGGTTGGAAAATGAGCAGTTCTTTTTCTGAAACAAACCGTATTTCTTTAATCTGGCAGCATCCCCTTTATCAAAAGCACTGTGAGAAAATACAGGAGCTTGAAAAAGATCGTATTTTCTGCAGACATACGCCGGAACACTTTCTGGATGTTGCCAGGCTGATGTATATTTATTCTCTGGAAAACAAGCTTAATCTGTCCAGGGAAATCATTTATGCCACTGCTCTTCTTCATGACATTGGCCGTGCGCAGCAATATCTGTCGGGTATTTCTCATGACATTGCAGGAGCTGAAATAGCCGGAAAGATTCTGGCAGATCTGCATTTTACAGAGCAGGAAAAAGAGGAAATATTATCTGCGATCAGTCAGCACAGGACGGATGGATCTGATAATGTGTTGGCTATGCTGCTATATAAGGCTGATAAAAAGTCCAGAAATTGTTTTTCATGTTCAGCAGCTTCAGAATGTTACTGGCCTTCTGAGAAAAAAAATCTGACAATTGAATATTAAGCCTTCTAAAAAATCTAACAGAAAGGATGGTTTCTATTTATGAAAATTGGAAATCGTTTTTTTGATACACAAAATCACACTTATATAATGGGAATTTTAAATATTACTCCTGATTCTTTTTCCGATGGCGGGAAATGGAATCATTTAGATGAAGCTTTGCGGCATACAGAAGCCATGATCGCGGATGGTGCGGATATTATCGATATTGGCGGGGAGTCTACGCGTCCCGGACACACGCCGGTCAGTGCAGAGGAAGAAGCTCAGAGAGTTTTGCCCGTTATCGAAGCGGTCAGAAAACGTTTTGACATTCCCATTTCTGTAGATACCTTCAAAAGCAGCGTGGCAGAAAGTGCGATTCAGGCCGGTGCAGATCTGGTCAACGATATCTGGGGATTAAAATATGATTCTGAAATGGGAGCTGTAATTGCCAAATATGATGTTGCATGCTGTCTCATGCACAATAAGTCCAATACAGAATATAACAATTTTCTCATTGATATGCTTTCTGAGACACAGGAATGTGTCAATCTTGCAAGAAAAGCAGGAATCAAAGATGAGAAAATCATTCTCGATCCAGGGGTTGGATTTGGAAAAACATTTGAGATGAATCTGGAAACTATGAATCATCTGGAACTTTTTAAGAATCTGGGCTTTCCGGTTCTTCTTGGCACCTCACGCAAGTCGATGATCGGACTGGCACTTGATCTGCCTGTAGACCAGCGTATAGAGGGAACACTGGCTACCAGTGTAATTGGTGTGATAAAGGGCTGTTCTTTTGTGCGTGTTCATGATGTCAAGGAAAACAGACGCGTGATCCAGATGACAGAAGCAATTTTGGGTTATAATTGAGAGTAAAGAGGACATTCGCAATCCGCTTTGCTACTTGCTCATGAACGCAGTCGCGAAGCGACTGCATTCAAATTCCTCAAAATTGTAAATAGTCAACAGAAAGGAACAACTGTTATGGATGAAACCAGATTTGATAAAATAGAAATTAAAGAACTGGAAATTTTTGCCAACCATGGTGTCTATCCGGAAGAAAATGTACTTGGACAAAAATTTGTTATTTCTGCCACCCTCTTTACCCACACACGTCAGGCCGGGTTAACGGATGATCTGTCTGCTTCTATCAATTACGGAGAAGTCAGCCACATGATTACAGATTTCACCAGAAAACATACTTTTAAGCTTCTGGAAGCACTTGCAGAAAATCTTGCAGAGATGCTGCTCGACTCTCTTTCCGATCTGGAACAGATCACACTGAAAATTGAAAAGCCCTGGGCTCCTGTTGGTCTTCCACTGAAAACCGTATCTGTGGAAATCACAAGAAAATGGCATACTGCATACATTGCTTTTGGCTCTAATATGGGAGATAAAAAGCTGTTCATCGACAATGGGATACGTGGTTTGAAAAAAACAAAAGGATGCCGGATAGAGGCCGTTTCTGATTATCTTGTAACAGAACCTTATGGTGTTACCGATCAGGATGAATTTCTGAATGGAGTTTTGAAAATGCGTACCCTTCTTTCACCGGAAGAATTGCTGGAACGTCTTCATCAGCTGGAACAGGAGGCAAACCGGGAACGTATTATTCACTGGGGTCCTCGTACTCTGGATCTGGATATTCTCTTTTATGATCAGGAAATCATTGATACTGCAGATCTTCACATCCCCCATCCGGATATGCAGAATCGTGACTTTGTGCTGGCTCCTATGAACCAGATTGCTCCTTACCTCAGGCATCCTGTACTAAATCAGACAATTTCACAGCTTTTAAATATTCTTCTTTGCCGCTAAACGAACATGTCGCCTACCGGCTACATCACATATGAAAGTCAGCTGTTCCGCGCCTATGACGCTCCCACAGCTGTCGACCGCATTCGTAATCCGTGCTATCACGCCACCGTACGGTTCCGTATACAGCGGTTCAACCAACTTAACAAGTGACAATCTAACATTGGGGCTGCCGGAAAACAGGCAGCCCCTTGTGTAATAATTCGCATCTGCTGTCAGGAAGTAAGACGCTGTCCGCAATATTCACAGTTGCACAGGCGGCCTTTTATTATCTGATTCTTTGCACCGCAGCTGGGACAGGTAACTGTAATATAAATCTTCTCATTCACACGTCTGTTTGGTGCAGTAATCAATATATAATTTTCTTCTCTGTCTATCTGAATATTTCGAATATACCCTTTGGCAATCATTTTTTCCAGTTTCCTTACAGCATCTTTTCCCATCTCAGTCTCAAACTTCTCAAATGAGAGCGTGCTCTGGGCATAAGATTCAAACCAACAGGCTATTTCTCTGGCTTTTTTCTTCTTCAATGCTTTCTGGATTTCCCGGAAGGTGGGATACAAAAATAACAATCCCAGTATAATCTCCGTTGCTGCCATTCCCCAGCATCCTTCACCAATATATTTCTCTGCTGCGCCAATAGCTCCCAGAGTAAAAAGTATACAGAAGCCACAAAGAACCCATTTCAGTTTTCCTAACACTCCTGTTTTTTTATTCTTTTCTGTTAAAAAATCATTCATGTCTGTTTCCTCTTTCCCCAATTAATCAATCTCTGTTATATACGAAAGCCTGTTTAAAAAATCATTCCTGCAATCTGCACACCCTGATGAATCTTCTGTCAGCATATACCAAAATCCGTCTGTCAGCCAGCTCCCAGCAAAAGCCACGCATCGCCTAACGGATCGTAATAATAAACCACATTATCTCCTGCCGCATAATATTTTTCTTTTGTAAAATGTTCCTCATGATCTGTCCCTATAACAAATACCGGACAGTTTCTTCCCTCAATATACTCCTCCGTACCGGTATACCACAGGGACATTCCAAGACCAAGGTAATAACTAACTTCGTCTGTTTGCGCAATCAAGTCCCTGGCAATATTTATATCCAATGAATAATCATACTCTGATTGATACTCATCCCAATCATAATATATTGAAAAATCATAGCAGTAGGCTTCCGCTGGATCATTGTCGTTCCATCTGCAGTTATCGTTATTTTGCCATCAGCATACTCACATTCTACCGTTTGATCGCTATAAGTCATCAACAATTTATCATTTTCTATTTTCCACTCTGATTGATCTGCCTCTGGTTCTTCCCCACTGTAGGACGTTATGGTTTCCATCTGACCGCCTTCTTTAATATCCACGGTCACTTCCATTCCCATTACTCCTGGATGAAACAAAATGTCTCCACCCATGGAAAGCTCATTTACATACCAGGTTCCAATAACATCCTTTTCTTCAAGTGCATAAGCATTCACGCTCATCAGGCCTGTCATTAAGACTCCAACTGTTCCAGCCACCCACAGTCTCATTTTTTTGTTCATAAAAACATCTCCCTTCTTGTTATTATCGTGTTTTTTGTTATTTTCATTATACGTGAATGCTTTCCTATTTGCACTAGCACTTCTGACAGTAACTGAACCGATCGGGTACATCGAATATTAAGTAACCGCCATATTGACTTGTCTGATTTTTCATCTGCTGCGCCTACGTCAGTCACCGTAGCCACCCAGAATTTAATCCACACAAGAAAAGCCTGTGATACCACCCTTTTTAGGCAGTATCGCAGGCTCACTTTACGCTACGACATAATAAACATTACATGTTTATATTACATGTTTATATTATATATTTATAATGCGGACTTGCCGCGGGTAATTCTTATTCCTCTGTTCCGTACAGAGTGATCAGCTTCTGCAGATACTCGTATCTTGCCTTAGCCTCGGACTGGTTCTTAGCGAACAGTCTGGCAGCTTTCTCTGGATTCTGACGCTGTAAGGAGTTGTAACGAACCTCACCGTTCAGGAATTCCTGATAATCTGTCATATCCGGTGCTTTGGAATCAAGGCTAAACTTGCTTCCCTCAGCAGCTGGGTTGAAGCGGAAGTTGTGCCAGTATCCACACTTAACAGCAAGCTCTTCCTCTGTCTGAGCTTTTGACATACCTTTCTTGATACCATGGTTGATACATGGAGCGTATGCGATGATAAGTGATGGTCCCGGATAAGCCTCTGCCTCTGCAATTGCTTTGATAGCCTGGTTGAAGTCAGCTCCCATAGATATCTGAGCAACATATACATAACCATAGCTCATTGCGATAGAAGCCATATCTTTCTTCTTGGTCTCTTTACCGCCAGCTGCGAACTGTGCGATCGCACCTGTAGGTGTAGACTTGGAAGACTGTCCGCCTGTGTTGGAGTAAACCTCTGTATCGAATACCATAACGTTGATGTCACGTCCGCTTGCGAGAACATGGTCAACACCACCGAATCCGATATCGTAAGCCCATCCGTCACCACCGAAGATCCACTGGGATTTCTTAGCAAGGAAGTCTTTCTGTGTAAGAATGTCTTTTGCTTTGTCGCATCCGCAAGCCTCAAGAGCTGCAACCAGTTTCTCTGTTGCTGCGCCGTTGGTAGCACCGCATGCGAAAGTATCCAGCCATTCCTGACCAGCAGCTTTAACGTCTGCATTGTCACCGTTAGCTACAACATCTTCAATTTTTGCTTTCAGGCCATCACGGATAGCTTTCTGAGCAAGAAGCATACCATAACCGAACTCAGCATTATCCTCAAATAAGGAGTTGCCCCATGCAGGACCCTGTCCCTTAGCATTTACGGTATATGGTGTAGAAGGTGAGGAGTTACCCCAGATAGAGGAGCATCCTGTAGCGTTTGCAATGTACATTCTGTCACCAAACAGCTGGGTGATCAGTTTTGCGTAAGGTGTCTCACCACATCCAGCACAAGCTCCTGAGAACTCAAGAAGCGGCTGTTTGAACTGGCTTCCCTTAACAGTTGTCTCTTTGAATTTAGCGATAACGTCTTCTTTAACCGGAAGAGTTACACCGTAATCGAAGTATTTCTGCTCTCCCATGTTTACTTCAAGGTTTTCCATAGCAAGTGCCTTAGCACCTTTCTTGCCTGGGCAGACGTTCGCACAGGAACCACATCCTGTACAGTCAAGAGCGGATACAGTCATTGTGAACTGATACTCATCTTTCATACCAGTCATTGGTAATGTCTTGATTCCCTCTGGAGCATTTGCAGCCTCTTCAGCTGTAAGAGCTACCGGACGGATAACTGCGTGCGGGCAGACATAAGCACATCTGTTACACTGGATACAGTTCTCCGGATTCCATACAGGGATATTTACAGCGATACCACGTTTCTCGTATGCAGCAGCACCGGATGGTGTAGTACCGTCAACATAATCTTTAAATGCAGATACAGGCAGTGTATTACCTTCCTGAGCATTAACCTTAGCCTGGATGTTGTTAACGAAATCAACAACTTCCTGACGTCCTTCTGTAGCGTGAGTCATATGAAGACCCTCGTCTGCAGCATCTTTCCAGCTCTCTGGAACCTGAATCTCAACAACCTGCTTAGCACCAGCATCGATAGCTGCCCAGTTCTTCTGAACAACATCATCACCTTTACGTCCGTATGTTGCTTTCGCAGCAGCTTTCATAAGCTCGATAGCCTGCTCCTCCGGAATGATTCCGGTAAGTTTGAAGAATGCGGACTGAAGGATTGTATTGATACGTGTTGGTCCCATGCCAGTCTCGATACCGATCTTAACACCGTCGATGGTGTAGAATTTGATACCGTGGTTAGCGATGAATGCCTTAACCTGTCCTGGAAGATGTTTCTCAAGACCTTCCATATCCCATGCACAGTTCAGAAGGAATGTACCGCCGTCAACCAGTTCCTGTACCATGTTATATTTGTTCACATAGGACGGATTGTGGCATGCTACAAAGTTTGCTTTGTGGATCAGGTAGGTAGATTTGATCGGTTTCTTACCAAAACGAAGGTGGGACATTGTAACACCACCGGACTTCTTGGAGTCATAATCAAAGTATGCCTGAGCGTACATATCTGTATTGTCACCGATGATCTTGATGGAGTTCTTGTTAGCACCTACAGTACCATCAGCACCAAGTCCCCAGAACTTACAGTTTGTTGTTCCCTCTGGAGTAGTTACAAGCGGAGCGCCTGTCTCAAGGGAAAGGTTTGTAACATCATCAACGATACCAAGAGTAAATTTCTCTTTCTCAGTATTGTCATAAACAGCTACGATCTGAGCCGGTGTTGTGTCCTTGGAACCAAGTCCGTAACGTCCGGTGAAGATCTTAACGCCGTCAAATTTGCTGTTCTTAAGTGCAGCAACAACATCAAGATACAGAGGCTCGCCCTGAGCTCCTGGCTCTTTTGTTCTGTCCAGAACTGTGATCTGTTTAACTGTCTCAGGAATAGCATCGATAAGAGCCTGTGCGCAGAATGGTCTGTAAAGACGAACTTTAACAACACCAACTTTTCTGCCAGCTGCCATTAAGTAGTCGATTGTCTCCTCGATGGTATCATTTACAGAACCCATAGCTACGATAACGTGCTCTGCATCTGCTGCTCCATAGTAGTTGAACAGCTTGTAATCAGTACCGATCTTAGCGTTAACTTTGTCCATGTACTCCTGTACGACTGCCGGAAGAGCATCGTAGTATGGGTTACATGCCTCTCTTGCCTGGAAGAAGATATCCGGGTTCTGAGCGGAGCCTCTCTGACATGGATGGTTCGGATTCAGTGCGTGATCACGGAATGCCTGAATAGCGTCCATATCTGCCATATCTTTCAGGTCTTCATAGTCCCATGTCTCAATCTTCTGGATCTCGTGAGATGTACGGAATCCGTCGAAGAAGTTAATGAACGGAACTTTTCCCTTGATTGCTGCAAGATGTGCTACCGGAGTAAGGTCCATAACTTCCTGTACGGAAGACTCACACAGCATTGCGCAACCAGTCTGACGACAGGCCATAACATCGGAATGATCTCCGAAAATGGAAAGTGCGTGGGAAGCAAGTGCACGAGCGGATACGTTGAATACACCCGGAAGCTGCTCACCAGCGATCTTGTAAAGGTTCGGGATCATCAGTAACAGACCCTGGGATGCTGTATAGGTAGTAGTAAGGGCACCAGCTGCAAGAGATCCGTGTACTGCACCAGCAGCACCAGCCTCAGACTGCATCTCTGTTACCTGTACTTCCTGTCCAAAGATGTTCTTTCTTCCCTGGGTTGCCCACTCGTCTGTAGCCTCAGCCATAACAGATGAAGGGGTGATCGGGTAAATTGCAGCTACATCAGAAAAAGCGTATGATGCATGAGCGGCTGCATGGTTACCATCCATGGTTTTCATCTTTCTTGCCATAGTTTGTTTTTCCTCCTTAAAGGTATGATGAAAATAATATTTCTAGACACAATGTGTCTAAAAGTCCATATGACATTATAGCATAATCTTCCAATGATGTCTATTTTGATTTTTGTATATTATCACATACAAAGATTACCAGTAAGCATAAAAAAAGCCAGCCAGATACTCCTTTATGGAGTCTGACCAGCTTTTTAGCATATTACATTTCCGGCATGAGAACTTCTTGAAGGGATTTTCTCTTAAGCATTTCCCACACCCCCTGCTGAATCTCACAGAGTTCTCTGTGCATGTAGCAAGGAAGATGATCTCCTTTTCCATCTGTTGGACACTCATAACCTGAAGCCATACATTCTATAATGAACAAATCCGGGTCAATAGCCTTATATACGTCAAACAGAGTCAGTTCACCAAGTGATTTATTCATGGCATATCCACCATGGACTCCGCGATATCCTTTCACAATACCGGCTTTCTGAAGTTTCTTTAGTATCTTATAGGCAAAGGGAGCGGTAATGGATTCCTTCTCGCAGATTTCATTAACGCTAAGGCGAGTTTCCCCTGACAGTGCCCGAAGAACTCTTGCTGCGTAATCGCACTCTCTTGTAATAAACATGTCTGTACCTTCTCCTTACTGGACACAAATCATACTGATTCTTATATTATGTCCCTTTTCTTCTCTTCTCCTCCCAGTATGTTCAAATTATAGCAATTTTCAACTTCTATTTCAATAGTTTTTTAATTTTTTTAACATTAATTTCACACTATTTTTAGTTATCGACTGTTTTTAGACGTTTATTTATTTCCAGGCAGATTTCTTCCGCTGTCCGATTGTCTGTTTTTATAACAAAGTCTGCAGCAGCTTCATACTTGGGACGCCTTGCCTCCATCAATTCTTTTATGTATTCCGGATTCATATTTTTTTCCAGAAGAGGTCTGTTGTGGCTGCCTTTCACTCTTTCGTAAACAGTCTCTGGTTCTGCTGTCAAAAGAACAATCGTTCCATTCTTCTTCATCTCATCTACATTGCACTGACGCATTACAGTTCCTCCGCCACACGATACTACGATATTATCCATGGCAGAAATTTTTTTTACAAGTTCGGTCTCCAGATTCCGAAAATATTCTTCCCCTTTTTTTTCAAAAATTTCTGGAATGCTCATTCCCTGTTCCTGAACAATCTGCTCATCCATCTCAATTTTGTCAAAACCGCATACCTCATGCAGGCAATTCAGGATCATACTTTTACCGGTTCCCATAAAACCGGTAAGATATATCTGTTTCTTCGGCATAATTTTTCCTCCAGTTGAATGCCAGGGAAGCAGCACCGTACACCACCTTTTAGAAAAAACTTCCGGTGCTTTTATTCATTCTGGCATTATATTCAGCCATTATAACAGCGGCTTTTTTTTTTGTAAAGTCTAAGGTTTTTGGGTTTTATAAGTTTTCTCCATGTTTCTGCTGTAAAACAGCCTTTAAACAAGAAATAATTGTTGCAAATTTGCCAGTTTACGATAAAATGAAAATCGGCTATACTTATCATTATATGTGTATTTATAAGGATAACGTTTTAATATAGGAGGAAAATATGATTTCAGCAAACAATATTACTTTGCGAGTTGGAAAGAAAGCTCTTTTCGAAGATGTTAATATCAAATTTACAGAAGGAAACTGCTACGGACTTATTGGCGCCAACGGTGCAGGAAAATCTACATTTCTGAAGATTCTTTCCGGTCAGCTGGAGCCTACCAAGGGCGACATTGTGATCACACCAGGACAACGTCTCTCTTTTTTACAGCAGGATCACTTCAAATATGATGCCTATACAGTTCTCGACACTGTAATTATGGGTAACCTTCGTCTCTATGAGATCATGAAAGAGAAGGAAGCCATTTACGCCAAGGAGGATTTTACCGACGAAGACGGAATCCGTGCCAGCGAGCTTGAAGGTGAATTCGCAGAGATGAACGGATGGGAAGCAGAATCCGATGCTGCTACTCTTCTGAACGGTCTTGGAATTGACACTGAATTCCACTATGCACAGATGGCTGACCTGACCGGTAGCATGAAGGTCAAGGTTCTTCTTGCACAGGCACTTTTCGGAAATCCTGACATTCTGCTGCTGGATGAGCCTACCAACCATCTGGATCTTCCCGCGATTGAGTGGCTTGAAGAATTCCTGATCAATTTTGATAATACTGTTATCGTGGTATCCCATGACCGTTACTTCCTGAACAAGGTTTGTACACAGACTGCTGATATTGATTATGGCAAAATTCAGCTGTACGCTGGTAACTATGATTTCTGGTATGAATCCAGCCAGCTTCTGATCAAGCAGATGAAAGAAGCAAATAAGAAAAAAGAAGAGAAGATCAAAGAGCTCCAGGAATTTATTTCCCGATTCAGTGCTAACGCTTCCAAGTCCAAGCAGGCAACCTCCCGTAAGAGAGCCCTTGAGAAAATCCAGCTGGATGACATGCGTCCTTCCAGCCGTAAATATCCATACATTGATTTCCGCCCGAACCGTGAAATTGGAAATGAAGTTCTCATGGTCGAAAATCTTTCCAAAACAATTGATGGCGTGAAGGTTCTGGATAACATTTCCTTCACTCTTGGACGTGAGGACAAGGTTGCTTTCGTTGGTGCCAATGAGCAGGCGATCACTACTTTCTTCAAGATCATCACTGGAGAAATGGAACCGGATGAAGGTAATTACAAATGGGGAATCACTACCACCCAGGCTTATTTTCCCAAAGACAATACTCAGGAATTCGATAACGATCTTACGATCACAGACTGGCTGACACAGTATTCTGAGATTAAGGATGCCACTTATGTACGTGGTTTCCTTGGACGTATGCTCTTCCCTGGTGAGGATGGTGTGAAACGTGTCCGCGTACTTTCCGGTGGTGAGAAGGTTCGCTGCCTTCTTTCCAAAATGATGATTTCCGGTGCCAACATCCTGATTCTGGATGAGCCTACCAACCATCTGGACATGGAGTCCATCACTGCATTGAACAATGGTCTGATCAAGTTCCCGGGGGTAATTCTTTTCACCTCTCATGATCATCAGTTTGTTCAGACAACTGCAAACCGCATCATGGAAATTCTTCCAAATGGTACTATGATTGACAAGATCACTACTTATGACGAATATCTTGCAAGTGATGAGATGGCTAAAAAGCGCCATGTCTTTGAGATTACTGAGGAAGACGCTCAGGATAATTAAAACGCGTTTGAAAAGTCTTTCCGCAAGATGTACGACACAGATTTTCCAAACACATTCTTAAAAAGCTCCTCCTGCCAAATCAACTGACAGGAGGAGCTTTTCGTAGATATTGCTATTTACTTTTCTAGAGCGTATTTGAAAAAGAGTTCAGGGTTTATTTACTGTTTCCTGCATATCCGCTTACCGTAATATAATCAGACGGATAGTAATACGTCACATTGCCTTTCTTCGTGGTCAGAACACCTGTATAGGATCTTCCGGCAGAGCTCTGTGGAATCAGCATAAAATGATACTTGGTTCTTCCATTGGTAGTCAGATATTTTCTCTTATAGAGTTTGCCGCCCTTCTTATTGGTGTAGCGTCTGAATGCCACATACTTGGACTTGAAGCTGTAATTTTCATAAGAGGTTGTATTCAATCTACGATTAATGTTAGCGCCCTTCTTAGCTGCAACAATTAATGGTAAAGTAGAAAGATTGCTTCCGGTTCTTGTCATCTTGATCCACTGACCTTTCTTGATGGTCCTTGTGTTCTTCAGTGGACTATGGCTGGAGCTCTGGTATGCTGCTGTAAGCTTGCTCTTAGCATTCGGTGAGGTAATTTTCACGCTAAGCTTCACAGAACCTGATGTAACCTTAAGGCAGGCGATCATTCCCTGATTGGAAGAGGTGCTGCTCTTAATGTATGTGTTGTTAATGATCTGGCCGGAATCTGTTCTGGCGCCCTTCAAAGCTTCTGCTTCTCCGCCATATGCATATACAATATCATATCTGGTGCCGGAACTCTGCGGCTGAATGCGGTAACTGTAATTCGTAATCGCATTTGACTGAATATTGGTATTCAATAAATGAATACATCTGCCTGCTTTTACTGTGATCGGTTTAAACGATTTAGTTGCCGCTGATACCGGCAAGGTACAAAGCATGGTCATAGCAGCCGCTGCGACCCCGATCAATAGTTTCTTAAACTTCTTTCCTTCTCTCATAAATCCTCCTTGCTGCTCGTCTGGCGAGCTTAATATTATACATTTGCTGGTGGCTTTTGCTTACCGAACCCTTATCAGGAACACTTTATCATTTGTTTCTGATTCGCACTGCCGACTGTGCCAGAGTGTGTTTGAAAAAGGCATTTGACATATAGCAGCATGCAGTGTTTTCTTTATAAATATTTTAGCATATTTCGCTTTGTTTTCTGTAAAATATATGTTTCTTACTCTTCTGCTGTGATTGCAGCCAGTTTGCCGCCTGTCACTTTCAGAAGATCCGCTACCGGCACTTTCAAGGTCAGGCCGATTCTCCCCCCGCTTACATAAATTTCCTGAAAATTTCCTGCCGAAGCATCAAAAACCGTGGGAAAAGGTTTCTTCATTCCAATAGGGCTGCAGCCACCGCGAACATAGCCTGTGATCTTCGTAATATCTTTCACATGGATCATATCAACTGCCTTCTCTCCTACTGCTTTGGCAGCTGCCTTACGATCCACTTCTTTCTCAATCGGAACTACAAATACATAATATCCGCCGCTTTTCCCTTCCATCACAAGCGTTTTAAAGGACTGCTCATAAGGTGCTCCTGTAATATCCGCACAATGGATTCCATCAATAAATTCATCACATTCATAAGCAAGTGTTTCATACTTTACCTTCTGTCTGTCCAGCATTCGCATTGCATTTGTCTTTGCTTCTTTTGCCATTTCGGGTCAACCTCCTGTAATGTATTGGCATAGTAAAGTTTTACCATAGAATTATGTTTTCGTCAATGGAATCTGTCGGGCTGATTTTGCCCCAGAAAAAAAGGAGGGCCAGGACTTATCAAAAAGTCCTGGCAAGTATGAAAAAGAAAATATGATCTATACGATTAAAAAGGTTATCGCCTTTGTTTGATTATTAATATACCTGGAATCTGTGATGAAATTGTGAGGGAGATTTGATGGGTTTGTGAAAATTTCTGTGAGTAGAAGTCAAATTTTAGCACCCACATTATATATTATGCATTCAGAATTTCACCCACATTTTGCCCATACGGAATTACTTATGTGAACAGGACGTGGGCAGGGTCTGCGTGTTGACTTTGCGGATAAAAAATGAGCACCCTGTATTTTGTACAGAATGCCCAATTTCATTGCTACATAGCAATTATAGTTTATTCAATTATTAGAACTTACCAGCCTTAGCAGCTTCCTCAACAGAAACAGCTACAGCAACAGTAGCACCAACCATCGGGTTGTTACCCATTCCGATAAGACCCATCATCTCAACGTGAGCCGGTACGGAAGAGGATCCAGCGAACTGTGCATCAGAGTGCATACGTCCCATAGTATCTGTCATACCGTAGGAAGCAGGACCTGCTGCCATGTTGTCTGGGTGAAGAGTACGTCCTGTACCACCGCCGGAAGCAACGGAGAAGTATTTTTTACCCTGCTCGATACATTCTTTCTTGTATGTACCTGCAACCGGATGCTGGAAACGAGTCGGGTTAGTGGAGTTACCAGTGATGGAAACACCAACGTTCTCGTGATGCATGATAGCAACACCTTCCTGAACATCATCTGCACCGTAGCATTTTACAGTAGCACGAAGTCCGTTTGAATATGGCTTCTCATAGATTACGTTTAATTTAGCTTCTTTGTAATCGTATTTTGTCTCAACAAATGTGAATCCGTTGATACGGGAAATGATCTGGGCAGCATCTTTTCCAAGTCCGTTCAGGATAACACGTAATGGTTTCTGACGTACTTTGTTTGCTTTCTCAGCGATACCGATAGCACCCTCAGCAGCTGCGAAAGACTCATGTCCTGCTAAGAAACAGAAGCACTCTGTCTCTTCCTCAAGGAGCATTTTACCAAGATTTCCATGTCCAAGACCTACTTTTCTGTGGTCAGCAACAGATCCAGGAATACAGAAAGCCTGAAGTCCTTCTCCGATAGCTGCAGCAGCGTCAGCAGCTCTCTTGCAGCCTTTCTTGATCGCGATTGCAGCACCTACTGTGTAAGCCCATGCAGCATTCTCAAAGCAGATCGGCTGAATTTTCTTAACCTGGTCATATACATCAAGACCAGCGTCTTTTGTGATTTTCTCAGCTTCTTCGATAGAGCTGATTCCATAGCTATTTAATACAGAATTGATCTGAGCAATTCTTCTCTCATATCCTTCAAATAATGCCATTTCTGTTCGTCTCCTTTCGCTTGTGGCTTACTCTTTTCTTGGGTCAATAATCTTAACAGCATCAGCTACACGGCCATACTGACCTTTTGCCTTCTCCCATGCAGTGTTAGGATCATCACCTTTTTTGATAAAGTCAGTCATTTTTCCAAGAGAAACGAACTGATATCCGATTACTTCGTTGTCTTCGTCAAGAGCAATACCTGTTACATAGCCCTCTGCCATTTCCAGGTAACGAACTCCTTTTTCCTTGGTAGCGTACATTGTACCAACCTGGGAACGAAGGCCTTTACCAAGGTCCTCAAGACCTGCACCAACAGCAAGACCGTCATCAGAGAAAGCACTCTGAGTACGTCCGTAAACGATCTGAAGGAACAGTTCTCTCATTGCTGTATTGATTGCATCACAGACAAGGTCTGTATTTAATGCTTCAAGAATTGTCTTACCCTGAAGAACCTCTGCTGCCATAGCTGCAGAATGTGTCATACCGGAGCATCCGATTGTCTCAATAAGGGCTTCCTCGATTACACCATTCTTAACATTTAAGGACAGTTTACAGGCACCCTGCTGAGGAGCACACCAGCCTACACCATGTGTAAAACCAGAGATATCTTCAATTTTCTTTGCATGGACCCACTGGCCTTCTTCCGGGATCGGAGCTGGCTCATGTTTTGCACCCTTAGCTACTGGGCACATGTTTTCAACTTCAGTAGTGTAAATCATTTTAAGACTCCTTTCAGTGTTGATTACTTAATCGTTGTTAAAGACCTAACAACCTAGTGTTATTTTCTCACAAAATTCTTCATTCGTCTAGTCATATTTTGCAAAATTTACGAAAAAATTGTCGGTACCATTTATTGGACTTGTCTTGTAGAAATTTTATTTTCATGATAAACTACATAAGAACATTCCGATCACAGCTGCTGCCCGGAACTTTCATAGCCAAAAGTATCCAGCAATACTCTATATTCAGAACAGGAGGACTTACATAGATATGTCATTGCAAACTTCAACTTCTTTTATGCCCGAAAAACTGAGAATCCTAAGCGGAAGTGCCCTGAAGATGCTGGCTATGGCGATTATGCTGATCGACCATACCGCTTCTTTCCTTCTGCGTCACTACCCGCCAGCCATTGCGCCCTGGTTTCAAATAGGCAGCACCACTTATTCCCTATACCGGGTAATGCGTGACGTGGGGCGTGCAGCTTTCCCTATTTTCTGTTTCCTGCTTGTGGAAGGGTTTCTTCACACCCACAACCGCTTTAAATACGGAAGAAATCTTCTGATTTTCGCCTGTATTTCTGAAATTCCATGGAATTTTGCACAAAATGGCACTCTGCTGTATCCAGATAAGCAGAACGTTTTTTTCACCTTATTTCTGGGATATCTTGCATTCTGCCTGGTCGAACGCTTTGAAAAAAATGCTTCCATGCAGCTTTTCTGCATGTTGTTGCTTCTTGCAGTCTCCTATTTTCTCAAAGCAGATTACGGATATAAAGGCTTTGTATTTCTCCTGATCATGTACTGGCTGCATCAGCACAAATCTGCACAGGCAGTTATTGGAAGCTGCTGGCTGATCTATGAATGGAAGGCTTGCTTTGCTTTTATTCCTTTGAATATGTACAATGAAAAACGGGGATTTATTCAGGGGAAATGGGTAAAATACCTCTTCTATGCTTTTTATCCGGTACATATTGCTATACTGACCGTAATCCGCAAGATGTGGTTTGGAATTTAGAACAGCTATGATATAAAAATCATTTATGGACATGTCCAGAAAAAACGGCTTGACAGAATTCATTTTCTGCCAAGCCATTTTATTATACTAGAGCCTGTTTGAAAAATCATTCCCGCAATCTGCACGCCCCACTTTGCGGGAGATTTCACCCGAATTCGGTTGCCGTAGCCCGCTACGGCGCCCTCATCCGGGCGAAATCTCCCACAAATTGTGACGCACATCTTGCAGAAAGCCTTTTTCAAACACGCTCTAGTCTAATTCTTTGTTACAATCTCGTCTTTATTCTTATAAATGCTGTTTGCCGGAACGCATCCACGTACTGGAGAAAGCGGATAAATGTTAGTGTTTCTTCCAATCACAGTTCCCGGATTCAGAACCGAACCACAGCCAACTTCTACATGATCTGCCAGCATGGCACCAAACTTCTTAAGTCCTGTCTCAATCTTCTCCTCGCCGTCTTTTACAACAACCAATTTCTTGTCTGACTTTACATTGGAGCAGATGGAACCTGCACCCATATGGGATTTGTAACCCAGTACAGCGTCTCCTACATAATTGTAATGGGGAACCTGCACATTGTTAAAAAGGACTACATTCTTAAGCTCTGTGGAGTTTCCCACTACACAGCCCTCTCCTACAAGAGCTTTGCCGCGGATAAATGCACAGTGGCGCACTTCTGTATTCTTGCCGATGATGGCTGGTCCGTTAATGCAGGCGGTAGGTGCAACCTTGGCAGATTTCGCAATCCAGATATCCCCCTCCAGATAGTCATATTCATCTGGATCCAATGTTTTTCCCAATTTCACAATGAAATCACCAATCTCCGGAAGAACTTCCCACGGATAGGTTTTCCCCTGGAAAAGCTCTCCTGCGATGGTCTGGGTCATATCCAGCATGTTTGCGATGGTAAAATCTTTTAACATAATACATCCTCCTCATATAAATCTAATTTAATGATACCAGTGTCAAAAGGTCAAAAAGCTGTTCGTGCTTGCACGATAAGGCTTTTGAACTTGGGACACGCCAAATATGAGAAAGTAGCGATTTACGCAGTAAATCAGCGGATTTCGAATATTTGGAGGATTGCGGGAGCAGCGTAGCTGCGTAGCAATCCGGGTATCAAATGAGTGTCAAAAGACCTTTTGACACTCATATCATTTAATGAATGATTTCCTTTATTCCCCAATCTGTATCAGAGCGTGTTCTGCCTTTTTTTCATAGCAGTTTCCCGCTCCGGCTTCTTATAAAACTGCGCAGCTGCATCAAAAAACTGCCTCAGCGCATACTGAAAATGACTGTCCTCCACCTGTTTGGTACGAATCCTTACAAAGTGCTCCAGCTTATCCATATATTCCTGCTCTGTAATAGATCCCTCTGCTACATAGGTAAGTCCCTTCTCCCAGCTGGCAGTCAGTTCCGGGTTCAGAAGCTGACGGATAGAACAGTTTACCACATCATAAATCATTTCCCCCTGAAGGGTAGGTGTGATCACCTGGGTTTTCTTATTCAGAGACAGATATCTGATATTAAACAGCTTCTTCAAAATCTCTGCTCTGGTGGCGCTGGTACCAATTCCGCTTCCCTTGATCTGTGAACGAAGATCCTCATCCTCGATCAGCTGGCCTGCATTCTCCATTGCCAGGATCATAGAACCGGAATTGTATCGTTTCGGTGGAGATGTCTCTCCTTCCTTGATACCAAGACCATTTATGTTTAGTATATCACCCTTTTTCAGTTTCTGCAATGCAGCTAACAAAGCTTCGTCGCAGGAAACCTCACCTTCTCCTTCACTTTCGGGAGTTTTTCCGGAAGCTTCTGCCATACTCTTTTTTGCAAAAGAATTTGCAGCAATCTTCAGATACCCTTCACTAAGCAAAACTTTAAAAGAAGAAAAGAAAGATTCATTCTCCATTTTCGTCACAAGGCTTACCTTCTGATAAACAGCCGGTGGATAAAAAATGCTTAAAAATCGTCTCACAATCGTCTCATACACCCGCTGTGCCGTCAGAGAAAGTCCCTTTAGTGCGCCAAGTCCCTGGCCAGTAGGAATAATAGCATAATGGTCTGTAATCTGTTTGTCATTGGTGTAACGTGTCTTCGCGATATTTTTATATGCGCCAAGCTCTAACGCACCTTGCGCAGCTTCCCCGGCCTGAGGATAATTCCGAAGCCCGGAAATATTCTTATAAATCTCCTTTGCCACAGCTGTCGATAAAACTCTGGCATCTGTTCTGGGATATGTGACCAGTTTCTTTTCATAAAGATCCTGCACAATGGAAAGAGTCTCATCCGGACTGATCTTGAACAGTTTGGAACAGACATTCTGAAGCTCTGCCAGATTAAACAGAAGAGGCGGATTCTTATTTTCCTTCTTTCGCTCAATCTTCTCCACCGTACATATAAGAGGCTGCTGTGTACTTAATTCACAGATCAGCTTCTGGGCATCTTCTTTTTTCTTAAAACCATTTTCTTTATATAAAACAGGGGACTGGAAATAGCGGCTGCCTTCTACAGCTCTCCACTCTCCTTCAAAGCTTTCTCCTTCAAGAGCAATGCTGCTCACAACTCTGTAAAAAGGTGTTTTCACAAATGCGCGGATTTCCCGCTCGCGGCGAACTACCATCCCAAGGACACAGGTCATAACCCGTCCAACGGAAATTGCCTGGTATTTGCCTCCAAGATAATTGGTTACGCTGTTTCCATAACGCAAAGTCAGTACACGTGAGAAATTAATTCCCATCAGATAATCTTCTTTTGCCCGAAGATAGGCGGCTGCGGCAAGGTTATCATATTCTGAGATGTCCTTTGCCTCACGGATTCCCCGAAGAATCTCTTCTTCAGTCTGGGAGTCGATCCACACACGCTTCTGCGTCCTGTCCTTCACTCCCGCCATCTGTGCTACCAGGCGGTAAATATATTCACCTTCACGCCCGGAGTCGGTACACACATAAATGGTATCAATATCAGGTCTGTTTAAAAGCCCTTTCACGATCTGGAACTGTTTTTCCACGCCAGGTATCACTTCGTATTTAAAATCATGCGGCAAAAAAGGCAGGGTATCTAAACTCCACCTTTTGTATTTCATATCATATTTCTCAGGATAGCTCATGGTGACCAGATGTCCCACACACCAGGTCACCACGCAGGTATCAGACTCGATATAGCCATCCCGTCTTTGTCCGCCAGATTTTAAAGCTTTCGCAAATTCCTGAGCCACGCTGGGCTTCTCTGCTATGTATAAAGCTTTTGACATATTATTTATCTGCGCTCATCTTTCTTAATGGCCATGCCAGTAAAAGAGCACCTCCCACCATATTTCCAATGGTTACGATCAGCATACTCTTCAGCATGAGACCAACGGAAAGGCCATCTACCAGACCAAGGCTTACTACAAAAATTCCCATGTTTGCAATGCAGTGCTCAAATCCGCTGAAAACGAATGCAGAGATACACATTACGATCATAAGGAATTTACCGGTTTCACTTTTCAGCTTAATTCCGCAGAGTACACCAAGACATACGAAGAAGTTACACAAAATTGCACGCATGAACATCTGTCCCATAGGGATCGTCAGCTTGTTGTTAATAAAGCCTGCGAAATAATCTGCTGAGCCGGATGCACCTGCTCCTACAAAAAGAAGTGCCATAATTGCACATCCAACGAAATTGCCAAGGTAGCTTACCAGCCATACCTTGCCTGCATCCCCCCAGGATACACTCTTGTCGAAAGCGCCGAATGCCATTACCATGTTATTACCGGTAAACAGCTCGCCGCCAACCAGGCTGATCAGAAGAACAGCAATGGAGAACACTACAGCTCCAAGAAACTTGCCCCAGGCAGGATCTGATCCTGAAAATACACTTCCTATAACATTGCTGTAAATAACTGCCACATCAATAAAGAAACCAGCCATTACAGCCCGAAGAAAGTACTTCAGGAAATTGCCGTTCAGCAGCCCGATTTTGTTTTTGGCTGCGTTTGAAAGTTTTTGCACATCTTCATAGTTCATAAAAAACACCTCCGTATTGTTTTTTACAATTATAACACTTTGATGTATTTTTCACAATAGAAGTTGATAATTTTTTATCAATTAGGAACTATTTCACAAAAACGAGATGTTTCTTTTGTAAATTAATTACCCGTCCAATCACAGCACAGGGAAGCGACAGAGAAGACAGTCGACTAATTGCCCTGTCCGCATCCTGAGAATCTATACTCAGGAGAAGCCCTCCGGAAGTCTGCGGGTCAAATACTATATCCTCACGGGCAGCAAGCTCTGCTTCATTTATGATGGTTTCACTTCTGCCTGTTTCATTTTCCACAGCTTCACACCTGGTCTTTTCCAGCCAGAAATTCTCACTGCTTTCCCCACTGTGATTCTTCCATGAAAACTCGCACTCTCCCCCTGCAAATTCCCGATTGCGGTATGCACCTGCAGGAATAAATCCCATAGAAGCATAGTCAAGTGCTCCTTTCATAATCGGCAGGGAACCAAGAGAAATACAAAGGGTCTTCCCACTTCCCTTCGCCATTTCCAGGGCATGTCCGGCAAGACCAAAACCTGTTACATCCGTGCAGGCATGAATCTGCAGATCTGCCACTTTATCTCTGGCATACCTGTTCAAAGTCGCCATCACAGAAGCTGCATAGGCAGTCTCTTCCTCAGATGCCATCTCTCCTTTCACTGCAGTAGAAAGAATTCCGGTTCCAAGAGGCTTGGTAAGGATCAGAACATCTCCGGTCTCTGCTCCAATATTTTTCCACATTGAGGCAGGATTTACAAATCCGGTAACGCACAAGCCATATTTCGGCTCATCGTCCTGAATCGTGTGTCCTCCCGCAAGAGAAGCACCAGCCTCCATTACCTTGTCTGCACCTCCCCGCAGAATCTCGCCCAGAATCTCCGGATCAAGACAATTAGGAAAGGCTGCAATATTCAATGCCAGCTTAGGCTCTCCACCCATAGCATACACATCACTTAACGCATTTGCCGCTGCGATCTGTCCGAAAGTATAAGGATCGTCCACGATCGGTGTAAAAAAATCCACGGTCTGGATCATGGCCAGATCATCAGATATACGATATACAGCAGCATCGTCGGAAGATTCCGTTCCGACCAGTAAATTCGAATCATAAAACTTCGGCAGCTTACCCAGAACCTGGGCAAGGGTCCCCGGACCTACTTTCGCCGCTCAGCCAGATGTATGAGAATACTGGGTAAGGCGGATTCGCTCTCTGTCGCTCATGGACTCACCTCCTGTCAGTTCTAGAGCGTGTTTGAAAAAGGCTTTCTGCAAGATGTGCGTCACAATTTGTGGGAAATTTTGCCCGGATGAGGGCGCCGTAGCGGGCTACGGCAATCGAATTCGGGTGAAATCTCCCGCAAAGTGGGGCGTGCATATTGCGGGAATGATTTTTCAAACAGGCTCTAACGTGCTATCTATTTTAACATGAATCTCCCCTATCGTAAACGGTCAGTTTTTTATTTTAGTTGTTTATCTGTTACTATTCTTGAAAAAGGTGCAAGATGTACGTCACAATTTGCGGGAGATTTCGACTGGATGAATGCGCCGTAACGGGCTACGGCAGACGAATTCGAGTGAAATCTACCACAAAGTGGGGCGTGCTGATTGCCGACTATCCCCAAAAAGGGAGAATGCCACCACATCCGGCAGCATTCTCCCTGCATTTATTCACTCTTCAATTTATTTCGCCTGGATATATCCCTGCGCCTTCAATGTCTCTGCGCAAAGAACAGCACCACCTGCAGCACCTCTTACAGTGTTGTGGGAAAGTCCAATGAACTTCCAATCGTAAACAGTATCCTCGCGAAGTCTTCCGATTGATACGCCCATTCCGTTCTCGAAGTTCACATCCTCTGTAACCTGTGGACGATTATCCTCCTCAAGATACTGAATGAACTGCTTCGGTGCGCTTGGAAGATTCAGTTCCTGAGGAACTCCCTTGAACTCTACAAGTGCTTTTACAAGCTGCTCTTTCGTAGGTTTCTTTCTGAATTTTACAAATGCAGCTGCAGTGTGGCCATTCAGGATCGGCACACGAACGCACTGACATGTGATAACAGGCTCTTTCGCCGGAACAATCACGCCGTCCTCAACTTTACCCCAGATACGAAGTGGCTCTTTCTCGCTCTTTTCTTCCTCGCCACCAATATATGGAATGATGTTATGCTCCATTTCCGGCCAGTCCTTAAATGTTTTTCCAGCTCCGGAAATTGCCTGATATGTAGTAGCAACTACTTCATATGGCTCAAATTCTTTCCATGCAGTAAGTGCAGGTGCATAGCTCTGAATAGAACAGTTTGGCTTAACAGCGATGAAACCTCTCTTTGTTCCCAGACGCTCTTTCTGATGTTTGATAACTTCGAAATGCTCTGGATTGATTTCCGGAATTACCATCGGCACATCAGGTGTCCATCTGTGAGCGCTGTTGTTGGAAACAACTGGTGTCTCAGTCTTGGCATATGCTTCCTCGATGGCTTTAATCTCGTCCTTGGACATATCTACAGCAGAGAATACAAAGTCAACAGTTGACGCAACCTTCTCTACCTCATTTACATTCATAACAACAAGCTTTTTCACTGCTTCCGGCATTGGAGTATCCATTTTCCATCTGCCTCCTACAGCGTCCTCGTAAGTCTTTCCAGCACTTCTCGGGCTTGCTGCAACAGTTACAACTTCAAACCATGGATGATTCTCTAACAGGGAAATAAATCTCTGACCCACCATTCCGGTAGCACCTAAAATACCAACTCTAAGCTTTTCACTCATAATATTCTCTCCTCATTCTTTCCTCTGCGTACATGTGTATTTCTATGACATACTATACCATGTTCTGAGAAAATGCAAGTACTTTCTTAAATTTTATCATATTAAAGCAATAAATTTATCTGATTTACCAAAAAAATCCTGTAAAACAAGATTCTTTCGTTACTTTCCACCGAACTGCCCAGAGCATGTTTAAAAAAGGCTTTCTGCAAGATGTGTCCTCTTTTCAGTTCTCTTCCAGATACTTTTTATTTCCTGCAATTACCTGCTCCATCACATCCGGACCGGGAGCTCCAAGAGTCATACGTTTCTCCACACAGGTCTTCATGCTGATAGCTTCATAAATATCCTGCTCAAACACAGGGCTGATTTCTTTATACTCCTCAAGGGACAGTTCATCCAGGGAAATTCCCTTGTCAATACATTTCAGAACCAGCTGTCCAACGATTCCATGCGCATCACGGAAAGGCACGCCATGATTTACCAGGTAATCTGCAGCATCAGTAGCATTGGTAAAGCCATTCTTTGCACTTGCTTCCATGTTCGCCTTATTAAACTGCATGGTGGATACCATGCCGGTAAAAAGAGCCAGACAACCTTTCACAGTATCAATAGCGTCAAACGTAAGTTCCTTATCCTCCTGCATATCCTTATTGTATGCCAGCGGAATTCCCTTCATAGTAGTAAGAATGGATGTCAGCGCTCCATAAACACGTCCTGTTTTTCCTCTTACCAGCTCAGCAATATCCGGGTTCTTCTTCTGAGGCATAATACTGCTTCCGGTACTGTATGCATCATCGATTTCCACAAAACGGTACTCATTGGAATTCCAGAGAATAATCTCCTCGGAAAAACGGCTGAGATGCATCATAACCGTAGAAAGTGCAGACAACAGTTCAATCACATAATCTCTGTCAGATACAGAGTCCATGCTGTTTCTGGTTGGCTCATCAAAGTCCAGAAGCTGTGCAGTGTATTCTCTGTCCAGCGGATAGGTAGTTCCTGCAAGAGCTCCCGCGCCAAGAGGACAGGTGTTCATTCTCTTTCGGATATCAAACAGACGGCCTCTGTCACGGCGGAACATTTCAAAATATGCTCCCACGTGATGCGCCAGCGTAACTGGCTGGGCTTTCTGGAGATGGGTAAAGCCGGGCATATACGTATGCACATTCTCTTCCATGATCTTCTGAAGAGCCTCGAGCAGTGATTTTACTTCCTGGTCAATCTCATCGATCTCATCACGCACATAAAGCTTCATGTCCAGTGCAACCTGGTCATTACGGCTTCTTCCCGTGTGAAGCTTCTTACCCGGATTCCCAATACGGTCGATCAGGTTTGCCTCTACAAAGCTGTGGATATCCTCATATTCTGATGTGATTGCAAGTCTGCCAGCTTTCACATCTGCCAGGATTCCCTCCAGTCCTTCTAATATCTGATCTCTCTCTTTCTCTGTCAGAATCCCCTGTTTTGCAAGCATCTTTACATGTGCCTTGCTGCCACGGATGTCCTGTTCATAAAATTTCTGGTCAAATGAAATGGATGCATTAAAATTATAAACCAGTTTATCGGTTTCCTTAGTGAAGCGTCCGCCCCAAAGCTGTGCCATAATATTTTCCCTCATTTCCTGCAAAGTTCCACGAATTTTTCAATATTTTTATTCCAAAAGCAAGATGCTTAAGAATTTTACAGAAATACACTTTGAAGTATTATAGGAACCTTACAAATTCTTTCTAACTTTACTACAATCAAGTGCTAGTTTATCACACTTTCTGCTAATTGCAAAGAGTCTTTCATTATGATTTTCGCTATACATTACTGCATCAAACCGTTTTGCAATGCACAAAATTCATGCAAGTGCATGACTCTGCACTATTGTTTGCAAAATATCAGATGGTTTCACTGACAGTCCATGCAGCTCTGTTGTTTCTGCTTTTCCCGCTCCATGCTCTCCCGCTTAGAAAACACACACCCGCAATAATTCTGCCGATACAGCCCATATTCATGGGAAAGTTCTATAGACCGCTTATATCCGTTCTTTTTCTTGAAATCAGACGGAAGATGCTCCACTTTATAGATTTGTGCAAGTTCCTGGCCTATCTCATTGATCTTTCCCGCATTTTTTAAAGGACTGATGGAAAGTGTGGTGGTAAAATAATCATATCCGCCCTCCTGAGCCAGCTTTGCTGCTGCCTCCATTCGAAGCCGATAACATTTGAAACACCGTTCTCCTCCCTCCGGTACATCCTCCAGCCCTTTTGCCATGGCATAAAAATCCTCTGGTCTATACGCGCCTTCCACCAGATCGACTGGATGAAGAAACTCCATCTCGCTGATCAGCCTGCGGATTTCTGCCACCCGCTTCTCATATTCCTCCTTGGGAGAAATATTGGGATTATAAAAAAATACTGTAACAGAAAAAAACCTGGAAAGATATTCCAGGACATAACTGCTGCAGGGCGCACAGCATGCATGAAGAAAAAGTCTGGGAACCTTTCCTTCTTTCTCATGCTGTTCGATTAATTTTTCAAGCTCTTTTTGGTAATTTACATTTGCCAATTCTCTCACCCATTCTTACAATCGTTTCATATCCATTTTCAGAATTCTCTATCAAATCAGAATCCAGCCTTACCTTTCCATGCTGAAGAAGCAGGACAATGGTAGAACCTCCGAATTCAAAATAACCTTTTTCTTCACCCTTTTTCACTTCACAGGCACCAGGTTTCAGATTGGTAATTTTCCCCACCATCATAGCTCCGACTTCCATCATAGCAATGGTTCCAAACTGCTCTGTTTTTAACAGGCAATACTCTCTGGTATTCTCATGATAAATCTGGCATACGTCATTAGCAGCAGGATTTACCGTATGAAAAACACCGGGGATCTTTACATCCGGAGATTTCTCTCCATCTGCCACATAGCAGTAATGGTGATAATCATCGACTGTCAGCCTGAGGATCACTGCATAACCGCCAAGATACCGCTTTGCCAGCTTTTTATTCTTCAGCAGGCGTTCCAGAGTATACAGAGTATCTTTTATATAAAATCTGGAATCACTGCCAATACGGCTCACGGTAACCTTTCCGTCACAAGGACTGACCAGTACGCTGTCATCCGCTGCTACAGGCCGCTGCCCCTCTTTAAGCCTGCGGGTAAAAAAGTCGTTATAGGAAGCAAACTCCTGTCTGGTGCAGCTGGAAAGATCAATGTGATTGCGCTCCACAAATCCAGGAATCATCCTCGCAGAAAGCCTGGTATTCAAAAACCAGCCGCCCAGTCTGGTAACAAAAGGCTGTATTATGATCTTCAGGCAAAGACGTCCGCCCCAGTCATTATACAGATGGCGCAAAAATTTATCCTGTCTGTTCTCCTCTATTGTGATGTTGCCTTTTCTGTCTATATATTTCATAATACCTCCCCTGCATTTGCTATAAAAGTTCCCGATGGCATCCACAAATGAGCCATGCCTGCATAAGCGAATTCATGGATATCGTCTGGCGACAGCCCGGATTACGAATGCAGCCGGCAGCTGCAGGAGCGCAACAGGCGCCAGACAGCTGACTTTCATATATGGTGAATATCCGTTTTATAACAGATGAAACATCATGGAAAGCGCCAGTGCCACAAGGGCAACCAGAAGGATCACCATTGGATTCTGAGGTTTTTTCACCTTAAAATCACTGATAAACAGCACTCCGACTACTACCACTGCCACATGGATCACCAGAAGGAAATTTTTCCCGCATCCTCTTCTCAGCAGATAAAGGAACGGAAGGATGATCGCCATCGAAGTGATTGGCAGACCTTGGTAATAGTGACGAAGCTCGGAGGTCTCGTTCTGTCTCTTCTCTTCCATTACGTTAAAGTAACCCAGACGGATTACAGAAGCTACACAATACAGGCAGAGAATGATCACACCCGGAATATGGTTCATTCCCAGACAATAACAGATCATTGCCGGAAACACACCAAAACATACCACATCACACAGGGAATCGATCTGAATTCCAAATTTCTTCTCATCCTCTGTACGGTTCTTCTTTGTACGGGCGATTTTCCCGTCAAACATATCACAAAGTCCGGACAGTGCCAGACACAAAATTGCAACTTTGAAGTCTCCCTCCAGTGCTCTTGTCATTCCAAATACGGAAACAGCGAGACTGATGTATGTAAGCACCACCGTATAATCATAAAATCCAAGCATATCCTGTTTCTCCTTTTTCAAACGTTCTTCCTTCATTGCAGTTAATTACATCCTTTGTATCTCTTCGTTTTTCCTTCCAATGGTAAGATGTGCCACACAGGTCATAAGTGCACTGATCAGCATCTGTCCGTAATAGGAAATCCCACGGCTGAGCAGCATAGATGGCAGCAAAAGCGGTCCAAATACGGGCACAAACATCACCATATATAATGTCTCGCTGATTCCCATGCCTCCCGGAAGAGGAAGCATATCCACAGATACGGAAATCACCGCCTGTAAAATAGTAACGGTCAGGATTCCATACTCATGGAGTCCCAGGGCGCGGTACACCCAGTAAGTGACCGTGAACAGAATACACCTCTGCACAAATGTAATGATAAATACATTCAGTATGATCCGCTTATGGCTGGCCCAGAAGGCTGCCGTTGCGTGATACTGGTCCATGGAAGCCTCCAGCCTCTCAAGCCTTGCCTTTTTGGGCTTCAGAATCCGGACATGCTCAATGATCTTCAGACCCTTTACCATGATCCATTTCGCAAGACCGGGAGCAAATACCAGTATCATCATAAAGGTAACACAGAACACATTCAGACCCACGCCTAGATAAAACACCCACATATAGTCCCCAAGATAGCCTCTCAGGAAATCACCGCCCAGAAAACAGATCAGAACACCGATCACTACCAGAACTGCCTTGTAGGTGATGGTAACGATCATCAGGACCAGAGTAGTTACCGGAATAGGCAGTTTATCTTTTTTCATGTAAAAGATCTGCATGGGCTGTCCGCCTGATGCAGACGGAGTAATACAGCTGAAAAAAAATCCTACAAAGGAGTACAATGCACAATGAGTCATTTTCACACTGGCTCCAAGTGTTTTCATCATATAAAAAATGATAACCGATTCGCCAAGAATAAAAAATACCACGCACACAAGACTCAGAAGCAGATATCTCCCATCAGCATCCCTGGCAGTACTGATAATATCTCCGATGTCCTTGCCGCGAAAAACCAGGTACATGGTAAGACCGAAAACGATCACCAGAAATAACAGGTTGAAAACCGTTTGCTTTTTACTCATAATATTATTTTCTTTCTAAAAAAAATTGTCGGTACAGGAACCGCGAACTCCTCTTCGCTACACTCTGCACATAGATAAATCACTTCATTATAACACACCCCACCCCAAAAGCATATCATAAATTATACGAAAATGGAGGTTTGATTATGAATCCGCTTCTGGAAGTAAAGGATGTGTGCCTTTCTTACCATAGCTTATCCGGGGAAACGGCTGCCCTTTCTCATATATCTTTTCATCTTATGCCAGAAGAGTTCCTGGCTGTCGTGGGTCCTTCTGGTTGTGGAAAGTCCACTTTGCTGAATCTGATCTGCGGGCTTTTACATGCGGAAAGCGGAACCATTCTTATGAATGGAAAGCCACTGAACAAGGACAGCGCCCGTATTGGCTATATGCTTCAAAAAGACCACCTTCTGGAATGGCGCAGCATCTACCGCAATGTTCTCCTTGGACTGGAAATAAAAGGTGAACTCACAAAAGACAATCTTTCCTATGTAGATGAACTGTTAAAGCTTTATGAGCTGGACAAATTCCGTAACAGTCGTCCAAGCCAGCTCTCCGGCGGCATGCGGCAGCGGGCGGCACTGATCCGCACTCTTGTATTAAAACCGGATCTTCTGCTTCTCGACGAACCATTCTCCGCACTTGATTACCAGACACGGCTGAACGTAAGTGATGACATTGGAAAAATCCTGAAAATACAACGAAAGCCGGCTATTCTTGTCACTCACGATATTTCCGAAGCCATCAGCATGGCTGACCGGGTACTGATTCTTTCAAAGCGTCCTGCCACTGTAATAAAGATCGTTCCCATTGATCTGGATATGAAAGACCGCACGCCCCTTTCTTCGAGAAATGCCCCGGCTTTCAAATCCTACTTTAATCTGATCTGGAAGGAGTTGAATCAGAATGCATGAACCTTCCCCCACTCAAAAAGCATATCTTGCCCGTCAGAAAAGGGACCGTCGCCTTGTTGTAAGCGCAAGGCTTCTGGTCTTTCTTATTTTTCTGGCACAATGGGAAGTCCTGGCAAGGGCTGGCTGGATCGACTCTTTCATCTTCAGCAGCCCCTCCATGATCTTCAATACATTTGTGGAGATGGCCAAAAACCACTCGCTGTTCATCCACATTGGAACCACCCTGAAGGAAACTCTTCTTAGTTTCCTCTTCGTAGTAGTCCTGGGTCTTGGCATTTCCATTCTGCTGTGGGGATGCCCCAGACTTGCAAAAGTACTGGAGCCTTATCTGGTAGTGCTGAACAGCCTTCCCAAGTCTGCCCTGGCACCCCTTCTCATTGTATGGCTGGGTGCCCGTCAGCGGACCATCATTGTTGCAGGTATGTCCGTAGCTATCTTTGGATCGATTCTGAACCTGTATACAGGCTTCGGGGAAATCAGCCAGGAAAAGCTGAAACTGATCCGCACACTTGGAGGCGGTAAAAAAGAAGAACTTTTAAAAATTGTTTTACCCTCCTCCGTGCCCCTTATTCTTGCAAATATGAAAGTAAATATCGGTCTATGCCTGGTAGGGGTGATCATAGGCGAATTTATCGGCGCAAGACAGGGGCTTGGCTATCTGATCATATATGGCAGTCAGACATTCCAGTGAGTACGCATTCTGACATTTTCCCAAAATGCTGTTCTCTTCTCTTTCCACTTTTCTATAACGAAGTGTAGTCCCGTATTTCTTCAAAAAAGAAATTTATTTTTATTTTTCAAAGCCACTCTTTCCGACAGTCAAAGGCAATCCTCTCCGCTCCTCTTTCAAGATGGATCACACCGCATTCCCTGAAACCAAATTTCTTCAAAGCGCCCTGCATGGGCTTGTTATCCTCATGGGTATCAATGCGCACATATCCGCTTCTCTCCAATCCATAAGAAAAAGCAGCCCTGGTCACACCCTTTGTTACTCCATTGGAAGCGACTCTGTGAATCACGCCGTAGGGCTCCCTATCGCTGTGCCATTCACCATTTTCGATTACACGGTAAGTAGGATCCTCTCCTGTAAAAAATACAAATGTTCCCACAATTCCCCCATTTTCCACGCATACATAGGAAATTCCTGTTTTTATATCATTTTCTACCGTTGAAACTTCCGGGTAGCGGTCCTCCCACTGGTTTGGATTTCCGTTGTTTTTCATAAATTCCCTGGCAATTTTATATAAGTTCAGTATCTGTGGCAGATCCTGAAGTGTAGATTTTCTGATGTTCATAATCCTGTTCCTTTCTGCCTGTTCGGACAAAATATACCGCACAGCAGGGCGTGCAGATTGCGGGAATGATTTTTCAAACAGGCGCTAAATAGTGTCTGTAACTGCAGATATGACGGGCAGTTATGATTTTTTCAGTATAGCATATCCAAGGTCTCTGCCGCAATAATGCATTTTCCCTGTTTCTTTACCACTTCCAGATGATCCGGATAAATCAGGATTTTCTCCACCATTTTTAACTCACATAATACGTGGGCCTTTAGAACCACATGATGTTCTTTTAAAAACTGCTCTGTCTCTCGAAGCCTTTTTTCCACTTCTTCCTGTTCCTCTGCCGGAAAATCCCTGTTCTTCTGCCTGCACGTTCTGCTGCCGGTGTTGTTCTTTAATTTATTTTGCAGTTCCCTCTCTTTGATCTTATAAAGAGATTCTTCCACCAGGCCTTCCAGATATTTGTCCAGCAAAAGCTGTTGCTGGTATTTAATCTTTTGTTCCAGCTGTTCGTACTTTTCCAAATCCTTCTTTTGGTTTTCTTCCAGACTTTCCTTCAAAAGCTGCCTGAAAATATCCGTAATCTTTCTTTCCTGATCTGGCAGGATTTCTTTTCCTCCGAACCTTTCCAGAAGAAGAAACAACTTTTCCTCTTCCAGATGGACATTGGCACACCCACCTGTCTTTTCCTCCTTTTTTCTCCCCTGTTCCAGATAAGTTTTACATTTCCATTCATGAATTTTATGATTTTTTCCCTTTCTTGTTGTCCGGTAAAAAGGGGCCCTGCACAAACCACAGACCAATTTTCCGCTAAACACATGCTTTCCCTGATTTACTCCAAAGCACCTGGCCGTTCTCTCCTGGTTTCCGACAGGTTTCTTTCTTTTGTCGATTTCTTCATTGGCAGCCTTCCACAGTTCTTCTGACACAATTGCCGGAATCCGGTTTTCATAAATATAAAACTGTTCCTGTGGATTTTTTACCACCTGCCTGGTATCAAAATCATAATGTTTCCGGTTCATGACCACAGTGCCTTTATTGACAGGATTTCGGATCATGCGGCGGATATCAGAATCGGTAAAAAAGCTTCCATTTCGTTTCTGCACACCATCCTCCCGCAGGATCCGGGCGATACATCTGCTGCCAAGACCTCCTGCACAAAGCTCATACATTTTTCTTTTCACCTGTGCCTCTTCCTCTATGATCGCCAGGCTTTTATCTGGCAGCTTCCGGTAGCCATAAGTATTGGAAGTAAGCATCAGGGCACTTCCAGTCTTTTGCCGGTTCCGGTGGGCGTTATTGATCTTACGGCTTAATTCCCGGCTGTATTCCTCTGCCAGAATTGCCTTGATTCCAGTGATCAGACTGTCATCTGCACTGTAAAAACGGTTTTCCAGATAGAGATACAGCCGTTTGCCACAAGTCACGAGACGGTCCACAAAAACATACCAGTCCTTTGTGTTTCGCATCAGTCTGTCCTGGGATTTTATCACCACAATCTCAAATTTATCTCTAAGAAGGTCAGAAAAAAGCCGCTGGTACTGTTCCCGTCCCCGGGTGCTGGTGCCGGACCTGCTTTCTATATATTCATCCTCTAAGGACCAGTTCAGGCGGCGGACGCATTCTCTTGCCTCCGCCGCCTGTCTTATAAGCGCATCCTTCTGGCACTCCTCTTCTGTACTGCACCGGCAGTAGATCACCGCCCTGGTCATAAAGTGCCACCGTATTTTTCTATTTTTTCCTTCAAAACCAACAATTCAGCTGAGGTAATCCATTTTTCCTCTGCAAGAATATCTGCGATTTTCTTTAATAGTTCCTTTTTCTCTGACAATTTTAAATTTTCCTGATTTTTCCGGCTGGTAACAGACCGTGGAAAAACGGATGTGTACTGCTCTTCTTGCTCCCAATTTAAGGATTCCGCCAGACTCATACTATCAACTCCGGTTTTCATGCCTTATGGTATAATATGCAGTTCTTCCTGTCTCTGCCGTAATTTTTTTCTATCTTCCAGGCGGATTGTCCAGCATATGCCACTCCCACTCCGGATCAATAACGGCATCCGCACTTTCCATAACTGCACAGTCCTTATCACAGCCATCCACTGCACAGGCGCAGGCCATACCCGCTTTCTCAAAATGCCCTGGAACACCTTCATAACGCACGCACCATAATCCACGATAGTGCATCCGTTTACACAGGCCATATTCATACTCGTATTTCACTATTTTTTCTGACATTTCTCTACCTCTTCCAACTTTTCATTACCGTTTCTTCCGAAAGTAAAGGGACCGAAAGCTGCTCTATTTTTCCATCTGCCATAGTATATTTCTGCCATTCTGGAAATGCTTCTTCTACAAATTCTTCTGTCACATAACCGGTATTCCCGGCCAGCAAAACCTTCATATCCTTCTCTCCTGTTATCCTTTAGAATCTCTTCTGTCTGTTTAGGATACCTTATTTCGGTCAAATATCCTATTGACATTTTTACGAAATTTTTTCTAAATTTTACATAATTTTTCTTTCAGATTGCAGACTTACTTCTTCAAGCTTACCTGGGTGCTGATGTCTATTGTGGTTTTGTGTCTGATTGCCATGGGGCTATACGGAGTTCTCTCTTTTATTGAAAAACATTATCTGAAAAAGCTTTAATGTGAAATGTGCCCAGGAAATCCGGCACATTTTTACAGAAAAAGGAAGGGGGACGCGGCACCTTTCACACGTCTCCCTTCATTATTTACGATAATTCTTCTGCCAGTTTCGTCAGCCATTTCACTGCATTCTCTACATTCTCTGAATTAGCGAGAACTCCGATCTTAACAGGCTCATAGGTCACCTCAAGTTCCTCTTCCAGTTCATCAGAATCAATGGTAATGCTGTATTTGTCATCCTGCTCCCCAAAGGCCTGATAGACATCCTCTGGCAAAAGCTCTGTCAGATCCATAAAATACTCATCTTTGAACTCAAAACCGTCCATATAATCTTCGGAACCAACAAGCACATCTACTGCCCTGGCAGATACTTTGGTGGTAAAGGCCATCTGGCTGTAGGATTCCAATGCAACTCCGTCTTCACCGGTACGCAGGCTTTCGTCTACTGTGACGATTTCATATGGATCATCCTGGATTCCCAGCACTTCCTGTACCTTTTCTTCGGCTTCCTCCTGCTTCGTTCCGTAGGAGTCAATTACCATAACCGTAAGAGCTGTATGGATCTTGGAATTTTCGTAAAGATCTTTTACAAAAAAGGCTATGGCGATCACCGCCACAATGGCTGCCATCTGTGGCTTATAATAGGACCAGATATACTGAAGCTTTCCCTTCCAGCCCATACTGGCAAGCTTCATTTTCTCAAGTTCACGCTTCTCTTTCTTAGTCAGATCAGTCTCGTGTTTGTAACGGATGTCGTTCTCGTCAATTTTCTGCGGTTCTTCCTGATTTTCGTCTTTTAATTCGATTCTCATACATTCTCCTGTGTTCTGTAAAAAAATCCAAGGTCTGATTCCTGCCTCTCTGATCGATCCAGGACTTGCTGTCTTATGTAGGCCTTACCTCTGATTTTCTTTCTGTGATAGTTTTATATTGTAACACGTTTTATATGTTTTGAACAGATTTTCCGAAAGAAAGTCACAGTTCTTTCACACTCTTTATCCCTGTTCACAGTCTGCCCCATAACTGCAAGGCGCTGCAAAAAACTGCTGCTTTCCGATTGCTGTTCCAAGATCATCTTTGAAGGTATTTCATTTTCTCTAACTTCTTCACGCCCTCAGCCAGCTCCCGTCCAGCCTTGCAAGCAGTCTGGCATTGTGATAGGCCATCCGGAGAGTCAGACAGGTTCGTCCCAGATATTTGGTTCCGTCCGGAGTTTTCATACAGGCCAGTGCCAGATCGGGAATTCCCGGGTTCTGAAGGCAGATTGGGATTAAAAGCTGAATGGAATGGTTATAATACTGAGGAATGGCAGCCTTGTAGTCTGACTCCAGTATCCGTCTGGTCTGCTGTAAGGCTCCATCAAAAAGCTGTACCCGCATACCGCTCTCCCTCACTGCAGAAGGAAGCCGCTGCACATTTTCTTCATCATCAAAAATATGCTCATACTGAGGCACCACCGGCAGCTTGGTGTCAAACACCAGATCGGAAGGATTTTCCACATAGGCAGCCCTGGGCGGCAGATCCGTGATTTTTATTTTCAAAAGTGAGTAGTCTGTATAAAATCCTTCCAGATACCATTTCTGTCTGTCCGGTACTACATTTGGAACAAAATAAGCATAAATCGGCTGATAATACTGATTAAAGAGTCCTGTATGAAAAAGGGCATATTCTTTCTCTTCCCGTACTTTTCCTTCCTCATACAGTCTGCGGAATGTATTTTCCAGATAGCCTTTCAGGATCCCGTTATCCCCGGACTGTCCAAAGCTCCACTTTTCAGGGGATATCCTGGCCAGGTTCTGGATCTGCCGGTTATAATTACCGCAGTAGGTAAAATCGAATAGGTTCATGTTAACCTCCTGTCCTTTTTTCTTCTCTTCCTTACATTTTATTGTGGAAAAAGACTGACAGAACTGCCAGTTTTAAGATTCATCTTCGGCCCCGCTGACCTTGATTAAAGGGTAGCACACAGATAAAGAAAGCACAAGAAAAAGCGTTCGCCTCTTTGCGACAGGATCTGTCAGTAATATTCCGCGAGCTGTTCTTTTATAAGTGTAACAAACCATAACCTGCCTCAAACTTTCCATTGCGCCCCAGATAAATTTTCCCTATAATAAAATATAACATTTGGCAATCCAGGAGGTGTTTTTTTGAAAAAAGACGGCTACTACTCTTCCGGTCAGTTTGCCCGGATGGCTGGAGTAACACTGCGGACCATCCGCTATTACGACCAGCACGATATTCTGAAACCTTCTCTTGTATCCGAATCCGGCGCAAGATTTTATACTGACACTGACTTTGCAAGGCTGCAGCAGATCCTGCTGCTGAAATATCTTGGATTTTCCCTGGAGGATATCCGGGAGATGACTATCGAAGACCCGGACAGCCATTTTATGCTCAATGCCCTGAATGTACAGCTGAAGCTTGTACAGGACCGGATTGAACAGATGCAGCTTGTGGAAAAAACACTGAAAGATACTGCCCAGGCCATTTCTGAGGAGCATACCGTGGACTGGAGCCGTATGCTGGACCTGATCCATCTGACTGTTATGGAAAAAAGTCTGAAAAACCAGTACCAGAATGCTTCCAACATTTCTTCCAGGATCAACCTGCACAGTCTTTATTCTGTAAACCAGGAAGGCTGGTTTCCCTGGATCTGCCAGCAGTGCCAGATTCATGAGGGAATGAATATTCTGGAGCTTGGATGCGGTGACGGAGCTCTCTGGACCCAGAACTTATCAAAGCTGCCAGCGAACATACACATTACCCTTTCTGATATTTCCGAGGGTATGCTCCGTGACGCCAGGCGTGCCATTGGCGGAGAAGATCCCCGTTTTTCTTTCAAAGCTTTTGACTGTCACAGCATTCCTCCAAGGATTGGCACCTTTGATCTGGTCATTGCCAATCATGTACTTTTTTACTGTGACGACATTGGAAAGGTGTGCAAAAATGTAACAAAAATCCTGAAGCCAGGCGGACGTTTTCTTTGCAGTACCTACGGTTCCAGACATATGCGGGAGGTCAGCCTTCTAGTCCAGTCCTTCGATGAAAGGATTGCCCTCTCCGCAGATAAACTGTACGAACGCTTTGGCAGGGAAAATGGAACGGATATCCTTTCCCCTTATTTTCAGCAGATTACCTGGAAATCCTATGAGGACGAACTGATTGTCACCGATGCGGAACCTTTAATTTCCTATATTCTCTCCTGCCACGGCAATCAGAACCAGTATCTGCCAGACCGTTACAAGGATTTTCGCGCCCTTGTTAAGAAAAAAACAGAAAATGGGTTCCATATCACCAAGGATGCAGGGGTATTTCTTTGTGAAAAAGTAACAAACTTGAAATAATTGTAAAAAAGGTCTTGAAGGTAACGTAAGGTCACCTTTTATAATGTAGCTACAGACTCAGGTCAGGGCAAACAAATGCTGCCCAAAATCCGGCAGCATTCATGAACGACTACGAAATTATGCACCTGACAGCATAAATCAGATATTGTTCGCAATAGGAACAATATAGCAAATCCAACAAAGGAGAACGAAATTATGAAGGGAATTATTTTAGCCGGTGGATCCGGTACCAGACTTTACCCATTGACTATGGTCACATCCAAGCAGCTGCTTCCAATTTATGATAAACCAATGATCTACTATCCAATGTCCGTTCTTATGAACGCAGGGATCCGTGATATCCTGATCATTTCCACTCCACAGGATACCCCACGTTTCAAGGAGCTTCTTGGTGACGGTCATCAGTTCGGCGTATCTCTTACTTACGCTGTACAGCCAAGCCCGGATGGACTTGCACAGGCATTTATCATCGGCGAAGAGTTCATTGGAAATGACACGGTTGCCATGGTTCTTGGAGACAACATTTTCGCAGGACACGGTCTTAAGAAGCGTCTGAAAGCCGCTGTTGAGAATGCAAGCTCAGGAAAAGGTGCTACTGTATTCGGCTACTATGTAGACGACCCGGAACGATTCGGTATCGTTGAATTCGACCAGGAAGGCAAAGCCATTTCCATCGAAGAAAAGCCGGAGCATCCGAAGAGCAACTATTGTGTAACAGGTCTTTACTTCTATGATAACAAAGTTGTTGAGTATGCAAAGAACCTGAAACCAAGCGCCCGCGGTGAGCTGGAGATCACAGACCTGAACCGTATTTACCTGGAAAAAGGTCAGTTAAATGTAGAGCTTCTTGGTCAGGGCTTCACATGGCTTGACACAGGTACACATGAGAGTCTTGTAGACGCAACTAATTTTGTAAAAACAGTAGAAACCCATCAGCACCGTAAGATTGCATGCCTTGAGGAAATTGCTTACTTAAACGGCTGGATTTCCAGAGAAGAAGTTATGGAAGTTTACAACGTGCTGAAGAAGAATCAGTATGGTCAGTATCTGAAGGACGTACTGGATGGCAAATATATGGACGTACTTCACTAATTATAAAAATCAAAGGAGAATTATATCATGAATATTATCGTTACCGGCGGTGCCGGATTTATCGGAAGCAACTTTATTTTCCACATGTTAAAAAAGTACCCGGACTACCGCATCATCTGTCTGGACTGCCTTACCTATGCAGGTAATCTTTCTACTCTGGCACCGGTTATGGATAACCCGAATTTCCGTTTTGTAAAAGAGAGCATCACAGACCGTGAAGCAGTTTACAAGCTTTTTGAGGAAGAACATCCGGACATGGTTGTAAACTTCGCGGCTGAGAGCCACGTTGACCGTTCCATCGAGAACCCTGAAGTTTTCCTGAACACAAACATCATTGGTACTGCTATTCTTATGGATGCCTGCCGCAAATACGGAATCAAACGTTACCATCAGGTTTCCACTGACGAGGTTTACGGTGATCTGCCGCTTGACAGACCGGACCTGTTCTTCACAGAGGAGACTCCGATCCACACAAGCAGCCCATACAGCTCTTCCAAGGCTTCTGCTGACCTTCTGGTACTTGCTTACCACAGAACCTATGGACTTCCTGTATCCATCAGCCGCTGCTCTAACAACTACGGCCCATATCATTTCCCGGAAAAACTGATTCCGCTTATGATCGCCAACGCATTAAATGACAAACCGCTTCCTGTTTATGGAAAAGGTGAGAATGTTCGTGACTGGCTGTATGTTGAGGATCACTGCCGCGCCATCGACCTGATCATCCACAAAGGACGTGTTGGTGAGGTTTACAATGTAGGCGGACACAACGAAATGAAAAATATCGACATCGTTAAGATCATCTGCAAAGAGCTTGGAAAACCAGAGAGCCTGATCACATACGTAACAGACCGTAAGGGTCATGACATGCGTTATGCGATCGACCCAACCAAGATCCACAACGAACTGGGCTGGCTGCCAGAAACCAAATTTGCAGACGGTATCAAGAAGACCATCCAGTGGTATCTTGACAACAAGGAATGGTGGGAGACCATTATTTCCGGAGAGTATCAGAATTACTACGAAAAAATGTACGGCAACCGCTAAGGAGGGCTGTTTTTATGAAACTGTTTGTAACAGGTGTGGCCGGTCAGCTTGGTCATGATGTAATGAACGAACTTAACAAACGCGGATACGAAGGGGTAGGCTCTGACCTTGCCCCGGAGTATAGCGGAATTCAGGATAGTACAGCAGTCACCACAATGCCTTATGTTTCTGTAGACATTACAGATGCTTCCGCTGTGGAAAAAGCCATTACAGAAGCAGGCGTGGACGGCGTGGTACACTGTGCAGCCTGGACAGCTGTAGATGCAGCTGAAGATGAGGACAAACAGGAAATCGTCCGCAAAGTAAATGTTCTTGGTACTGAAAATATTGCAAAAGTCTGCAAAAAGCTGGGCATCAAAATGATGTATCTTTCCACAGACTATGTATTCGACGGTCAGGGCACCACTCCATGGGAGCCAGACTGTAAAGCCTACAAGCCTCTGAATGTTTACGGTCAGACGAAACTTGACGGAGAGCTTGCAGTTTATAACAATGTTGACAAATTTTTTATTATCCGTATTGCATGGGTATTTGGTAAAAATGGCAAGAACTTTATCAAAACCATGTTAAACGTTGCCAAAACGCATGATACCTTAAAGGTTGTCAACGACCAGATCGGTACTCCAACCTACACCTATGACCTTGCCCGCCTGATGATCGACATGATTCTCACTGACAAATACGGTTACTATCACGCAACCAATGAGGGTGGTTATATCAGCTGGTATGATTTCACTAAGGAAATCTTCCGTCAGGCTGTTGAGCTTGGACATACCGAGTATGCCGAGGATAAAGTAACAGTTCTTCCTGTTACCACCGCTGAATACGGAGTTTCCAAAGCAGCACGCCCATTTAACAGCCGTCTGAACAAAAAGAAGCTGGTAGAAAATGGATTCACCCCTCTTCCAACCTGGCAGGATGCTCTGGCAAGATATTTAAAGGAAATCGAATTCTAATTCACAAAACAAAGCGCAGTCAATTTCAAAATCAATTGACTGCGTTTTCTTTATAAGTCAAAAATCCCGGAACATTATTTGCTCCAGGATTTCATAGTTTTTATTTACTTTCCTCTGTCTTCCTCTCTGATATCCCCAAAATGGTTTTCACCTATCTGTTCTTCTGATAAGGGCTGGCGCTGTTTTTTCGCTTGTTCTTGTTTTTACGTCTTTTCTGCGGTGTCCTCTTGTTCTCACCATAATAATCTTCCAGATATTCCTCAATCACATCTTCCTCGTCCACGCCATACTCATCCAGAATCTCATCAATCTCTTTATCATCCGCATCAGACAGATCATCATCTAAATCATCTTCATACTCTTCCGGACACTTTCTGTACTGCTCTCTGGAAGGATTCTTTTTATCATCACGCTCTTTCTTCCTTCTGTGCTTTGTCTCGCTTTCAGCCTCCTCCCAGTCAGCTTCTTCCCGTTTCTGTCGTCTTTCTGGTACTTTCCCCTGATCCTCATCTTCCTCGTCATCGTAATCATCGTCATATTTCGGCTTATTAATGGCAAACTGGATCAACATTCCCACAAGGGCGAACCCAATGGAAAAAATAATTCCAAAAGGAATTTCCTCCATTTTTGCCAGCTTGGCAGCAGAAAAGCCACTTAAGATACCACCCAGAATACTGGTTCCCACAATGATCACTTCTCTTTCATAGCGAAGCGCCAGCATTCCGAGACCTACTCCCGCCAGAAGACAGATGAAAAAGCTGAAAGAAGTAGTCGGATGGATTATATACACAGTAAGCGTTAGCCCGATTCCTGCTCCCATAATAAAAATACCGGCCTTAAACACTGCAAAGGAAAGAATGGCAAGTACCAGTCCTACCCCGATCATTCCCACTGCATAATACACTTTTTCTCCGAATCCGATCTGATGAATGGCAAATAATCCGATTCCTGCTCCAATGAGAAATCCAAAGATCATCATCCAAAATCTTAAAAGACGGTATCCGAGTACACAGTTCATAATTCCAAACACAAGCACTACTCCAAATAAAACCATGGACAAAGTACCTGCGATCTGCATATCCCGAACTCTGTATGCAATATTCATAATATTTTTTAAAATATCAACCATATCTGTTTATACCTCTTCCTTTTAAAACATATAATAGATAGTTTTCATATTTTCCAGAATTCCATAATGATACTCTACCTGACTCATTCCATATATAGTCATATAATATCTTGCAGCCTCCTGAATGGCATCTCCGTTGATCCAGTCTGCTCTGGCCTGTTCAAAAGCTTCCTGCGATAAAAATTTAAACCTTACTACTGCAGCCCCATTATTCAGCCTCATCTGACAGTATGCCAGGATCTCCTGATAGTCATAACTGTCAAAGCATCCCTGGTTCAGCACATAAAAATTCATATCTGTTGCAGAACACGCCGGAACCGTAAATTCAGCAGAGGGTGTATATGTCATCTCATACTCCTCCGGGAACGGACACAGATAATCATACAGGATTGTCTTATGTTCTGCAAGCTGGACTGCATCGCCCTCCAGAAATTCCGGCTGGTCACCGTTGGTCGCATCAAAATAGTAATCATTTCCATTCAAAGTGATAATATTCCAGGCATGTCCCTCTGTACTTCCGGCAGTACTGCCTTCCACGTAAATACAGGGCACTCCAAGATATTCCAGCAGATACTGGGCAGCCCCTGCATATCCGGCACACACTGCCTGCCTCCTCCAAAAGATTCCTGCCATGCTCTGGTCGTCCTCAGATTCCTGATATTCGGCAGTATCGATCAGATAAGTATAAACTGCTTTCGCCTTTTCATAATCATCCGCCCCCTCTGAGACCAATGCACTTACCTCCTGACAGGCATTGTCAGCAGCTGCCTGTATCTCCTGGATTTCCTCATCCGTATAACTGTAACCAGGAGAAAACATACAATAATTGGCATTTGAGAAGGTTGTTTTATATACCTGCTTCCGGTTATGCACCCAGAACAGCTCCGGATGATCCATAAGCACCGCATGGTAAACCTTATTTACAGTGTCATCCTCATAGATCGTAAGGTAAAATTCTTTCTCTTTTGCCCGGATTCCTTCTATTATTTCCCGATAGCCCCGCTGTTCTTCTTCATTCAGCTGACTAAAATAGTATTCCTGGCGCAGTCCCTGTGTGTCGGTATCTGCCACCTCCTGCTTCCGCAGTTCCCGGACTTCTTTCGGCTCTCCGGAAAAAATCTCCGGAGCGTTATCCAGAATTCCCTCTCCCACCTTTACAAACAAATCGTCCGGCTCATACTGCTGCTGATAAACATAGACTCCCAGGGAAATTGCCACTGCAAACAGAAGAATAAAAATAAATTTCCATGGTTTTCTTTTTCTCATTCAGCCTCCTTACCCAAGCTGCCGGATCCGTTCCAGAATATCTCTGGTGTTTTCCCGGAATAAAAGTTCCTTATTGTAGCGGTAATATCTTTCACAGGAATATTCCTGAAGAAAAGCCACTGCAGGACTGCTGGTATTCAGTTCTGTAATAAATACCACAAGTTCCTGTCCGCCCGCAAAAGCACTCTCCATAAAATCAAAAGCATATTCAAGCTGCTTCGCCGCCTTGTCAAAACCATTGTCATATTCTTCTTTTTCCGCATTAAACCAGACTCTGAGAAGGGAAAAAGCAGACTCGCCATCCTGTACATTCTCTTTCTTCAGATCCATCACATATTTTTCCAGGGTATCCAGAACCTGCTGGTCATGATGGAGGTCCTCCCTGGACAAAAGCCCTGCTTTCTTCTTTGCCAATGAGTCTGACTGGAAGCGGTTCTTTACATCCTCCAGATAAACCAACGGCTGCTCCTTCTGCGCTCCCATAAGAGGCTTTTTCGCCTCTTTTAAAATATCAAAAATGCTGGCAAGCTTCTCTTCTTCTTCCTGCACATTTCCAAAGACTTTGTTCAGTCTGGAAAGAAGAAGTCCGGTGACACTCAGCTTTTCATCAAAGGAAGCATGTGCCGCCTTTTTTACCAGAATATCATCAATATGGCCGCTTAAAACCTCATCGATCTGATAATCCGTACGGTACTTGTAGAAAAGTTCCAGATAGCTGGCGAAATCTCTTGCAATCTGCGGATGCTGGATATACTGGACTACCACGTCCTTATCCACGGTTTTCTCCAGTTTTTCATATACCCGTATCAGTCTGGACAGATCCTCCCATCCTCTTGGAGTAGCAAAATTTTTGCCATCTACTGTGCTCTCCATCTTATAAAAATTAGCCGGTCTTGTATTCAGATAGGAAATCACTGCAGGGTGAACGCCTTTTGCGTAAGCATACTCTCTCCATGCGTCAAAATCCGGCTCCACCTGGATTTTCTTCACACGGTCCATGGTCACCACATCAAATTCACGGACCGATTTATTGTACTCCGGCGGATTCCCGGCAGCTACGATCAGCCAGCCTTCCGGGATCTTGTGGCTTCCAAAGGTTTTACACTGAAGAAACTGCAGCATGGCAGGTGCCAGTGTCTCGGAAACACAATTGATCTCATCAATAAACAAAATCCCCTCTCGAAGGCCGGATTCCTGGATTTTCTCATAGATAGATGCTACGATCTCGCTCATGGTATATTCTGTAACTGCCATCTCTTTTCCGTCAAAATTCTTTCTGGAAATAAAAGGAAGTCCAATTGCACTCTGTCTGGTATGGTGGGTAATGGTGTAAGAAACCAGTCCCACCTTACATTCCCGGGAAATCTGCTCCATGATCTGTGTCTTGCCGATTCCAGGTGCGCCAATAAGAAAAACAGGGCGCTGGGCCATAACCGGGATCTCATACTCCCCGTATTCATTTTTCAAAAGGTAAGCTTCTATTGTATTGCGTATTTCTTCCTTCGCTCGCTTGATATTCATAATATTATATTCTCCTCGTCTTTACAGATTGGCTGTACTATTCTAGAACATGTTTGAAAAAGGCTTTCTGCAAGATGTGCGTCACAATTTGTGGGAGATTTTGTCCGGATGAGGGCGCCGTAGCGGGCTACGGCAACCGAATTCGGGCAAAATATACCGCAAAGTGGGGCGTGCAGATTGCGGGAATGATTTTTCAAACAGGCTCTAATCTACATATCCTGCTTTACATGAGATCTGACACAGAAAGACTTTTTAAACAGACTCCAGGTCCTCTTCATCAAGGATCAGCCTGATCGCCCATGGCGGCACATCAATGTCCTGGTAATCCTCCTTCATAAATACAAAAGCAGTCTCATACGGAGGCATTTTTGCCGGATAAATTCCATAACCATCTGTAAAATAAATCAGTCCCCGAAGTTTTGTAAACTTCTTCGCTCTCATAAGCTGTTCCACATAGGCAAAAGCAGGGCGAAAATCTGTGCCGCCCCCTCCTTTCACTGTAAAATGGGACATATATTCCTTCAACTGCATGGCATTTTCAATCACCACATCAGACTGGATTTTCTCGTCACACTGAAGAATGTGTACGTGAATCCGCCTGAAAAAGCTCTCAGATTCACTGAGCACACTGTAGGTTTCCTCCAGAAACTTCCGGACAAGCTCTCCTTTACAGGACATGGAAGTGTCAATAACGATCACAAAATCTTCCACCTTCCGCTCTTCTTTCGTTTCTAAGGGCTCGATCAGCGGCATATTGCCATACAGATTCATTCCATAATTGTAAAATATATAATCGAAAGTGTCCATATCAACTTTCATTTCTTCTTTCAAAACAGAAAATTTCCGCAGAAATTCTTTATAATCATAGCGATTTTGATTCTGGGCACGCAGCTGGTCTACCAGAGTTTCTCCGCCTTCTCCCGCTTCTTTTGAAAAAGTTTCCATCTCTGTCTGCATGCGGTTGCGGATGTCGTCCCAGTTCTTTTTCCGCTGGGACATCTGAGGACTGTTTGGATGGTTTTCATACCACTTACCATGGTCATCCTGAGTAAACTCACGGCGCAGCTCCTGCATTTTATTTTCCGGCAAATGAAGAGTCTGAAGCCTTCGGTAAATTCTCTGAGCCGTCATTACCTTTCCCTCTTCCAGTATCAGCTTCAACGCCTGCCTCTTCACCATAGATGCCGGCTGATGCACACATTTCAGATAAAGCCCGTCAATGATATTTTCCACTGTAATGTCACATGCAAGATTCCAGTACTGGACATCCACAGCAGGATTTCCTTCTTCATCCTTCTCTGGAAAACAGTGGAGAAAAATGCAGTGTAAAAGGCTGTGAAGATAGATTCGATTCACCTTTTCCTGGCTTCTCCTGAACTGTTCCATCAGTTCTTCCGGCTGATAGTACAGGACAGTTCCATCCGTTCCAACAGGATGAACGCCCATATCTCCCTGAAAGAAAAGTGCTGACAATGCGCAGTCCATAAAGCGCATATTCAGGTACAACTGGTTTCTGGCACTGGACAAAATATCCTGGCAGATGCTTTCTGCCGCCAACGCACGATCCCAGGCGTCATGTACCGGATTTACCTTGTACAAAGTATTTTGCCCATATGTCGGACTTATCTGGTAAGCAGCTTTTCCCCCCTGCGCTTTATATAACGAATCTTCCTCATGTAATGAATTCAATTTTTTCTCTTCTGAACCACTCATAGTTCAAAACTTCTCCTTTTCGATGGAAAATGCAGTCTCTGGTACTCCATAAGCATACTTAAAATCTCCGGAGATTTCACTTTGTCTGCCAGATTTACCAGACCTGTAAACAGTTCTTTCTGCCCAGGTTCCAGGGGATACGTGTGAAGAAGCCATTCCAGCTCTTCTCCTCTTTTCTGACGGATAAAATCAGAAGCAATCTGTTCTATATGCTCCTTCAGGTACTGCTCGTACTGTATTTTCGCCTGTTCTGTCAGCCCTGTCGGCCAGTTCAGTCTGCCATATACCATTTCTCTCAGGAAATCTGATGATTCCTGGGCTCTCGCCATCTCAAAACGCTTGTCATACTCCAGAAAATGAAATACTTTTCCCTGAAAGCAGTTTCTGTAATACAGACCGCTTCCATGCACCTCAGTCATCAATATCCTGGCAGGAGTATTTTCCACACCTTCCTCATAATATTCCGGAAACCAAAGCATGGCTTCCACTTTTCCATATAAATGTACCCGCAGCTCCTCCCCAACTTCTGAAAGGATCTCTTTCAGCCCGGATTGTTCATCATTCATCAAAACTTCCATTCTTCGGATCCTGTGGCACCCTGTAAAAGCTCCACTTCCAAGATCAGTAAAATCACTGGAAAACCATAGCTCTTCCAGATTCCGACAGTTATAAAAACCGTAACGGCCTATTTTCTGAACTCCCAAGGGAATCCGTATGACCTGACAGCTTTTCCCGGAAAAAAGATATTCAGCCAGTTCTGTGACCGGTACTCCGTCGATCTGTTCCGGAATTTCCACAATCTGGGGATCCCCATCAATTTCCATTACTGCAGCATGATCTTCCTTAATATCAAAGGTAAAACCGCTGTCTGTATGTTTTTTCATTTCATACACTCCTGTATATGTGCCTGTAAAAAAAGGCTTGCTATTTTTTCTCATTAATATTAAACTTAATCTATTGCAGTGTTAAAACAGTACTGATGTTCACACTCTATATAATATCGGAGGAATTTCCATGAGCATTAAAATACCGATTGAAACCTCAGCACGGCATATTCATGTTTCCCAGGAGGATTTCCAACTCCTGTTTGGAGAGGATGCCCAGCTTCATTACATAAAGGAATTAAGCCAACCTGGACAGTATCTCTGCCAGGAACGTCTTACCGTAAAGGGGCCTAAAGGTGAGTATAAGAATATGGCCATTCTAGGTCCTTTTCGTAAAGAAACCCAGATTGAGCTTTCCCTTACAGATACCCGCAAGATCGGTCTTCCCGGTCTTATCCGCCAGTCTGGTGATACTGTCGGCTCCCCTGGCTGCACTCTCATCGGACCCAAGGGCGAACTTATCCTTGATCACGGTGTCATTGTTGCCAAACGTCACATTCACATGACTCCGGCAGATGCTGTTACTTTGAAGGTCAAAGATAATGACGAAGTTTTTGTCCTGACCAAAAGCTTCGGCCGCGCTCTTATTTATGCAGATGTGGTAGTACGTGTAGACTGGAGTTACCGCCTTGCCATGCACGTAGATACCGATGAGGCCAATGCTTTTTCCAATGAAAAAGAGCCTTATGGGGTAATCGTAAAATTCTTTGATGATAACTATAATACGGATAAATGGATTGAAGACGTATTGTCCGGTATTAACCGCTAAATGTCAGGGCATACTCTGTGACTCCATTTTATTATTGTTCACTGGTGACATTCCGCAAGGTGTTTTTTGTGAACAGAGTGAACAGTAATTCCATTTTCTTGCAGCAGCATATGCCAGTCACAGCCTCCCGGAGCCTGTCTGAAAATCAATTCTGTAATCTGTTCACTCAGTCTATACAAATGAAAAGTGCTTCCTGCCCGAATCCGGGTGTGGAAGCACTTTTGCGTCACTGAATTCCAATTGTCGCCGCCAACAGCTCCTGAAGAGAATTGGTAACCATAATTCTGGAAAAATCTACTGTCTGGGCTTTATTAACTCCCGCAGTACCTGCTGCCTCATTACTGCCAGCTTCCATCTCTGCGGCATCTCCGTATGTCACCTGACTAAATACACTTACATGCTGTCCTGCATCAAACAGTTCCTGAAGGCTGTTTGCGACATAGAGGCTTCCCGGTGAAACAGTTCCGTCTCCGGAAGCATCTATGGTAACCGTATCCATATCTCCTGTTGTAACAAGGTTCGCCTTGATCAGATCCTGAAGGTTATTGGATACGTCAATTCCTGTGATATACTGGGTATTGGCTATAGTTTTACCACTCTGTCTCATTTCCTCTACCTGCTGTGCGTTCGGATAGAAGGATGGCTGACGGATGTAACGAAAGCTTGCACTATAAGCCTCTCCTACTGTAACACCATTCTTGCTGGAAGAACAATGTACGACGATCCAGTCTCCTGCGTCAGTTTTTCCACAGATAATACCAACATGGTTGGCACTTCCTGCTTCTGGTCCTCTCTGAAAAACCAGGTCACCTGGCTGGGCATCCGCCTCACTTACCACGTTCGCTCTGCCCCACTGGTCTGAGGTACCGCTTCCTACAGCTGCGATCATAGCCTGATTCTCATAGCCATTGATCACTGCCCAGGTAACAAAACCGCTGCAGTCAAGGCCATACGCACGTAAAGTACCGGTACTCTGACTTCCCTCTGCGCTTACCTGCTGTACTGCGCCCCAGCTTGGGTCCATTCCGATCACAGTAGATTTGCCGCCCCAGAAATATCCCACCTTACCAACCAGTGAATAAGCAGCTGCAATTACGTTTACACGCTCTTCTGAAACGTCATCGCCAACACTCTGTCTTACAAAGCCCTTGGCTGCTGTAACGGTTGCACAAAGAAGCTTGCAGTCTGTTTCAAGATATTTCTTCAAAATCCCCCTCTCATCCTTGGGGATCTTATTCTCTTTAATGTAATGGTTAATATGGTAATTTCCATATGTAACTCTGTTAGAATTACTTTCGTCCTTCACAACAGGATTCATCCTGGCAAAAATAGCTGCCAGATCATCCTTACAGGAAGAATCCAGCGTAAAAGAAGTGGCACCATCAAGGCTCTTCTCATAGACATATATGGCAAGTATATCCTGCCAGTTGCGTACAAGAAGGGTATCTGCGGATGTGGTAACACCACCTTCGGAATCAGATACATCTGTCAGTTGATTGGCAGCTTTATACTCTGTCTCAATCTGCTCCATAACATCTGCAAAATCATCAGAAAATGACAGCTGATAGTTCTCCTGCAGGCTGTTCAGATAAAATTCCTTGCCTGCATGAAGATTAGATGCATAGTAGACTGGGGTTCCATTAAGTGCCTGCGTTGTGGTGCTGTCAATCTTATCTGCATCTTTATCGTCTGCTGCCCCGGACAGCTGGCTGATCGTCTTCTCCATATCGATAAGAAGCTTGTAATTAGTAACAGCAGCCTTCTCCTGGTCTGAAAAGCTGTTATAGGTCTTTCTCAGGGCTTTGACTTTTTTCTTCTTTTTCTTATCTAATTCCTGCTTGAAGGTTTTATCAATGTCTTTGATCAGGGCACTTACCTTCTGCTGGCTCTCTGCTGAAAGTCCAGGAGTCACAGTGGGGGTCACCTCAGGTGCAGCACTAGGCTCTGGTGTCACTGTGGGGGTATCGTCCGGCGTTGCACTAGGTTCTGGTGTCGCGCTTGGTTCTGGTGTCGCACTTGGTTCTGGTGTCACCTCAGGTGTATGATCTGGCGTCACACTTGGAGCCGGTGTCACTGTAGATGTATGATCTGGTGTTTCACTTGGAGCCGGTGTCTCTGTAGGTATATGATCTGGTGTAGTAGGCTCTGATGGGATCTGTGTAGGCTCAGCTGGTGTTTCTGTGGGCTCTGATGGCGTCTGTACAGACTCTGCTGGTACCTGTGCCGGCTCTGACGTTGTCTCCGGAGGTGCGGAAGGCGTCTCTGCCGATGCCTGCTCTGATGAAATCGGCTCTGCTGCCGCTTCCCGGGCAGCTGTTTCTGTTTCTGACAAGGCTGTCTCTTCTGAGGCAAAAACACTGGCCGTTCCTGTAAAGGATATCGCAGCTGCCATAGTAATACATAAACATTTTGTCAGATATTTATTTTTCATATTCAAAAGATGCTCCCTTCTATTCATGAACATCCCTTTACTCCCCTATATAAAGGTATGCATTCTTACCTTAAAGACAGTTCGCATTAAGTATTAACATGCATTATTGTAGCATACTAACCCTTCTAAATCAACTATCCTCAAAATATACAGACGTATTTTCGTGATTTTTCATTTTTTCTTCACAATTTCTGTACAGATTTAAGTGAAAGCGTTTCCCACTTGCTAAATACCGTTTTTATCGCAGCAGCGAATAATTCATTTTTTCTGCTGTACAAAAAAATACCAGTCCCGGTACTCACAGACAAGCTGCTGTGATCTCCCGGCACTGGCTCTTCCCATTATCAGCATGCAGCCGGAATCAGAATATCCTCTCTGCCAAACTGCTTCGCAGCCAGCTGCAGGATTCCATGAATAACCTGTGAACAGATTCTGAGAATATACTGAACATCCTCTGCAATATTACGCTCCTTAAGAAGATATCTTTCATGGGCATTTCCAATATACTCCACCAGTTCCCTGAAGCTTCCGAAATTCACTGGAAGAATGACCATACGATCTGCTGCCCCACTCTCTATGTAGCGCTTCAGATGGTTCTTAAGATGCTTCTCGTATTTATTATGCTCGTACAGATTCCCGGTAAAGTTCTTATTATGGGGAAAAGTAAAATAATCTGCCATATAATGCATCACTTCGCCAAACCTGCGCCAGTAAACGCGCTCCTTGCTTTCTTTGGGATCATTGTCAATAAGAGCTTTCATCTTACCCTGGATTTCCTCGAAGGTGCCGAAATATTCATGCTTCTTTGTAAGAAAAGATGGCTTGATATCCGGAAGAATGCTTCCAAGGCAGAACGCCTTTCTGTGGGACTGCAGACTCTTAGTGGCAGGCATCTGGTCTGCCAGATATCTGGCTACCAGTATATGGGATTTTTTACGCAACCGCTTCCTCTTCTTTCCTGTTCTTATCCATTGTAACAGATAAAAAACAATAAACTGTAAAAAGCTTTTGTATCTGCTTTTCAAATCATCGTTATCACAACTTAATATAGCAGAATCTCTGTCAAATTTCAAATAAACATTTTCTGATTTTCTGTGAAATATTTTCCAATATATCGTTAAATTGCACAATTATATCCTGCGTGTAAGCCGGTCTTGTTTTTTTTCGTCATATATTGTATTATTAGGTTACTGTACAGCTGAAAATCATGCAGACCCATGATTTCTGTACATTACAAAGCGTGTTGCTGGTCACGAAATGAACCGTAACATGATCCCAAAAATGAAATGCTGCCAGTGAACAGTAATGAAACACACTGGCATCATGAAATCATTACATAAAGGAGGAATTATATGCCTGGCCATAAACCACGGACGAATAAAGGGCTGGCTATAGCTGCTGTTCTTATGTGTCTTGCATGCGGAGTTTCTTTTACCCAGTCTTCCGCTTCGCACTCACCCATTACAGATACCCAGATCCCGGACATGTTCGTAGCTGGAAATACAGATGATTCCCAGATTCAATCTGGTGGTGCGGCAGCTGAAAATACCGATGCAGAAGAGGAGAACACACCGGAGGATGTCATTCCCACCGAAACGCCTGCCGCAGATACCCCGGCACCTGATACCCTTTCAGGTTCAGACACTTCTTTCGAAGTCTCTCCGGAAGCTTCCCAGGGGGTGTGGACGCCAGTTGACAGTAACTGGTATTTCATGGTAAACGGAGAAGGTTATAAAGGCTGGCTCACAGATACAGACGGACACCGCTATTACTTCAATGACAAAGGCGTTATGCAGACCGGATGGCTTGAGCTTGATGGCAAGCGCTACTACCTCAATGCAGATGGAGTTCTTCAGACTGGTGACGTGACAATAGACGGCGAAATTTATCACTTTGGCGCTGACGGTGCACAACAGGGTGAACCGACGACGGCAGATGATAGTTCCAATCAGGATCTTGTATTCTACATGAATACTACATCAGATTCTTCGAATGCTGACAATCTCACAGCTTCTGCGACAGGTGCTTCCACACCGGCTGCAGAAGCTGATATTTCTTCTGATCGAAATGAAGATTCCAGAAAAGCTTCTTCCGAAGTCGATGATCCTTCTGAAGCCTCTTCTGCAGCATCAGAAGTCTCCCCTGTACCGGAAGCCTCCGTTACTTCGGAACCGACTGTTTCTCCGGAGCCAAAGGGGATGATTGCCCTCACCTTTGATGATGGACCCAGTGATTTTACAGACCGTCTTTTGGATTGTCTGGAAGCAAACAATGTAAAAGCTACTTTTTTCCTGGCAGGTCAGGAAGTGGAATATTTTCAGGAACCTGTAAAGCGTATGGAGGAGCTTGGATGCGAGATTGGAAACCACTCTTATGATCACCCGGATCTCACCACGCTTTCCGCCGATGATGCTGCAAGTCAGCTTTCCCGCACAGATCAGCTGATCCAGGATCTCACAGGGCACATTGCCACTGTTGTGCGCCCCCCTTATGGTTCTTACAATGACACCGTAGCAGAGACTGCAGCAAGGCCTCTGATTTTGTGGTCTGTGGATACTCTGGACTGGGAAACACAGAATGCAGATTCCACAGTACAGAATGTAATGGACAACGCCAGTGATGGACAGATTATTTTAATGCATGATATTTTCAAAGAATCTGTGGATGCTGCTGAAATTTTTATTCCGCAGCTGCTGCAGGAGGGCTATCAGCTGGTAACAGTAAGCGAGCTGGCTGCTGCAAAGGGAATTACATTGGAAAACGGAACCGCTTATGGATCGTTTTGATTTGGCGTGTCCCAAGTTCAAACGCCTTATCGTGCAAGCACGAACGGCTTTTTGACCTTTTGACACTGGTATCATAATATAGCACTACATAAAAACCAGAGTATCGTTTTCAGGAAATCATCAACTATACTCTGGTTTTATTCTATATATTTTTTCAAACACGCAAAAAAGGAACTGCCATCATGACAATTCCTCTTTTATACTTATTCAGTTTTCTCTTCCAGAAGACTGCTGTGAACATACGCCTCAGAGCCTTCATAGTCAATCTGGATCCAGTCTCCGCTCTCACCTTTCTTGACTACTTCTGTTCCAGCGGACAATCCACCAATCACTTCTGCATCACTGCTGGCTGCTGCACGGACATTACAATCCTCTGTCACTACCAGCGTAGTTCCATCGGCTGTCTCTGCAGATCCTGTGACATCCTCACCAAGACCATCAAGGAAAGCAGCAAGTGCAGGATCTGCAGTCTGTGCATCCTCATACTGCTTCTGTACCTTGGCCTTCAGCTCCTTCACGTCGTCATCCTGACGCAAAGAAACTTCATATTTCGTTATCTCGTCGCTGTCATCGTGAGCAGCGCCGTCAATCTTCCAGTTCCCGTCTGTGTCCTTTACCACATAGAACTCAGCAAGCGCAGGTACCTTTGTATCAATCCCCTGACAGATGTAGTAAAAACAGGAATATACTACATAGGAATCGTCATCAAGCCCCTTTTTCGTGTAGATATCACCAGCTTCATACCCTTCAATGTACTTGGCATTGGTAATCTTAGACTCGTCTGCCGGTGCAAGATTATCTACCAATGTACGCAATTTGGTAATATCTTTATCCCCCAGAGCTGTGTAATAGCTCTTGATCAATGAAGTAATCTCTTCATTAGCTTTTTCCATGGGATTGGCGTCTTTCTTCCCGTCAGTCTCCCCATCATTTGCCGGAGAAGAAGGAACATTTCCCTGGTCGTTGTCTGCTGTTACCTGCTCATCGGCTGTATCCTTGCTGGAATCGCCCTTCCCGCTTCCCATAAATGCACGGATACCGAAAAACAGGACAACCACGATTAACAGAATCGCTCCGCCAAGCATAAAATAGCGAAGGTTATCTGATAACCATTCTCTGAAATTATCCAAGTTCTTGTCCTCCTTAATACAACGCACCGGAACGCCCGATCGTTCCAGGCAATACACCTGAAGGGAATCGAACCCCCGCACATGGTACCGGAAACCACTGCTCTATCCACTGAGCTACAGGTGCATAAATTCGAAAGCTGCATTATCATTAGTTACTGTCTAACATTTAAACAGCAACCTCATATACAACCACTTCGACTAAAAAATTATAGCACAATATCGACTGGATGTAAAGTTTTTTCTTTTGACGGAATAGTTATGTCAGTTTTGAAAAGGGGCTGTCGGGATGATATGCTCCCTTCTAGGTAGACAAGTGAAATAATAAAAACTTGTCACTTAGGA
>OCPR01000388.1_pt1 | contig 57260 bp, 39 predicted proteins | sample 1538611 | NCBI WGS metagenome assembly OCPR01 (sample SAMN04571711, study PRJEB22368) | human gut metagenome | biome: human gut; material: stool | host: Homo sapiens | place: Luxembourg | collected 2012-09-28
CGGGCAAAATATACCGCAAAGTGGGGCGTGCAGATTGCGGGAATGATTTTTCAAACAGGCTCTAAAAAGCTTTATACAATGCAGCTGATAATTCCGGAGCATCTTCAACTTCTTGCATTAGTATAACACACAAAAAAGTATCTTACTACAACAAAATTCTTTTAAAAAGAACCGCCCCTGCGGGCGAATCTGGTAGGATTCTTCCTGCAGGGGCGGTTCTGATTATTTAATTGTGATTGTTAATCCTGTTCTTTTTTGCGGCGTCTTCTGGTTGTTTCTTCGATTGCGAGAGCTGCAACAAAGAGCAATGCCATATAGAAGCCGATTGGTGTGTCATCACCTGTCTTAACACCTGTGGAGGTGCCTGGGGTTGGTGTAGGAGTTATTGTCTCCTCAGGAGTTACAGTAGGTGTTGCTTCCGGTTGTTCCTGGTTGATGATGGTTACCTCTGCATTGAGATTATTTTCATCAAACAGTACATTTCCATTTTCAACAGTTACTGCATATCTGAATCCGTCTGTACCACCTACCAGATTTCCTTCTGCATCTGTCTCTGCAACATAGAGCGTAAAGGATTCATCCGGTATTACAACTGCCTGTGTACTCTCAGATACTGTGGAGCCTCCTGCAAGATCAAGTGTCAGGATGTTCTTCTCCGTTCTTGTGGAAAGAGTTGTGCACTCTTTGTCATCAAAGATACCTGCATAGAAAATCTCATCACTTTCCAGGGCATTTCCATCTGCACCAAGAAGCTTCTTGGTTACATTCAGAGTCGCGATCTTGTAGAATCCATCCGGCCATTCGCTGAACTGGTTCTCGAACGTGATGCTGCTCTTTGCGCCATCCTCAGTTACGGTGATTGCCTGTCCCTGTGGATAAACCGGTACATAAACCTTTTCATCCGGCGTCATGCCTGAATCAATTGCTTTTCCGGTTACATCTGTCTCACTTACATAGTAGGTTCTTCCAAGATCCAGATTGATAAAGGTAACTGTGGAAGAAGATGCATTCTTAAACTCAAGTGCTTTTACATCAGAAGCAGGAATTGTGCATTCTGCATCTGCGAAAAGTGCTGCGTAGAAGGTCATGTCCTTAGCGCCTGCAAGTGCATCGTTCAGCTTCAGTTCCTTGGTGATCTCAATTGCAGCGGTCTTGCTCTTTGTCATGGCATCCTTCATCTCAACTGCATTTTTGGTGTCATCTGCATCAACAGTGAAGGTGATCGGCTCTGCAATCTCATATCCCAATGGTGCTTCTGCCTCAACCAGTTTGTAGGTCTTGCCAAGAACAAGTTTCGCTGTGAGCACATGTGGTGTACCATCTGAGGTCCACTCTTCCACAACCTTATCCTGGTCATCTACTACCTGAAGTTTTGCTCCTGCAAGAGCTTTCAGGGTTGTGTCGTCTACCTTGGAAATGGTAACCTTGGTAGTATCGTTGACAAATTTCATGGCTGTCTCGGTGTAATCTTCTCCATTTACCTTGGTGGTAAGCTTCAGAGTTCCGTCACGGTTGTCTTCTACATTTACAGTTACTGTATAAACAGTCTTGTCGTATACGTAGGTGTCTGCCTCTGATGGGAGCTTTTCGTTTACGGTGTAGGTAAAGGTCTTGCCAGCATCTTTCTCTGTATAGGAAAGCTTGCTGAAGCTGATTGCACCTTTTTCGTCGTTCTTGACTGTCTCAATTACCTTGCCATCTGCATCTTTCAGTTCGAATTCGAAGGTTCCAAGCTGTTCAGCTTCTACCTTCATGGACTTCTGGGCTTTCAGTTCAAGGTCAGCGGAAGCACTGTAGGTGTTAGTGAAGGTAACTGCTCCAGTGAGGTCTTCACTCTTTACAGGTTCGCCGTTCTTTGTAACAGAAGTAACTTTCGCTGTTAACTTGCCTGCATTGTCGTCTGTTACGTCTACTTTTACAACGTATTTGCTTTCATCATACTGGTATGCCGGTTTCTCATCTTTTACTTCAGTGATCTGGTAATAATGGGTTCCGGATTCCTTATATGTGATGATTGGGAATGTGATGGCGCCGCCGTTAGCATTCTTCACAGTTTCGCTGTAACCATTTTCTACTGCCTTTCCATCTGCATCCATTTCTGTTGCCTGGAAGCTGAACTGCTCTTCCTCCAGTGTCTGGCCTTCCAGAGTCTTGGTTGCACCAAGAGCGATCTGACCAGATGTGGTGTATGTGTTGGTAAATTCCATACCTGTTACAGTGGCATCCTCGGAAGTTGCCTCGGAGGAATGGATGACTGGGGTTACGGTTAAGGTACCGTTGCCTGCGTCTGTTACGGTTGCGTTGATGGTGTAGATGGTGTCGTCGTAGGTGTAACCTGCTGCGTCACCTTTCACCTCATTTACGGTGTACTGGTATTCGCCGGTATCATCTACTTTCTTATCTGTGTTGTCTTTTACAAGGCTGTACTTGATTTCGTCAAAGGTTACGTTTCCGTCAGCATCGTTGGTCTTGGTCTGAAGAACAGTGCCATCTTTGTCGCGAAGTTCGAATGTAAACTGACCTTCTGTAAGTGGTGTCTCTGTGGTTGTCAGAGTCTTCTTAGCTGTCAGGTTCAGACTTCCGGATGCGGAGTAGGTGTTCTTCATCTCAACTTTGTTGTCGATGTCATTCTCACTTACAGTAAACTCAACAGGATCTGCCAGGGTATAACCAGCTGGAGCGGATTTCTCGACTAACTTGTAGGTTTCGCCGAGGATCAGTTTGCCAGTGATTACGCGTGGGTTGTCCTTAGTTGAAGTTGTCCAACTATCGATTACCACGCCGTCCTTGTCCTGGATTTCGAGTACTACGCCTGAAAGCTGATTGCCAAGGGCGTCTACTTTGGTGATGGTTACCTTGGTGGTGTCATCTTCTACCAGGTATACCTTGTTACCATCTGTATCTGTTGTAGTTTTTGCATTGGTTTCAATAGTTCCATCTTTTTTAACAGTAAACTCAATATCTGTTGCATACTTATAACCAGCAGGAGCTACTGTTTCTCTAAGAATATAGCTCTTTCCAGCTTCAAGTTTAGGACCAAAGTCGTGAGTTTTACCTTTTTCAGAAACCCACTCATCTACAGTCTTACCTGTTTCCTTATCAATTACTACAAGATGAGCACCTTCTACCTCTTTACCACTTCCAAGTTCTACTTTGTTGACATTGAAATGAAGTTTAGCATCTACCAGAGTCAGTTTATTGCCAACTATTGTTTCGTTGTCCACTGTAATAGTTCCATCAGCTTCTACTTTAAAGGTAATTGGATCTGCTGCAACATAACCTGTCGGAACGTTGATTTCCTCCAGTATATAAGTGTTTCCTGCAATCAGCTTCCCAATAATATCATAACTGGTTTCATCTGTCTTCCAGCTTGCTACTGCATTTCCATTACTATCTTTTACAGTAATCTGAAGTTGCGCATCTTTAACTGGGTTGCCTTTGTCATCGACTTTATCAACAATTACTGTGGTCGGTGTATTGATTACATCATAATCGCCAATTCCTTTTGTAGTGATATATCCGTCTACTTTATCCTCTGTTATGGTGTATTCAATTTCCTTTCCTTTTTCGTATTTCGGCTGATCTGCAAATTTCCATTTCCAATCGTCTGCCTTTGATACGGTCTTGGAAGCAACCAATTTGCCATTTGCATAAAGGTTAATGGTAATAGTTTCTGGTCTGATGTCTGCATTGCCATTGTCATTCCAGGTCTTGGTTCCTTCGATATCTACAGTTCCCGGTTTATGGGTATTTGTGATGTTGTTCTTGTTACTTGCATCGTAGGAAGTCTCATAATCTTTTACCGGGGTTTCTGCCACACGGTACGTGATCTTCTGCTGGTTCTCATACTCCGGAAGGTTTCCGAAGCTGTAGCTCCAGATATCACCGGCTGTATTTGTCCAGGTTGCCTCTTTCTCTACCGGCTCTTCTTTTCCGTTTCCGACAGTCCTGTAGAGCTTCAGCTCCACTTTCTCAGGTCTCAGACCGTCCTGGTTGCTGTTGTCATCCCAGGTCTTGGTTCCGCTGATCTTCACGGTTCCAGGCTTATGGGTATTTGTAATGTTGTTCTTGTTGGTTGTATCATAGGAAGTCTCATAGTCTTTTACCGGAGTCTCCTCCACACGGTATGTGATCTTCTGCTGATTCTCATACTCCGGAAGGCTTTCGAAGCTGTAGTTCCAGGTGTCACTGTTGGTATTTGTCCAGGTTGCTTTCACTCCCTGTACCAGTTCTTCATCTCCAGTGCCGACTTTCCGGTAAAGCTTCAGTTCCACTTTCTCAGGTCTCAGACCGTCCTGGTTGCTGTTGTCATCCCAGGTCTTGGTTCCGCTGATCTTCACGGTTCCAGGCTTATGGGTATTTGTAATGTTGTTCTTGTTGGTTGTATCATAGGAAGTCTCATAGTCTTTTACCGGAGTCTCCTCCACACGGTATGTGATCTTCTGCTGATTCTCATACTCCGGAAGGCTTTCGAAGCTGTAGTTCCAGGTGTCACTGTTGGTATTTGTCCAGGTTGCTTTCACTCCCTGTACCAGTTCTTCATCTCCAGTGCCGACTTTCCGGTAAAGCTTCAGTTCCACTTTCTCAGGTCTCAGACCGTCCTGGTTGCTGTTGTCATCCCAGGTCTTGGTTCCGCTGATTTCTATTGTTCTTTTTTCTTCCTCATTAGTAATAGAAACTGCCTGTTCTTTCTTACCTTCTGACAAAACAACATCCGTTTTCTGATAAGTTACAGTATAGTTGATACCATTAACATTCGCCTTGCCATCCTTATCTAATGTAAGAATATTACCCTGTGCATCGGTTTCGAATACATAATATATAGTTTCATTTTCTTCACCAAGCGGAAGATTGTTAAATACGACTGATTCAGTTGTTCCAGTTGTAGTACCTGTCAAAGTCAAACTCTTGACTGGTGAATAACGAACAAACTTATTATTCTCATTCCTTGTAAATACTGCGAAATAAAATGTTCTTTCTGTATTCTCAGATTTAAAGGTTTTATTAACTGTAATTTTTCCAGATTCTGGTGTTTTAACCCATACACCAACCTTTGCTGGCTCTGCGATCAAAATACCAGAGGTTTTTCCTTCATCTGTATAACTATAAGCAAAACTATTCCATGCAATATTACTTTCCCCAGTATTTTCTACATATTCCGGAACTTTACCATTAAACTGGATTGTAACAGTCTTTCCTGCTGGAAGTTTGAAATCTGCTGGGAACTGGAAGCGAATCAGTCGATCTCCAGCCTGATATTCATTATGCCATTCTACTGTATCGTTATCCTTTTCAGTAGACCATTCTCCAGCACCATCTCCAATTGTTGTTGACGCATCACTTGAGAATTGTACCGTAACACCCTTAATAGTTGAGCCATCTGCACTTACTACAAGACCTCCATTGTAAGATACTTCAAAAGCACTTCCTCTTCCATAACCAGCAATTACACCAATATCTCCTACATATGGAAGGCGATCGATTACAACCATATTTGCAATTGTTGTAGTAGTTGCTTCATTCTTTACATTCAAGGTATATGTTACATCTTCTCCCTGCATGCCTTCCACATAGTTTTCTGGCATTGGACGGTCACCACTTCCGGTATCATCCTTCGGATCCTTCTTATGATTTGCATGTCTATTATATGCAATAGTCTTTACAGAAGATGTTGCTACACTGGAAAGTGTATAAGATGCGGAATCCTCATATTCCTTATCAAAATCATCCTCACCTGGAACAGTTCCTGGCTCTGTATATCCATGAACAGTCAATTTAGCATGGTTTGTATAGATACCATCCTTAGAATCATCGGTGGATCTTATACTGGTGGCATATTTAATTTCAAGATATTCGCCAGGCTCCAGCTTAAACTCGCTATTCTTTGCCGTGTCAAAATTCCAAGCAATTGTTCCCACTTCAGTGTCTATAGTTGGTTCAACAAATGGAATTTCACGACGTAATGTTCCATCACTTTTACTATAGACTATCATAGTATTTTTATATTCACCATTTTTAGATTTCTGATACTGATATCCGCTAGGTAACGTATCCAGAATAGAATAATTAGTGAGTGCCGCACCTCCGTTTCCATACGTATCATTATTAATTACAAGTTTCCATACAATCTTACTTCCAGCAGTTCCACCAATAGTGGTCAACTGACCATTATAATCTTCTCCTCCTGCATAACATCCTTCAGCAGCCTTTTCGAAAGAAATATGTGTAGTATCTTCTTCTATTGTGAAGTTATCACTGTCACTTGTTTCTGTTCCTACTTTTCCTTCTGAATTAATAAATGGTTTCGTTGCCTTTAAAGTAGCTGTATTTTTGAAAGTTTCAAGGACAAGGGAATCTTTAGAATCCTTCAGTTTCTTATATATTTCTTCGGCTTTTTCTCTTGTCAGTCTCGCCTTATAAAAGATTATTAAACTAATTTTTTCATCGTTATTTCCCTGAACTGCTTTCGAAAACTTAGTTGTTATAGTATTTCCAGAAACACTTACCGAAACTTTTCCCCAGCTGTTTTCTGATTCCCGGGTGTATTTGTTTTTATCTGTTCCAACTTTCACAAGAACATCTTTTGTCTCATCATATTTCGTCCATTCCAGTCCTTCTGGCAAAGTATCTGTAACTACAAAATCATCCGAAACTTGGCTTCCACTTTTTTCTGAAAGATTTTTTACAACTACAGCATAAGGTATTATAAGTTTATTCTGCAAATCCTCTACACTGCTATAATCATCTGGATTTAAAGAAATAGACTTATTCAAATTATCTGGTTCAAAAGAATTTCCCTCGCCCAGACTTCCGCCTGCATATTTAAACACATCCAGTTTTCCATCTGCGCTCCCATATTCCACAGAAGTCACAGGCTCACGTCCATTAATTGAAACCTGATTATACGAATCTTTAAAATTATCTTTCAGTTTCAATTTGTAAGACAAAACCAGTTTTCCCTTCGGTTCAATGCAGAAGCCATCTATTTTTTTAATCACATCCGCATTCTTTTGCGAATTTTTATTAGATGTAATCAGGAAACTAAAATCTTTTACATCCCACTTATTTATAACCAATTCATCGCCTTTATTAATTCCTTTTACACCTTCGGCTTCTTCCACTGTTAAAATTAATTGATAATTATTATTTGCATCATCTACTTGATGCGTTGTATCACTGCTATTATCCTTATTTACCAGAGTGTCTTTTCCATATACTTCTGTGATATTACTCTCTCCAGTATTGGTAATGGTAATTTTATAAGTAAGAACATCCCCTCTTGAAACAATTCCTGGATTAGGCAAAGGATTTCCATCTTTATCATATACTACTTTTGTTTCCGTAATGTCCCCTTGACTTGGTTCTACTACAACCTCAGAATCTGATTTATGATTTTCATCGATTTCTGCTGTATTTTTAACTTTAACAAAGCCAGTCTCTACTTTCGGCATCGTCGCCCAAACATTAACGGATGCAGATTCACCAGCATTAAAAGTTCCAACGGCCTTAAATATAACTTTTGTAATTTTCCCGTTTTCGTCTTTTTCATAAACTCTTTCAATAGTGACATCGTTAGGTTTATTTTCCACGAATTTATCACTCTGTTTATTTTCTTCAATGGTAATTCCATTTGGAATATCCCAAAATGCCAATGGCTCATTTTCTGTTAATACAGATGAACTAATTCCAGTATTTTTTACTGTAATTGTATATTTTACAAGATCTTCGGAATCAGCCAAAGTTCTGTCAGCTGTTTTGGTAATATCAAAATTGCGGGAATTCTTATGTACGGTTACTTCACCCTTTACAACATGCTCCCCTTTAATCACCTGTGCAACATTTTTGAAACTCTCTTCTGTTGAATTACTTTTCAGCTTAACTGGAACTTTGATGGTAACACTTCCGCCAGGTTGTATATCCGCCAAAGTGCCTGCAATTTCACCAGTAACTGAATCATAAGTGACCTCGCTAGTAAAGCTGCCACCCTCAATAGTTACCTTTGCAACCGTACCGTCCAGTTCCATTCCAGCAGGAAGCACATCTGAGAACTTCCAGCCACTAGCCGCTGCAGTTCCTGTATTTTTAATTGTGATGGTATACTCTTCTTTTCCATCTACAATTGGTTCGGCGGAAGCAGTTTTGGTTACTTCCATTTTTTCTTCATCTTTTTTCTGCTTTACGGTATTGGTTTTAGTTGCTTTATCATTATTGATTGTAATCTGGTTTGTAATTTCCTGGGTTTCGTTTTGAACAACTTTCATGAGTACATAGCCCAAAACTTCTTTTCCAGATGGTACACTTTCAAATTTCCAGGTTGCCTTATCTCCAGCTATTTCTGCTGTTGCTTTTATTGGGGAATCTGCTTTTGTCCAAATTCTCTTAGATGGAGTAAATGCATTTCCACCTACATTCCACTGACCATTAGTCGACAATGTATTAAGCTCATCTTCAGTAATAAACGCAAGACTTCTGGCAGGACTAACCTTAGTAAGATCATCTTCAATAACGATATCTGTATCAACGTCTCCGTTATTTGTTGCTTTTACCTGATATAAAATATAATCGCCATAAAGTACATAGCTATTATTTTGATTATAATCATTCCAGTGCCCTGTCTTAGCTGTTTCAACATGCAAAATTGATTTATTATTGCCATAGTCATCCCGAAAATCAATCTCACCAGGTTTCTTAACGAGAACAGTTGCTTCCGCTTTATCAGCAAGCTTAATATCTGCAGAATTATCAATAGGTGAAACTGTTGTTTCTAACTCGTTGTTCACTTCTCCATCTACATAATTTTCTGCAAACTTAATTTTATCTTTGCTTACTATTACTTTTCCAGTCCAGTCATCAAGCTGTTTTTTTGGATCCTCAGAACTAGAACTTTTTGTATATGTAATAGTATATCCCACAACCTTATTCGAATCATTTTCATCATAGATTGAATTTTTCATGTATCCATCCATATTCTCAAAGGAAATAGCGGCATCTGCATCAGCCGCATCAATATACATTCCTTCAGGAAAACGCATTGTATCTGTAATGCTAAAACCTTTCAGCCAAAGATTTCCCTCTTTAATCTCATCGTGATATTCATGCAGAGTAAACTTGAGATCATCTTTCATTACAAAACTTGTTGTAGTGCCAGTAGTTCCAATAGATACATTATCTGCTGTTTTTTTATGATGCCATTTCGGCTCTGCTTCACATTTCAATGAGGCATTCGCTTTGTTTTCTCCATCTACTGTAAAACTAGCATTAATATCATCTTTACTACTGCTTACGCCTTCTGGAAATTTCACTCTCATTTTTATCAACTGAGTAGATCCATTTTCAGTCAATCCTTCAACTTTGATTTTTTGATTGCCATCCGCATCAGTGCTCAAAGTGTATGTTATACCATTTGCAACATATATGTTATTTACAAAATCTGGAAATTTTGCATTCGTCTTTCCAAGATTAATTTCTACGTCAGAAGTAACAATATGATCATTGTTATTAGCCATTCCAATGGATGCAAACAAGTATCCTTCTTTACCAGATTTTATACTGTCAATAGATGCACTACCACTTTCCCCATTTTCCTTAAAAGACAAAGCAACACTAGTAATTACATTTGGATTTGAAGCGCGCGTAATTGTAGTCGTCACGCCACCCACAATTGAAAAACTATCCTGCGTAAAACCCATAGAGGTGATCTCGCCGTCTGCGTTTGTGTTTACGTATTCGGTTACAACTTCGGCCTGTCCATCATTGTCCAAGTGGACAACATCTTTATTTACGACGTCGCCATCAACGGTGCTTTCCTGAATCTGTTTGAAGCTCATATCTACTTTTACATTTCCGTTTTCAGGTTCAATTCTGCTTCCATCGGCGGTCAGGAAATATACATCGTAAAGTACGTACTCAGCTTCCGTATTCTCAGCGTCCAGTCCCAACTGGCTGCTCAGCTGGCTGTTGAATGCTGCTACTGCTGCATTGTAGCGGTCGGTGCCAGGTGCGATGTAGTCCGCTTTGATTTCTGCATCCTGTGGAAGGTTTGCATCTTCCGGAGCTGTTGCTGTAATCACTACACGACTGTCTTCATATCTGAAAGAAGTCTTCGGTGCTTCTGTCGGAGTCGGTGTCTCACTTGGGGACGCGCTGACTTCTGGTGTCGGAGTTGCAGTTGCCTCGGCAGCTGGTGTTGCTGTAGCTTCCGGTGCTGCAGGAGCTTCCGTCACTTCTGCTGCAGGTGCCGCTGTGGGCTCTGTTGCAGGTGTTTCTGTCGGAGCTGCTGCAGGCGCCTCTGTTGGCTGCTCTGCTGGCGCTTCTGTCGGCTGCTCGGCAGGTGCTTCCGTCGGCTGCTCTGCTGGCGCTTCTGTTGGCTGCTCAGCAGGTGCTTCCGTTGGCTCCTGAGCTTGTTCCGCAGCAGGAGTTTCCTGCACTTGCTGAGATTCTTCCTGTTTCTCAGCAACCGGTTCCGCTCCCTCCTCTGTTGCGTATGCTTCTGCTTCGCTTTCAGACGGAGTCGGTGTTGCCGTCGCGTCCTCAACGTAGGTATCGTCTGTTGCCAGAACAGTCAGACTGGACTGCTGGAATATCATAGATACCGCCAGAAGTATGGCAAAAAACGATTTCAGCCTTGAATTCTTTTTCATGTTACAACCTCCTTTTTAAGATCGGGTTTTCCTTTTTTTCGGTGTGGTTTCGCAGGCAGAAGTAGCCCAAAACCCATTTTTATCATCATATCACACTGATTTTGAAGGAGCAATAATTTATGATCACCTGAAAAATCCCTGTTTTCTGCTGTTTCACTAAGGAACCTGGCATGAATCGGTCTTCATTTTCGTATTTTTATAGTGTGTATTTTAGTGTACTGTCTCCATTTTCGACTTTTCATTGAAAAAAACACACAATTTCTTATTTTCTCTGCTTTCACAGGACAAAAAAGCTACATGTTTACTCCATTTTCTCTGTTTGAATTTCAGCATATTGCACAATTTCACGCCCTGTTTTCTAAACTATATTCGCTCCAATTTTCGTATTTTTTCATGGTGTATCTTGATGTACACTCTTTCGTGTGGTATAATAAATGCCAGAAAACCAATGCACTTATACAATTGGCAAACAAGAAATACGCACCATCTTCATTTTCAAATGATAAAGCATACAGGAGGACTCCCTATGTTTCTCAAAAAGACCCCTAAGGCAAAGGGAACTTACCTTGCCATCACCGAATCCTACTATGATAAAGAGAAGAAAGCCACTCGTCAGAAGACCATTATGGGGTTGGGATATCTGGAAGATTTAAAGAAGGATTACCCGGATCCCATCAGCCATTTCGAGAAGGTTGTGGCTGATATGAACCAGGAGCGAGAAGCCAAAAAGAACTCTGTGGTATATGTTGACCTTACTACTGCTCTCTCACCGGGAGAGCACTCTCTGAAAAATGTAGGCTACGGCATTCTGAAATACCTTTATAAGGAGCTTCAGCTTGACATTTTCTGGCGTACCAGGACCTGGAATCTATCTCTCCCCTATAATATAGAAGAGCTTTTCCGATATATGGTCATTTCCCGTGCGCTTTACCCGAATTGCACCTGGAATGAAGCTATTGAAAAAGGAATCTACTTCGAAGAATCCGGAAGCATCTCAGACGAAGACCTGGATTCTGCCTTTCATGTTATTGTGAAACTGCAAAAAGATCTGCAGAAGTGGATTTATGAGCATTCCGGCAGTATCCTTTCCAGAGATACTACTTCTGCATTTTTGGATCACACCAGCTATAATTTTTCCATTCCTGGAAGCATGCCCTCTGACACGCAGCCCAATGCCAGACGTACAGATTCCACCCTTCACCTGGATCTTCTCACGGACAGAAATGGACTCCCCATTGCATATGACCTGTCTACCAGTGGTACTGTGTTGAACCAGTCTGTTTTTAATGCCGTAAAGCAATTAAAGAGAGAGAATCCCAGAACCCGTTTTTATAATACTGCCCCTGCGCGTCCGGAGGAGGAACCTTTTATTTGCAATGGAGTACCGGCAGACGGATATATTTATGGTCTGCCTGTACATACTGCGAATGCAGAATTTAAAGATTGGGTTCTGAAGGATGGTTATCAGGAAATGAAAATTCTGAATGAAAAGCATCAGACCATCCCTCTTCTTTATAAAGAGCGAATTTTTGAGGATAGGGAAAAACAATTTGTATATTACCATGAGCTTCAGGCCAGACAGCAGCGCCTTGCCAGGGAGTCTTCCGGAAGGCGTACCGGACTGAAGCTGGACGGATATACTGCCATTGCTACTGATAATCTGGAGGTAGATAACCTTGCCCCTTATCGTCTTTTCAGCGGACTTCGCCATATGGAGAAAATTTTCCTTGATTCCAAAAGCCAGTATGACTCCTCTGCTACCTTCATCTGGACACCGGATAAGATCAATGCCCATTTTGTGATTGGGTTTGTGTCCTTTACCTTAATGCGTATGCTGCAGGCGAAGCTTGATTTCCAGTTTTCCATGGAACAGATCGGGACTTCTTTGCAGCGGTATAATTGTGTACAGATTGCAGGAAATATTTATCAGTTTACCTATTATGATGTGATTCTGGATGCATGTGAGAAGGCACTGGGGCTGGAACTGCATAATAAATACCGCAGCCAGCTCCAGATTCGGAGATTGCTGCGGTATTAAGGACTTTATAATTTTATATCTTTTATACATGTCAGGCTTTTTCGCCTGGCATGTTATCTGTCTGCTCCCAGGCTTCCCTCTCCTGGAAAATGCAGTTCGTACATTTCCCGGGCGGCGCGGGTGATGATTCCAAGCTCTTCTTCCATCTTCAATGTCTGCGGAAGCACCACGGCAGTATCATAAATATCCGCTTTCAGCTTGTCCTTGGCGCGCGCACTACTCATTTTCATAATCCCAAACAGTGTGCTGTTATAAGCCTTATCCGACTCACTAAGCTCCATATAAGTCTTCACCATATGGCAGCACTCTCTGTAAAGAAGCTCTTCATAATCCCTACCCTTGGCGCAGATTTCCTGGAATTTCATTTTATTCAGCTGTTTCATGATCTCCTTACGTCCGCCGCGGACTCCCATAAAGCGCTTGCCGCTGTCTTTATTAAACTCCATCAGCATCCACAGTGCGATCAAACCGTCAGCACGGGTATCACCGCCAAGCTCAGACGGATCCTGATAACGGATGTCCCAAAGCTCCCTGCGGATCTGATTCAGCTCTGGCTCCTCTCCTGCCTCAATGGACATATTCAAAAGTGCCAGACGTCTGGCCGGGTCCGATTCTCTGTAGTATTGTGTAATAGTCGGGGTATCCATAGTATTCTCCTTTATACTTCTTCGTAGGTCAGCTCGGTCTCAGCCATATTAAGAGCTTCCTCAATTACCTTGTCCATATCCATATAGCGGTACATGCCCAGTCGTCCGCCGAAGAGTACATTCTTCTCTTCTAATGCACGACGCTCATACTTGTCAAAGAGCTCGTCATTCTTCGGATCATTAATGGGATAATATGGCTCTTTTCCCTTCTCCCATGCTGCCGGATATTCTCTTGTGATAACTGTCTTCGGCTGTGTCCCAAACTCGAAGTGCTTATGCTCAATAATACGGGTATAGGGCACCTCATAATCGGTATAGTTCACAACCGCATTTCCCTGATAGTTCCCCATATCAAGCACTTCTGTCTCAAAACGCAGGGAACGGTACTCCAGCTCACCATAGCAGTAATCGTAAAATTCATCGATCATACCGGTAAAAAGGATCTTATCTGCCTGTGCAGTGAGCTCTTCTCTATTTGCAAAGAAATCCGTCTTCAGGCAAACCTGGACCCCCTCCAGAAGCTTCTTGATAATACGGGTATAGCCTCCCTTCGGAATACCCTGATAGGGATCCTTAAAATAGTTATTATCATAGGTATAACGAAGAGGAAGTCTCTTGATGATAAAGGACGGAAGATCCTTACACTCTCTTCCCCACTGCTTGCGGGTATAGCCCTCTACCAGCTTCTCATACACATCCTGTCCCACCAGCGCAAGTGCCTGCTCTTCCAGGTTCTTCGGGTGTGTGATGTGCATGCGGCTGATCTGCTCCTGAATCTTCGCCTTCGCCTCTGCCGGAGTCCGTACACCCCAGAGCTGATGGAATGTATTCATATTAAACGGAAGGTTATACAGTTCATCCTTATACACCGCAATAGGTGAATTTACAAAGTGGTTAAATTCTGTAAACTGGTTCACATAGTCCCAGATTTCCTTCTTAGAGGTATGGAAAATATGTGCGCCATACTTGTGGACCTGGATGCCTTCTACTTCCTCTGTGTAAATATTACCGCCGATATGATCACGCTTGTCGATCACCAGGCAGGTCTTGCCCTTCTTAGTAGCTTCGTGAGCAAATACAGCTCCAAAAAGTCCGGCTCCTACAATTAAATAATCATATTTTTTCATCTTGTGTTGCCCCTTTCTGTTATGGGAATGCAGATTTATTACGTACGTTTTCTGCCAGACACTGATATACAATGTCTTTCATTCCCGGATAAAGATGTTATTATTATAACAAATTTTCAGAAAAAAAGGTAGCCCTTTCCATGTAAGGACTACCTTTTTTATAAAACTTGTTACTGTTCACTCCGTTCACAGTAACACGCTTCACGATGGTTAACGATCATGCATTCGCATTATTTCGCAGCAACTCTGTCAAACTCATCTGTGATTTCTTTAGACGGAGCCTTCGTAACAAGGCTGACGATCACGATCATCACCAGACTGAGCAGGAAACCAACTGCCAGGGAATAAAGTCCTGTATAGGTTCCCAGTGTCTGTCCTCCAACTAACGGAATATAGTCCCAGATAATAACGGTAAGTCCGCCAGTCACCATACCTGCAATGGCACCTGGAAGATTGGTTCTTCTCCAGAACAGGGACATTACCACGATCGGTCCAAATGCGGAACCAAGTCCTGCCCATGCATTGGAAACCAGTCCCATAATACTGCTGTCCGGATTCCATGCAATGGCAAATGCAATCACTGCGATCGCAATAACCGTGATACGGCTTACTTTCAGAATTTCCTCTGTGTCAGCATCCTTCTTGATAAAGCTGTGATACAGATCCTCAGATACTGCAGAAGCAGTTACCAGAAGCTGGGAATCCGCTGTGGACATGATTGCTGCAAGGATTCCGCAAAGGAACAGCCCACCGATAAAGGGAAGCGCAAGCTCTGAGGTAAATACCTTCCGGATCATCTCAATAAATACGCTCTCAGAAGAAGCGGCTCCGTTCTCCCCAAGAATAACAGGAAGCAGGTAAGCTCTTCCGATCACCGCAATCGCAAATGCAGCTGTCAGGGAAAGAAGATCCCATACAATGGCAATCGCCCAGGATTTCTTCAGTTCCTTCTCATTCTTAACTGCCATAAATCTTACCAGTACGTGAGGCATTCCACAGTATCCAAAGCCCCATGCCAGCTGGGAAAAGATCTCTATAAAGGTATATGGTCTGTCTCCGTTCATAAACGGGTTCAGATAAGCGCCTGCACCGCCGGTCACGCCACTCTGGGAGATCAGGTCTGTAAGATTGCCTGGAAGCAGGAAATATGCCACCAACGGAACTACAAGAAGTCCGATAAGCATCAGGGTTCCCTGTACAAAGTCTGTTACACATACCGCCATAAAGCCGCCCATGAAGGTGTAGCAAAGAATAACCGCTGCCCCAATGGCAAGTGCTATGTGATAATCAAGCCCAAATACGGTATTGAACAGCTTACCGCCTGCTGCCAGCGCAGAAGCTGTGTACACCAGGAAAAAGATTACGATTACCACTGATGAGATCAGAAGCAGGATCTTTTTCTTATCACGGTAGCGGTTCTCGAAAAATGCCGGGATGGTCATGGAATTGTTTGCTGCGATGGTGTATTTACGAAGTCTTCCGGAAATACATACCCAGTTGAGGACAGTTCCGATAAAAAGTCCCACTGCGATCCAGATCTGTCCGGATCCAAAAGAATAAATGGCTCCGGGAAGACCCATCAGAAGCCATCCGCTCATATCAGAAGCCTGTGCAGAAAGTGCTGCCACCCATCCGTTCAGTCCTCGTCCTCCAAGGAAATAATCCTCTGAGCTGGAGGTCTTTTTCATGTAAACCGCGCCGATGACGATCATCATGGCAAGGTAAAACACAAAAGCAATCAGAATTATCACTGTTGTACCACTCAATTTTTTCTCCTCCTCTGTTATAAAATCTGCTGTCCCCAAATCATCCGGACAGCAAAATAACATATTTCATACTTTACCACAGAAGAGTATGAAAGTGCAAGTGATATTGTATATTTTTTTGAAAGTCTGCGCTTGATAAACACGGAATATGAAACTACTTATCCTTCCCTTTCAGATAAACATGCTTAATATACCACAAAGCCTTTTCTTCCCCCTTGTCATTGAGGATCCGAAGCAGCCCCTCTAACTCTTTTTTCGTCTGGGGATGTACAAACCACAGCTTCGGCTTGCTTTTCAGAAAATATTCCAGCGGCTTGTGATTGTCGTATGCGTCCCCAAGATAAGTCCTGGAGGCACTGATCCTGTCCATCACCATCTCTGCCACATATCTGCGGGGCATTTTCGCCCCCATGATCACATGCTCCGGATCATTTATGGAATAATCCACCCAATGCTCATAATGATGCTTATTGCGCCCTTTATGATGGAGCCAGGCGGTAGACACGCCCGTATCCTCACGTTCTGCGTTATTTGGGCTTCTGTTTCCCTGATAATATTTGCAGCCCACCAGAAATTCCGACGGGGTATATTTGGAAAGGTCATGGAGAAGCCCCTGCTTGTAAAGTCCGATTCGGAAGCAATAGTGCATAACCATCAGCTTATGCTTTGTGATTGTTTTAAAGTGAAGCCATGGATGCATTGTCGCCGGACCTCCTTTCCTTATTCTCAGCTTCTGTCACAGTATTGTCTGAAGCTGCAGTTTTCTTCGCTTCTGCGCCTGGCAGTTTTTCATTCTTTTTTCCTTTGCCAGTATGCTTTCTTTCAGGCTCCGGTTTCTTCACACCCTGAAGTACAACCACTGTACGCGGTCCCACCTCCACGGCTCTTTCATAGACCTGGCCATTTTCCCCATAAAATCCGTCACAGGTCAGATCTCCGGTATCCATCACTTTCTTCCACTCCATCCCCTCTGGCAGATTGGGAAGAGCAATATCCTTGGTTTCCCAGTGAAAATTATAGCCTGTATAAAGGAAATCATCCTCACTTCCGTCCGGCAGCTTTGCATATGCCCCGCACAGCATCACGCCGATCATGCGGCTGGTATTTTCCATGTTGCAGAACCATGCACGTTCTCCATGAAAAGACATATCCGGAAATCCCTTGCCCAGGTAATCTGCTTCTTTCATGCTCTCACTCATATGAAGGACAGGATGAGCCTTCCGAAGCGCAACTGCCTTTTTTACAAAGGCAAGCATACTGGCATTTCTCCGCAGTCCCCGCCAGTCTATCCAGCCAATGGAATTGTCCTGGCAGTAAGCATTATTGTTTCCCTCCTGGGAATTGCCGATCTCATCACCGCCATAGATCATGGGCACTCCCTGGGAAAACAGCATCATGGCAAAAGCAGCACGCATCTGGCGCTCCCTCATCTGACGGATCCACTGCTTCCGGCTTGGTCCTTCAATACCGCAATTCCAGGAATAATTATAGCTGCTGCCGTCGTTATTGCCTTCCCCATTTGCCTCATTGTGCTTATAATTGTAGGAAACAAGGTCATTTAAAGTAAAACCGTCCTGGCAGGTGATATAATTGATCACTCCATGGTCATCCGGGTTATGACGGATGCGGTACTGCACAGCCGGAACCATATCCTCATCGCTTTTCAGGAATCTGCGCATATCCTGCAAAAATCCCAGATTATATTCCGCAAAGCAGCGCTTTTCTGGTCTGCGGTTCTTATAAAGAGCAGCCGTATCCATTCCTTCTGCCATGATCTTCGTTCCTGCAAGCAGTCCGTCCTTCATGATCAGGTCAAGAGGTGCCCCTTTTCCCAGAATATGAAAGCCGTCCACATGATAATTCTGTTTCCAGAACTGCACTGCACGAAGTGCCATTAAAGGATTAACCTCCGCCGGAAAATACATTTCCATGATACAGCCAATCCCTGCTTTGTGAAAAGCCCTGATCATGTCACAAAATTCCCTGTGGGGATCCCGGGTAGCGCAATAAGCACTCTTTGGCGCAAAATAAAGACCATTTCCATATCCCCAGTAATTTACCTCGTCTTTTTTCCCCTTCTGGGAAACAAGACCGTCTGGCTCCTTTGGCGGAACCACCTCCATAAATTCATAGGCCGGCATAAGCTCTACTGTATTAATGCCAAGCTCCTGCCAGTATGGGATCATCTGTACCAGACCGGAAAAAGTTCCCCGGAGACCTGTCGGCAGCTTAGCCTGCCTGGTGTATCCCCGGACATGTACTTTATAGAGGATCATATCTCCAAAGTCTGTTTCCGGTGCTTTCTCATCCCCCCAGTCATAACCATTTCCGGACCAGAAGCCGCAGCGCACCTTGTGTGGATCTTCCTCCCACGCTGCCCCAAAATGCTCTCTTCCGCTGATCCTGCTGGCACAGGGATCCAGATAGATTTCCCCGTTTATCTTAAAATTGTACTCCAGATTGGTTACATTTAATTTTTTCATAAAGACAGAAAAAATCCGTCCTGTACGATATTTTTCATCCAGAAGAAGCTCATAAAAGGGCTCTCTTCCCCTCTTCCTGTAAAGGAGCAGGTAAACCTCAGAATCCTCTTCCGCTTCCACTGCAAAATTATATCCATCTGCCATCTGGGTTACCCCAAGTAAAAGAGGATAACCGTATGTCACAACCACGCTCTTATTTCCCGGTATTGGCACTTTATAAGCCCTCCTGTCTTTGTCTGCTGTCTCGTCTGTAGCCATTTTTGTACACAGAGCACGTTTCCCAAAGGGAATCTGCACAATGCAATCTTTCTCATGAAATAAAATCATCCGATGATATCTGTTTATCCCCAGATCCTGCCATACAGGACTCCCTATGGTCTAAAATTTCAGATCCAGCTCTACAGGACAATGGTCGGATCCCATTATCTCGCTGTGAATCTTCGCATCCTCCAGATTCTCTTTCAAGGACGGAGAGGTGATGAAATAATCAATTCTCCATCCGGCATTCTTCTCTCTTGCCTTAAATCGGTAAGACCACCAGGAGTAGGCACCCTCAAGCTCCGGATAAAAGTAGCGAAATGTATCAATAAATCCCGCTTCCAGAGTTCTGGTAAAGCATGCTCTCTCTTCATCTGTGAAGCCTGCGTTCATCCGGTTGGTCTTAGGATTCTTCAGGTCAATTTCCTGATGTGCCACATTCATGTCTCCACAGCAGATCACAGGCTTTTTCTCCTGAAGCTTCAGAAGATAAGCCAGAAAATCTCTCTCCCATTCCATGCGGTATTCCAGTCTTCGAAGCTTTGACTGGGAATTGGGCGTATATACGGTAACCAGATAAAAATCATCCATCTCTGCAGTGATCACACGTCCTTCTTTATCGTGTTCCTCTATTCCAAGTCCGTAGATCACGGACAACGGTTCTTTTTTTGTAAAAACAGCTGTTCCGGAATATCCCTTGCGGTTCGCATAATTCCAATATTGATAATAACCTGGAAGCTCCAGCTTCACCTGGTTCTCCTGACATTTGGTCTCCTGAAGGCAGAAAATGTCTGCATCCAACTTCGCAAAGCTTTCTTCAAAGCCCTTGGTGATACAGGCACGGATTCCATTTACGTTCCATGATACAAGCTTCATGTTGTTCTCCAATCTGTAAAAATTTATATGATGCACAAAAATCCTTCTGTACATGATTTTGCCCATTTTTTCAAAGTTTCCAGTGAACTTCATTCACCCAAAACATCTCATAGGATATTGCCTGTGAATATTCAATATATTCTAACACTTTCTTCATTATAACACAGATTTCCCTATTCACAAAACCCTATTTTTCTGGTACAATCTAAATATTGTCCGGGCATACCGTTACCAGTGAAAACGAAGCTAAAGAAGTCCCGGTGTTACCTTGTTTTACAGCATGAACATGTTTTTTCACAGGTAACATATAAATACAAATTTTTTATAAAGTGAGGTATTTTTAATGAGTGATTCAGATATGACAAACTCCTGCAGCAGCTGTGGAAGCAGCTCATCCTGCGGCGGTTCCGACTGTTCCACATGCGGCGGATGCAGCACTGACGCAAACCAGCACAGCACCATTACTCTTACCATGGAGGATGATACTGAGGTAGAATGCGCCATCCTTACCATTTTCCCGGTAGATGCAAAGGAGTATATTGCGCTTCTTCCTCTTGACGAAGAGGGCCAGAATCATGACGGTGAAGTTTATCTGTATTCCTTCACCCGCACTGCAGAGGGTGCTCCCATGCTTTCCAATATTGAAAGCGACGAAGAGTACAATAAGGCTGCTATCGCATTTGACACTGTTTTACAGAATGCGCGGGAAGCAGAAGCTGCCGGAACACCTTTAGAGTAATCTCTCCGGTGATCTTTAAAGAAATTTCCTGCGGGAGCATCAAAGTAATCTTCCCGGTGGTCTTTAAAGAGATTTCCTGCGGGAGCCTGTTTGAAAAAGGCTTTCTGCAAAATTTGAAAAAAGCTTAAGAACAATAAAAGCAGGTATCTGTGATTGATAAATTCATCACATTTACCTGCTTTTGTATTTCCCATAAAACTGCGAGGATGCCGCAGCGGGTTACTTCGTCGTACTTCCAAACCCGCCATTTCTCACATCTGTCACATCATCGTCTACGGTAATCCCATACTCAACGAAGATTCCCTGCATAAAGCCTGTATCTGCCTTCAATTCTACCACTTTGTTCTCATTGGTGTCATTTGTCAGCTTGGCAAAAATATGACCTTCATTGTCAGAATAAAAATAATCGCTGTCAATAATCCCCACCGTATTATTCAGCTGCAGACGGAATTTAAATCCCAGGCCGCTTCTTGGATAGCATTTCAGCACCCACTCCTGATCCATCTCCACACGGATCCCGGTCGGAATCTTGATGGTCTCTCCTGGCTTAATGGTAAAATCAGCCGGGGAAAAGAAATCATAGCCTGCGCTTCCGGCAGTAGCTCGTCTTGGAAGACGGATTCCCTCATAAATCTTCTCTGCCTCATCAGCAGACACGCCCTCAAAAGTATCCATCCAGTCTGCCACAAAGCGCTCTTTACTTACTTTATGAAATTTTGCAATTCTTTTCATGTTTCCTCCTGTTTGTCCCGTGCAGACGCCTTTTCCAAAGCTCCGACTCTGCAGCAGATATAAAGAATGCCGGGCACATCTGTCCGGCATCCCCCAAGCTGTCACTGTGCTTTTCATACACAGTGGCCTTGCATTTTATTCTTATTTTGCCTCTGCCGGAACATCCTTGATGCTGAAGCTCATTCTTCCCATCTTGTCTTTTCCAAGGCATACAACAGTTACCTTATCTCCAAGTGTAAGAACATCCTCTACGCGGTTGATTCTCTCCTTGCAGATCTTGGAAATGTGAACCATTCCCTCTTTGCCAGGTGCGAACTCAACAAATGCGCCAAACTCCTTGATGCTTACAACCTGTCCGGTAAGGATCTGTCCCTGCTCGAAGTCAGAAGCAATGATCTCAACCATGCGCTTTGCTTCCTGCATGTTCTTGTCATCTACGCCGCAGATAGATACAGCACCCTCATCTGTGATATCGATTTTAACGCCTGTGCGCTCGATGATGGTGTTGATGGTCTTACCTCTCTGGCCAACAACATCACCGATCTTCTGAGGATCGATCTGGATCTGGATGATCTTCGGAGCATATTTTCCAACAGTTGTACGAGGTGCAGGGATACATTTCTCAATAACTTCATTAAGGATGTACTCTCTTGCTTCCTTAGTACGTCTGATTGCTTCTTCTACGATCTGTCTTGTAAGACCGTGGATCTTAATATCCATCTGAATCGCTGTGATACCGTCATGAGTTCCGGCTACCTTGAAGTCCATGTCGCCAAAGAAGTCCTCAAGTCCCTGGATATCAGTAAGAACGATATAGTCATCATCTGTGTCACCTGTTACAAGACCACAGGAAATACCTGCAACCGGCTTCTTAATCGGTACACCGGCAGCCTCAAGAGACATGGTGGATGCACAGATACTTGCCTGGGAGGTAGATCCGTTTGACTCAAAGGTCTCAGATACAGTACGGATTGCATATGGGAATTCTTCTACGCTTGGAAGCACCGGTACAAGTGCTCTCTCAGCAAGTGCTCCATGACCGATCTCACGGCGTCCCGGTCCTCTGGATGGCTTTGTCTCACCTACAGAATAGGATGGGAAATTGTAGTGATGCATATATCTCTTGCTTGTCTCAAACTCGTCAAGTCCGTCAATTCTCTGTGCCTCTGCAAGAGGTGCCAGAGTAGTAATGGTACAGATCTGAGTCTGTCCACGGGTGAACATAGCGGAGCCATGTACTCTCGGGATGATGTCAACCTCTGCTGCCAGAGGACGGATCTGTGTGATCGCACGGCCGTCCGGACGTTTGTGATCTTTCAGGATCATCTTACGAACGGTTTTCTTCTGATACTGATAAACAGCCTCACCAAGAACAGCAAGCCACTCTTCCTTCTCTGCAAAAGCTTCTTTCAGCTTGTCTGTGATCTGGGCAATATTATTCTCTCTTGTCTGCTTGTCATCAGAGAATACGGCAACTTCCATTTCTTCCGGAGGAACGATCTCCTTGATGGCGTCAAACAGCTCCTGCGGAACTGCACAGGACTCATAGCTGTGTTTCTCTTTCCCGCACTCAGCGATGATCTGATCGAAGAATCTGATGATCTCCTGGTTTACTTCATGTGCTTTATAAATAGCCTCGATCATCTGATCCTCCGGAACCTCGTTGGCACCGGCCTCGATCATGATAACCTTATCTCTTGTGGAAGCTACTGTCAGCTGAAGGTCAGAAATATCCTTCTGAGCCAGTGTAGGGTTCACAACATACTCTCCATTGATCAGGCCGATCTGTGTCGTTGCACATGGGCCATCAAATGGAATATCAGAAATACAGGTAGCAAGGGAAGAACCAAGCATAGCCGGGATCTCCGGGTTGCACTCCGGATCTACAGACATAACCATGTCTACCAGTGTTACATCGTTTCTGTAATCCTTCGGGAACAGAGGACGCATAGGTCTGTCGATAACACGGGAGGTAAGGATTGCGTGCTCGCTTGCCTTTCCCTCTCTCTTATTGAAACCGCCCGGAATCTTTCCTACGGCGTACATTTTCTCTTCATATTCAACGCTTAACGGGAAAAAATCGATTCCCTCTCTTGGCTCCTTGGATGCAGTTGCTGTAGCAAGTACAGTGGTATCACCATAATGCATAAGTGCTGCGCCATTGGCCTGTTTCGCAACACGTCCGATATCTACGGTAAGTGTTCTTCCAGCTAATTCCATGGAATAACTTTTGTACATGTCTTCTCTCCTTTTTCATATAAAATATTGATCTGAAGCCACCCTACACTTCTGCAGAAACTGTGAAAACCAGTTCTGACCAACGTATATTGCAGCTCTCTTTGCCTCTGTCACAACAGAAGTCCGAAACGACTGAAAAACACATTTGATATTGCTGTAGACAGGTTTCTTCAAATGTCCTTTTCAGAAGTCTCGGAAATCTTTATCTGTCAGGTCGCCCTTACAGACAATAGTGCCTCTATTGTGACACTTGTCACTATCCACAAAAGCTCCGGTAGGAAGCTTGTCTGTGAACAATCATAACTTTCCTTACATCTTAAAATAGGGCGGATGGATATCCGCCCCTTCCGCATACTAATTATTTTCTTAAACCTAATTTCTCAATCAGTGCACGGTATCTTTCGATGTCTGTTTTCTTTAAGTAAGCTAACAGTCCACGTCTCTGACCTACCATTTTCAGCAGACCACGTCTGGAATGATGATCCTTGTGGTTGTTCTGTAAATGCTCAGTAAGCTCCTGGATTCTTGCAGTAAGAACAGCTACCTGTACCTCTGGTGAACCAGTATCTCCCTCACATCTTGCATACTCTTTCATGATTGCTGCTTTCTTTTCTTTTGAAATCATTTTGATTTCCTCCTTATTTTTAATGGTCGCCCATGCAGGTAATCCTGTGGGAACGTAATCGCCGCATATTAAGAGACGGTCGGAGTGTCCAACCCCTGAATATGGGCTGTCTGATATGTGAACGCAAGGACTAAACCGTTACTGTTCACTTCGTTCACAGTAACACTAAACCTACTCACACCTTGCCTAGTATAGCATACCCGCCAGATTCTGTAAACTGTTTTTTTCGTTTTTCTTCCCGATATTATTTCTCAGTTTTTTCAAAAAATCTCCGGCCATCCTCTGCATCCGCCAGAAGTCTGCTCTTCAGCGCCTCAAGAGAGGGAAATTTCCGTTCCGGCCTCAAAAACTTTTTGAAATCCACCCGGCATTCCTCTCCGTAGAGATCTTCCTTACAGTCAAAAAGATAGGTTTCCACCCCTATAAAGCTCTCACCAACCGTAGGCTTACAGCCAATGTTGGTAATTCCGTGGTATATCTTATCCCCGAAATAAGAGCTTGTCACATACACACCGTTTGGCGGCAGGATCTTGGTCCTGGGAGGCACGAGATTGGTGGTGGGAAGCAGGACCTTATGTCCCATTCCCCTGCCATGCACCACCTGGCCTTCCACAAAGTAATCCCTTCCCATAAGGGAAGTAACTTTCTCCATATTTCCTTTTTTCAGTTCTTCTCTGATATAGGTACTGCTGATCTTCCTGTGTCCATCCATTTCTTTGGAAAGGATTTCCACATCAAAGCCATACTTTTCTCCAAATTCCATAAGAAGCCGGGGCGTACCTTTCCGCTCAAAGCCAAACCGGTTGTCCTCTCCTACTACTACGTAGGATGCCCCAAGATCTCCCATAAGAATCTCTTTTATAAAATTCTCAGCCTTCATATGCCGGATCCTGTCATTTAACTGGCATTCTACCAGCACATCCACGCCAAGCTTTTCAAGAAGGGAAGCGCGCTCCTGGCTGGTAAGGATCATGTTGCTGGAAGCATCAATGGCAAAAAGAACAGCCTGTTCTCCAAGTGTCTTCCGCTCCCTGATCTTCTCAACCAGTTTCCTGTGGCCACGGTGGATCCCGTCAAATTTTCCCATTGTTACTGCACAGTTGGCAAGCTTTGGAAACTCACCCTCTATCTTCAGGTATTCCATAATCTCTCCTGTCACACCAGTTTATGTCTGATTGGTGACTATTCAGCACCTGCCAAATCGTCACTTTATTATTCAGAACATTTTCACCGGATAATATTTCTTCTCCCCTGCATCCCACTGAAAAATACCTGTAAAAGTTCCGTCACTGGCGTACATGCGCACCCAGCCTTCTTTGTGCTGGGGACTCACCAGATTGTCGGACAGCGGATTTCCATTTGCCAGAAGCCTGTCCCCGTAAGAATCCGCATAAAGAGCGGGGTACTCAGCCAGAACTGCTTCCACCGGGTCGATCATATCCTGGACGGTTCCATCTGCCACAGCAGCTTCCACCTGGGCAAGCGTATGGCTCTCAAAGAGAGAATACCGACCAACCCTTGACCGGAGCAGTTCTTCCATACAGCCGCCACAGCCAAGCTTCTCGCCAATATCATGGCACAAGGTGCGGATATAGGTTCCCTTACTGCAGGTCACTCTTATTTTCACCAGCGGAAGATGAAATTCCAGAGGCTCTATCTCGTAGAAACACACTGGCCTGGCTTTTCGCTCAACCGTTTTGCCCTCTCTTGCCAGCTCATAAAGTTTCTTTCCATTTACCTTCAGAGCAGAATACATAGGCGGAACCTGAAGCTGCTCCCCTACAAAGCTTTTCAGTACTTTTCGCACTTCCTCCTCGGTCACATTCACCGGACGCTCTTCCAGAACTGTTCCGGACATATCCTGAGTATCCGTGTCGATTCCCAGATGAAGCACTGCCTCATACGTTTTTTCCTTATCTGTAAGAAGATCCACCAGCTTGGTGCCTTTTCCAAGAGCTACCGGCAAAACACCGGTAGCATCCGGGTCAAGAGTCCCTGTATGTCCTATTTTTTTCATATGGAGAATTCCCCGAAGCTTGGCTACCACATCATGGGAGGTAAAGCCTTTTTCCTTGTGAATTACAATGATTCCCTGAAAATCTGCCATTACTTATCCTGTCCTAAAAGCTGTTTTTCGATCTGCTCTGAAATATTATTGATAACGTCGTACATGGAACCGGCCAGATCGCAGCCTGCTGCTTTCACATGTCCGCCTCCTCCGAAATAGGAAGCGATCTTGCTTACATCTACAGAACCGTTGGAACGGAGTGATACCTTGAATACCTGGCTTTCATGCTCGTAAATAAACATTGCCACTTCCACACCTTTCGTAAGACGGAGCTGGCTTACGATTCCATCCAGGTCTGACGGCTTTACCCCATAGAAATCCATGTCTCTCAGCTTCATGTAGCCAACGATACATTTGCCATCCAGAAGCATAATGCTCTCTGCCAGAACACGTCCCATGACCTGATTCTGAATGTAGCTTTTCTGATAGAAGGATTCGTCAATAATATTGGAAAAATCAACGCCTTTTTCCATCAGGTCACCGGCAATACGCATGGTGTCCGGAGATGTGGAGGAATACTGGAATACACCTGTATCGTGGATCATTCCGGTATAAATAGCAGTTGCAATATCCAGATTGATTTTTTCTTTGTCAAGAAGCTTATACAGAACCTCGCTGGCAGAGCTGATCTCACCATGTACGTGGTTCACATCTGCAAATCCCGGATTGCTCACATGATGGTCAATGCAGACGGTCTTTTTCGCAGAAGCAAAATAATCAGCCGCCACTGCCAGACGGTCAGGAGCGCTTACATCACAGGTCACAAAAAGATCATACTCTCTGGGCTCACCTGCTTCATAATGTACCTCATCCATGCATGCAATATGTCCGAATACCGGCTTCGGCTTCTCCAGATAGATATCTGCCTTGATTTCAGGATACCATTTCTTTATATACAGATAAAGTGCCATGCAGGAACCTACACAGTCACCATCCGGGCGAACATGTCCCCCAATTCCCATGGTCTTTACGCCATCCAGAATTTCTTCGATTCTCTCCATTCCCTTCACCTCGATTTTTACTCTTCGTCTTCAGTTTCTGCTGTATCCTGTTTTTCCCCGTCCTCACTCTCAGTGCCCTTCGAATGGTCGTGTTCGATCACGTCATCAATGAGTCTGGACATATTTACGCCATATTCAATGGACTCATCCAGAATGAAGCGGATTTCCGGCGTATTGCGAAGATTCAGGTTCTTCGCAAGCTGACGGCGGATATAGCCTTCTGCACTTTTCAGCCCTTTAATTGTGGACTGCTTGGATTCCTCGCTGCCAAGAACACTGATAAATGCCTTGCAGGTCTTAAGATCCGGTGCAACCTCCACAGCCATGACAGATGTCATGGGATGGATGCGGGGATCCTTGATCTCACCGCGGATAATGTTGCTCAGTTCTTTCTGAACTTCTGCATTGATCCTTGTATTTTTAATGCTGTTTTTTCTCATTTTTTGGTCTCCTATATGAGTGCAGGCTCTGGACAACGGAAAATTGGGGGCAATGAGCTTGCCCCCAACTGACACCTGCGATTACTACGCTCTAGCGCGGCACCTCAACCATAATATATGCTTCAACTTTATCTTCTTCTTTAACGTCATTGAAATCCTGGAATACAAGACCACACTCATAGCCTGCACGAACTTCTTTGACATCATCTTTAAATCTCTTAAGGGAAGCCAGCTCACCTTCGTAGATCTGCTCCTCGTCTCTGGTGATGCGTACCTTGCATCCTCTCTGGAAGGTACCGTCAAGCACATAGCTTCCTGCGATAGTACCGATACCGGAAGCCTTGAACAGCTGACGAACCTCTGCATGACCGATTACCTTCTCCTCAAATACCGGATCCAGCATACCCTTCATGGCAGCTTCCACGTCCTCAATTGCCTGGTAGATAACACGGTACAGACGAAGGTCAACGCCTTCCTGCTCTGCCAGCTGTTTCGCTGTGGTATCAGGACGAACGTTAAATCCGATGATGATCGCATTTGATGTAGCAGCAAGGCTGACATCAGACTCATTGACAGCACCAACGCCGCCATGGATCACTCTTACAACAACCTCATCATTGGAAAGTTTTACAAGACTCTGTTTTACAGCCTCTACAGAACCCTGCACATCGGCTTTGACAATAATCGGGAGCTCCTTAAGGTCGCTTGCCTGAATCTGGTCAAACAGATTATCCAGGGAAAGTTTACCCTTAGTTTCCTCAAGAAGACGGTTCTTATTCTCGGAAACAAATGCTGCTGCAAAATTCTTAGCCTCTTTATCATTCTCAAAGGACATAAGAACCTCTCCGGCATTCGGAACATCGCCAAGACCAAGGATCTCTACAGGAGTAGACGGACCAGCCTGTTTTACACGGCGTCCCTTATCATCCATCATGGCACGTACTTTACCATTGCATGCTCCGGCTGCGATAAAATCTCCAACATGAAGAGTACCCTTCTGTACAAGGATCGTAGCAACCGGTCCTTTGCCTTTATCCAGCTGAGCCTCGATCACAAGACCTCTTGCTGCACGGTTCGGGTTTGCCTTCAGCTCAGAAACCTCTGCTGTTAAAAGGATCATTTCAAGAAGATCATCAATGCCCTCTCCTGTCTTGGCAGATACCGGAACGAACGGAGTTGTACCGCCCCAGTCCTCAGGAATCAGCTCATACTCAGAAAGCTCCTGTTTTACACGTTCAATGTTTGCACTTGGCTTATCGATCTTGTTGATGGCAACGATGATCTCAACACCAGCAGCCTTTGCATGGCTGATAGCTTCTACTGTCTGTGGCATAACACCATCATCAGCTGCAACTACAAGAACAGCGATATCTGTGGAGTTTGCTCCACGCATACGCATGGCAGTGAATGCCTCATGTCCCGGTGTATCAAGAAAAGTGATCTTCTGCCCGTTAATATCAACTACATAAGCACCGATATGCTGTGTGATTCCACCAGCCTCGCCTCTTGTTACGTTTGTCTTACGGATTGCATCCAGAAGAGAAGTTTTACCATGGTCAACGTGTCCCATTACACAGACTACCGGTGGTCTTGAAACCATTGTGGATTCGTCTTCCTCTTCCTCTTTCAGAAGCTCCTCAATTACATCTACTTTTTCTTCTTTTTCTGCAATAATGTCAAATCCAAGAGCAATCTCTTCTGCCTGCTCGAAATCGATCTCGTGGTTTACCGTTACCATCTGACCTTCCATGAACAGCTTCTTAACAATTGCAGATGGCTGCATCTTCATCGCTTCTGCAAGCTCGCGGATGGTAAGCTTCTCCGGAATTATGATCTCCTTGATCTCCGGTTTCTTCTCTTCCTGTTTCTGCTGCGGAGCAGGTTTCTGAAGTGCTTTCGGGATTCTGGACATCTGGTTTCTGCCGCCCTGGTTTGGTCTGTGTCCGCCACCTGATGTCTTATCGAAATCTTTCTTTTTATTCTTGTTCTCTCTGTCACGCTCACGCTTGCTGTCCTTGGATGTCTTGGTCAGCTCTGGTGTAAAGATTGCGTCAGATCCGCCGCTTCTTCTTGCACCGCCGGAGCGCTGTCCACCCTGGTGGTTCTGTCCGCCAAAGCGTCCTTCACTACGGTTATCTCCGTCTTTTCCTCCGAAACGTCCCTGACCGCCCTGTGGTCTTCCCTGGCCAAATCTGCTGCCATTTCCGTTTCCATTTCTATTGTCTCTGTTGTCACCGCCCTGACGGAATCCACGTCCGTTTCCATCACCCTGGCGCGGTCCTCTGTTCTGGGAATCTCCCTGTCTTACAGGTCTTCCCTGACCATCATTATTTCTGTTTCCGCGGAATCCACCCTGGCCGCCATTGCCGCCCTGTGGTCTTCCCTGGCCAAATCTGCCTCCGCTTCCATTTCTGTCCCCGCGATTATTGTCGCGGCCTTCGCCCTGACGGAAATTACGGTTGCCCTGGCCATTTCCCTGACGCTGCTGGCCGTCGTTTCTGTTCTGCTGTGCAGCTGGTCTCTGGGATTCTGTCCTTGGAGCTTCTGCTTTCGGTGCAGCCTGAACCGGTTTTGCAGGCTCTGTCTTCGGTGCACTTACCGGTGCGCTCTTTGGTGCTGTCTCAGCTTTTGGTGCTTCTGCCTTTGGTGCTTCTGTCTTAGGAGCTTCAGCCTTCGGTGCACTTACCGGCTTCGGTGCTTCTGTCTTAGGAGCTTCTGGCTTCGGTGCTGCCTTTACAGGTGCCTCTGCTTTCGCTGCCGGCTGTGCCTGTGCTGCAGGACGTGTGCCCTGTGGACGTGGCTTTCTCTCTCCAGCTGGTTTCTTTCTGTTCTTCCCGCCGTCACTTGCATTCTGTGCATGATATACGCGGATAATATTTTTTTTCTTCTTCGGTGCCTCTGCACCGTCGCCTTCTTTCTTTACTGACACTTTCTGCTCTTCTGTCTTAGGAGTCTCCAATGTTATTCCTTTCTCCTTTCCCGTATCTATAACTTTTTTCACTCTGTTTTTATTCTCTCTGTTTTGCTTATTTCTGTCTTTGGCAGGCTCATGTAAATTTATCACCATATGCCATTCTCCCTTCACCAGTACGAGTCAGGATACGCTTTCACAAGTTTTCCGCAGCTCGTATTATCAAAAATCATTTCCCGGGAACATTTAAAAGCATTCCCCGGAACGCTTTTTCCTCTTTGGTTCAGGTCGTTTTCTCAGACAACAGTGGTATGCTCTAGAGCTCCTTCTCCTCATCCTGCAGCACCTTCCTAATAGCTTCTGCAAAATTCCAGTCCTGTACAGCCAGGCTGGCACGGAATTCCTTGCCCATGGCATGCCCTAACGTTTCTTTATCTGAAAGGATATACAAGGGCACTTCGTAAAATTCACACATGTTCCGGAATTTCTTCTTGGTGTTATCAGAAGAATCCCCGGCTACAATTGCCAGATATCCTTTGCCGGTCTTAATGGATTTCTCAGTGGAAAACTCTCCGCTGACTGTCTTTCCGGCCTTTGTTGCAAGTCCGATCAGGGACAGCGCTTTATTATTCTTCAATACTATCAAACTCCTTCTCAAGGCTATCATAAACCTCATCCGGGATAGCTGCTTTCAAAGAACGCTCCAGTCCGTGATTCTTTCTGGCTTTCTCCAGGCACTCACGGCTCTTGCAGATGTAAGCTCCGCGACCGTTTTTCCTGCCTGTAGCATCCAGAATGATCTCATCCTCTGCGGTTTTCAACACCCTGATCATTTCTTTTTTATTCTTCATTTCTCTGCAGCCAGTACACTGGCGCATGGGAATTTTATTCTTCGTCTTCATTCTCTACCGCATCCTCAGTCTCTTCAGACTCTTCACCGGCAGCTGTTTCTTCGCTATCCTGAGAAATTTCTTCTGTAGCGGACTCCTCAGACTCTTCGTACTCGTCATCCTCATAGTACTCATCGTCATCCTCGTCATAATCATAGAAGTCGCCGGACTCTCTTGCCTGGGTTTCACTCTTGATATCAATCTTAAATCCAGTCAGACGTGCTGCAAGACGTGCATTCTGTCCTTCTTTACCGATTGCAAGAGAAAGCTGGTAATCCGGAACCACAACAAGTGCAGTCTTCTCATCCGGATCTGCCATAACAGCGATTACCTTCGCCGGACTTAATGCATTCTCGATCAGGATTGCAGGATTCTCATCCCAGTTGATGATATCAATCTTCTCACCGCGAAGCTCATTTACAATCGCACTTACACGGGCACCATTTACACCAACACATGCTCCAACCGGATCTACATCAGGATCGTTGCTCCATACTGCCAGCTTGGTACGGGAACCTGCCTCACGGGCAATGCTCTTGATCTCAACAGTTCCGTCCTTCACCTCAGCAACCTCAGACTCAAAGAGACGTTTTACAAGGCCAGGATGTGTTCTGGAAACAAGGATACGAGGTCCCTTCGGTGTATCCTTTACCTCAAGAATATACACTTTGATTCTCTCAGTAGGCTTGAAGGTCTCACCCTTCACCTGCTCATTCTCAGCAAGGATTGCATCTGCCTTGCCAAGATTTACGCTTACATTATGTCCTACCACACGCTGTACAATGCCGGTAACAACCTCTTTCTCATTGCCATGATACTGGTCAAACAGAACTTTACGCTCTTCCTCACGGATTTTCTGAAGGATTACGTTCTTTGCATTCTGTGTTGCAATACGGCCAAATTTGTCAGAGTGAACCGGTACCTTCAAGATATCGCCAACCTCTGCATTGGTATTCTGCTTCTGTGCTTCTACAAGAGAAACCTCCTCAGCAGGATCTTCTACGAATTCTACAACCCTGCGGTCTGCATATACACTGAAATCGCCTGTTTCTCTGTTAATGGTAACATGTACATTGTCAGCTTTTCCAAAATGATTCTTGTATGCCTGGATCAGGGACTGCTCAATGGCATCCAGCAAAGTTTCCTTGCTGATATTTTTCTCGCGTTCCAGTTCGTCCAGAGCACCCATTAACTCCTTGTTCATTTTTCTTATTTCCTCCTTTTTGCTTTCCAGCATAATCGCTTATTTCTTAAATCGGACATGTCGCCGACTGGCAGCATCTTCCTATATGAAAGTCAGCTGTTCCGCGCCTGTGGTACTCCCACAGCTGCGTCCGGACTTTCATGGTAACTTAAAAATCAATCGCCAGACGCACCAGTGCAATGTCTTTCTTATCGAAAGTGCGAGGAGTTCCCTCCTCATCAATGGTCACACTGTTATTATCATATGCTGTCAGTTCACCACAAAATTCTTTCTGTTTCTCGATTGGCCGGTAGGTTCTGATTTCTACCAGTTTGCCAATGCTTCTGGCAAAATCTTTTTCTTTCTTCAGAGGTCTGTCAAGTCCCGGAGAACTGATCTCCATGATGTAGCTGTCCTCGATGAAATCATCTTCGTCAAGCCTGTCGCTGAAAGCCCTGCTTACTGTCTCGCAGTCATTCACTGTGATTCCGCCTGGTTTGTCAATGTAGCCGCGAAGATACCAGTTTCCTGCTTCCTTGACATATTCCACATCTACCAGTTCGAATCCATTGCTTTCTACGATCGGAGATAACAATGCTTCTGCTTTCTGTTCATACTCTTCTTTTCTGCTCATTTTTCCCACCTGCCTCTCTATCCTTATCATCAAAAAGAGTGGGCTCACGCCCACTCCTTTGTCAACAAGTTCTGATTTCTTGTATCATTCTAACACCTTTAAATCCAAATTGCAAGGGCTTTTTCTTATAAATGCCCATTTTACAAGGTTTTAACCCATTTTAACAGTATTGTTAAGCTTGTTTCACCAGCAACAGCTTTTACTTTCAGCTCTTTTGAGCTTCTGCTGCACAACCTGTATAACAGCCTTTTCTTCATAATCTGCTGCTTAAATTCTGGGTTTCATACCCTTGGTATCACGTTTGGCCAGCTTTACCTTGTTCAATGCATACGGCTTGTCGTGATACTGGATGGTGTACTCCTGTCTCGGTTCCACCAGATAGGCATGTTCAAGAACATCCCCGTCCCCCAGCTTCATTCCTCTTACACCAACAGAGGTCTTCTTCATAGTAGAAACATCCATTTTCAGGATACGGAGAAAATAGCCATTCTGACTCTGGAACACCACCTGTTCCATTTCATCTGCAGGACCTACAAATATCAGCTGATCCTCTTCTCCCAGCTTGGTAGATGCAATCGTTCTCTTTGCCACATCGAATTCCTCACCTGCGACAAGCTTGCACATGGAGGTCTTAGTCACGAACAACAGAGTAGATAATTTCACCTGCCCTGCAGGTGCCACATAAAGGATCTGCTCCTGGCTGCTGTCGTAGTTACTCAGATTGTCAGCCGGAGTTCCCTTGTCACGGAAACGCACCAGCGGAATGTCTGCCACTTTGATGGAATGCATGCGTCCCATATCTGTGAAAATGCAGATCTTGTCTGTATTCATACAGGTAAAAATAAATTTATTCTCTGCATGGGCAGCCTCTTTGTTTCTCTCATAAGCATTCTTATCAATAAGGCGCATATAGCCGAAGCGATCCATAAGGAAGCAGACCTCTGTCTCTTCCATCTTCTTTTCTTCGTAAACTGCCTCTTCTGCGTTCTCGATCACAGTTCTTCTCTTGGTGCTGTATTCTTTTTTGATTCCGTCAAGTTCTTCAATAATCACTTCACACATGGAATCATAGTTGTTCAGAATATCTTCATAAGAAGCAATATTTTTCATAGTCTGGTCATACTCTGCCTGAAGAGCCTCAATTTCCAGTCCGATCAGGCGATACAGACGCATTTCCAGAATGGCTGTAGCCTGATTCTCCGTAAATTTCAGATTTTTTGCAGCTTTCTCACTGGCTTTTGACTTGAATCGGATTCCCTCTGTGATTCCCTCTACCAGACACTTCTTAACCTGGTCACGGCTTTTGCTGCCTCGAAGGATCTCAATGATCAGATCGATTACATCACAGGCTTTGATAAGGCCTTCCTGGATTTCCTTTTTCTCAAGCTCTTTTCCCAGAAGAGTCTTGTACTTGCGTGTAGTTACTTCGAACACAAAATCCACATGGTGCTCAATCACCTGCTTCAGGCTTAAGGTTTCCGGACGTCCGTCTGCAACAGCCAGCATATTGACTCCGAAGGTGTCTTCCAGTCTGGTTTTCTTGTAGAGCATGTTGGTGAGATTCTCTACATCTGCATCCTTTTTCAGTTCCAGTACAATACGGATTCCTTCCTTGGAGGACTGGTTGGAAATATCCACAATATCTGTGGTTTTCTTGGTTTCTACAAGGGAGGCTACGTCGTTAAGGAATTTTCCAATATTGGCACCGATCATGGTGTACGGAATCTCGGTGATCACCAGCTGCTGGCGACCGCCTTTTACTTTTTCCACTTCCACTTTACCGCGGAGACGGAGCTTGCCGCTTCCGGTCTCATAAATATTCAGAAGATCATCTTTATTTACAACCAGACCGCCTGTAGGGAAATCCGGTCCTTTCAGATAACGCATCAGGCCTTTCACACTGATGTCGTTGTTCTTTATATAAGCCTTCACTGCATCCACAACCTCCCCAAGGTTATGAGGCGGAATGCTGGTGGCCATACCTACGGCGATACCATCTGCACCGTTTACCAGAAGGTTGGGAATCTTCACCGGAAGCACCTGAGGCTCCTTCTCTGTCTCGTCGAAGTTTGGCATAAAGTCCACTACATTTTTGTCAAGGTCTGCCAGAAAAACCTCCTGGGTCAGTTTCTCCAGTCTTGCCTCTGTATATCGCATGGCAGCGGCACCGTCTCCCTCAATGGAGCCGAAGTTTCCATGACCGTCTACCAGGATTTTGCCCTTCTTGAAATCCTGCGCCATTACAACCAGTGCTTCATAAATAGAGCTGTCCCCGTGAGGGTGATATTTACCCATGGTATCTCCAACGATACGGGCGCACTTACGATATGGACGGTCGTAACGGATCCCAAGCTCGTACATATCATACAGAGTTCTTCGCTGTACCGGCTTCAGGCCATCGCGGACATCCGGAAGTGCCCTGGAAATGATAACGCTCATAGCATAATCTATATAGGATTTTTGCATCACGTCCGCATAGTCCGTGGCAATTACATTCTCCTGCTTTGTTTCCATAATCTGTTTTCCTTTCAAACACGCTCTAAGCTAAAATCTGAGGTTCTCTTCTTGCAAAATACTCTTCTATATTACGTTCAGACCATATTCTGCTTTTTCGTCCGAAAAATCCTGCTCTTTCGGATTTCAGCCTTCTTAAATATCCAGTTCTGCATCAGTTGCATGCTCGTAAATAAATGCCTTTCTTGGCGGCACGTCGCTTCCCATCAGGATCTCTGTCACGCTGGAAGCCATACGGGCATCCTCGATTTCCACCCGCTTCATTCTCCGGGTTTCCGGATTTAAGGTTGTCTCCCAAAGCTGCTGGGCATCCATCTCTCCAAGACCTTTGTATCTCTGGAGGGTAAAGCTTCCCGGCTTGTGACTGCGACGGTATTTCTCCAGTGCCTTATCATCATACAGGTACTCTTCGGCACCTTTCTTCGGCATTACTTTGTAAAGAGGGGGCATGGCAATATAAACATGTCCCTCGTAGATCAGTTCCGGCATAAAACGATAGAATAAAGTAAGTAAAAGTGTGGAAATATGAGCACCATCCACATCCGCATCGGCCATAATCACAATCTTGTCGTAACGAAGTTTAGTGATATCAAAGTCATTTCCATAGCCTTCGGAAAATCCGCATCCAAATGCATTGATCATAGTCTTGATTTCTGCGTTTGCAAGCACCTTGTCAATGGTGGCTTTCTCCACATTCAGGATCTTACCGCGGATCGGAAGGATTGCCTGGTAATTACGATCTCTGGCAGTCTTTGCAGAGCCACCAGCGGAATCTCCCTCTACGATAAAGATTTCACAAAGTGAAGGATCTTTTTTCTCGCAGTTGGCAAGCTTTCCATTGGAATCGAAAGAATATTTCTGCTTGGTGAGAAGGTTGGTCTTGGCACGCTCCTCTGTCTTACGGATCTTGGCGGCCTTTTCCGCACAGGACAAAATGGTCTTCAAGGTTTCCAGGTTTCGGTCAAAATAGAGTACCAGCTGCTCAGACATTACTTTTCCCGTGGCGCGGGCTGCATCCTGATTGTCCAGTTTGGTCTTGGTCTGCCCCTCAAAGCGTGGCTCCGGGTGCTTGATGGAAACAACCGCTGTCATTCCATTACGGATATCCGCTCCTGTGAAATTAGCATCTTTTTCCTTCAGAATACCGATCTCACGAGCGTAAGTATTCATCACCGTTGTAAAGGTTGTTTTAAATCCGGTAAGATGAGTGCCGCCTTCTGCATTGTAAATATTATTGCAGAAGCCAAGTACGTTCTCACGAAATTCGTTGGTGTACTGAAATGCTGCTTCTACCTGGATTCCGTCAGCTTCTCCTTTCAGATAAATCGGTTCGTGGAGGGCTTCGGAATTGTGATTCAGGTCTTTGATATATCCCACGATTCCATCTGGCTCATGATAAGTGATATCTTCAGGAGTATCACCACGAAGATCCATGAAATGAATGGTAAGGTTGGGATTCAGGTATGCAGTCTCATGGAGACGGCTCTTTACTTCTGTGGATGAAAATCTTGTTTTCTCAAAAATCTCCGGGTCTGGAAGAAAATTTACGCAGGTTCCGGTCTGTCTGGTCTTGCCAAGTCTGGGGAGAAGTCCCTCTTCCAGTTCAATCGTGGGAATACCTCTCTCATAATGATCGTGATGTACAAATCCGTCACGGCTGATCTTAATATCCAGATATGTGGACAGGGCATTTACAACGGAAGAACCAACGCCATGAAGTCCACCGCTTGTCTTATAAGCAGAGTTGTCAAATTTACCGCCTGCATGGAGGGTGGTAAATACAAGACGCTCTGCAGATACCCCTTTCGCATGCATATCTACCGGAATTCCTCGTCCATTATCAGTGACCGTACAGGAGCCGTCTTTCTCCAGTGTTACTTCAATTTCAGAACAATAACCGGCCAGATGTTCATCTACCGCATTGTCCACGATCTCATAGATCAGGTGGTTCAGGCCTTTTCTGGATACGCTTCCGATGTACATTCCCGGACGTTTCCGAACAGCTTCCAATCCTTCCAGGACAGAAATACTACCCGCGTCGTAAGTGTCTTTCTTTGCCATGGTGTTAATTCCTTTCTTACTATCATTCAGACTGTTACCAGTGAACAGTAACTTCAGACTCTGCTGTCCCATATTCTTCTTTTATGCATCCAGTGTACCGACAGGATTGTTCGAGAAATCAACTTGTAAGTGCACGAAATAACTGCTCATTTCATTTACAGCTCTACATTTCATGATGCACTGTCTGGGCTTCAGCATTTATTCCAATGGTTGTGAAAAGCGGACAGTATGTCCGCTTCTTTTCCATTCTTATCTTCTGTTCAAACATTCGTTCTATATCATACCCCAGTTTATGGTATTTTTGCAAGTAAAATTTGGTTTTTCTATTTTGTTCAAAAATTTTTTGACACCGCGAACCCGCTTATTTCCTGGTTTTTTTCGGAGTTTTTCAATTTTTCGCAAAAAAAATAAAAAAAGTGCTTGCATTCTCCTGCAAAGTAAGATATACTAAGCGAGTCGGTTGACAAGGCCAGTTGGTCAAGGGGTTAAGACGTCGCCCTCTCACGGCGAAAACACGAGTTCGATTCTCGTACTGGCTGCTTTATTTTCCGACAAATTGAATACATATGTTAAGCGAACCGCTTACAAGGCCAGTTGGTCAAGGGGTTAAGACGTCGCCCTCTCACGGCGAAAACACGAGTTCGATTCTCGTACTGGCTGCTTTATTTTCCGACAAATTGAATACATATGTTAAGCGAACCGCTTACAAGGCCAGTTGGTCAAGGGGTTAAGACGTCGCCCTCTCACGGCGAAAACACGAGTTCGATTCTCGTACTGGCTGCTAGAAACTTCCGAAGTGATTCGGAAGTTTTTTTGTTGTTTGAATATATTCCTGCCTGGGTTATGCCTTCTCTTTTTGTGCAAAAAGACGCCGCAAAGCGACTTTTTTCGTCAACCTTGCGGCGTCTGGATTCAGACTTTAGAAGTCAGAATCTTAATTTTTTTACTGAAAATCTTCGAAAGCAAGTGCATCGGCGTCAGCTTCTGCATTTTTCCATATTGCAATCTCACATCACAATACAGCGGCTTTCCTTATTTTTCCTAATTCACTTTCTTACACTTCCACATCCTCAGCCGGTTCTGCCGGGATGAAGACTCTGGAATTTTCATGTTTCTCTTTTTTCTTTAACGCTTCTGCTTTCTCAGTGGCTTCCCTGCAAAATTCCATCTGGGAATTGATCAGAAGTTTGCCTCTCTTGTCCTGCTTCTCATAGGTTCCATCCGGCTGGAGAATATGGGCTTTCACATTATCACGGAATTCCAGATCCAGAACATGCTTGATCTCATTCTTGATCTGCTCGTCCTCAACCGGGAAAACGATCTCCACACGGCGATCCAGATTACGAGGCATCCAGTCCGCACTTCCCATATAAATCTCATCGCTGCCATTATTGTGGAAATAGAAGATACGGCTGTGCTCCAGGAAGTTTCCTACAATGGAACGTACATGGATATTCTCGCTCACACCCGGGATTCCCACTCTCAGACAGCAGATGCCTCGGATCAGCAGGTAAATCTGCACGCCACAGGAGGATGCATGATAAAGAGCTGCAATGATTTTCGGATCACAAAGAGAGTTCATCTTCGCTACGATCATAGCCGGCATTCCTTTCTTCGCGTGCTCTGTCTCTCTCTCGATCAGCTTCAGGAATCGATCCTTCATCCAGATTGGTGCCACAATCAGACGGTTCCAGTTCTTCGGCTCAGAATATCCGGAAAGCATGTTAAACACTGCAGTTGCATCCTCGCCGAAGCGCTCGTCACAGGTAAAAATGCCGCAGTCTGTATAAAGCTTTGCAGTGGAGTCGTTATAGTTACCAGTTGCCAGATGGACATAACGGCGGATTCCGGTGTCCTCACGGCGAACCACCAAAGTAATCTTACTGTGTGTTTTCAGACCAACCAGACCATAAATAACATGGCAGCCTGCTTTTTCCAGCATTTTTGCCCACACAATATTATGTTCCTCGTCAAAACGTGCCTTCAGCTCTACCAGAACAGAAACCTGTTTACCATTCTCCGCTGCCTGGGCAAGTGCTGCAATGATCGGGGAATTTCCGCTGACACGGTACAACGTCTGCTTAATCGCCAGCACATCCGGATCCTTTGCCGCCTGGCGTACAAAATTTACAACCGGGTCAAAGCTCATATATGGGTGGTGTAAGAATACATCGCCCTCACGGATCACCTGAAAAATATCCTTGCTGGTATCTGCAAATGCAGGCACCACAGCAGGGGTATATTTCGGCTCTTTGTACTGCTCAAAGCCATCCTGTCCATAAACCTTCATCAGCATGGTAAGATCCAGTGGTCCGTTAATATAGAAAATATCCTCTTCTTTAATGTCAAATTCCTTTTTCAGAATGCCAAGAAGTCTGGAGTCCGTTTTATCCTCCACTTCCAGGCGGATCACCTCACCCCACTGGCGCTTCTTCAGCTGCTTCTGGATTTCCACCAGAAGATCCTCCGCCCCATCCTCATCTATGGAAAGATCCGCATTTCTCATAATACGGTAAGGATGTGCACAAACCACATCATATCCAAGGAAAAGCTTGTCAATATTGCGCTCGATAATCTCCTCCAGAAGGATCACAGTAGTGTCCTCTTTATTCCCGGATGGAATGACAACCACACGCGGCAGTACAGACGGCACCTGGACAGTGGCAAATACCAGTACATCCTTGCCCTTTTTCTTATCCTTCTTGGAAATCAAGGCGCCAATATTCAATGTCTTATTTCGAATCAACGGGAAAGGTCTGGAAGAATCCATTGCCATAGGAGTAAGAACCGGATAAACATTATCCTCGAAATAACGGTCCACATACTCCTGCTGTTCTTCGTTTAATTTCTCATGCTCCATCACCAGGTGAAGTCCTACCTTCTCCAGCGCCGGAAGAAGGGAACGGTTCAGAGTGCTGTACTGGGAACGGACGAGTTCATGTGTCTGGACACTGATCTCCTTCAGCTGCTCTTTTGGTCCCATTCCTGCAATATCTGTTTTCTCATAGCCGGCATGAACCTGGTCCTTCAGAGAAGCCACACGAACCATGTAAAACTCATCCAGATTGGAAGATACAATGCTGGTAAATTTCAGTCTTTCAAACAATGGCAGACTTTTATCTCTTGCTTCTGAAAGAACACGGTCGTCAAACTTCAGCCAGCTCAACTCCCTGTTCACAAAATACTCCGGTTTTTCAAAATTTTTCAGATCCATTGTGCCCCTCCTCACACTTTTCTCTTACGTCTGAATACCAGACGGATACCAAATACCTCTTCAAAAAATTCAACTTTATCCATAAGAAGTCCAAGTTCCAGGGAGATATCCTGCTCAGAATCAACTGTAAGAAGCAGAGTTCTGTCCTTCAGCATAGCCTTCATATTCTTTACCTTCTGATAATGACTGCGATCCATGGCATTTGCAATACGAAGAATTGCAGTCAGCTTGGCGATCAGAAGATATACGGAACGATCCATTCCGACCTCTCCTGCGATCTCGCTGTAATAAACAAATTCTGTGGTATTGTAGCGCACCGCATTTGCGATGATCTGACGTTCTTCTGTGGAAAGTCCGATGATCTCCGTAGCCATAATGATCTGATAGGAACACTCTGCCACATCTCCCATACTGATATATTTGCCACAGTCATGAAGCTGCACTGCGATCTGAAGAAGCAGACGCTCTCTGTCTCCCATTCCGTGCACTTTCTTCATGCTGTCAAAAATCGCCAGGGCAAGGTCGGTAGTGCCCTTAATATGATCCTTTCCAGTAGAATAACGTTTGGCAATGTTTCTGGCTGCCACCAGAATATCATTTTCAAAATTATGTGCGCTCTTAATAAAATTCTTCTTTTCCCCGAAATCATAGGCAATGCCATCAAGAAGAGATACACCTGGCATCCAAAGCGCTTCTGCATTGAAAAGATCCATAAAATCTTTACAGATAACCATAGTTGGCACGATCAAAGCGGCATACTCCGGATCAATATCCATTTCCTCTGACAGTGAAGTCTCGGTCTTATAAACCGTATTCTCATACCGCTTCTCGAATTCAGCCCGTGTAATAATGTTATCCTGTCTCTCCTCACGGAAAATAGTCTCAGTAAGAAAATCCCCCATAAGGATCAAATTCTTTATCTCGCGGTCTTTCAGATAAAGACGCTTAAACCCGGTCAGGTCATTACGGATAAACTCCTCCACCAGCTGTGCATAATTCGTATTGGTTTTCTCCAGCTCCTTCAGACGTTGGCGGATACGCACGCTTCCCATTTTCAGGCTCTGGGTGGTTACAAGCGCATCTTTGTCAAACAGGGAAATCTGCAGGTTTCCACCGCCCACATCCAGAATAGCGGTTCCTTTCTGGATCATTTTCTTAAAGCCATTCTCAATGGCCGCAATAGATTTATAGCCCAGAAAATGCTGCTCGGCATTGCTTAAAACCTCCACATGAATTCCGGTTCTTCTGAAAATCTGTTCAATGATAATCAGCGGATTCTTCATCTCACGGAAAACACTTGTGGTACAGGCGCGGTAGTCTTTCACACCGTACTCTGCCATGATCCTCTTAAAGTCGTTAAGTACTTCACAAATAGTATCTACCTTATCCACTTCCATGGTTCCGCCGGAATATACCCCTACTCCAAGATTCAGACGATACCGGATATCGTCCACAGTCCGGAAACCACCCTTTTTGGAAAATTCAAAAATTTTCATGGTGATCTCATAAGAACTGATATCAATTGCCGCAAATGTGGTCACTGCCATACGTTTTTCCCTCCTGCCAAGGATTAAATCATTCCAGACATAAATTTCAGATAATCTCTGGTATTCTTTTACTGTTCCTCACTTGTTCCCAGAACATGATCAATAAACTGCTGCGCCGTTCTTCCAGTGAGACCGCCGTGAGAAAGCTCCCAGGCGTTTGCCTTCATCAGAAGCTCTTCTGCAGGCATTGTAACACCATAGCGCTCTGCAAGTGTAGTAACAATATTCTGGAATTCCTTCTTGTTCGGTGCACCAAAATAAATACGTACGCCAAAACGGTAAACCAGAGAAAGCTTCTCCTGCACAGTATCAGAGGAGTGCAGATCTTCATCGTCTGCCACCTCCAGCTTATCCCCGGATTTTTCCCGAACAAGATGACGTCTGTTGCTGGTTGCATAGATCAGAATATTGTCCGGCTTTTTCTCAAGGCCGCCCTCGATCACAGCTTTCAGATATTTATATTCGATTTCAAATTCCTCAAAGGAAAGATCATCCATATAAAGAATAAATTTGTAATTACGATTTTTGATCTGTGCGATCACATCATTCAGATCCTGGAACTGGTGCTTGTACACCTCGATAATGCGAAGTCCTTCGTCATAATAACGGTTCAGGATACCTTTGATGCTGGAAGATTTACCAGTTCCTGCATCACCAAAAAGCAGGCAGTTGTTGGCCTTTCTTCCTCTTACAAAAGCCTCCGTGTTCTCGATCAGTTTCTGCTTGGGGATTTCATATCCAACCAGATCATCCAGATTCACATGGGCGATTCTGGTAATCGGTGCGATCACCGGCTTGCCATCCTTGCCATGCTCAATACGAAATGCCTTGTTCAATCCCAGCTTACCTACGCCGAAATCTTTGTAGAACTGCACCATATCTGCCATAAACTCTTCCACTGTAGAAGCCTCTGCCAGTGTTTTGCTCATATCACAGATTCTGTCGCAGATACGCTGATTGTATACCTTGCTGTTGCATCCTGTATTCACATAATTACAGAGAAAATCAGCACAGTCTGTTCCAAACGCACTGTCAAAAACAGCAAGATCAAAGTCATAAAGTTCTTTGAAAATTCCAAAATCATGAAGAGCCAGATGGTTAATGCTTCCCTCCACTGCCCCTCTGATCTCGGAAGCGGTACTGAATGCATTCTCGTGATTGACCAGAAGCTGCGTCAGATAAGTGTGCCACAGATTCCCGGAAAACCCATACATTCCTGTCATTTCCACCAGGCTTCCTGCCATATGGAAAAATTCCTCTTTCCGATTCTCAAAGCCTTCTTCACCAGCCTCATAGCTGTTCATCAGTGATGTCATTGTGTCCAGTACCTCACCGTTGTCGAAATTGCGGTAAAGGATACATTCTTCTGTTCTTGCCATTTTTGTTTCCTCTCAATTCCATGGCGCATTTACGTGTCTCTTCTCCTTTTTGCCGTCCGCACAATTCATGGCAGCACACTTTCGGATATACAGGCTCACGCACTCACACCGTTTTTCATTCTACTTTTCTTATATTAAAAACAGATAAAATCTTCTTAAATTCTTTGGTTAATTTTAACAATAAATGAAATTGCCGCCACTCTCTGCCTTCGCAGCTATAATCTTAATAATTGCCCAGAATTTTCAAATAGCTAGTCTCTGCTTCCATGCCCCGCAATGCATTCTTTACCGCGCTGTCCCGCAGATTTCCCTCGAAGTCCACGAAGAAACGGTATTCCCAGGTTTTTCCCGGAATAGGCCGGGACTCGATCTTGGTCATATTCAGACCATTATAGATCATATGGGAAAGTACATTGTAAAGAGTTCCGCTTGCATGACGTGCCTCGAAGCATACACTGATCCTGGAGCTATTATTCTCATAAACCGGTTTCTTTGCCAGAATAATAAATCTGGTCACATTGCTGTCATTTTTGCAGATATTCTCTGCCAGAACCTTCAGATTGTAAATCTCTCCGGCAGCCCTGCTGGCAATCGCTGCGTGAGTCTTATCCTGATCTGCGCTGACCTTTTTGGCCGCTGCGGCGGTGTTGGTTACTGCTGTGGTTTTCCAATCTCTATGCTCTTCCAGATATTCCTTACACTGGGCGAGCCCCTGAGGATGGGAATATACCCCGGCAATATCGGAAAGCTCAGCCTCCTGCAGGCCAAGCAGCACATGCTCAACCTTCAGAATCTGCTCTCCCACGATAAACAGATTATATTCTGTCAAAAGGTCATAAATATCTGTCACAATCCCAGCTGTGGAATTTTCAATAGGAAGGACTGCGTAATCTGCTCTTCCTGCTGCAACTTCTTCCATGGCATCCCGGAACAGTTTCACATGATAGCTCTCAATGTCTTCCTGAAAATAGGCGCGCATGGCACCATAGCCGTAGGCGCCCTCCACCCCCTGGAAAACAACAGTCACATTATTTCTGGGAAGCTGCTCCACCATTTGGAAGTTTTCCTTTTCTTTCGGACCATACTCGGTGAGAAGCTGATACTGACGCTTTCTGCTGATGGCCATGATCTGCTGAAAAAGCTCCTGGGCTCCAAGTTCGTTGAACTCACCGTGCGCTTTTTTCTTGATCTCTTCCAGTTTGGCATGCTCTCTCTCCGGATCCAGCACTTTCTTTCCGGTATGGATCTTATACTCTGCAACCTCTTCGCAGACCTTCATCCGCTTCTCAAAAAGTTCCACCATCTGATTGTCAATTTCATCTATTTTTCGTCTGCATTCCTGCAAATCTGTCATATTGTTTTCTCTCCAGTTTTTGTATTTAATCATGCAAATTCAGCTGCTGCACACTTCAATTTCCACAATGTACTGCCATTACTGTTCACTCCGTGACCAGTAACACGCTGCCATTTCAGTACCTGACACTTATCCGACATATTCTTCCACCGCATTTGTAAGCACTCCAATAAAGGAAAGTGAACCAAATGCCAGAATCACACTGTTCTCGTCATCTCCTGCACAGGAAAATGCCTTTTCCACAGCATCTTTTATACTTTTTGTACTCTCGGCACTGGAATTATATACCCTTGCCGCCTTCGCCAGTTCCTCTGCCGGCAGTGCACGGGGATTATCCGGTGTCTCTATGGTATAGATTTTTTCCGCAAAATGGGCTGTTTTTTCAAGGACAATCTTATATTCCTTGTCTGCAAAAACACCCATAATGTAGATCAATTTTTTTCCATTAAAATAGTGTCGGATAGATTCTGCCATCTTGTCGGCTGCTCCGGCATTGTGGGCGCCATCTACGATAAAAAGAGGCTTTTTATGGATAACCGTAAATCTTCCCTTCCAGCTTGTGTGGAGAAGACCATCCTTCCGCTGTTCCATGGTAGTAGTCCAGCCAAGTCTGTCCAGTTCTTCAAGGGCGTTTAATGCCAGTACTGCATTTTCTTTCTGGTAAACACCGGCAAGGGAAATTGCAAATTTCTCTCCTTTATAAGAAAAGGTCTGACCGAATACGCTCTCTTTTTCCAAAACAGCCTCATCAGGGTCAGATACCACACAGGGTACATGAAGCTTGTTGCAGGTATCTGCAATCACCTGTGCCGCTTCCGGCTTCTGCTTTGTGGTCACAACCCGGCAGCCAGGTTTGATAATTCCCGCCTTCTTCTCTGCGATTTCTCCAAGGGTATTTCCAAGAAATGACATATGATCCATGCTGATAGAAACCAGCACAGCCAGTTTGGTATTCTTCACAATATTGGTGGCATCCAGATTACCGCCCATTCCGGTCTCCAGAAGGACCAGATCACAATTTTCTTCCTTAAAATATAAAAATGCTGCCGCGGTCTCAATCTCAAAAGGGGTGGGATGATTCATGCCCACCGCTGTCATCTGATCAATTGACCTGGAAATTTCTGTCACATACTTTGCAAAAGCTTCCTGTGAGATCTTCTCACCGGCAATCTCAAGACGTTCTCTGTAAGAATAAAGGGTTGGAGATATGTATCTGCCCACTTTATAGCCTGCCCGGGTAAGAGTGGTGTATAAATAAGCAATCACGGAACCCTTTCCATTGGTTCCGGCTACGTGAACATAAGGGACTGCATCCTGAGGATTTCCAAGCCTGTCCAGCATTTCACGCATATTATCAAGTCCCAGCACGGAACCGTATTTCGCCGAATCATCGATATATGCACGGCATTCCTGATAGTTCATAATAAAAGCTCCTCGTTTATCAAATATCTTTTTCTCTCCATTATAACCTTGCAGCATAAATTTAGCAAGAATGGGAATGTTATTTTTATCATTTTACCCAAGGAGACCAAGCATATGAAAAAATACCCTTTTCTCTTCTGTGGTTTTACCGGCTTGTGTCTGGAGATTCTCTGGACCGGGCTCCATTCCCTGCTCCGGGGAGATGCGTCCATGAAAGGGACTACCTCTCTTCTTATGTTTCCCATTTATGGCTGTGCATCCCTGATTCTGCCTGTATACAAAAAGCTGAAAACCCTTCCGGCGCTTCTGCGCGGCTCTCTTTATACTGCCGGATTTTACCTGGCAGAATTTACCAGCGGTTCTATCCTGCAGGCTTTTCACATGTGCCCCTGGGACTATTCCGGAGTGCCCCATCAGTACAAAGGAATCATCCGTCTGGACTATCTCCCGGTCTGGTTTCTCACAGGATTGTTTTTCGAAAAAATACTTACAAAATCTTCTTGAAAAATCATTCCAAGTAGTATATGATAGGTCGAAGAGATTTTGCGTTACCACTCACAGAAGAACCTTTTTGAAAGAGTTTTCGTGAACCGTAACACTCTACCCCAAAACCACACACTCATAACGGAGGTATATCATGAGACACTTAATGAGTCCGCTGGACCTTAGTGTTCCGGAGCTTGAGAAGCTTCTGGATCTTGCCAGCGATATTGAGAAAAACCCCAAAAAATACGCACATACCTGTGACGACAAACGACTTGCCACACTTTTCTATGAGCCAAGTACCCGCACCCGTCTCAGTTTTGAAGCTGCTATGATGAACCTTGGCGGTAAGGTTCTTGGTTTCTCATCTGCAGATTCCAGTTCCGCAGCGAAAGGGGAAACTGTTGCCGATACCATTCGTGTTGTTTCCTGCTATGCAGATATCTGTGCTATGCGTCATCCCAAAGAAGGTGCTCCGCTGGTAGCTTCTATGGTTTCTAATATTCCTGTTATCAATGCCGGTGACGGTGGTCATCAGCATCCAACCCAGACTCTTACAGACTTACTTACCATCCGTTCCTTAAAGGGACGTCTTGACAACATTACCATCGGTCTGTGCGGAGATCTGAAATTCGGACGTACCGTTCACTCTCTGATCGAGGCGCTGGTTCGTTACAACAATGTTAAATTCGTACTGATTTCTCCGGAAGAGCTTCGTATTCCAAGCTACATCCGCGAAGACGTACTGAAGAAGAACAACATCGAGTTCCTAGAAGTAGAACGTCTGGAGGATGCTATTCCGGAGCTTGATATTCTTTACATGACACGTGTTCAGAAGGAGCGTTTCTTCAATGAGGAAGATTATGTTCGTATGAAGGATTTCTACATACTGGACAAGCAGAAACTTTCCCTTGCAAAGGATGACATGTACATTCTTCATCCGCTTCCACGTGTTAACGAAATTGCAGTCGAAGTAGACAATGATCCGAGAGCCGCATACTTTAAACAGGCCCAGTACGGTGTATATGTTCGTATGGCCCTGATTCTTACATTATTGGAGGTGGAACTGCCATGTTAAATGTTGGAGCACTTCGTGAAGGTTTCGTATTAGACCATATCAAAGCCGGCAAGGCTATGACTATTTATCATGACTTGAAGCTTGACAAGCTTGATTGTACTGTTGCGATCATCAAGAACGCAAAGAGTAATAAGATGGGCAAAAAGGACATCATCAAGGTTGAGTGCCCGATTGAAGATCTGGATCTGGATATCCTTGGTTTCATTGATCACAATATCACCGTAAATATTATTAAGGATGAGAAGATCGTTGAGAAAAAAGACCTTCGTCTTCCGAAGCAGGTTGTAAACGTGATCAGATGTAAAAATCCCCGCTGTATCACTTCCATCGAGCAGGGACTGGATCAGGTGTTTGTTCTGGCAGATGAGGAGAATGAGGTTTACAGATGTAAATATTGTGAGGAGAAATACTCCGGTCACAGAAATAAATAAGTCATCTCTGTAAATCATTGTTTTTAATAACAATATTGATATTTTATTGTGGAAGCTGAATACAGCTTCCACTTTTTTGTATAACAGAAATTCCGGTGAAATTTCCTGTCCATCTGGTCGCATCCTCGCGGAGCGTTTTTTGCTTTATCGGAACATTACGGAGTAATTTCCTATAAAGCAAAAAAACCTGGGAAAATCCAGCAGAACTGAACCTTCTCAGGTTAAATATCACATTATATGTATCATACAATCCGATTCTTAAATACGCAAGCAGACCGATAAGCCGGGTTATGTCGTTGAGTGATCATCTGTCTAGGCCTTCCGTTGCCGAAAGGCTCAAGCGACCTACCTGAAAGCACGACGGGCCGCCGTATCGCTTTCTGCTCGGTCTTGCTTCGAATGGAGTTTACATGTGCCCGGCCTGTTACCAGGACGGCGGTAGTCTCTTACACTGCCTTTCCACCCTTACCATGGCAAGCCATGGCGGTTTATTTCTGTTGCACTGGTCTGGGAGTCGCCTCCACCGGACGTTATCCGGCATCCTGCCCTGTGAAGCCCGGACTTTCCTCGTCTGAACCCTTTCGTCTGTCCAGCCGCGATCACCTGGTCTGCTTGCGCAAGTGCTATTTTAACATTATTGCTTTAAGATGTAAAGCACTATTTCTCATTTCTTCCTGCCGTATAACCTGTTAAGGTTGCGGTAAACGGAGTAAACAGTAACCCTCAATTTCTTACAAGCACATCTGCATCATCAGGTGTTAAAACAGCTTCCCCCTATAAATTCTCTTAACAGGGAATTATTAGGCACTTCCTCGCTTGGCACAGCTACAAAATAATCAAAAAATTTCAGCAGCCTGTTTGCCTCCAGATATTCCGGCTCCTCTTTGGAAATTCCGAAGAGAAGAGGCTCTGCGTATACCTTCAGACATGCCAGTTCATAGATCAGTGCCGAGTTAAACATAACATCCGCTTCTTCCTGGTATGGAAAAATATTTTTCTCCTCGCCGCGTCTTACAGAGGGCCATCTTGCAATGGTCTCGCTGGCTGAGGTTCCTCTGGTTCTTGCATCCCGGACGATTCTGCGGATCAATCTGCCGTCCGTGGTAGGAATCCGGTTGTGTTCATCAATGTTCAGCTGGGTGAGGGCACTGATATAGATTTTGAACTTACTCTCCTTCGGAAGCGCGTAGCTTAATTTGTCGTTCAGGCCGTGGATTCCCTCAATAACAAGGATGTCTTCCTTCCCTAGCTGGAGAAAATCGCCTTTATATTCTCTCTGCCCGGTCTTGAAGTTGAACACCGGAAGTTCTATTCTCTCTCCATTAAGAAGTGCCAGCATATCTTTGTTGAACTGCTCCACATCAATGGCTTCCAGACACTCGTAATCCTTTTCCCCGAATTCATCCAGCGGGGTATGCTCTCTGTTTACAAAATAATTGTCAACAGCAATGGGATGTGGCTTCATTCCGTGCGCCGCCAGCTGAATGGACAGCCTGTGGGAAAAGGTAGTCTTGCCGGAGGAGGACGGACCAGCGATCATGACAAACTTCTTGTTTCCAGCCTCCACGATTTGCTCTGCAATTCTGGCAATTCCAGACTCCTGGATTGCCTCCTGCATGAGAAGGATCTTCTGTATCCCCTGGGAAACGATCTGGTCATTCAGCTCGCCTACTGTGGAGATTTCCAGCTTTCTGCCCCACTCTTCAGAATCCTTCTGCACCTGAAAGATCTTCTCCTGGGGCTGGAATTCCGGAAGCACATCCGGAGCCTTAGCCTCCGGCAGAATCAGCACAAAGCCTTCATCATACAGTTTCAGGTCAAAATATGGCACATAGCCGGTATCGTAAGCCATTGCCCCGTAAAAATAGTCCTCAAAATTCTCTATGCTGTAAATATTCACCCTGGAAACCCTGCGATAGCGGAACAGCTTCTCTTTATCATACATTCTGTGATGATGAAAAAGTGCAATTGCTTCATCCGTTCCTACACTTCGTTTCTTCACCAGGATTTTCTGCTCCACCAGCTCTGTCATCCGCTTCTTTACCTGGTCAAGAAATGCCTGATCCAGCTTCTGTTCTCCCGCCATAGTAAAGTAAAAACCGCTTCCTACAGAATAATGAAGCACCACTTTATCTACTTTTTCTTTGCCTGCAAGATCGTAAATTGCCTTTAAAAGCACCAGACATGCAGTTCGCTTATAGGTTTTATTTCCAATGCTGTCTTTTGTGGTGACCAGCCGGACTTCACCGTCCCGTTCCGCTTTTTTATGAAGCTCACAGATCTTGCCTCCTGCAATTACAAGAATAACAGGGACCGGACTGGTCTTTTCGTACTCTTTTACAACTTCTTTATAGGTAATTCCCATGGGAAACTCTCTGGTTTCCCCATTGATTGTAAGTTTCACTGCATGATCCATAAAATCTCCTTTTCTGATCCAAAAGACCAATTAGGCTAAACATAAATCACATTTTCCCAAACCAGACAATATTATTCTGACAACTCATTTTATCTCCGGGCTGGCGAACACCATCACGCCCATCCACACCAGGTCTTAACCTTATAATATCGTATACGGGCTTCTCACCTTTGCGCAGCTGACTGTAAGCTCCGGAAACGCTTTTGCCAGTCTTTCCTTCATATCTTCCATAAAAATATATTCCGTACCGTAATGACCTGCGTCAATGATTGCAAGCCCCTGGGCTACGGTGTCAATTCCGGTATGGTGGTCAATATCACCTGTCACATATACATCTGCCCCGGCAGCAAGCACATCCTGGATCATACTTTTACCAGAGCCGGTACATACGGCAGCCGTTTTCACAGTCTGTTCCAGATTTCCGTACACTTTCACATCTGAAAGCTTCAGGTTCTTTTTTACAAGAAGGGCGTACTCCTTTAAAGTCATCTCACAAGGCAGATTTCCCACACGTCCAAAGCCAATGGGCTCCCCGTCTTTTTCCCCGGTAGCACAAAGTACCTTCGTATCTGACAGTTCCAGATATCCAGCACTTAAATCTGCCATTCCCAGAATATCATAGTTGGTGTGCATTGCATAATAAGATATTCCATGGCGCACCAGACTGATAATCTTCCGTCCTGTAAAGCTATGATTGTTAATCTTCTTAATACCGGAAAAGATCATAGGATGATGGGTAACGATCATGTCAGCGCCAGCCTGGATAGCCTCGTCTAACACCGCTTCGATAAGATCAAGGGCAAGAAAGACATGTTTTACCTCACTCTCGTCATCTCCTGTAAGAAGTCCCACATTATCCCAGTCCTCTGCAACTGCTGCCGGAAAATTTCCTCCCAGCCATTCTGTCAGTTCTTTAACCTTCATATTCTGCCAGCGCAGCAGCGATCAGCTGCGCCTCCTCCTTTACTTCCAAAATGCGGGCAGTAACTGCCTCTGCCTTCGGTGCCGTTTCCAATTGGTCCAGAATCTGGGAGCGGATCCGGGATTCCCGCTGAAGATAATGGTAAAGCACCTGGTTCTTTTCCTGAAGAAGATATTTGCCAAAGGCTTCCTCCAAGGTGTAAGCAGCTGGATTTTCCGGCATTTCTGCCCATTCATCAGCATGTAGGTTCTCAGAAGAAGCTTTCACAGACGTATTTTTTTGGAAAGAATCCACGTTAAGTTTCAAACTGCTGTGAACATTTTCCCCAGGCACCACCCGCATCATGGGATAAAATTTCCCATCCTCTTCCACCATTTTCTCTTCTGTGATCTCCCAGCCTTCAGACTGGATAAATCTGCGAAAATGGGGAATGTCGGACTGTGGCTGTAAAATCAGCTCAGAGAAAGAATTTCTCACAGACCTGCCATCTGTGAGAATCCTTTCCATAAGGGGACCGCCCATACCTGCGATCACAAGGGTGTCACCCTCTCCGGCTTTCAAGCCTTCAAGGCCGTCTGAGAGCCGGGTCTGTATGTATTCCTCCAGTCCATACTGCCGGATATGTTCCTGTGCCCTGGAAAGGGGTCCTTTTCGCACATCCATTGCAATGGCGGATGGAATTTTTTTCTGCTGTATCAGGTATACCGGCAGATATCCATGATCGCATCCCACATCTACCAGCCGGTTTCCTTCTGTCACCAGGTCTGCGATTGCAGACAGTCGTAAGGATAACTGCATAGTCCACTCCTTAATCCAGATAATCCTTCAGCTTGCGGCTGCGGCTTGGATGACGGAGCTTACGAAGAGCCTTTGCCTCAATCTGACGGATACGCTCTCTGGTAACGTTAAACTCCTTACCAACTTCCTCAAGCGTTCTTGCACGTCCATCATCAAGTCCGAAACGAAGACGGAGAACCTTCTGTTCTCTCTCAGTAAGAGTTCCAAGAACCTCTACCAGCTGCTCCTTCAAAAGAGTAAATGCTGCAGCATCAGCCGGAACCGGAACATTGTCATCCTGGATGAAATCTCCAAGATGGCTGTCCTCCTCTTCACCAATAGGGGTCTCCAGAGAAACCGGCTCCTGGGAAATCTTCAGGATCTCACGTACACGGTCAACCGGCATGTCCATCTCTTCCGCGATTTCCTCCGGAGTAGGTTCACGTCCAAGCTCCTGGAGTAACTGTCTGGAAACGCGGATCAGCTTGTTGATCGTCTCAACCATATGAACCGGAATACGAATGGTACGCGCCTGGTCTGCAATGGCTCTTGTGATAGCCTGACGGATCCACCAGGTAGCATAGGTACTGAACTTGTAACCCTTTCGGTAATCAAATTTTTCGACAGCCTTGATAAGACCAAGGTTACCTTCCTGAATCAGATCCAGAAAAAGCATTCCACGTCCTACATAACGCTTTGCAATGCTGACAACAAGACGAAGGTTGGCTTCTGCCAGACGCTTCTTGGCATTTTCGTCGCCCTGTTCCATTTTCTTTGCAAGCTCGATTTCTTCTTCTGCTGAAAGAAGCGGAACTTTACCAATTTCTTTCAGATACATACGAACCGGATCCTCAATGCTCACACCTTCCGGAACAGAAAGATCGATCTTGTCCAGCTCTACTTCTTCCTCATCGTCCAGACCATCAATATCCATGTCATCGTCCAGCATAAGGTCATCTGCACTGTTCTCTGTGATACGCAGCACATCTACCCCACTTGCCTCAAGGAAATCGAAGATCTTGTCCATCTGTTCCGCATCCAGTGGCTGGTCTTTGAAATAATCACTAATTTCCTGATATTCCAGTACGTTTTTCTTCTTTTTTGCAAGCTCCAGAAGTCCCACCAGTTTCTCACTGAATTTGCCCATATTCATTTCCATAGGTACTCTAACCTCCATATAGTGTTAATATTTTATCCTTATTCAAAAGAAATATGCAATTGCTGCCTTTTTCTTCCAAGCTCCTCCAGATCCTTCTTGGCCTTTACAAGCTCCTGTAAAGCCCCCATATCTGCAGGATCCCAGTTTTTATTTTTCTCCGCCAGACTCTCCTGTTTAATGCGGATCAAAGCATCGGAAAATGCTCTCTGCTGTTCCTCCTTTGTCTCAAGGTGGATCGTGGCATTAAAGAGAGAGGCCACCTCTTTCTGCTCTTCACTGTCTGTAAAAGCATTCAGAAGTCTGGCCGGATTCACATCTCCCTCTTCGTGCTGCTTCCAGAGCATTTCTGCCACCTCTTTATAAAGAGGAACTACAAAATCTGAAGGGGAAAGATATTTCTCCACAGTATCAAAAATTGCCGGATAGGTAACCAGCCAGGTAAGCATCAGCTTCTGGGATTTATCTGCCGCGCTCTCCTTTTTTCTCATTGGAGAGCCGCCGGATTTTGGCTGGATACGCTTCTCTGCAGGCGTACCCTTCAGAGCAAGGGTGTTTACACGCTTCCGAAGGTCTTCCACACTGATTCCATATCTGCGGTATTCTTTTACAATTGCTTCAATATACAGATTCCGCTCCAGTTCATCAGAAAGTTCCAGAAGATACTGGGCACACCGCTCAAAAAACCGGTTCTGTCCCTGTGGCTCATCCATAGGAAAATCACCGGAAGCAATACTTACCCGGAACATAAAGCTGTCCGTAGCTGCCTCCAGCCTTTTCTCAAAGGCCTCTGCACCTTCTGCTTTGATAAATTCATCAGGGTCCTTGTGAGGCCGTAAATTCACCACTCTGGAATTCACGCCGGCTTCCCGTAGAATGGGAATGGCTCGCAAGGCGGCTTTTACACCAGCTTCATCACTATCGTAAAGAAGAAGCACTTCCTGTGTATACCTCTTCACCAAACTGGCATGTCCGGATGTAAGCGCCGTTCCCAGAGAAGCCACTGCATTGGTAAATCCCGCCTGGTGCATGGAGATTACATCCATGTAGCCCTCGCACAGGATCAGGTAATTTTTCCTGGTGGTTCTGGCTATATTCAATCCGTACAGATTACGGCTCTTGTCAAAAATACGGGTCTCTGGCGAATTCAGGTACTTGGGCTTGCCGTCTCCCATCACTCGCCCGCCAAATCCAATCACCCTGTTATTGACATCCATGATTGGAAAAATAACACGATTCCAGAATTTGTCATACATGCCCTGGCGTTCATCCACATTGAAAAGGCCGGATTCCCGAAGAAGTTCATCACTGTAATTCTGGGATTTCAGATATTTATACAGGTCATCACTGTACTTGTCTGAATACCCCAGACCGAATTTCCTGATCGTCTCTTCGCTGAGACCTCTGCCTGTAAGATAATCGTGGGCATTTTTTCCACCTTCACGGCGCAGCTGGTAATAAAAATACTGAGCCGCTTTCTTATTGATTTCAAGCAAGGTTGCGCGCTTCTCCGCTTTTGCCCTTGCCTCCTTGGAATATTCGATCTTGGGAAGTTCCACGCCGGCACGCTCTGCCAGATGGGAAAGTGCTTCTCCAAATGAATAATTCTCATATTGCATTACAAAATTGTATACATTTCCTCCAGCTCCGCAGCCGAAGCAGTAATACATCTGCTTGGACGGCGTTACGGAAAAGGAAGGGGTCTTCTCATTATGAAAAGGACACAGACCAAAATAGGAGCTTCCTCTTCTGGTCAGTCTTACATACTGGGATATCACGTCTACAATATCATTTTTCATTCGCACTTCTTCAATGATATCGTCGGAATAGCGCATGCTTATCCTCCTTTGATTTGATATGCCGCATATCCAAGAAAATGCGACATCTTTCGCGTAAATAAATATTATATCTCATTGCAAGAGTTTTGTCCACGTTCTAATAAACCTCCCAGGCTCTTGGTATGAAAATCTCCTTGAATTTCTTCATGGAATACTGATCCGTCATTCCTGACAGCCAGTCACATACCGCCCGGTCTTTGGGAACTCCCTTTTTCTCAATAAGAGCAACGTACTCCCTGGACATTGCTTCCGGGTGATCTATGTAATAGGCGTATAATTCTGTCAGCATTTTGATTGCCTTGGATTCCTCACGCTTCGCAATGGGATTCAGATATACTTTCTGGAACATCTCTGATCGAAGATCCATGAGTGCCTGCTCTACAGGAGCAGACATCTGAATGGAAGGCTGGTCAATGCTGTGCTCAATCACATCATGTACAAAGGTATTCAGCCTTTCTCTTGTGGTCTGTCCAAGAAACTCCCTGAGACTGGCAGAAATATCATTCTCTGTAATGATCCCAGCTCTCTGGGCATCGTCCATATCATGATGAACATAGGCAATCTTATCAGAAAAGCGGACTACCTGTCCCTCCAAAGTGGACGGATGACCGCTGGTACGGTGATTCAGGATTCCGTCTCTTGTCTCCCAGGTAAGATTCAGTCCGTCTCCATTCTTCTCCAGTACTTCCACCACGCGGACGCTCTGACGGTAGTGGGCAAAGCCCTCAGGATGAACGGTATTAAGTGCGGTCTCTCCTGAATGTCCGAAAGGCGTGTGACCAAGGTCATGTCCCAGTGCAATTGCTTCCACAAGATCCTCATTCAGGCGAAGTGCCTTGGCTATAGTACGTGCGATCTGGGATACCTCCAGAGTGTGCGTCAGCCGATTCCTGTAATGATCTCCTTCCGGAGCCAGAAAAACCTGAGTCTTATCTTTCATCCTGCGAAAAGCCTTGCTGTGCAGGATCCTGTCCCGGTCTCTCTGGTAAACCGTCCGGACGTCACACTCTTCTTCCTCCCGGTCTCTTCCTCTGGAACGTCCACTGTATGCGGCATAAGGACTCAGCAGTTCCAGTTCTCTTTCTTCCATGCTTTCTCTGATATTCATATATCTTCTATCCTCCAAAGACTGACAGGTACGCCGATAATCTTCCTCCTATTAATTATATTCTACACAAAATTTCAAATTCCTCTTTTTTTCAAAAAAAACTTGAAAATTTTTAATTTTTTTTTAAAAATGTGTTGACAATCATATACCCCTTTGTTATACTAATATCCGTCGCAGCGAGAAAGAAATCTTTCTCCGAGAAACGCGATATGCGGAAGTGTCGGAACTGGCAGACGAGCAAGACTAAGGATCTTGTGAGCATTG
>OCPR01000425.1_pt1 | contig 52888 bp, 21 predicted proteins | sample 1538611 | NCBI WGS metagenome assembly OCPR01 (sample SAMN04571711, study PRJEB22368) | human gut metagenome | biome: human gut; material: stool | host: Homo sapiens | place: Luxembourg | collected 2012-09-28
GATTCTAAAGTGATTTCAGATATTGATGTTGAAAATAATCTTGAAGAATTTTTTAGAAAATTGGATACAGGATTTTTTAAACTACGTTATGAGCGTTGTTCGGCTACCGAAAAGAAATTTATATTTGCGATGGTTAAATGTGGTGAATTACCTTGTACTATTGCAAACATTGCAGAAATAATGAAAAAATCAATTAATTCTATTTCGACTGCCAGAGCACAGCTGATTAATAAAGGTATTATTTATCCTGTAAAATATCGAGAATTAGATTTTACCGTTCCTCAATTCAGTGGATTTATTCATCGTTTAGAGGAATATAAGCAATGGGACACAATATGAGGAAATGTTATGAAAAAGAAAGTGTTGTGGTTTTCACGTCACGAGATGACACTGGAGCAGAGAGCTGCTCTTGGAGATGTCGAAATAATACAAATAAATAAAACAGTTCAATCAGCTTATGAATTGCAAGACGAAATTAATGAGTGCGATATAATCGCCATTCGCACCAATTAATTTGCAACAGCAGTTCATTAAATTGGCTAACGGCAAACCAGTCATAATGGCAGTTAATGACTGAGTGCTTATTAAGCAAGCTGATGGTACTGAGGATAAGGCAGAGTTCCGCTTTGTTAAGTGGGAACAACTTATCCGTATTGACATTGTAAAAGAGGATTTTATGATGAGTGGTTCAGGCACTTCAAAGGGAGTTGCTGATAAATTAGGTATAAATTCGGTTTTATACGATTTAAACCCGAATCCTGAATGCGGTATCGGAAATTGGAATGCTTTAAAAAATGATGTAGAAGATAGTGCCGACTTAATTTTCTTTCATCCACCTTATCACGATATTATAAAATATAGTGGTAATATGTGGGGCAAAGCTAATCCTGACGATTTGTCACGATGTGAAAATTATAATGATTTTGTGCAATATCAACAATAAAACCATAAGTGGTCAATAAGTGGTCAAATTAACACATTCGTCAAAAATGCATAATGTCAGAAACCGCATAGGTAAGCCGTTTGTAGGGGGTAAAATTCAAAATATCAATCTAAGTAAGATAAATGACAATTTATTATACTTGGATTTATACTTTTAAAATACTCCTTAAAAACGGCTTAACCATGCGGTTTCTTGATTTGGTAAATTTGCATAGTGATAGTGATTTGACCACTTATTGACCACTTATGAATTACTGCATAATTTAAAATATGCCGTCAAATAAGATAAATTATTGTATTTTTACGTTTTGTTATAAAATATTTGTACATAATAACTATTATACAATTCTGTGAAGCAGTTCTTTCTCGTAGTTTTCAAGCCCCTTATACCTTTTTAGATTTGACCATTTACTGTGCAGCATCTTACTATTGTCAATATTTGTTTCAGAACTGTCTGACTGCGGAGCTTCTATTCCGATAGCAGTATTTTCAATAATATGAATGGATGTCTGTTTATCCTCATATCCAATATGCATATATGTATCCATAAGCGTTCGGCTATTGGCATGTCCCAATAGTGATTGCATACTCTTTATAGATACGCCTGAATTTAAGCCGGCGGTCGCAAATGTGTGTCGCAGACAATGTGGAGTAATATCCTCAAAATTATCCTCTGGATATATATCTGCAAGGCATTCTTTTATATACCTGAATTTCTTATCCACATTTTTAGTCTTGAATGGTCGTCCTCTGCGATTTATAAAAACATAACCTTCAATTGAGTCCGGATTTTTATATTGATACAGTTCTGAGTATTCTCTTTGAAGAAAAGCTGTTAAAGGAATTATTCGTTCTCCGCTTTCGGTTTTAGTTGTATTTTCAAACATTTCGTCTGTTAAAGACTCATCAATCTTTAAACAACTAAAATCACTGCTGAAGTCGTTCCAACGTATTGCACATAACTCACCCGGACGTATTCCTGTGTACAGCATTGTGCAAATCATAAGAAACATTGAATAATCAAGCGAACTTGATACTTCCAATAAATGCTTAACCTCTAAATCAGTAAGATTTCTACGTGTTTTCTTTGCTGTTCTGTCCTTTTTTACATATAAGAACGGGGATCTGGCTATAACGCCTTCTTCGGCAGCAAATCTGAACATTGCTCTCGCGTGTTTCAATACATTATCTATGGAAACCGGAGATAATGACTTTGTTTCTAAAATTGATATTAAGTTTGCTATGTCATTGGGCGATATTTTGCACATAAGAATGTCGCCAAGAACAGGCCCAATGTGGGTTCGGTAAGCTAACTTTATTTGATTTAGAGAACGGGCTTTAATCATTCGTTATTTCAAATCAATATAATGCTCAAACCAAATATCCAGTTCTATATTACCACGTATTTCTCTAAAAACATTAGAGTCATTAGTATAAGTGATTTCCTGTAATTTTCTTTTTACATCAGCCTTACTTTGACCATAGACGGATTTTGTTTCGCCAAGGCAATTGACATACCTCCCCTTCCAGCGCCCATCGCTGCGTTTTCGGATTGTACCTTCCCCTTTACTTCTTCGGCTCATTATAAAATTCCTCCCTTTATAACGAAAGCCCGGCATAATGTCGCAGTACAAACCATATATATTCATTATACGACATATACGGTCAAATTACAACTATTTATGTGGCTATACTTTTTTTACTTATATTATGGGTTTTGATTGTTCTTTTAGAAACTTATCTAATTCACTTTTTATAACAAGAACTCTGCGGCCGACTTTAATTTTTCCATTGAAACGTCTGTTTTTTATTATTTTGTCTGCAGAGGATAATCCAATTTTTAAATATTCTGCAACTTCAGCTCTGGTAAGATATTCAGTGTTCATTTATTATGCCTCCTTAAAACGTATTCATATATCCCCTTCCCTTTTATCCCCTATAAATATATTAATTATATATAACAAAACGAATGGCAGCTTGCAAGACTGCTCCATAGGAATTTCACCTTCCCGGCGCTCTGCCCGGACTGTCCCCGATGCTTGCATACACGCCTTTTAAGCGAGGTCTACGGCTGGACAGAAGTATCATTGTCCCAATATGGAGTCGTTGCCTTTCAAACTGCCATTTGATTTTGATTGTTAATGTTATCGCTCTGCTCTATACAAAAACTCATAGGAAGAAAATATACAGCGTCTCGGCGCATCCAATCTGAAGCTCGTCCATGCAGGAATGTATCCGTTTGCTATTATCCTGCACCGGCGTTATCTTTCGGCGCTTTCTTTATAATTTCTTCCACCAAGAATTATTAGTTCAAGAAAACTGATAATTCAAATCTTAAGGGTACAAAAACGGCAATGTACCCTTTTTGAAAAATAAACAAGGAGTTTTCAGCCGCTTTAACTCATTTTAGGCATTGAGAATTTATTTAGAATGCTATTTATAATAAGCTGTTCCCTATCATCAGCAGTTTTTAATAAATCTATTAAAAACGTTTCTTCATCTGATGACAAATATAACTTAGGCTCATTATACTCATCTGATAGATATATTCCTCCATACCTTCCCATCCGAGTATAGATTGGAATATATCTGCTCAATTCATTTAAATCTCTGCCTATGGTGGCATAAGACACGGAAAGTTCTTTTGCTAACGAACGTCTTGTTATTTTTTTATGATGCAAGAGTATAGACATAATAATCATACGTCTATCGAACGGCAGCAATTCACTTGCCATATCTCATACCCCTTTCTTCCATTATAAGGTAAATGTAGTTCAATATCTGAACCACATAAAAAAGAAATTTTCTAAACGCCAAACTTTCGTATTCCATATTTTAGCTTAATTTCTTAAAATACAAGATTTTTCGCAAATTAGATTAAAAAAATAAAATTTAATTTATTCACATAATCAGTATACGATTCACCTACATTTCGTCACACTTAATATAATAATATCAATAATAAATCATTTAATATTGGCTTCATACGTTACTAATATGTTCTATTATAACACAATTCCATCCTTAAATATTGAAATTTCTCTGTAGCCGTTTTTCTCGTTGTTGGTACATTCTCCGCCTGCGACCCTTAAAACATAGTCAAAAAGCTCATCTGTCAAATCCGCACCGTTTATAATCTTGCCCGCATTGAAATCAATCCAGTGAGGCTTGCGTTTTGCCAAATCCGAATTTGTGGCAATTTTAACTGTAGGCACGGGCGCTCCTACAGGAGTTCCGCGTCCCGTTGAGAATAAAATCATGTGACAGCCCGAGGCGGTTAAATTGGTAACTGCGACAATGTCATTACCCGGTCCTATAAGCAGGTTAAGTCCCTGCCTTGTGACAGGACTGCCAATCTGTATAACATCGGCAACATCCGCGCTGCCTGACTTTTGCACACAGCCCAGCGACTTATCTTCAAGCGTTGTTATGCCGCCTTTTTTGTTACCCGGTGACGGGTTTTCATATACCACCTGATTATGGCTTGTGAAATAGTCCTTAAAGTCATTTATAAGATGAACGGTTTTTTCAAATATCGTTTCGTCAACACACCTGTTCATCAGTATAGTTTCCGCGCCGAACATCTCAGGCACTTCCGTAAGAATTGTGCTTCCTCCCACGCCGATTAGCTTATCGGAAAAACGTCCGATAAGCGGATTTGCGGTAAGCCCCGAAAAGCCGTCGCTCCCCCCACATTTTAAGCCTATAACAAGCTCAGAAGCTTTACATTCGACGCGTTTTTGCTTTTTTGCATAATCCACAAGCTCCGCGATAAGGCGAAGCCCATCGCCTACTTCGTCGTCATGCTTCTGTGTGCTCATAAAGCGAACGCGTTCCTCGTCAATATCGCCGAGTACGGTTTTAAACAGCGGAATATTATTATTTTCGCAACCCAAGCCAAGCACAAGCACGCCTACGGCATTGGGATGATTTACAAGCCCCTTTAAAATAAGCTGTGTTGTTTTCTGTCATCGCCAAGCTGAGAACAGCCGAACGGGTGAACGAAGTTAAATATACCGTCACAGTCGCAGCCATAGATTTTATTTGCTTCCCTCGCAAGTATTTCCGAGGTCTTGTTAACGCAGCCGACCGTGTTTACAATCCAAATCTCATTTCTGATACCGACGCGTCCGTCCTTGCGGCGATAGCCCATAAATGTACGGTCTTCGGTTTGTGGTATCTCATTTCTTTTTGGGGTATATGTATATTCAAGCGTCCCCGAAAGGTTAGTTTTGATGTTATGCGTATGAACATGGTCGCCTGCGGATATATCCTCTGTGGCGTGACCAATAGGGTAGCCGTATTTTATTACGTTTTCACCCTTTTTAATATTCTCAAGAGCAATTTTGTGTCCGTTATGCTCGCTTTCAAGCGTAACAGTCACATTATCTTTCGAATTTATCTTAATCTGCTTCATTAGTCCACTACCTTTTCCATAGTCTTTCTTATGCCGTTCTTTTCTATAGCTTCAAGATGCGCCTCAATTGACGGCAGAAGGAAGGACAAATCTTCGCCCCAGTAATCGCTTCTTTTTAATATGTCCGTCGCTGACGCGGTTTTCATAAATTCCATTATCTCCGCATCGTCATTTGAAGCGTCTGTGCGATAAAATGCGATAAGCGCGGCAAGAGAGAATACAAGACACTTGGGCTCGCTGCCTTTTTCTTTTATATACTGCAATACGCTCGGAAGAACCCTTACCTTGTACTTTGACACTGAGTTAAGCGCAATATTTAACAAATAATGTTTTATGAACGGATTTTTGAAACGCTCAATAACATCGTTTGCAAACTGTTCAAGCTCAGCCCTTGGCAAATCAAGCGTCGGAACTATTTCCTCAAATATTCCCTGCTTCATAAACGAAAATACCAATTCGTCATCCATTGCTTCCTTAACTGTTTCAAGCCCCGCAAGATGCGCTGCGAGAACCATCATTGTATGTGCGCCGTTTAATATTCTTACCTTACGCTTTTTATAAGGGGTTACATCATCTGTCCAAAGCACGTTAAGTCCGATTTTATGGAACGGAATTTCCTCGGCGTATTTTTTATCGCCTTCAATTACCTATAAATGGAAAATTTCCGCTATATCTATAACATTGTCAAGATACCCGAAGCTTTCTTCCATTTGCTTTGCCGTATCGCGCGGGTAGCCTGTTACAATTCTGTCAACAAGCGTATTTGTAAAATGATTTTCCTCGTTTACCCATTTTACAAAATCGCTTCCGTAATTCCAGTCGGCAGCGTATTTTAATACACACTCCTTTAGATGGTCGCCGTTTTTATCAATAAGCTCGCACGGAAACAATACAAATCCGGAAAGTCCCAAATCAAAACGCTTTTTCATAAACATAGCAAGACGCCCGGGGAATGTTGTTCCCACAAAATCATCCGAACTCTGATTAGGCTTGTATTCAATTCCTGCCTCTGTAGTATTTGAAACAATAAAGCGTAAATCGGGATTTTTAGCGCAGTCAAAGAATGCCTCAGTATCAGTAAACGGATTTATGCCGCGAGTTACGCAATCTACAACTCTTGTTTCTTCAATCTTTTCTCCATTAAGAAGCCCGCGCAAATACAAGCTGTATAAGCCGTCCTGTTCGTTAATCATATCCACAAGACCGTTTTCAAGCGGCTGAACAATAACTACGCCGTAATCGCCGCCGTTTTCTTTATTTAAACGGTCAATCATCCAGTCAACAAAACCTCTTAAAAAAATACCCTCGCCAAATTGAAACACGCGCTCCGTTAATTTTGAGCATTCATTTCTATTAATAGTTTTCATCTTAAAATCTCAATATTATAATATTTTATGCACTTTTGTTTAAATACAAAGCCGCCTCAATTTTATATCAAGACGGCTTTACTTCTTATTCAGACGGCGTATAGCTTATATTATTTATTGTTGCCGCTTTTGATTTGTTTATTATATAATAGGTTGTGCCTGCGGTACATTGTATGGTTACTGTGCTTTCCGATGTGCTTGTAGAACTGCTTCCATCCGCTTTTAACGTGCCTACATCTTTTGAGGTTGAAAATCCCCAGCGTCCGCCGCTGGTTTTCATTTTTCCGGATGCCGTTAGAGTACCGTCTTTTTCAGGAGTAAACGCAATATACCTGACGCTTTCTCCGGAAGCGGCTCCGCCGCGCCAATATACACCAGCTGTCGTTATCTTGTCGTGGTCGCTGTCAGCTCCGTTATTAGCTATGGCTATTGTAAGCCCATCATAGTTTTCGGTAAATCCGCTCTTTGTCGTATTTACCTCTGTAGTATAACCGGAAAAATCCCATACCTTTGTATTAGAAGATAGTTCCTCAAAATTAGCGATAATCGACGTATCGGTATATACTCTCGAAATCGTATATGTTTCCGACTGCGATAATATATTTCCCTCTTCATCTGTCCAGCTTACAAACCTGTATCCGCTGTTAGCTGACGCTGTAATAGTTACCGGCTGAGCTACTTCCACGCTTATTTCTGTTGTATTCTCGTCATTAATTGTCACGCTTCCATAGGCGTCATCGTTTGCTCTTGCCGTAATTGTCTTCGATGCTGTTTCAGAATGTAGCTTAACTATCTTTATATCTTTTACATCAGCATTAGTGGATGAGCCTTCACTGTCTCCGGCAATACCGAAAAACTTTATAGGCAAGGTGTCGGAATTATTTTTTTGCCAGCCGGCTATATCAAACTCCGCATAATCACTTCCGGCAACCGAAATATATAGCTTTCCGTTATTCAAATCAATAATGCTGTCCACATTTACCCATTGATTTGCATTTATCTTTCCTTCTTTGACATCTCCATCATTTGTCAAAGTATATATGGGGTTAGCATTTGTGTTCATATATATTTTTCCTGTATTTATTGCCAGCGGATATACCTTGTTCTTAAATGGATTTGATGCACTACCCGTACTGTTTACAAGCGCAAAACGAATTACTCCTGCTCCAAAACGTGTTTTAAAGCTCATTCTGTACTTCCCTGATGACATATCCTCATTCAAGGCTTTATAAAATCCGTAATTTTTCTTTGTATTTGAGCTGTCCACACCTGATGAATAAATCGCAAAATATTTTGAACCGTCTGTATCATCAGTTACAGTTTCTGAATGTGATGATACGCCAGATAAAATATTCCAGCCGTCCGTTGATGAGCCATTCTCATCAAATATTGTTTTTTCTTCGGGATAAACCACATATACCGCTGAAAGCGCACGATTTTCTCCTACAACCCAATATTCATCACATTCAAAGACTTGTATGCTACATGACGCGCCCTGCGGAACTGTTACAACCGACGTTTTATCACTATCTGTAACTTCGTTGTGATTTTTATCCGCTGCAATAAATCCGCTGTTGGTAAGAATCGTACCTGATTGAACACCTGTACAATCATAATTATTTTCAGTATAGTATTTTGTTTCCACTCCATTATCATTAACAGTTACAACTGCCTTTGCATATGTAATAGTATTCATTATCCGTATGCCGATTTCAGATATTTCCATTGAGCCATCGACATTTCCGATGGTTTTTACGCTGTCTACGGCAACACTGTTATCATACTCAAAAGCATCACTTGGTACCGCATCCCAGTATGAATTTGGAGCAATGCCTGCTTTTATTATTTCATCCGATACTGTCATGGGACGATTATCAAGCTCACTATTACCTATTTTTGTCTTCATACCTTCAGCAAGAGGTCTTACAACTTCCGCCTGAGCGAGAGTATATTTATCTGCTGTATCCTCATCAGCAGCTTTTACGATATTTTTTGCTGCCTCAAAAAAGTAATATGCTCCCTGATCAGCCCCTGCATCATTTATATGTGCGCCGTCTACTATTCCGCCCTTTGCCGAATAATAATAGAAATTTATAGCAGATTGCGCGGGAATAGACGAATTTACTGATGTTATACGTTCTGTTTCTCTATTCATCCATTCTACATAGAGCGTGTTCATATCAACAAAGGCAATATCCTTCGCGCCGGCGTCAATTTTAGCGTTCACAAATTCGCGTCCGGCATTCACATATCCTCCGAAGCTTGACTGCCATTTGCCGTCTTTGAAGTCTCCGCTCTTATGTCTGTTTATCGGGCTTACCAAAATCATTTTTGCTCCCGATTTATGAGCCATATCATAATATTTTTCGAGTTGCTGTTTATATAAATCAGTGCCGTTTTCATTATGTCCGTACTGAACATAAAGATAATCGCCCTGTTTTAGCATACAGTTACCAAAATGACTGCTGTCGCCGGTTGCAAGACCGCCCTCGCCTTGATTTGAAACCGCTATATTTTCAGGCATATATTTTAATAACGCCTGACCTACGCCGCCATAGCTTTGAAGAGCAAAGAACGGAACTTTTGCACCGTAATCGCAGCCTGTCGAATCTGTGCATAACCACATGGTCACACCATCGTTTACACCGCCGTCTGCCGTCGCTCCTTTTATTGTGCCCTCTGTTTTTCCGTGCTTTTCAACTATCAAAGACGATATTGCGGCATTTTTACCGGATACGCTGATATTTAGCATGTCATCCGTAAAATCCTTTACATTGAAATTTTTATATTTCTTATCCTCTATATCAACGTTGAATCTAAATATAATTTTTTCATTCGGGTGAATTGTTACGTCCTCCGCGACTATCTGACGCTTTTCGCTAAGCAAGGATACGCACGCGTCCTCCGTGCCGCTCGAATTTGTCAGTGTAGCAGTTACCGTATAATACGATTTTCTGTCAGCTTTCATAGAAAATCGTATAGGAAATCTGCCTTCATATTCCGAAGCTGTAACAGGTATATAGCTATCCTTTGAAGGAACAGTTATATAATCGCTGTCCGCATCAGTATTTGAAGCTGTACCGCCGTTTGAAAGAATTATCTGCTGTCCCTTTACGAGCGAGAAACCGTCAATAGCACGGTTGTCGCAGTCGTAACCGAGTACGTCGTTTGCGTACGAATTTTCGGTCGTACCCAAAAATCCGCAGTATCCCTCCGAAGCGTCAGCCTTTGACATATCATATACCATATCAGCCGTTACCGCCGTATATCCTTCAGCCGGCTCGCTGCTGCCAAAATCAAATTTATACGTTGCTGTAATGTTTGGTGTTGGACTTGCGCTTACTGTCGGCTCTGTCGTTGGAGATGGCAACGGACTTTGGCTTGCTGATGGTGCTATCGTAGGCGTCGGACTTGGACTGACCGTTGGCATTGATGTCGGTGTTGGTATCGGACTCGGAGTTTCCTCTGTATCTCCTGAATTTTCAGCTGTTTTTTCAAATACATACGACGGCAGACCTGATGCATCCGTTAAATTCGGGCTTTCTGGATAGTCCGTTCCGCAGTAACGTACCTTTACGGGATTTGGTACTTGTTCTGATGAAACTGTTATCTGATTATCCGCCGTAATTTCCGCCTGTGCCGTATGCCATACACCATCTTCACCTGCTATTTCAAATTCGTTCAATATATTAGGATTGATTTCACCACCGCTAATCTTTTCTTCTCCGATAGTATCGGTATATTGCGCTGACGGCATAATTTTAAGCTGTCCGCTACAATCAAAGATTACAATTATTTTTCCGTCCTTAAGCTTGCTTGACTTATATATAGGACCGTGCGAATATACATCCTTGCCGTAAATATCCTTTAGGACATACGCAGCCATTCTCTCACCAACAATATTTTTCTGACCAAGATGTATGTCGTTTCGGCAGTTTGCCGTACCGTTTGCATTATGGTTTCCGTATAAATCAAGAGTGCTGATTATTCCGACATTTGTTTTATCCGCCATATTGAGATATACGTCAGTCTGAGCGCGTTTAATCGGCATTTTACCCGCATTGCCTGTATCAGGATTGTTTTCATCAACAATAGTCGAGCCTATACGCGAAAGCTGAACATAATAGAATGGCAGCTTATCGTTTCTGAATAATTCTCTCCATGTGTCAATAAGCTTAGGCAACATTTCAGAATAATACTCATAAGGATTATCATGATATTTGGTGCTTGCATCCGCTTCTCCTTGATACCAGAATATTCCACTTAAATTTAGATTTCTGAGTGGATAAATTCTTCCGCAATACCAGTTGCGTTCGTTTGAACTTCCGCCCTTGCACTCGTTACAAGCATCTATTTTAAGTGCGCTGTCAAACCACGAGGAAATATATGATCCGGGATACGCGTTTGTGATAAGTCCAATCGGCACACCTATTTCCTTGTGCATTTTAATCGCCGCCGTATATGCAGGTGCGGCAATATCACTTATATTGTCATATATCGAGAAATCACGCCACGCTTGTGCACCTTTTGCGTCATACTGCAATATGTTTGTACCATAATCACTGCTTCCTGCTGTATGCAAAACACGGATTTTATCTGTTGCATTTGTGGCAACCGCGTCTGTTCCATACGCCGCTTTATCAATGTTTTTGTAGTACGAAACCTGCTTCCACATATTTGACTGACCACTGAACAAATACAAATCTCCGAAAATGATATTTGTATATTCAATCGGCTCTGCACCCTGTGCAGAAATGCTTAGCTTATATGTACTGCTGTAATCCGAAACAGCGTCAAGAGTTACGCTCCAATCCTTATTATTCCACGAATTATCAGAAGATACCGTGTTATCCTCTGCTGTTTGCACAACCTCATTTGTTTTTTCGTTTGTAAGCGTTACCGATACAGTATCAACCGCGTCCGCCTTACCGTCAATCACAACAGGCTGATTACGCTGCAAGAGCATATTGCTTCCGTAAATATTTCTTGTTCTGATAGTTTGCTCCGCCTTATTAAAAGCAATATCGGAAATTGTAAACTGATTTACTTCGTTGTTAAAATAATAGCTCCAAATATAATAGGTTTTACCCTTTGACAGCTTAAATTCTGCAGTTTTGAAATCTGTTGAGTTGTTGTCAAATGATTGATTTGCTTCAAGCTGCGAATCGTTTTTCTCCTTTGTTGTGCAGTCAAGACTGTTTCCGCAGGAAACATACATTCTCGGGTGCTTGTTGCTTGCATTCGCAGAACCTTTATATGTAACAGATAATACTCCGTCTGCCGATGGAGTATATTTTATACATCGGTTATTAGAAACAATAGTCGTGCCATCCGACTTTGTTCCCGAAGGCGCATTCCATACAATTCCGTTTTCTGTAATACTGTCGCCGCTGTTTAAGCCTATTTCCAAAATATCGCTGTTTTCGGTATATTTATATAACTCATTTTTTATTTCCGTAATATTATTTATTGCCGCATTGCCTGAATATGCCTTAAAATCCCAATGGTTTGATACATTTTCATCCGGTGTGGGAGATGGGCTTGCTTCTGTTGTCGGTGTTTGTGTTGGGCTTGCGGTAGGTGTCAACGTCGGAGACGGACTTGGACTTGATGTAGGTTTCGCCGTCGCTGTCGGAGATGGACTTGGACTTACTATAGGGGTCGTCGTTGCAGACGGAGTTGCCGGCGGCTTTGACGAAGACGAAGGAGTAAACCAAACTTTATTTATTGTTGCTGATTTTGCCTTGGTCAGTATATAATATGTTTCTCTGGCTGTACATTCAAGCATAACCTCAGAAACGGAGGTGCTTGCCGAGCTACTGTTATCTGACGCCAGAGATGAAACATCCCTTGACTTAGATATGCCCCAGCGTCCGCCATTCGAGTTCAATTTTCCGGATGCGTATAATATTCCGTCTGCTGAAGGTGTATATTCTATATATCTTGCACTTTCACCGCTTGACGCGCCGCCTCTCCAATATACTCCGTTCTTCGATATACTGTCATGGCTGCTCTCAGCTCCGTTATTTGCAATGGCTATTTTAAGACCGTTATAATCCTCTGTAAATCCGCTTTCTGTCGTGCTTACCTCTGATGTGTATTTTGAAAAATCCCAGATTATATCAAACATTGATACGTCCCATTTATGTTCGCAAGACTCGGACAGTGGCTTCATAGTATCAAGTCCGTTCCAAAGCATAAATTTAGTTGTGCCTTTCGTATTTTTGTTAAGGTCAACCGTTTTAGTCATTATGCCCTCGCCTACCTCGTCCGTTTCAATATGCAAAAGCACACCGCTTTCATCATAAACAGCCGTAACCAATGTTCCGCTTCCCGAGACATCTACATTGTAAACAATGCTTTCCTCGGTTTTTGAAACAGCTTTAATTCCGTTTATTTTACCGAACTCAAATATATTTCCGTCATATATAAACTCATATTCTCCGCTGCCTGCGTTTATTTTCTGACAGTCGCCCTCTATTTTACTGCTCAGCTTGAAACCGTTCTTTTCCTTAAATTCGCCGTCGCCTATAACGGGCAATTCTATTTCTGCCGTTACATTTGCAGGTACAGATACCTTTAAAATATAATTATATTTTCTTCCCGAATATTCGACTTTAACATTTCCGCGTTCCGTTGCAACCTTTGCACTCATACTGTCAAGTATTCCGTAAGCAGGCGCAATCTTAACCTTAGACGCTCCCGCTGCCGTAACGGTCACGCCCGCTATGTTTTCCACTACAGGCTTTAATGCCGCCGCACCCCAGCCGTGCGACTGACTGTATTCGTTTCTGTACTGCCATGCCTCCCAAGTAAACGAATAACCGTCATTTATAAGCTTTGCCCAGCCAACGTCGTTGGTATTTGTAAGCAGCTTAAGAGCCGCCGCAGGCTTATCTGATTTAAACAGTGAATTTATGAGAATATCCGCTGTCATAGGTCCCTGTTTCATTCCCATAGAGGAAACGTATTTAATCATTTTCTCTTTCTTATCCTCCGGTGCAACATCAAATGCAAGCGCATATGAGGTCGAATGCTGAGCCGCACTGGCAACCTGAGTGCCGTTTTTGTCAAGGCCATCGCAGTAAACACCGTCCGAATTTATAAGCTTTTCGTTTATGCTTGTCTTTAATTTCTCCTCTCTTGCGGTGAAATCGGCTTTATCGCTGTTATTATCCAATATTTCCGCTATTTTCGCAATTACGGAAAACGCGTTTACCGAAAGCATATTTACCGTGGTTCTCGCGCCTTCCTTTGTATCGTTCCAATCGTATCCAAAGCGTCCGTCTGCAGGCCAGTCTACAATGCCGTACTGATAGCTGTTCGGACTTCCGTCACCTCCCGCAAGCATTGTAACAAGTCCGGTATTTGAGGAAATATTTCGTGTAATATAGTTTCCTGTTTCCTTTAAATACGGATAAGCCGTTTCAAGCAATTCCCTGTCGCCTGTCGCCATATAATATCTTAAAACCCATTCGGGCATGTTTATTGTAAAATCAGGAATATCGCGCTTACCGTCACAGTTTGGATATACGGAATTGTATCTGCCCAAATCATCTCCGCTGTTCCAATAACGGTCTGCCGAATCCAAAAACTGCATAATTGCCTTTTTGGTCGTAGCTCTTTCATACCAGCCGTTCATAGTAACGGCGCTGATATTGATTGAGTCGTTTAAAAATTGTCCTTTTTCTCTTGTCGGCGTATCAACAAACGTATTCTGAGCTGAATACAGTCCCGAGTTTTTTAACATCTCATATACGCTGTCAAGCATTTCGTCAGAGGTTTTAAGCGTTGTTTCGCGTCCCTGCGGAATTTCGGCGTGTACTATTTTCGCCGTAATATTATCCGCTGTAAGCTCCTCGCCTGAATACGGAATTTGCAGGTATCTAAAGCCCAGATGATCCCACGAATAATAGGTCTGCTTTCCGTCCTTCTGAGTATATGTAAAGCTCATGTCCGTGCTTTGGCGCGACTGCATTGACGTGTCTATACTGCCGTCTGCTTTAAGCTCGTAGCCCGTCTGAATTTTCAGCTCCGTTCCGGCTTTTCCGTTGTTAAAGCTCACCGCAAATCTTGCAGGGATAACCTTTCCGAAATCAGCTACCGTACTGCCGTCACCAAGCGTTTTAACGCTTACGGGCTTCATATCATACTCGGTAACATGACCCAATTCAGGCTCAACATACGAAAATGAATTTGCAATCGGATGAGCACCTATTTCCAAGGCGGCTGTCCATGTGCTGTCGTCATAGCCGACATTGGTCCAGCCTTCCTTTTCGTCCATCGCATTGTAGACCTCGGTAAAATCGCCCTCCGAATTTCGTTTTACGGGCTTTGAACCGCCGTTGCCGAATGGGGTTGATGATGTTTTCCATGTTCTGTCTGTTACTATGCTCTGCTCGGTTCCGTCTGTATAATATATTTTAATTTTTCCCAAAAGACCGGGGGTTCCTTCGTATCTGCCCTGACCGCCGCCGTACCATCGGGCTGTAATACCTATGGCAATATCATTGTTTCCTTTTACTGCATCAGTTATATCCCAGCCCTGATAATCTGTTTTGTCAAGGTAGTCAAAGGACTGTCCGCGACCTATACGAACACCGTTGACATTAAGCTCATAATCGTGACAGCAAGCTACATACGCAAGCGCCTTTGCCACAGTTTTTCCGTCACCAAGATTTGTTTCCTTTCTGAAATGACGAAAAATATTCTTGCTGTTCCCTATATCCGCCGCCTTTATCCACATGGCGTCCCAATTATTATTGCTTATGCCCATTGAAAATTCCGCACTGTCGCTGTAATCCGAAGCCTCGCCGTCCTTATCCCATGTTCTGACCTTCCAAACATATGAATGTGCGTCCTGCAACGCTTTGCCACCGTACGATATATATGACTGCTCTGAGGAGGTCACCTTGCCGCTATTCCATATTTCCTCTTTACTTATAGCATCCGAAACCACTATTTCATATGCCGATTGAATTTCGTTTCTGTCAGTATCATTCACAATCCAGCTAAATACGGGATTTTCCACGTTGTCGGGAGAAGTCAATTCATTTGTTAATAATCCGCTCGGAGGCGATGGAGGAGTATTATCCTCCGCCACAGCGTTTGGAAGTACTGATACAAAAACCGACAAACTTAATAATAATGCGCTTATTTGTTTTATATTTTTCATAATTTTTTCTCCTTATTATCAATCAGGAATAAACTCCATGCTCTTTATTTCAACGCCACTTCCAAAACAGTAGAAATAATACGTCGTATATGCCGACAAAGAAATTTCCCCTGTTTGCCACGAGGTATTATTGCTAAGATTATCTATCGCGCGTCCATTATTTGTGCTGATTGACTCCGACACATAAAGCGAACCTCTGTTATATGCTCTTTTCGCCGTGATTTTTAATACTCCGTCCTTTTTTGGCATATATGAGATATATCTGTTTGCCTTTCCGTCCGAAACGGATGTCGCGCCGTTATAGTGCATTCCTACGGAATTATCAAGGTAATCACTTGAACCTCCTCCTACAATAGTTATACCGTTATATTCAAAAGTTTTGTCAGCAACCGTATCAAAAGTGGTTTTACTTTCTACAGCCTTTGTCAAATCCCATATCTTAGGTTCGCTTGCCGAGTCGGTAAACGAAATATCACTGAATTCAAACAGTGTTCCCGTCGGAAATTCAATTCCTAAGTTCTGAACCCCTTTTATATTTTGTGAAAGCTCTATTGTGTTTCTGTAAAATTTATATTCACCCGTTGTACCGCTTGTAACAGTATATTGCTCTCCTTCGCCCATCCTAAAGTAAACAGGTATTTTCTTTTCTTCGCCGTTATCACTGTATACGATATTGAGATTTAATTCTGTCTGACTGTTGATAATGCTTCCGCCTAAAATCAGTTTTGAACTTCCGTCAAATCCAAAATCACAATTTGGTATTATAACTCTTACTGCGTCCGTGATTTTAACTGTAAGTTGTTCAGTTTCATAGCTTCCACCTAGTGACTGAAACTTAACGGCGCCTGCGCTTGTGTTGGACGGATCAATTACGGTATAGGGATTACGGTATTCCGTTTTGTCCTCCTCAAACGAGATACTGTTCAATGACAGCTTATCACTTACAAATTTAAGACATATATTCTTTATTCCGCTTATATGAGGAATATCAAACTCAAATCGTTTGAATTTATCTGAACCTCCCGTACTCTGTACTTCAAGTTCTGCCACTTTATCGCCTTTGTCTGAGCCTAAATATACCTCTATAATACCTGCTGATTGTGCGCTGTTTGATGCTGATAGCTTTATTTTTGATGAACCGTTTCCTTTGAAATTCACATTATCAAAACGTATCATATCACCGGCAGTAAAACCGCCTGCGGCGTTTTCAACTGTATTTCCACTATCGTCTGTTCCGCTTTGATTTGTAAGCTCTGTTGTTGTCTGTGCCCACGAATAATCAAATGCGGATATTTCTTCATACGCGGGAATTTCACCCGTTGAGCTTACTATCTGCTTAAATATTGTCCTCAAATATTCCGTTGTAAGCTGTGTTTCAGGCTTAAACTCGCTTGAAGAAGCATATTGTACAAGGCTGTTATACATTTGTCTTACCTCCGGATACTTTTCCATTTGGTTTAAAATATCCATTGTGCATACAAGCAAATTCCCCTCGCCGACTTTCGCTTCAAATATACTGCCTAGCTTTCTTGAATACGCCATATGGTCAATATTTTGTGCCATAGGCTTCAAATCGATGGGTGCGTCGTCTAATACTATGGCTCTTGAATTTTTCATGAGATTATACCACTGGTAATCTCCGAAATACTCTGTCGGGAAGTTCTTAAATACGGGATGCTCTTCATTTACATATAAGCCCATAGTTGTTGCCGCCCCTGCTACTCTTCCATGGAACATACTGCTCCAATAATCATTTGTCCACCTTACGGCTACGCTGTTAGGAAGATTAGTCTCGTTTGGTGTTGGCAGCATAAGCACTCTTCCTCCCGCTTCAAGGGTATCACGGACTTCTTTTGTGTAAGCATCTGCTATAAGTAAATTATCGGGATTATCCTCCTTATTCTCGGGATATACCCAAATAGAATAACTGTTTTCGCTTCCCGCCGCACTTACCGTAAATATCAGTTTCTCCGCTTTGTTTACGGACACAAACATTCCGTTTTCTTCAATACTTCCCAATGAGGTAACTGTTCCCTGCAATGCGTCAACATTCGTCAGCGTTCCTTCTTTTATAAGTGTTCCGTCCTCGTGTGCTAAGCTCCATTTTGCCGAAACATTATTCAGATTTTCCTCGCTGTAATTTGTAACAACCACCTCTGCATTAAAGCTGTCCGATTGGTTATACATATATTTAGGCAGCTTTGCAAGAGTTGTAATGGGACTGTTAAAGCTCTTATATTCTTCACTTGTAAAGCCTCCATCCTTATCATCCATAAAGCTGTCCAAAATACCTACAAGTGCGGTATTCTGTCCAGGGAAATCCTGTATGCTTAAAAGCTGATAGCCACCAAAGCCTGCGGTTTTTAATGCAGCTTCAATGTCTGCCCGATATGAAATAGCCGATGTTCTTGCTGTAACTCTTGAGAAAGTTTCATTCATATCCGAAAGACCTTTCTTTTCCATTATCGATTGGAAATTTGATAGATTTCGCGGAGCAAACACACCGTTCTCATATTTGGGAATTTCTTTTTTGAAGTTCGGATATACCTGATATTGTCCTGTTTCATGTCCCATTACAGGTATGTCGCTATTAAGATATTCCATTGCTTTATTAAAGTCCTGACAGGAATTTGCCTGTTCACCCTCTAATCTGCCGCCGTCTGACGAGTTATTCCATGCAAAGGATAATCTGACCTGCTTATCGTTTCCGCTTTTTGCTACCTTTGCGGTCGTCCAGAAATCATCATCCGTATTTATTTTAGAATCGCTCAGATTGTTATTTGTTCCCTCCGCATATAATCTTGTAGGGTCAATAGATTTCAACCGTGCTCTGAACGATTTTATTTCCGACTGCGTGTCCGTACTGCTTGTTGTCATTTCATTTCCGAAGGTCATCATAACAAATGATGGATTACTCGCAAAATATTCAAGTATTCTTTCACCCTCTTTTCCGTAAAGCGTATCAAAACCCGTAGGCGTACCGCCGAAGCCGTACATTTCAGGCTGCATATAAATTCCCATCTCATCTGCGGCTTCAAAAGCCGCCATAGGAGGCGCCCAAGAATGAAATCTGAAGAAGTTTATACCCATTGACTGAGCCTTTCCAAAAAATTTCTTCCATTCCGCTTTTGTCATAAACGGATACCCTGTAAGAGGAAATACCGCTGAATTAGCCTCGCCGCGAAGGAAAGTTTTGTTGCCATTTATGGTGAATTGCCCGTCCGATTTGCTAAAATCTCTCATCCCGAAGCTCTCGGTATAATCATTCTTTGCACCGTTATCCATATTCACCGATACCGTCATACGATACAGTGCTGGGTGAAATTCAGACCATAACTTTACATTATTACCCATATTGTAGGCGTATTCAAGCGTCGTTTCGCCCTTTCCCTGCGTTAATGAAATATCCTCTGTCATTGGAGATACTCTGTCCTGTTCTCCCTCGTGGTTATAGCTTGTTGCACTAAGAGTAAGAGTTCCATTTACAGCTTCGTCTGTGTCTTTCCGGACAGTAACCTTTACGTTTGCAATTTTCTTTTCCGCATCAGGATATACCTTGACGTCCTTTATATAAATTTTATCGGTTGCTTTAAGAGCAACCTCGCCTATAATGCCGTTCCAGTCGTTTTGAGTCTCTTCGGTAAGCATATGCGTTTTGGTACGGAACAAATCATAGCTGCCGTTTGTTACCTCAACGGTTATAATATTTTCTTCACCGGCTTTTAAGTTACTTAAATAATACTCGTGAGGCATAACAAGCGAATCATTTGTATTATAATTGGTTTGTTCTTCTCCGTTTATCCATACCCTTGTGTTTTTTGTCCTTTCAAGAGTGAGCATAACGCTTTTTTCTGACCAATCGGATGGAATATCTATTTTTTTCTGATACACCGCCGCGCCTGTATATTTGTATTTCAGGCTTAATCTTGTTTTATCCGCCGAATTGTTTTTTGTACCCTTTTCATTTTCGCTTAATGTACCTGGAAGAGAACAGGTATCATTGGCTACTGTACCATTAGAGTATGATCCCAATTTCAAGCCCCACTCGCCTGCAAGATTTATTATTTCCGCCTCATTTTCTGACGGAGGAGGAGTGTTTTCACTATCTGAAATCCATTTATCCTTTGGAATTTCGACCGCTTCGCACAGCGGCGTCATTTTTTCAACACTGTTCCACAGCATAAGTTTTATATTATCTGCTTCTGATTTTGGTTCCATTTCAAGCATTACAGAAGCTCCATTATAATCAGCTGTTTTCATACACTGTAATACTCCGTTTTTATATGCCACTGCAATCAGCTTTCCGTTCAAAGTACCTGCGTCTGCGCTTATACTGTATATACCCTGATTAACCGTAACACTTCCCTTAATATGCACCGTCTGAGAAGATGGTGTCGGCGACGGAGAGGGTGAGGGAGGTTCTGAGCTTGTATTTATTTTGTATGTAATTGTTTTTCCTGTTGTATCCTCAAATTCAAATCTATAATCTATGTTTATAAAATCCTTTATTCCGCTGTCATACATTTCCTGTGCAACAATTCTCGCGCAATTCATTGCGCCCAGATAGTTGTGATGCAATATATCAGTTTCATTAGGGAAATAATAATTATTCTTTATTATTTCTTTATCATCTCCATAATTCTCGCGTTAAAAATCATAGCTTTCCTTAGATAAATTTACATATAGCGTATTTGTGTTTTCAGCAGCCTGTTGCATTGCCTGAGCAAAATGTACATCCGGCGTATAGTCATCGATACACTTCAGATATTCAGCAGTCCCGTCACATTCCTGCATTGATGCGTTTGGTGAAACAACGATAGGAATAATACCCTTATCCTTTGCCGAATTTACCATTCTTTCAACACTTTCGCGGGTAATATCAGCATTATTATATTTAGTATCGTTATATCCGCACTCTATAATCAGGTAATCTCCCGATTGTGCGTTTGCAATAACTCCCGGAAATGCCGTAGTTTCCAGAATAGTCGCGTAATGACCGCCGTTTGCAAGATTTACCGTTTCCACATCATCTGTGAAATAGCTGTCAATCACCTGTCCCCAACCTGCCTGACTTTTGTTGATGTCGGACGCTGTTCCGTAATAATTGGCTACAAGCGAGTCGCCTAAAATATATATCTTTGTTTTTCTGTTTGCAATGGCAGAAGCTCTGTAAAATTCACACCATGACATATTATAGTCGGAGGTATCTGTCATAGATAATTTTACCGCGTTACCATCTATAACAATATCGTGTACGGATATTTCCGCACCTTCTGCAATTTTTCTGTTATATCCATCCTTATCCACGTTATTAGCGACCATTGAACCGTTTACATAAATGTCCGCTCTCTTTGTGCCCTGCTTCTTAAAGGTGAAGTTATATAAACCGTTTTCCGCATCATTTTTAAGAACCTTTTCATTTTGGAGTGAGCCTATATTTTCATAACGGAATATAGGCACAACCTCCGCTTTTACAGCATTGGCTGTATCTACCATAATTTCAGTATCCGCAGCAACCTTTTCACAGAGTATTATATTGCCGTTCAAATCGACGGTAGTAACCACAAAGTTTGAAACATGAGCGTCGCGGTACAATGAAGACGTATCAATCACCGTATTATCGCCTGCCGCATCCGTAACAATGCTCATAACCTTTTTTCCGGGTACATATGGAATATCCGATACATCCTCTATGATTTTTATATTATCTATATAGCACGGTCTTCCGCTTGAATTGTTTGAAATGAAATGCAAGGTTCTAATATCTGTTTCATAATTAAGCGGAGAGGTGTATTCATCTGTTCCTTTTGAGCTTGATATTGTAAGCGTTATAAGCTGGGCGTTATAGTCAAACACGGCTTTATAATGCGTCCAGCCATTTGAGGTGTCTGCGGTTGAAGACGGATTATATATTGATGCAGGTCTGCCGTTTGCTCCGCTTGTGTTCTCCGTAAGCTTCTCTATGCCGCCCAATTTCAGCGTTGTATCAGCTGTTGAGCTGTATGCGCTTAAATATGAATTTAACAAATCTCCGTTCCCTGATGATGAAGATATTGTATATCCTAAATACTTTCCTCCGCTTTCCTTTGAATAAGCTATATCCGCTTCTACCGTTATTTTAGCGTTTTCGCTTATTTCTATTGGGTTTGATAATGTGAGCGTTAAATCGTTACCGCCGTAGCATTTTACTGCGCCCAAAGAATTGTCATACTGCGCCGCATCCTTAATAACGGGATTATCCAACGCAGAAACATCTGTTGAAATATCTGTTTCTGAGCCGAAGCTCCAGACAGTTTCTTTTGCTTCTTCGGCATGTATCACAGGAAAAAGTGATAACCACATTGTAATTGTAATCAATATTGAAATTATTTTTTTCATATTGCTCTCCTTTCAAAATTCATATTTCAGACGGCGCATAACTTACTGCACTGATATACGCGGCTCTTGTTTTGTTTATAATGTAATAAGTCGTACCCGCCTTGCAATTCATAGTAACGACAGTTTCTGACGTACTTGTTGAACTGCTTCCGTCATCCTTCAATGTTCCTACATCTCTTGATGATGATATTCCCCAGCGTCCGTCGCTTGTTTTCATTTTACCTGTTACAGTAAGCGTTCCGTCCTCTGCAGGAATAAATTCGATATAGCGCGAACTTTCTCCCGATTTATCTCCGCCACGCCAATATACACCTGATGTCGTTATCTTATCGTGGTCACTGTCAGCACCGTTGCCCGCAATGGCTATTCTAAGTCCGTCATAGTTTTCGGTAAAACCACTTTCCGTTGTTTTTACTTCTGTGGTATATTCGGAAAAATCCCATACCTTCGCGTAAGATACTGAATACTCTTGCCTAACCTCTCCGTTTTGAGATGTTACCGTTAATATGGTCTTATCCTCATTAAACTCAAACGTAAGCTGCGTTTTTGGAATAAGCGGCTCTATATCGTTTAAAAGCTGTTCCTCAGTTGTTCCCGTTGACGCTGTAATTGTACGCTTTTCAAGATTAACCGATTTAACAAATTCAGCATTTTCCTTTACCTTAATATCTACGCTTTCATCCTGATTTGAATATTTGAACACGATATTGTCACTGTTTGTGATATTCCATTTTGACTCATAACTGTCCCATATTTCAAAATTCTTTCCGTAGTCAATCGTGCCCTTGCCCTGACAGCCTCTAATCGTAACATTTTCAACATAGGTTGCGGGTCTTGACGACGAAGCTTTAAGCCCTTCAAATACAAATGACATATTGCAGTTTTCAAACGTCATATATCTGTAAACAGGCAATTCATCAGCAGGATTATTTTCGCTTGTAGCATAATTTGCCGCAACGTCAATTCGTTTACTGCTGTCTATATCCCTGAACAGAAGATTTTCACTGAGTCCGCCTCTTGACCAGTAGGTTTTAAGCCATACACTGTGTGAAAGTATAATGTTTTTGACGGTAAGATTTTGGAACAGTGAATCCCGCAAGCCGGAAGCATTTTCACTTCCTGCGACAAATCCGCCCTTTGAGCCGTCCGAAACACAATCGGTTATCCGTATATATGCGGACGGCTTATCTAAATCGTTACCCTCTTTATTTCGTCCGCTTTTAATTGCCACAGCGTCATCGCCTGTCAGAAAGTTAATATTGAATATATTAACCAAAATACTTGAATCAGGGTCTATTCCGTCGCCGTTCAATACGCATATATCGTCCGCCGCTCCGGTATAACCGTCTCCCTTTGAAACAACACTGATATTATCAAAGGTAAGATTTCTGCTGTATATCGGGTGAATTGTCCATGACGGAGCATATGCGACCGTTACATCCTTCATATACACATTTTTTGCATTATGTAATGTGATTGCTCTGCCTCTTACGGTCTGATCCATAGCCGGAGTCATAGGCTCGGGCCAACCGCCGCTGCCTGTTTTTTGATTTAAGCCTTCGTTATAACCCAGACGGAAACCGTTTGCATTTATCTGTCCGCTTCCACAGATAACAATATTTTCCACATTATACGGACCTGTATGCGAGCTTTCTCCCTCGTCATATGTTCCGGCATTTAAAAGACTCGCATACGGATGGTGGTTATCCGGCAGTTCGGTTGTCGTATTTGCCCATTCACCGGAGGTCTGATTTAACTTCCTCCAGCCCTCCCAGCGTGTTATAACGGGCGAATAATCCTTTCCGTAAGGACTTCCCATCAGAATTCCATCAACCTTAAAGGTCATATTGCCTTTTAGGAACAGTGCGCCTGAGTAAAAAATATATCCCTTCGGCAATAAAACCGTACCGTTTGAGGGACATGCATCAATCGCTTTTTGTATTGCGAATGTATCCATAACCCTGCCGTTTCCGACTGCTCCATAATCAAGAACATTTATAATCTCTGATTTCGGCTTCGTTGTTACCGAAATTTCTTTTGACAGCAATTCTTGCCCGTCAGATGATTTCGCTGTTACCGTAAATGTATAGCGTGTTTCGGGATTAAGGTCTTTTGCCGTATATCCGAGCTTTTCGGTATCGGCAACGAGCTCTCCGTTTTGGTAAATCTCATAGGACTGCAAATCACTGCAATCCATCTTTGACGCTCTGTTCCATAGTAAATTAACCGAATTATCCGTTACTGTTTCGGTAGGTATATGAAGATTATGTAAATACGGAGAACTATCATTTACAGTGATTTCACATTCGCCGTAAACTACAGATGAAAGGAAACTACTCAATCTGCTATCCTTTCCCGCAGCTCTTAAATCAATCAGCTCATCAAGCAAGGCTTTATCCTCAACAGAGTCCACAGCTATTGCATAAACCTTTGCTGTACCGGCTTTATATCCTTTTACAATTCTTTCATTATTAACGGTAAGAATATTTTTGTCCGTGCTTATCCATGCCAATTCCTTATTTACCGCATTTTCTGTAACTGATGCGCTAAGCTCATAAACCTCGTCAATATCAAGATTTTTTGTATTTGTTATATTTATCTCGGATACCCTTACCGCTTCAGCCGTAACATTGACGCTGCATGACGCCGATTTACCTCCGCAAGAGGCTGTAATAACCGCATTTCCTGTTTTAACCGCTTTTATTTCCGCTCTGCATACTCCCGACTCGTTTCTTCCGCTGTCAGATATCAACGCTATACTTTCATCGGAGCTTGACCATGATACCTGTTTATCAAACATATTTGACGGAAGAACTGCCGATGTTAATTCTCCTGTATCACCTGCGGCAATATTTATATCTTTTTTATTTAACGCTACGTCCTGCACATTCATTTCGTTATCGGCTACGCTTATTGTGAACAGCTTTGTATATCCTCCGTTCTTTGCGGTAGCGATAATATTTACAGTGCCCTTATCATATACAGTAATTCCATCCTCAAAAACAGTCTGTCCGTCCGTTCCCAATTTCGGTATGCTGCTGTTTGAATACGCTGTTACCACTCCTTCACTGTCAACGTCTGCAATATACGAATTTTCGGATTTCCATATAATCTCGCTCTCGCACTGAGCGTCAAGCTGTCGTTTTTCACCGACCGTCATATCAAAAGCAGACGTTTGAGCGTTTATCTCGGTTTCCCGCGCAGTATCCAATACGCTTACAACACATTCCGCGCTTCTGCCTATATCGGCGGAAACAGCTTTTATTACGGCAGTTCCCTTACTCTTTGCAGTTATTTTTCCGTCGCTTACGGAAGCAACGCTTTCGTTTGTGCTTGACCATGTTAAATTGCTGTTCAGCATACCGTTATTAAATACATCCTTTGGATTTATAATCGGGATAAGCTCCGCACTTGCTCCAACGGACATATTTAATTCATCCGTATTAAATTCAAGCGATTGTACCGTTATTCTTGTTACGTTGTCAATAACTGAAATCGAGCATACCGCTCTGTCGCCGTCAGGCAATTTCGCATATATTTCCGTAAAACCGGTTGTTCGTCCTCTGACCTTACCACTGCTGCTGACAGTCGCTATGCTTTCGTCAGCCGACTCCCACGTTATATCTGATGCACTGTATCTTTCGCTGTTTACACTTGCAGCAAGCTGTACGCTGCTTCCTCGTGTTTCCCAGTCGGAAAAATCAGTCTTGCTCTTATTTCCCACAACAAGAGGATAGTTTGTTTTGTTTAGCGTTATAACATCGCTTTCAGGTCGTGGCGTAGGTGTAGGAGTTGTTTCCGCACTTAGCTCAAGAGGCTCTGACAGCGGTATCATTCCTTCAAGACTATTCCACAGCATAAACTTTACTCTTCCTCCTGACGCTTCCTTTGTCATAAAATCTACGTTCTGTTGTATAGGCTTTAATTGAATATCAATAAGCGTTTTATCCTTATCATAAACAGCACAAATAACCCTTGCGTCAGAACCGAGGGCTTTAATTTTCAAATTATATGTAATATATTGACCTGTCTGCTTCACACTGTTTGCTGAAATTGCTCTGACAGGATAATCCTGTGCAAAGCCAAAGCCTATTCCGTTATTTTTCGCCCATTTTACATATTCGCTTAACCTTCTTTTTATTTTGGAATATTCACTTTCGTGTGTAAACACTTCAATTATATTGCCTGTGTATTCATCAAGCCTTTGAAGTTCCGCAGCCGTGTCCTTTACGCCCTCAAGACGTTTTTGAGTTTGTATCATCTTAAAGCCTTTATCAATATCATAGCACTCATTATTTGTATTGATAAAGCTGTTGGAATCCTCGGAAAAATAATATGACACACGCTCGTCATCTGCTGTTAAAAGTCCTGTTATGCCGTAATCACAATTCTTAATCGCACTGACATTTGTCTCGTTACCTGTAAAAAAGCCCAATCTGGTAACGGTATCAATGCTTTTCGGATTTCCCGACAAATTCAAAACCGCATCTGTAAATATTTTATATGACGCCGCAATTTCTTCGGCGCAATCCTCATCATAACGGGTGTTGTCATCCTGTGCGTGAAAAGCAAATCTAAGCCAATCGGCGCACGAGGAAAGCTCGTCTTTATAGCGCGAGGGAAGCTTGGCAATATCATAATTATTTTGCTTACTTGATTTTATAAAACAATTTAACGTAAATACTGCGCCGTATTCCTCATGCAGCTTCTTTAAATCAGCAAGCATGGGATTTTCAAACGCGGAATTATATTCATTTACGGTTATGTCATAAAGACATTCGTATACATCGTCAAAGGATATGTGCATTATTCTGGTTTCGTGAGTTTGGGCAGTTTCCTCCGCATTTGCACTCATTCCCTGAATTCCAAACATAAGCATTGTAAGCAACAAAGCTACGGATAATAATTTATTTAACATTTTCATAGTCAGTTCTCCTTATATTACATTAATTGTACACTCACAGCCTGCAAGTTCCTCCGAGGTTAGTTCTACTTTTACTCTACCCTTATCCTCCGCCTTTATTAGAACCTGACATAAACCATTAAAAGCTCTGCGTTCAGGTATAAAATCGCTGTCGTGGTCTCCGGGATTACCGTTTCCGCAGCCGATAAAGCTGCCGTTTCCCGATATCTCAAACTTAATTTTGTTGTCTGCTGTCGGTACTATATTTCCATCCTTATCTTCAACGCTTATGTTTATTATCGCCGTATCGCTTATGCTGATATTATCTTTATACAGCTGGGCGTTAATTTTATATGGTTCTCCCGTTGTGCATATGTTTTTTGTTATTACCTCAGTGTTGTTCTTATATCCTTTCGCCGTAAGCATTCCCGTCTCATATGTGACGTTATCCCATTTAAGATAACCATTTTTCTCTATGGCTTTTTTACCATAGCTTTTTCCGTTCACAAAAATTTCAGCTTCGTCAAGGTTGCTGTAGCAATACACATTGACCCTTTCCCCAATCTTATCGACAAAATTCCAATGAGGAAATATATGAAGAACGTTCTCATTCTGCCACCAGCTCTTATAATAGTAGTAATTATCCTTCGGGAAACCGCAGTAGTCAAAAATTCCGAACTGCGAATATACCGCAGGATATCTAAGCGGCGTCGGCTCACCTCTGTAATCCATTCCCGTCCAGAGGAATATTCCCGACAAGTAATCGCTTTCGGCAAACTTTTTCCAAGTGTTTTCTCCGACGTCCTTTTTCACAGCTTTTTCGCCACTTAGACATTTATTCCTATTTTCGTCATCTAATATGAAGTAGTGTCCCTTGGCTTCATCAGTGCTGTAGCAACCTCTTGTTCCGCTATTTGACGACGCTTCTGTAATGATAACAGGCTGATTGGATATTTGCGTATGGTAATCGTCCCACGCATTTGCACAGTAATTGAAGCCCATAACGTCGAGATTTTTTGTAACGTCCATATACATACGTGCATTGTCATATCTTTGTTCTCCGTCCCAGCATACCACTGCAGAGGTGATAGGACGTGTAGGGTCAAGTTTCTTTATCTCCGCTTTCATTGTCAAGGTTGTAAGTGCTGTTTCACTTCGGTGCTGAGAAAAAATTTCCTCATTTCCTATACCCCATAAGAATATTGACGGATGATTCCTGTCACGCTTAATCATTGATTTTAATCGCTCTATATCCTCCGGTGCGCTTGACATTCTTCTTGTTTCTTCAAAAACAAGCATTCCTTCTCTGTCACATATATCCAAAAGCTCCGGTGCCGCGGGATAATGCGAGCTTCTTATCGCATTGGCTCCCATGCTCTTCATCTGCTGTATTCTGTATTCATTAACACTTTTCGTAACGGCAATTCCCATACCTGCATGGTCATGATGACAGCATAGTCCCTTTATTTTAATATTTTTTCCGTTAAGATAAAATCCGCTGTCGGGATTAAAACGTATATCTCTGATACCAAAGCTTAAGGTGTATTCATCACATACATTTTCGTTATAATACAGCCGTAATTTTGCGCTGTACAAATTTGGATCATCAATATCCCAAAGCTTTACATTATTTATTATTTCGCTATCTGAAAATCCCGCTCTGTCCCAGCCTTTTATTGACACTGCCCTATCCAATCTTGAAACTGTATGACCGTCGCTGTTTTTTATTTCAGCCTCCACCCATACTGATTTTTCTTCAAAGTAGCGATTTAAAATATTTGCGCTTATTTCAATTTCAGCCGTGCCGTTTTTTAAGTTCGGTTTAGCAGTTACAAATACTCCGTCAGGCTCAATATGTATATTATCAACAATTTCAATCCGCACATCGCGATATATGCCGCCGCCTTCGTACCACCAGCCTTCACGTTCAGAAGCATCTACTCTTACTGCTATAATATTTTCCCTGCCCAATGTTATAAAATCTGTAATGTCATAATAAAAGCCCGTGTAACCGCTCTTATGAGTTCCCACATAATATTGATTTACATACAGAGTGCTATCGCGGTATACTCCGTCAAAGTAAACATAAATGCGTTTGTCTGCAAGGCTTTTATCCGCTTTGAACCATTTCCGATACCATGCGACTCCGCCTTCAAGACAGCCACCCGCAAGCAGCCTGTTGCCTATACTCTCCATTTCTGGAATTTCCCGCATCTCTTCGCTTGCGGAATTTTTAAAGCAATATTCGCCCTCTGCGACAAAATCATGAGGCAAGTCTACACATCGCCATTGTGAATCGTCATATTTCTCCGAAGCCGCGCCGAAATCATACGCCCTCGCTTTTGCCCCGCCCCAATTATCTGTATCCTTTACGGGTGGTAAATCTCCTCTGAAAAATTTCCACTGACTATCAAATTTAATTATTTTTCTCATAACTGCCTCCGAATAGTTACGTTTTCTATATTATACTATAGGTCAATCCATCTATCAATTAACATACCTCTACTTCAAATAAAAAAGGCGTAGTATACAAAAGAGAGAGAATAAAGGAAATATATACAGCGCCTTTTTACTTGTTTGTTTAAGTATACCATTAAAATATCTCTCTTTCAATTATCACCGCTGTACCGGTGAAAAAAAATATTGACTAAAGCTTTACTTTTCTTGTTGAAATTTATTGCAAAATATATTATAATATGAATTAGTGAAGGAGGTGGTCATATGAAACCAAAACGCTCGTTTATGACCAAAGATTTTGCAATATCCAAGGAAAGTCACAGCGAGGGCTGGACAATGCCTTACATGCACTATCACGATTCATATGAAATTTATATTTTAGAAAGCGGCAGCCGAATTGTTACAATAGGTGATAATGAGTATAAGGTCGGCGCGCATGACGTCACATTATTTAATAAAAACATTCCTCATACCAGCCGCGGTGATACGCCGTTTGCCGGAATATGTATACATTTGCTTGATCGTTTTACCGACTTTTATTTTACCAAAGAAGCCAAAAAGCATCTGTTGAAATGTTTTAACTATACCGTCATTCATCTTAGCGACAATGAGTTTCAAATAATCAAAAGCATTGCCGATAATTTTGTTGTAAAAGCCGATAATAATTTTATGAAGCTTGCACAGATTGCCGACCTTCTTTCTGCCGCCGCAAAACGTTCCGAAGAATATATGCCGTCGCAGAAACAAAACCCTGTTTCAAAAGCAAGCCGGATAATTCAGTATGTTAACGACAATTACATATTCATAAACAATATTAACGACATTACAGAACGTTTCGGCGTATCTGAAAGCTATATTTTTAAAATCTTCAAACAGGAATTTAATACTACGCCGAAAAAATATCTGTATTCGCTCAAGCTTAATAATGCATGCCATTGGCTTGAAAACCGAAATGCGACAATTAAAACCATCGCCTTTGACAGCGGCTTTGAATGTTATGAGTATTTTATACGGCTTTTTAAAGAACGCTTTAACTGCACACCGTCCGAATACAAACGCAGGCATAAGGGCATCGGAGGAACTTAAATTCCTCCGATGTTTTTTTATTTTATTTCCATTACATTTGAAAGAGGCTTCATATTCATTGAGCCATCAACAAAAGCGCCATTCCAGACAAATATTTTAACACTTCCGTTCTGTGGAATTGTCAGACCGTTTATATGATTATCGTCTGTAAATTCCACTGTTTCAGCAGTGTTTGCCGCCGACGGCTCCAGACGCTTTGTAACTAAATCAGACAACGCTCCGTTGTTGTCATATGACGCCGCAAAAACCGTTATATATGATAACTGCACATTGCGCCTTAGCTTTATCTGCTTTAATACATTATTTTCCGCAACCTCGTCAGATAATTCCACCTCATATTCAAAATCGCTTTCTTCCGGATATGGGAATATCTCGTTATTTCCTTTATACGGAGGCATGACATATTCATTGCCTCCGTTTTTCATAATTTCATCGGAAGGTATCATGGCATGTTTAAGTATCTCGGCTGTATATCCCGCTACAATATTTTTCAATTCTGCCATAAGCAATGAGCAGGTATTATCCGCACCGTAATCATTCATATGAGTAGCGTCGTTAAAGGCTGTCGCACCGTTTGCTCCCGCCTGCCAATATGCGGTATGCAGATACCACGTTTTTACAAGTCCAAGCTCGTTATTCAAGTTGTAGGTAAGCTTATTAAGATCAATATACGGTATATTTTTACCTTGAGCATATTCCTTTGCGGCTGGAGTATAAATATTGTCAACATCTGTTTTTGTCCACGGCAATGTCTGCTGATTGCTTGTAAGCCTGTGAATAGGCGAACATAAAACAAATGTCGCACCTGTTTTTGTTACTGCATTATAATAGTAATCAAGCCCCGCCTTATACTTTGCTGCCGAATTTTCATTATGTCCCATCTGCATTAAAACAATATCACCCGACTGAATATCATTTTTCCCCACATCAAAGTAAGAGGTTTCACTCACCGCGAGTCCGCCCTCGGCAAGATTGATAACAGCGACGTCTTCATTGACATATTTAGCCGCCGCCTGTCCCCAGCCCGAAGCTGTATCAAATCCGTTATACGGAACAGACGTAAATGTATCGCAGACGGTTGAATCACCGAAAATCCACAGTGTTTTGGGCTTTTCAACCTGCTGTATCTCAATGGAGTTAAGAGCGGCATTTTCTCCGATTACTCCGATATTTAGCATATCGTCTGTATATACAGTGGGAACAGGCTTTCCGCTGTCACGGTTTTTCCATTTAACATTATGAACTCCGACCGTAAATTCTTTTGTCAGAGTATTTCCTGCCTGTATTTTCTCATTTGTCAGAATAAAATGTCTTCTCTCTGATGTCAGAGTAACATCCGCGTCCTCGTCATTCGCGCTCATAGTTACTTTGACTTTATAATAGGTATTAGGCTCAACCTTTACCGCAAATCTGAGAGGATATTGCTTATCAGTTGTTTTTATATAGCCGCCACCCTCTAAAAGCGTTGTCAGGTGGTCTGTATCCTGATAATATCCGTCCACTACCTTCGGATAATCGGCGCTTGTATCGCTTATTCCCAAAAATCCGTATCCCTTTTCCTCGCTGTATTCATCAGAAGCTCTAACATTAACAAAACCGTTATTACTTTCTGAACCGAAGCTGAATTTCCATGAGAAATAATTTGGATTTTCCGCAGTAAACGCATATGCCGGAATACCTGACTCATCCGTCAGATTGGGGCACTCAGGATACGCGCTGTATGAGTATCGAACACTTACGGGGGACGAAACATCATCGGCTGTAAGAATTACTGCATTGTTTTCAATGACTGCCCTTGCGGGATAATATACTCCGTCATCTCCCGCAATTTCAAATTCCTGCAATTCATCGGGATTTATTCCCCTCGCGTTCCATACGCTCTCTGAATGATTATCCATGTACTGTTCCTTTGGCATTACGGACAAGCTTCCGTTTGCGTCAAATTCAACAACTAATCTGTTTCCGCTTGTATAATGCGACTTATACAGAGGTCCGTGAGAATATATTTTACTTCCGTCCTTATGAGTGTCCTTTTTATAAATATCCTTTAGGGCGCAGTCTGCAAGCCTGTTTGCTATTATCGGCTTCTGAGCTGTATGATAATTAACTCTTGCGCTGAAATTTTTATTTTTTCCTGCTATATATTCTTTTTCTCCGTATATATCAAGCGTGGACACAAATCCCAGATTTATTTTATTTTTCATATTGAGATATGTGTTTGTCTGCGCCTGACGCACATCTCGCATACCCGTATTGTCCTGACGCTCATCACTGATTGTATCTGGATAAATTATACCGTTTCTTGTAAGCTGAACATAATAAAACGGAAGCTCCGCGTTACCGAATAAATATCGGTAATCGTTAATAAGCGCAGTCATTTTCTGCTCATAGTAGTCAGCGCCGTTATCCTTATCGCTGCATCCCTGATACCAGAAAATTCCCGACAGCTCCATATTATGAAGCGGATAAATTCTTGAATTATACCAATTCTTTTTCTTGTTGAAATCGTCTATTCCCGTGTTTTCAAGCCACTGAGCGATAGTTGTTCCGCCTACCGCCGTTGACAAGATACCGATAGGCACGTCTGTTTCCTCGTTCAGCTTTTTTGCCAGTGAATACACCGTTGCGGGAAGATATTTGTTCATTACAAAATCACGGTCAAGCTCGCGCCACTGTGCGTCAATGGCAAGCTTATTTTGCGGCTGTGAACGGTTTACTTCTCTGTTATCCTCGCTCGGCGTGGGAAGCTGTAATATGCGAATATCGGAATTTTTGCAGCTGTCTATTTCCTGCTGCGTATAATCAAGACCTATATAATATGTGAGATAATACCACATATTTGACTGACCTCCGCACAAATACAAATCACCGAATTTAATATTGCTTATAACCGTGTTCTCCGTTTGATTTTTTGGATTGTCTGTTTCGGGTACAATCGTTAAAGTATATGTATCGGTATAATTTGATACCGCATCAAAGGTTACATTCCAAGTGCCGCCATTTGATAACGATTCAATGTTTCTTGTTTGGCTATCATCAGGATTACTGTCATTTGTGAGAGTAATTACCGCACCTGTGGCATTTTCCGAATATCCTTCAAAATATATCGGCTTGCCGCGCTGAATAAGCATATTATCACCGTACATATTATTCAATGTAACCTTCGCTGTAAGCGCTGCGTTTTCGGTTACATATCGTATGCTTTTTACCGTTGCGGAACGTGTTTTTGAATATATGTAATAGCTGTTCCCTGCCGTACATTCCATTGAAACAGTTTCCTCAGACGTGCTTTGCGTACTGTTGTTCGCAGAAAATGCATAATTAAGAGCTGTATGTATTCCCCAGCGTCCCCCGCTATTATTCAGCTTTCCCGTCACATATAATGTTCCATTTTCTTCGGGAGTATATGAAATATATCTCGGGCTGTCACCGTCCTTTGGGTCGCCGCCGCCTCGCCAATATACTCCGCCTGTAGATATACTGTCATCGCCATTGTTAGCTATAGCTATAGTCAACCCGTTGTAGACTTCCGTAAATCCGGCTTCCGTAGTTGTTATTTTGTCTGTATATTCAGCAAAATCCCATTGAATAATACCGTCTGCATTGCTGTAATCGGCAAAAACCGAAATGTCGAATCCGTTCAGCCAGCTTGTCACAAACAATACTGTTAATATTATGCTCAATAATTTTTTCGTCCTCATAGTCTTTCCCTTTCTTTAAATATGATTTCTGTCTTTTATTCTATCACATATTATAAGCCCTCACAATTAACACAACTTTACATATATTTTTTTCTGTTGAACATAACTTCACCGGTTGTGATTATTCAAAGCTCTTAGAATCGGTTTCATATTATTTAAACTATCCCATACCATAATTTTATACTCATCTGTTGTCGGCGCGTTTGTTTCAAGAGTTACTGTTCCGTTTGCGCCTATTTCAGTTTCATCTGAAACGGATATATTTTTCATAACACCGTTTTCATAGCTTGCGACGATAAGCACTGCGTTTCGCTTATCTGACACGTTGCTTGTTATATTGACCGTAACCTTATCTACTGTAATTGTAGGCTCTGAAGCCTCCAAATCAGCCGTGCGTTCAACTTCAATTTTATCAAGCCGCGCAGGGTCATACGTTTCTTTTTTGCCCTCTATTTGGATTATATCATCCTTTGACAAATTGACCGTTACAGTATGCGTAGTTAGTGTTTTTTCATCTGAATTTGCCGAGCCTAAATCCTTATCGGCAATCCATTCGTCCGCCAAAGCATCATTTATATACAGCTTAAATTCCGCGTTTCCGTCATTTTCATCAAAGTATGTTACTTTTAAATGATACTTACCATCCGCACCTGCAAACTGCGCCTTTGCAGTTCCTTTACCCGACTTGTTCGCACCAACGCAACCGCCGCCTGACGCCGCACTGTTGTTCTCAAATTCGTAGCCCGATAAATTCATCTTTTCGGCTTCAATCGACTTTGTAAACTTAGGTACAATATCCGCAAGCTGTCCGCCGTCTACGGTAAAGGTGGTATCGGTATTCGGATAAAGAGGAATTGCGCTGTCGCTTTGCCGTACATTATTGAAGACTATATCACGACAGTATTTCATTGATATATTCTGCGTGATATTCTTCTCCGTTCCAACCGTTATATCCTCAAAGGAAATATTTTTAATGTAATATTCATCACTTCCGCTGTCGCTTGTGAAGCCCTCCATTTCAATCGAGGTATTTATCCACGGATTGCTCTTTTCGCTGCTGTAGCCGAGAATATTCATATTCTTAAATGACATATCGCAAAATACAGGACTTGTATCGGCAGCTTCACCGTCCGCGTTATAGCTTACCGAATGAATAAGCACACGGTCAACAGTGCTGTCCTGAACGTGGAAATCTTTTATATACCTGCCGCGCACCTTATTTGCCTTTAACTCTATACCATAGCGTGTATTGGACAGCACGCAATCTCGCACATAAACTCCGCTGACGCCGCCCGACATCTCGCTTCCGACAGCCAAGCCAAGACCGCCCTCGCTTGTGCAGCTGATAATTTTGATATTCTCCGACGGTCTTGCAATCGCATTCCCCTCGGGATTTTTACCCGATTTAATCGCCACGCAGTCGTCGCCCGTATTGAAATTACAGCCGTAAATTGTACAGTTTGTAGATGAGTCGGGATCCCAGCCGTCGCCATTGCGGTAGCCGCTTGTGTTAAAGGTTACGCCGTTAGTTGTTACATTATCGCTGTAAATCATATGCACCGTCCACATAGGCGGTTTTGCGACCGTTACACCCTTGATATACACATTCTGCGCGTTGCTTACGTTTATAAGCCGACCGCGTATTCTGCTTCGTATATTATTTTCGGCGGTTTCCGAATTTGCAATATCATAAAATGTATCCGCGCTGCTGCCCTCGTCTATTGCAAGCGCGGTAGCGTTACCCTTTATCGGCGCGTAATTTGCGCGGTAATTATCGCCTGTAATTGTGCCTTTGCCGATTATTTTTACATTTTGGCATACATAATTTTTGTCTGTACTGTAATCTGTAGCTTCATCAAGATAGCCTATATTTATAAGGCTTCTGTACGAGTATTGCTCCCAGCCCTCAATTCTGCTCCAAATAAGTCTTTTAGGCGCTTCCTCGGTATATGTAACTCCCGTTGCCGTACCGCCTGTGTAGGCTTTTGATATATCAATTTTCTTTTCAAAATCAGACGCGTTTTTACTGCTTAAAAGCGTTCCGTTTACCTCCAGCGTCATATTGCTTTTTAAATCAAGCGCGCCCGTTAGGAATATATATTCTTCGGGAATAAGCACAATATCGTTGTCCTCACATGCGTCAACAGCCGCTTGAATTGCCGCTGTGTCAAGCGTTTCTCCGTCACCCTTTGCGTTATAAGGCGCGTTCATAACATTATGCACCTTACCTTTAATTTCTGTTTTGGCTTTTACTTCATTTGATTTTGCCGACTCGTTTTCGCCTATAAGAGAAGTAACGGTAAAAGTGTACTCTGTATCAGGCTCTAAATTATCAGCCGTATAGTATGTTTCGTTTGTCGCGGTAACAGAAAGAGGATTACCGTTGATATATACCTTGTAGCCTGTAATTTGTTTATAGTTCTGCGGTTTATCCCACATAATTGATATACTTGAATATGTCATTGCCGCCGCAGGTACATATACATTTACAGGTGCGGACGGAGTAAGCTCCGCCGCGCGCGCAAATTGGGGCGTACCTAAAAGCATACTGACAGCAGGCAATACACTTAAAATTTGTTTTAGCATTTTTATATCTCCTTATTCATCTGACTATATAAACATTTGAAATTCATACTAAATTATTGTATCGTCTGTACAAAGTTATCATACCCGACAGCTTTATCTGCGCTTAACGCACTTGTCGTACTCAGCACTAATTCGGATATATCGCAGCTTTCGTTAAGCTGTCCCGTATAGATTTCATTACATTCGTCTGCCTCTGATGAAAATTTAATCGTAACATTTCTGTTTCCGTCAATATTTATTGTCACATGAGGCGTATAGCTCTTGTTTGTCAGACTGAACACCTTGGAGGCATTCCAACCGTCTGCACCGCTTGACGCGCTCGATTTACTCTTAAAGCGAAACGCAGTAAAACCGTCGGGAACAATACCTCCTATTTTAACATCCGTAATCTGTGAATTTTTCGAGTTCCATGTATAGCTTACCAAGCTCCTTTTTTGACTGTCTGTTATCTCTGCTTTAGCGTCAGCGGAAGAGCCCTGATAACCGTAGAAGCAGTCAAATTCAAGTGTAAAAATCTGATTATCCGATAGCTTTACAGGCGTGGTTAAAACGGCTGAAACAGCCTTACCGCCGGACAATGCAAGTATTCTCTGTCCGAAAATTGAATTTGGAGTGTTTGCCGTATCTATCAGGGTTATGCCCGATTTTATTTCAGCCGTTGAAGCCTTGCCCGTATAAGACGATTTTTTTTTATTGGGACTTATTCCGAAAATATTTGCATTATTTTCAAAGTCCTCGCTAAAGCTTGTTATTGTATCAATAACCGACGACGGAGCAAACCGTGCATACAAAATTTTATAGTCTCGCACACGCAACGAGTACGCCTCGCTGTCACATATCAGCTTGTTATCATTATCATACCAGCCTACGCATTCATATCCGTCTTTCGGGTTAGCACTCAGATTTACAACGGAATTTATCGCATACTTTCCGCTTCCAGATACAGTACCATATTGTTCATTATCGCTTTGAGCTGTTATTATATACTGTGGAATATCACAAACTGTGGTTTTTATATCTATATCTGCAAAATAGGCTTCAAACGAATATGACGGTATTGTTGAGCCTGTTTCCAAATGAGAAATTCCAAAGCCTCTTATCGGCAATATTCCGTCAGTATCGGCGGCATTTTCAGACTTAAGCTTATCTATAGCGATAGTTACAGGCTCTCCTCCTGCAACCGAAACACTTTGCTCTCCCTTAATCAAGTCAAGCGTCAGGTCAATATCCGTCCATTTTCCCGTCTTAACCTTTCCAAGCTCTGTACCGTCCTCAAACGACAGCTCGCCGTCTCTCACAATAATATTTTTTATACCGTTTAAATACGAGCCTGTTTTTTGCGAGCTTGTCAGTCTGATTACAAAGCTGCCGTATGAATAATTCATTGCAAAATGCAGTTTTATAATTCCGGACGATACCTCTGCGTTATTATTAAAACGCTTGTATAAATTATAGCTGCCCGAACCGTTATTACCTGTTTTAAGCGCTGATATGCCGTCCTTATCCGCTATTTCATTATACTTTGTTGTCGCGCTTCCGCCTGCGCCCCAGCCGCTTTCTGCGTCAGTAAAATGTTCCGATAAAAGCAAGGTATCGGTTTCATCTTCCTTGTAGCAATATGAAGAGTAATTTTTCTCACCCTCCACAGGCTCGTCACCGTTATTTTCTACGGGTACGGCATACGCTCTGTAAGTACATTCATCAGGAATTACCGCATTGTCAAAATACATTTTATATATTTCACCGTATTTGCAGGCTGTGTTGTCTATGTGGTCTATATCGCTGTTAATGTCGGTTGATACAGAATAATAGGTGTCAATTACATTATTGTTTTTGTCAATAATATCTACCGCGCCGCGAGCATAATACTGCATATCTCCCTGTACCTTGAGTGAAATATAATCTATGACGGTACATTCCGCAGACGCCTTGCTTACAGGCTTCATTCCTTTTATAGAGTTCCAGTAAAAGGTTTTATGTATATCGGTATTTTTTGTCTCGCTGATTTGTGACATCGGAATATTTTGTGTTTGTATATCCTTTAGTACGCCGTTGCCGTCATATTCTGCATTAATCCTTACGCACATTCTGTCTGCCTCTGAAACCGCTGTATCCTTAACATATATCGGATATTCATATACAACGTCGCTTGACAAGGGATATGGATAAGCATCATTGGGCGCCCAGCCTTTTGCGACTATATCGTCCGATATACTGTAGGGCTGCTCACTGCTCATATTCTCAACAAGCTCACTCAGAACATTAGCCTGAATACGTTCTGATTTCGTCGCATTTTCACTGTTTCCCGTATCAGCAATTCTTTTTGCCTCATTGAGAAGAATATATCCGCCGTTATCCGCCCCTGCATTATTCATATGAATATTATCTATACCTACCGTTCTTGTTACCCAATAATAGTAATCCATTGAGCTTCGGTTCACATCAGTATCGTCAAAGCCTGCTCTCTGACGCTGAGCCATTACAGCAGGAGCGACGGTATTCATCCATTTGTTAATTTCCGTATTGAGGTCAATAAAAGCAATATCCTCCGCGCCTTGATTTTCAATCATATCCTCTACGAATTCTTTGCCTGCTTTAGCTATATTGGCGTTGCTCGGCTTCCACACACCGCTGCTCCAAAATTGTGACGAATGACGCTCCGTTGTGCTGACTACCACAAGCTTTACGCCTTTTTCATGCGCCGCATTATAGTAACGCGGTAGATTTTTCTTTAATGAGTCGGTTGTTTCGCCGTTAAAACCATACTGCACAAACATATAGTCGCCTGAACGCATATTCTCAACAACTCTGTCAAAATGCTTCGTGTCACTTGATTTAAGTCCTCCCTCGCCGTGATTGCATATAGCTATTTCGGGATTTATATACTTAGCCATAGCCTGACCGACTCCGCCGCGGCTACTCAGGTCAAAAAACGGAAGCGATGCTTCAACATCATCACCTGTGGAATCGTTAAGCAGCCATGCGGTTTTCCCTACATTTTCGCACTTTTCTATTTCTACGGAAACCAATCCTGCATTTTTGCCTGCAACAGCTATGTTAATAGCATCGTCATTATAATTTCCAGATGAATTATAATACTGTCCTACAAGATTTACATTCCATGTCTTTGTAATTGTTTCTCCCGCTTCAAGGGTATGTTTGTATAAAATAAAATGACGTTTTTCCGAAAACAGGCTTATTTCCGTACTGTCTGTTTCGCTTGTGTTCACAACAGTTACAGTAACGGTATAATAAGCGTTTGCGTCTGCTCCGATTGAAAAACGCACAGGCATAACTCCTTCGCCGAATTTCGAGAGAGTTTCCACATCATATTTGTCATAATCGGCAGTTACATATGATGTTCCGTTAATTTTACCCTTTTTCAGATATGTAATAATATCGTCGCTAAAACCGTCAAACCTACCGTCTTTAAGAGTTGACTTATCGTCAATATCCATAAATCCGTATTTTAATCCGTCTGCCTGCTCGCCGTACCCGCAGTCCGGTTCTACCGTAATGCCTCCGCCTGCTTCATCTCCCATAATAAAGGTTGATTTCACCTCTGCTCCTGCCGTTATGGAAAAACACGTCAGCATAAGTGTTATGGCTAACAATGTTATCATCAATTCTGACAGTACCCTGTTATAGCATTTTTTTACCATTTTTATTCTCCTTCACCAAATATTAATATTAAACTTTTATTATTTATGTTTATTATATCACACATCAAACTAACTAAATTCTTGACTGTTGGAAAAACACGAACAATATTATTAAAATTTCCGTGTATAACAAAAATACTGCTCTGCAAAATTTATGCAAAGCAGTATTCCGAAAATTATTCATAATAAAAATGCTGTTCAGTATTCAGCTTAATTGAGAGAGAGTTGTACACAAAAACAGCATTTTTATATGAATGTATCTGTATTTAGTATATCAGACGGTAATTACCGTTTCCACTGTTATATTCTTAAATTCTCTTCAAATGCGAACAATATTATTATTTTAAACCGTTTTATTGTTTTTTCGCATTTGTGACGGCGATATACCGTGAATTTTTTTAAAGGTTCTTGTGAGATAATCAACAGAAGAAAATCCTGTCTGTGCAGCAATCTCCGTAAGATTAAGTGAGGTTGTCAAAAGCAGCTTATGAACCTGCGAGGTGCGCAGGGTGTTTAGATAATTAACAAAGGTATCTCCTACGGCTTTTTTAAAAGCAAGACAAAAATTCGATTTGCTCATATTAGCGTATTCGCTTATAAAATCCAAAGAAATACTTTTTGTATAATTCATATTTATATACAGCAGCGCCTGCATCACGGGAGCCTCTGATTTTTTTGTCGGGTTTTTCAGCGTTATTGCAGCCTGCTTCTTTTCTTCACAGCTGATAAAATCCACAAAGCGAGCTATTGTCATACGCATAAGCTTATTTGAAAGTGAATTTTTAATATTCTTATATCTGTGAATTTCCTCAAAGTAATTTAAGGCAAGGCATAATTTATCTTCGTTTAAGTCAAGCACGCAGGTGGACAGCTTTTTAAAAAGATATTCCAACTCACTTTTTGTAAGCATCGGCGATAGTACATCAGAAGATACATTCATTATATATCTTTTAAAATAAACCTTGTCAGTGCTTGTCGTCATATGCAGCACAAACGGCTCGACAACAAAAAGACTGCCTTTTTTTAGCAGATATTTTTTATCGTCAAGGAATAAATTTTTTTCGCCTTCAAGAATAAGATATATTTCGTATGTGTCATGATAATGCTGACGCTGCATACTAAACGGCTTGTTAAATTCCGCTACGTTTATATCAAAATCTTTTGTTCCTGCATATACCGGATTTTTCATAAACTCACCCTCTTATTTTTCTATTATTTAAAAATAATATGTTCCGCTTACTACTAAATGCTCTTCACCGTTTATTATAATCGTTGCTTTTACGGGCGTTGTAATTTCATAGCATACCTTATCGCCCTCATAATGCCATGCGGATTTTATTGTACCGTATGCGGTATCGAGCGACACATTTATGCTTCCGAGACGTTTATCGGGAACAGGCGCGATAACCGCCTCCTTAAAGCCTGAATTTTGCTCAACGGGTTTTATTCCTCCCGCAGCGGAATACAGCCAATCGACAACTGAGCCGTATGCATAATGGTTATACGAATTCATATCCGTACTCCAAAATGTGCCGTCATCTCTTATTCCGTCCCAATGCTCCCATACGGTAGTCGCGCCGTGATTAACCTCATACAGCCACGACGGATATCCCTCCTGTAAAAGCAGGCTGTATGCGGTTTGGGCATATCCGTTTTCACTCAGCGCATACAGTAAATACGGAGTTCCGACAAAGCCCGTTTTTAGTTTATTTCCGTTTGATACTATCATATCGTTAAGCTGTTTTGCGGTTTTCGCCTTATCATCAGTAAGATTAAAATACAGCGCAAGCACGCATTCGGTCTGCGTTGAATACTCGGTAAAGGTCTTTTTAAAGGTTGACACAATGTTTCTGTGCAGTTCCTCGTATTCAGACATACCCTTGCCGATTACTTTTCCCGCTTTTATCAGTATGTCAGTTGAATACGCATAAAACGCGCTTGCAATAAAGTTATCAGGTGTGATACCGCGATAGCTTCCCGACGGAGCGTCAAGTGCGAGCCAGTCGCCGTAATGCTTGCGCCACATTTTATCCGAGTCGTCAGCGCAAGTCCATAAATATTTGTCAAGACTGTCATTCGTCATAAAATCCACCCAGCGTTTCATGGCGTCAAAATTAACCTCAAGGTCTTTCTTGTCGCCGTACATCAGATATAACTGCCACGGAATAACTGTCATAGCGTCGCCCCAAGCCGTACTTGAACGGCTTAAAAGCCAGAAATTCGGTACTGTATCGGGTACTGAGCCGTTTTCGCGCTGCTCCGCGCGCAAATCACCGAGCCATTTAGAAAAGAATTTTTTTGTATTGTAATTATAGATCGCAGTCTTTGCAAACACCTGCGCGTCGCCGAGCCAGCCCATACGCTCATCTCTTTGCGGGCAGTCGGTAGGAATATCAATAAAATTATCCTTCTGCGACCATAGTGTATTTTCAAATAATTTATTTACCTTTTTACTGCCCGTTTCAATATACCCTGTGCGCTTCATATCGGAATATATTGCAATCGCCGTGAAATTATCAAGACTGACATTTTCCGGACATTCGTCAAGCCTTATATACCGAAAGCCGAAGTATGTAAAATGCGGTTTATAAACCTGACGACCGCCGCGGCAGATATATTCAAGCCTTGATTTTGCCGACCTGTAATTTTCATTGTAGAAATTGCCGTCGCTGTCAAGCACCTCCGCATGGGATATAACGATTTTATCGCCTTTGTTAGCTGTTAAATCAATCGAAACATATCCCGCGATATTCTGTCCGAAGTCAATCACGCGTTCGCCTTTGGGAGTTATAAACATACTTACAGGCTTTATTTTTTCCTGCTCCTTTACGATTTCGCCCTCCTGTGGGATTAGCGTTAATTTTGAAATACTGTTGTTTATTACCGCGTTTCCAAGCTCTTTTGTTTCTGCTGAAGCGTCATAGGTTTCTCCGTCGTAAATGTCGGAAAATAATATACGGCTTGTGCTGACGCTCCACGAATTATCGGTTATAACGCTTTCCGTGCTTCCGTCAGTGTAGGTTATAACAAGCTCTGCAATTACCGCGCCGTCTGTCCGGTTTATTTCCTTATCGTTTGCGCTTATTCTTCCTCTGTACCATCCCTTGCCGAGACATATGCTTAAAACATTTTCATCTTCAAGCATATCCGTAACATCATATGTCTGATACTGCAACCGTGTTTTGTAGCTTGTAAGACCGGGCGCAAGAATAAAATTGCCAACGCGCTTATCATTTATTATTGCCTCATAAACGCCTGTCGCACTTATTGTAAGTTCCGCCTTTTTTATCTGCTTGCTGACCTTTATATCCTTTGAAAATATTGGACATACTTCGCCAATGTCAACAGGCGAGCTTATCCAATTTGAATTTGTTATCATAAAAAAACACCTTCAATCTATTATTTAGTTAATTCTATATTAACATTTTTCACCTGCATATTTTTAACAATACCGTCCGTATATCCGTTTTCCTTAGCTGTTATAGCTAAATTTTCAAAATGAAAATCCGAAAGAATATATTGCCCATCATCTCGTTTTACGTTAAAATACGTATCACATTCACAAGTACAGTTCAACACTTCGATGTTCCTAACCACCGATACCGGCATATCATTCCGTCCGCCCAAATCAAAAAATTGAGTCCAAGGATTGATGTCAATAAAATTTGTCGCTCTGCCCTCAATATTCTCAACTTTAATGTATTCATAGCATTGAGGCGTATCCGGACGCATTTTAAACCAAAGCAAATGCAATACATCATATGCTTTACTGTTTCTGAAAATAATATTGCGGTTATGTATCGATTCGGAACCGCAGGTCAAGCTTCCATGGCAAAAACCATATGTGCAGTCCTCCACGATAACTCTTTCATTGCTGCCGTTTTTCCAAGCGCTGTCCACCCATGGTCCCTTGCCTCCTTTTAAGACGACCGCATCGTCATTTACCTCCATATAGCAATTCTTCACCAAAAAATCAGAGCAAACGTCAATGTCAATCGCATCAGTACTCGGCGCTTGTATCGGCTCAGCAGGCGAAAAAATACGGCAATTCAAATATTTTACATGATTGCTTTTATAAATATGATTTGTCCAATAATGTGAGTTTTGCATATTCAGATTTGCCACCAATACATTTTTACAATTGGAAATGTATACAAGACGCGGACGCTGTTCATCCTTGTTTGTACATTTTCCGTTCCATTCACGCCGCAGCCAAAATGCTTTCCACGCTTTAAGTCCGTTTCCGTCAATCGTTCCATCGCCACACATTGTAAATCCGTCAATACCGTCTGCATTTATCAGCGCTGCAAAGTATTTACAGGTTTCGCCTTCTATGCGAGTTTTACATAACGTATAATCGGAAACGTCATCGCTGCCCTTTAATATTCCGCCTTTTTTGATATAAAGATTAACACCCTGTTTAAAAAATAACGAGCCTGTCATATACGTTCCGGCGGGTACTACAATTACTCCTCCGCCGTTTTGTGCCGCTTTGTCAATCAAGCCCTGTATTTCCTCCGTATATATCGGTTAATACATACTGCTTGCCCAATTCCGATAAGTCCGGAATATGTATATCATAAAACCAATCGTCAATCGGCGTTCCGTCCGGAAATAATTCTTTTACCATTTTTGTCCTTACCTCTCTGTTATAGTTCAATTCCTCCGAGATAGTGTACATTTTTATACCCCATATAATCAAGCGTATATTTTGCCTGACTGCTTCGTTTTCCCGTCGTGCAGTAAACTATTATTTTTTGCTCCTTATCAGGAACAAGGCTTGATACAGCGACGTGTATTTCAGTGTATGGCGCATTGACCGCTCCGTCAAGGTGACCGTTTTTATATTCATCTGCGCTTCTTACATCAAGAAGCACCGCACCGTCTGCAATCAGTTCATTTGCTTTATCAAGAGATATTTTTGCAATATCCTTTGGCTTTTTATATTCCAGTACTTCATTTATATCAGGCACAGAAACAACGCTTTCACTCTTTATGCGAAACACTGCTGTTCCGTGAGGATTTACAGTTATGTTTATATTATCTGTAACCTCTATATCGCAACGCTCGCACAAATTACGGATTGAAAGAATCCTGCCGCACATTCCCGCGTCCTTTAACAGTAATTCCATATTAAGCGCCTTTTCGCTTCTGTTAAGAAACGCTATTGCTTTTTGATTGCTCCCATAAAGCTCTTTAACCCATACTTCACCAAGCAATTTATCTGCTCTGAATTCTTTTATAACATACGCCTGCTTACAAGCCTTATCCTGATTTATTGCGATAAGCTCCTCGTTTTTCAATATTTCGAGTGTGCTGTCTGATATTTTTGTAAGGTCGCAGCCTATCATTAAAGGCGTTGACATCATACACCACATAGCAAAATGTGTTTTTTCCTCCTCAATGCTCATACCGTTGCCGAGCTGCATCATATCAAGGTCATTTGTATGCGAGGGAGAACAGAATTTCCTAAGCGGCTTAATATTATCAATCTGATTGATTACAGAATTGAAGTCCGGCGTTATATCCGCGCCAGTCCGCCACGAATCGGCAACCTCCGCCGCCCATTCGCCCGGAAAGTGCCAGCGGCAGATATTATATACAATACATCTTCCCGTGCGTTTCCTTATATCGTCTATAATTTTTGATATTTTTGTGTATTGTTCTTTTTCATCAAGTCCAAGACGCAGACCGCCGCACCAATCTACCTTAATGAAATCAAAACCAAAGTCCTCAAGGTACATTTTCAAGTCCTGTTCCTCGTGATTATACAGACCGACATTATTTCCGTTTTCGCCCTCGTTATCATAATAATATCCGCAGGTTTTGTCGCCGCCGTCGGAATAAATGCCTGCATTTAAACCGTTCTTATGCACATAATCTGCGACTACCTTTATTCCGTTAGGAAAACGCTCTCTGTGAAACTGCAACACTCCGTTTTTATCACGTCCGCCGAAAAAGCCATCGTCAATATTAAAATATGTATAGCCGTATTTATCAAGTTCCGTTGCTTTCAGAGCGTCTATTTGTTCTTTCAGAATTTCTTCCGTTATATTCGTTCTGAAACAATTCCACGACGCCCAGCCCATTATCGGCGTTTTCCTGTACAAGTTATCCATTATATATTCCTCCGAATAATTAGTATTATCAACAATATAGCACATAAATCTCCTGTTGTAAAGAGTTTATGTGCTGTATTGTTTTATTTTGCCTATTTAATCATTTTAGCTATTTCTGATGTTATGTCCGGCAAAATGTAATTCGAAAATGTTGTGTAATAATGGTTATAGTCCTTCCACCAAGCCATCATTTCCTCCGCTTTAGCGTTAGCTCTCGCTTCGGCTTCGTTTTTACCGCCTGACATTTCCGCGTCATATACCGCCTTTACGTCAGCGGTCATCTTTTCGTCTGCCATTTTGCCTATGTCGATAAAGCCTAAGACCTTAGGGTTATCCTTGTTTTCCTCATATAATTTCCTAATCGCTCTGTCATATGCGTTTGTACGCATACCCTTAAAGGTCATTGTATCGGAGTCATAAACCTTACCCGCTGTAGCGCCGTAATTTCCCGACGGAGTATATGAGCCGAGTATTACATAACCGCCCATATCAATGATAGCGTTCATATACGCTTCGTCATAAGCCTTGAACTGCTCGAGCGTGCTTGACGAGTCGTTTGTACCCATACCGCTTATTGAAACAATATCGCCTATATTCATCTTTGTTAAAATATTGTTCAGTCTGCCGTTTGAATAGAAGTTTCTGTGCTGCTCGCCTGCTTTTCCGCTGTTGTGGAAACCATCAATAACCTCCGCAAGCTCGGGATACCTTGAAAGGTCAGTTGTCTCAGTTGCCGCAATAGTATAGCCCCAAGAGCCGTTTTGCTGTACCGTCGAGTCGCCTATTGTCCACCAGTCGGGCTTTTGAGCCTTAGTTTTTGTAACAGGCGTTATCTCTACCGACGCTATCTCGCTGCCCGAAGGAACAGTTATATCCATAATATTATCGCCGAATACCGCAACATCATATATGTCGGTTTCAAGAGCGGATTTTGAACGCTCAAAGCCCGTTAAGGACGAGTTAATTTTCTCACATACAATTTTACCCTTATACCTCGCCTTGACATTATAAACCTTACCCTTTTCAAGCCTTACCTTAAAGGTCAGATTTGACATTGTTCCGCTGCCTGTATTTGCCGTTCCCTCTATTCCGTAACCGCGGTTTTCACTGTATGTAGTTGACGCGTTTATCGGCGTATAACCGTTTTGAACGCTGTCTGTACCGAAAGCGAATTTAAGGTCATATACATTTACTCTCACAAATTTGCTTACATCCCCGCTTGACACACGGACACCTATAATCTGTGCCGCCGCGCTGTCGGAAACCGTAAGAGAGCCTGTTGAGGAGTTTATGCTAATTCCTGTCGGGGTTACTTTCGTTATATTATCCGCATTGTATAACTCGTATGTAATATCGCCGGTGAGTGTATCGCCCTGACCGTTTCTTAAAACTGCGCTGTACTGCGCGTTTGAGCCAAGCTGTACACCTGTCGGTGCGCTTGTAAAGGCGATATTATTTTTTGTACCGATTAGCTTTATACTTACAGTCTTTGATTTTCCGCCTATTGTAATCTTTATCGGGAGCTCGCCTGATGACGCGTTTGCGCTTACGGTAAGCTGCGCCGATTGATTGCCTGTAGAAGCAATACTCACGCCCTCGGCAAATTCATCGTCTATTTTCCATTCGGCTTTTCCGAGCGCGTCCGAGCCGTCCATAGTTTTCGCCGCCGCTGAAATGTTGACGTTCGCTGTGCCGTTTTCGGGAATATCAGCCGATTGCGGAGTAGTAACCGTAAAGGTATTTTCGTCAATTTCAGCCCTGCGCGCAAGCACATTGTTAATGTCTATTGATGTATTTTTGGTTTTATCGCTTAGGGTATATCTTAAATATTTACCCTCTGTAAAACTGCTGTCAAACGAAGCCGTGCCTGACTGAGCGATAAGCGTATCGCTTTTATATATTTTTGCATTGCAGAGCTTTGAAGTCGGGTCGGCGGTTATAACAATATGATACCATGTATCCTTTTCTCCCGTACCTATTTCTTTGCCGTTAAAGCTGAATTTAGAATTTGCAAATCTCAGCTTAAACGCGGTCGAGTTAAACGCTGTAGTGGTGCCTTTTGACGTGTCTGCGCCGTATTCAATGCTTCCGTTCATGCCGAAGCGTATATCCTGCTCAAATACGGTTTCGCCTTCGATATTGCCGATTTCCTGATGCGTAAAGGAAGAAATTCCGCTTGCCGCTCTGGAAAAGGACAGGAATTGTCCGCTGTTATCGGCTTTCAAGGTCATATATGTCACGTCCGAGCCTGACTTAGACCAGCCGCCTGTAACTATGTCGTTGTTTTCTGCCTCATATCCAATTAAGGAGTTTTCGTATTTATTAAAGTTCGCCGTATAACCGCTTTTCGGAAGAATAACCGCACTGTTTTGTGATTTGTCGCCCAGAAGTACAAGCGGTTTTGTTACTTCCGTTGTTTTACCATTGTATGTAACCTTAGCAACTACTCTTCCGTAATAATTTGCAGATGTCTTCTTTAATGTAAAATCAACCGCGGTATTATGCGCTGTGTCGGTTGTTTTTAAAATACCGTAGCTGTCACAGTATTTTTCGCCCGTTTCGCCTGTCGCTTCTCCGTCAAGAGTGCGGAAACCGTCAAAAGTCCATTCTACCTTATAATCATTTACTCTGCTGTCGGGGCTTGTAACAAGGCTTGTACCCTGCTCGCCTGTTATCGAAAGCGAAATTGGGTTAGAACCGAATGTGTTTTCGTCTGCTCCCATTTGAAGCTCTCCTCCTGCGGGGAAGTCCTTAAAATCCACGCTTGCCATAGCTTCGATATATCCGTTTCCGACATTTCCGACAATTTCACAATCTGTCGTTATAGGTACGTTCTTTAACTGCTCGCTTGTGTATTTTGTCGTATCAGTTCCTACTGTCCAGCCCTCAAAATGCTGTCCGTAGCTTGATACATCAGGAATGTTCACAACGCTTTCGCCGTCCTTTACATACTGCTCAAACGAATATGCTTTACAGGTGATTTTTGCCTTATGATATACCGGCGCAAGGTCAGACCTGCGAGCCTTGTATATTTTAATATTGTCAATACATGTATCCGCACCTGTTGACGGAGAAAGCAAATGAATACATTTCCATGAGCCTATCTTGTTTTCTCTGCCGACATTCATATCATACATTCCGTGATGATATTCTATATTTCCGTCAAGCGAGGTTATATACACTATAACTTTTTGGTTTGTCATATCGCCGACAACCTTTATATGAAACCATGGATTGCCTGTAACATCTTTTGTTTTAAATATCGGGTCAGCATAGCGGTCAACGGCAAATCCGCTGTCATCCGACTTATTATTTATAACATAGCAATTTGCGCTCTTCGGTCTTGCCATAGTAAAAACGTAATTTTGATTTGAATACACACCGTGATTTGAGTATATTGAATTTTTATTTTCCACCAATTCCAAATCAGACACATTCACATTTGACGAAGACTTAAAATCACATTCAAAAACAAAATTATCCGTTACAGCATTCGGCAATTCAACATATCCGCTGCGGCACGTTCCGCTTTTACTCGACACTACAGTCTGATATTTCCCTATGCCTGACGTGCTGTCTGATTTTACAGACACTGTTCCGGCAGGTGATGTCCAGCCCGCCTTATCGCCTGTATTGTACTTTTCAAAATCTTCACCATATATTATTTCCTTCGGCTCGTCAGGGACTGCCGTTGGGGTCGGAGAGAAAGTGGGCGCAGGCGTTTGACCTGTACCCGTATATATATACGCCTCGCCAAGAGGCTTCATTGAATTAAGCGACTCCCATAAATACAGCTTCATGCCTTTTTCGGGAGTAACCTTTGTGCTTTCTGAAAAATCTATGTCCTGTGATGATATTGATTTCATTATTCCACCCTCATATACTGCTTTTATAAGAGTTCCGCCTGTAACCGTGCCGTCTCCACCGTCAACGGTTACAACGCCTGATTTGTCGTCATATTTTATTGTAAGCTTTTCTAAAGGCTGTATTACCGTACCGTCTTTCATAAACGCTTTCGCACTGTCAACGCTGTAAACGCGGCTTACTCCGCTTTCCGCTCCGCGCGTGTTTTCTGCACCGATTTCTGAAATATCCTTATATGTATAGGAATAGCTTGATGTTTCATAGCCAAGCTCACTCATGCCCGCAGCGATAAAGGACGCCGCCAAAACCGCGCTGTGCTGTGTTAAATGCAGATTATCGCCGACGTGATAATTATGCGTTCTCCAATCCGCGTCGCCTGTATCGGCTGTTGCCTTATTTACATATAACTGCGTCCATTTGTTGAGGTCAATGCAATCAACGCCGATTTCACTTGCAAAAGCGGTCATAGCGTTTGTATCTGACGACGCGTCGTATGTAAAATATGTTCTGTGCTGATACTTGCCGTTATATACAGGGCTTATCAAAATCATTTTTGCTCCCTTTTCCTTTACTGCCACAGAAATATCTTTCATATACTGCTTCATTACATCAAGCGTGATTTTATTTGATGAGCTTATTGAATCGTTAATTCCGAAATCAACAAGAATAGTATCGCCCTTTTGCATCAGTGAGTTTACCGACTCGAAGCACTCGTCATACCACGTCTTAACCGTTGCGCTTGGCTGACCGAAGTTTGCAACGGCGTATTTATCCGACATCAGCTTTTCAAGCTGCATGCCGAAGCCTGTCATCATAATTTTATTGCTTTGGAGGTCATCGCCGTCACTGTTTATCGGATAGTAATTCGCTGATTCGCTGTCGCCCGCAATCCAGATTACAGGCTTTCTGTATTTTTCGGGTACACGGGCAATTTTAATCGAAGCAACACGCTCGTTGCTTCCTAATAAATTACCAATTGTAAAGTTTGTCGTACCGTCTGAAAGAAGCATAGAGGGAGCCTGCATAACAGCCGAGCCGGACGGACGGTTCTGCGAGCCTGACGAGGTAGAGTTATTTATAATCTGTACTCCGTTTGCGTAAACATCAGCCCTTGCGCCGCCTTTTCTGTAAAGCTCAATATCATAAAAGCCCTTTGCCAAATCAATTTTAATCGGAACGTCTTTGGGGAGACAGCCGTTTTCATTTATATGATATCCGCTTGCAAGTCCGTAACCCTTATCGGTGCTGTACGAGTTTTCGCCGACCTTTACATAGCCTTTGATACGCTCGTCTGTAATATTAGTCTCATTTGTAAATTCAAACTTATATTCGGGAACGACAGTAACAGCGCCGCCTGTGGTATTAATAATTTTACCGTTTTCCGCTGTTACGGTCTCGTAGTTTCCGTCTGCTTTATACATACGATATGTATTGCTGTCATAGTTTTTCATAGCCGACACGTCAATTTCCGCCGCCGAAGCTGTGATTTCAAACGCGCCATCAACAGGTATCAGCGTTGGGTCAGGCTCGTCTGACGGCTCGGAATAATCTGTCCATTCACCCTTATTGTACAGTGTAAAAGCCGTGTTGTTTCCGGCTATCGCGCCCACGCTGTTGTACGCCTCCTGATGATAGTGGTATTGGTCGCGCATTAGGGCAGCGTATTCATCAGTGTACAAGGACGCGACTGCCGTTATATTCTCCTCCGCGTCCGCAAGCTCCTTTTGAGCAAGGTTTACAGCCTTGTACCTGGGGTCTTTTGTCGTGTCAATCGCCGCCGCGCCCGAGGTCTTGCAATGACCTATTCTTACCATAAACATATCGCTTATGCCGGTGCTTGTCTTTAAAGTATTAAAAATATTTTTTGTGTTTGATTTGTATGTATCTATACTGCGGTTCGCGTCCGCATCCGCTTCGCCCTGACACCATACCATAAATTTCTTGCCTATTGTATAGCCGCAGCTTTCAAGGTACGCTTTCGCCTCGTTATATCTTGCCGCCGCTTCGGTAAGAACAGTACTGTTCCACCATCTTGTTTCAGTACCGCCGCGCGAGCACTGAACGCCGACAAGCGGAATACCCGAAACGCTGTAATAGCTTTCCATAAATGCCGATACCATATCGCCGCTGCGGCGGTCAATGCCGTTTGAGCCCGCGTCGTTTACGGTACTGTTATTTTCATACTTACCGAACGGCTCACCGACTGTTGTCAAAACTCCAGGCTCTGTTAC